>Ga0310697_10003802_pt1 | contig 15134 bp, 12 predicted proteins | sample 172DNAGHGlowgp2_FD_203883 | JGI IMG/M metagenome (GOLD analysis project Ga0310697, IMG submission 203883) | Sheep rumen microbial communities from Palmerston North, Manawatu-Wanganui, New Zealand - 1728 DNA GHGlow gp2 (v2) (version 2) | ecosystem: Host-associated > Mammals > Digestive system >... | reverse complement strand
ACCGTACCGGATCCGCTGCGGGAGCCGATCACCGAGCCGCCGGCCGAACCCGGCGTACCGTAACGGTAGTTGTATCCGCTGCCGGGACGCATCTCGCGGCGTCCGCCGGCTTCCGTCAGGGCGCGCTGGGTGTAAACGGAGTTGCCATGGATCGCACCGGGGCCCCAGCCGCCGCCATGCCAGGGACGATAAGGGCCGTACCAGGGATCGTACCATCCATAGCCCCAGCCATAGCCGTAGTATCCGGGACCGTACCAGGGATCATAGAACCAGGGGTCGTAGAACCACGGATCGTACCAGCCGAAACCGTAGCCGTACCAGGGATCGTAGAACCAGGGATCATACAGGCCGCCGAAACGCCAGCGGCTCCAGTAGAACGAGCCGAAGCCCAGGCCGCCCCACGCCCAGCGGGAGTAAGGGTAGCGCCAGGAATAGCCCCAAGGGTCATCCAGGACCACCACGAGCGTGTCGCGGCTCCCCTGCTGCTGTTTGCGGGCGATATTGGCTGCAGCCATGGCTTCGAAATCTTCTTCGGAATAAAGATGGACGACTTTCGGCTCCTCCCCAGGCTTGGCATAGATGCCATCCTGGAACTGCTGCTGTGAATACTGAGCAGTGGTGCCACAAGATGCCAGGACCAGAAGAAGTAGAGGCAGTAAAAGTGTCGTGCTCCGTTTCATATTTTCGTCTCCTATCAATAAAAAGTTTTATCTTTGCGGTTACAAGTTTAATGCCGAATGGTTTTTCAACCATTTATAGGTATTTACTTATTAGATGCAAATTTCGAAAAAAAACGCAGATTTTCAACAAGAATATGGCAAAAGAGGTTACCAAACGATCTGACAACTACTCACAATGGTATAATGATCTGGCACTTAAGGCCGACCTGGCCGAGCAGTCCGCCGTGCGCGGATGCATGGTCATCAAGCCTTACGGCTATGCAATCTGGGAGAAGATGCAGGGCACGCTGGACGCGATGTTCAAGCGCACGGGCGTCCAAAACGCCTATTTCCCGCTCTTCATCCCCAAGTCTTTCTTCAGCCGCGAGGCTGAGCACGTGGCGGGATTCGCCAAGGAATGCGCCGTGGTCACGCACCACCGCCTGATGAACGATCCGGACGGCAATGGCGTCGTCGTGGACCCGGATGCGAAACTTGAGGAAGAGCTGATCGTGCGCCCGACCTCCGAGACCATCATCTGGAGCACCTACAAGAACTGGATCACCTCCTGGCGCGACCTCCCCATCCTCTGCAACCAGTGGTGCAACGTCGTGCGCTGGGAGATGCGCACCCGCCTGTTCCTGCGCACCGCCGAGTTCCTCTGGCAGGAGGGGCACACCGCCCACGCCTCCGCCGAGGAGGCCGAGGCCAAGGCCTATGAGATGGTGCACGTCTACGCCGACTTCGCCCGCAACGTGATGGCCCTGCCGGTGATCGTGGGCCACAAGAGCCCCAACGAGCGCTTCGCCGGCGCGCTGGACACCCTCACGATCGAGGCGATGATGCAGGACGGCAAGGCCCTCCAGGCCGGCACGTCCCACTTCCTGGGACAGAATTTCGCCAAGTCCTTCGACGTGCAGTTCACCAACAAGGAAGGCAAGCAGGAGTACGTCTGGGCCACTTCCTGGGGCGTCAGCACCCGCCTGATGGGCGCGCTCATCATGGCCCACGGCGACGACAACGGCCTCGTGCTTCCGCCCCGGCTCGCCCCGATCCAGGTCGTGATGGTGCCGATCTACAAGACGGACGACGAGCGCAACGCCGTGCTCGACAAGATGTACGAGCTCAAGAAGGAGCTGGAGGCGCTCGGCCACAGCGTCCGCGTGGACGACCGCGACACGGTCCGTCCGGGCTTCAAGTTCGCCGAATGGGAGCTCAAGGGCGTGCCCGTGCGCATCGCCATGGGCGCCCGCGACCTCGCCGCCGGCACGGTCGAGGTGGCGCGCCGCGACACCCTCACCAAGGAGACCATGCCCCTGGAGGGCATCGCCGCCCACATCGACTCCCTGCTCGAGGCCATCCAGCAGAACATCTACGACAAGGCCCTCGCCTTCCGCGACGCCAACGTCGAGAAATGCGACAGCTGGGAGGAGTTCAAGGCCAAGATCCAGACCGGCAAGTTCCTGCTCTGCCACTGGGACGGCACCGTCGAGACCGAGCAGGCCATCAAGGACGCCACCAAGGCGACCATCCGCTGCATCCCCATCGACAGCTACGTCTGCGAGGAGGAGGGCAAGGACATCTTCTCCGGCAAGCCTTCCCACCGCCGCGTCGTATTCGCCATTTCGTATTAACCGTTCAAACCCGATAACATGAAGAAAATCATCACGCTCGTCGCCGCCCTGGCCGCCACCTTCACCGCCTTTGCCCAGGACGATGTCCGCAAGGCCGCATCCGAAGCCGCGGCCGCCTACACGGAAGCCAAGGAACAGCAGGCTGAAGTGCAGAAACCCAAATACTGGAAGACCTATGCCGACTTCGACCTCGGCTTCAACCAGACGTCCCTGACCAGCTGGGCCGCCGGCGGCTACAACACCGCCACGCTCTTCGCCGGCATCGACGCCAACGCCAACTACGCCAAGGACCTGGCCTCCTGGACCAACCGCCTCCAGCTGGACTACGGCTTCCTGTGGTCCGCCGACAAGGAGAACCTCATCCAGAAGAGCGCAGACCGGCTCCTGTTCGAAAGCCGCTTCGGCTACAAGACCGCTGCCGACAGCGACTGGAAGTACTCCGCCGACCTGACCCTGCGTTCGCAGTTTACCGACAGCTACGACAACTACAAGCTGGACAACAACACCAACCAGTGGAGCGGCACGCTCAAGTCCGGTTTCTTCTCCCCCGGCTACCTCACCTTCGGTCTCGGTATGGCCTGGGACCCGGCGCCCTGGTTCAGCCTCAACATCTCCCCGCTCACCGGCGGCCTGACCTTCTGCAACATCCCGTCCCTGCGCAAGGGCTACGGCATGAAGCTGCGTGACAGCTCGCTCGACCCGCTCGTCGGGGACAACTACAATCCGATGCTCTTCCAGCTCGGTGCCCAGCTCAAGATGAACCTCAAGGCCTCGATCAACGACGTGTTCACCTACGAGACCCAGCTGGTCCTCTTCACGGACTATCTCAACCACCCGTTCGTGTGGAACCGCGTCAACTGGGACAACAAGCTCAGCCTGCGCGTCGGCCGCTTCATCAAGCTCGGCCTCGACACCTGGACCATCTACGACCCGATCGTGCTGATCGCCGACAAGAAGGGCGGAGAGCCCACGCAGCGCGTCCAGTTCAAGGAGTTCTTCTCCTTCCGCTTCTCCTACACCATCGGCAAGAAATAGCGCTTGATGCGCCGGATCCTTCTCGCCGTCAGCGGGGGCATCGATTCGATGTACCTGGCAAACCGGGCCCCGGAACTCTTTCCCGGAGCCCGGTTTGCCGTCGCGCATTGCAACTTCCGCCTGCGCGGCGACGAGTCCGACGGCGACGAGGCGTTCGTGCGGGACTGGTGCGCCGCGCACGGCCTGGACTGCTTCGTGGAGCGCTTCGACACCCGGGCCTACGCTTCCGCGCACGGCGTCAGCATCGAGATGGCCGCACGGGAGTTGCGCTATGCCTGGTTCGCCCGGCTCTGCCGGGAACAGGGGTTCGAGGCCGTGGCCGTCGCGCACAACGCCGACGACAACGCCGAGACCCTGGTCCTCAACCTGCTGCGCGGCACGGGCACGCGCGGCCTGCGCGGTATGGGCGAGCGCGACGGCGTCCTGCGGCCCCTGCTCGGACTGTCCCGCGCGGAGATCCGCGCCTGGATGGAGGCGCACGGCTGCGCCTGGCGCGAAGACAGCACCAACGCGGACAACATCCCCAAGCGCAACTGCATCCGCAACGAGGTCTTCCCCCTCTTCGCCCGTATCAACCCTTCCTTCCTGCGCACGCTCGGCGAGGACATGCACCGCATCGCCCTCGCGGACGACATCGCCGCGAGCTGGTTCCGCTCCGTCCGGGACGGCCTGACGGACCCTTCCGGAGCCATCCGCATCGATGCGGTGCTGGCCCTGGAGCATTGGGAATATGCGCTCTGGCAGCTGGTGGAGCCTTACAAGCTGAGCGGACAGACGTTCGGGAAACTGGTGGCGCTGCTGCGCCGCTACCGGCAGGAGCCGCGCGGCACGGTCACGCTCGGGGGCAAGACGTTCGAAGGGACGGGATGCCGGTTAGCCATCCGCAAAGCACTGCTGGTCCCGGAGACTCCCGAAGGGTCACGAAGTGACCGGCCCGGCAGGGCCGAAATCCCCCTCGGGGGCGCAGGGGGGTAAGGCAGAGTTTATTATCGGGTTTACTCGATAATATAGACGTCGTCGCCCGGCTCCGCGAAGTAGAACTGCTCGCGGGCATAGCGCTCGAGCGTGTCGCGGTTGTCCTTCATCATCCGGGTCTTCTTGTCGAGTTCGGCATTCTCCTTCTGGTAGAGCTCGATCTGGCGGCGCTGGCGGCGCAGCGTGAAGCCGGCCTGCACCCAGGTGATGATGCCGTCCTTCTTGACCAGCATGAACACCAGGAAGAGCGCAGTCGCCACGAGGGCATAGCGCAGGAAGGAGCGCTGCTCCCGCCTGCTGCCGTCCTTGTCGCGGTTCCAGAGATCTTTGGAATACTTTGCCATAATTATTTGCACAAAAATAGTTATTTTTGCGGAAGAAACTAAATCTAATTCCGAAGAATATGAAACCTACCCTTCTTGTCCTCGCAGCAGGCATGGGAAGCCGCTACGGCGGACTCAAGCAAATGGACGGGCTCGGCCCGAACGGCGAGACCATCATTGATTACAGCATCTACGACGCAGTGCAGGCCGGCTTCGGCAAGGTCGTCTACATCGTGCGGGAATACTTCCTCGACCAGTTCAAGGAGACCGTCGCCCGCAAATACAGCCATGTCAAGTGCTGCGACGGCAGCCCGCTCGAATTCGTCTTCGTGACCCAGGAGCTGGACAAGATCCCCGCCCGCTTCACCCTCAACCCCGAGCGCCAGAAGCCGTGGGGCACCGCCCACGCCGTGCTGATGGCCGCCGACGTGATCAAGGAGCCCTTCGTCGTGATCAACGGCGACGACTACTACGGCAAGGAGTCCTTCCGCATCGCGGGTGACTGGTGCCGTGCGCACGAAGGCAGCGAGGGCGTCTACGCCATCGTCGGCTTCGAGCTGGACCACACCCTGAGCGAGTCCGGCGGCGTGTCCCGCGGCATCTGCCACTACGACGCCGAGCAGCACCTGACCGACGTCGTGGAGCACCTGAACATCCAGAAGGACGCCGACGGCGTGGTGCGCGGCGACAACTCCGTGACCGGCGCGCACGTGGACCTGCGCGGAAGCGACCTCTGCTCGATGAACATGTGGGGCTTCACGCCCGACTATTTCGCCAAGAGCGGCGCCATCTTCGAGACCTTCCTGGAGCAGAACATCCAGGAGCTGAAGAAGGAGTTCTACATCCCCTACGCCATCGACTGCATGATCAAGGACGGCAGCGCCAAGTGCGACGTCCTCTCCACCCCGTCCCACTGGTTCGGCGTGACCTACAAGGAGGACCGCCCCGCCGTGGTCGCGAAGTTCGCCGAGCTGGCCCGCGAGGGCGTCTACCCCACCCCGCTTTACGAGTAGGCCCATGGCACGCCGCAACAAGCCGAGGAACTACGGTTTCCTGGAGAAGTTCACCTGGTACGTGCCGGGCGTGGCGGACATGTTCATCCTGCTGGCCCTGCTGCTGGCGGGCGCCCTGGTGGGCAGCCTCGTCGCCCTCCCCTTCGTCGCCATCCTGGGGCAGGAGAATGCTTCGGAGTACGTGACGCTCATCTCGTATCCGATCATGTTCATCCCGCCGATGATCTATGCCAGCGTCAAGAGCCGCAACAACAGCTTCACCCGCAACGGCCTGATGCTGGACAACAATCACTTCAGCCCGCTGGGCGGAGCGCTCTGCGCCCTGTTCGTGATCCTGGCGACGCTCAGCGCGGCGTTCTGCTCGGACGCCATCCTCGCCTACATGCCCGACATGCCGGCATGGCTGGAGGAAGCCCTCACCAGCATGACGCAGGGCACGCTCTGGATCAACTTCCTGTGCGTGAGCATCTTCGCTCCGTTCTTCGAGGAGTGGCTCTGCCGCGGCATGATCCTGCGCGGCCTGCTCGGCAACAAGGTCCGGCCCGTCTGGGCCATCGTGATCTCGGCCGTCTTCTTCGCCTTCATCCACCTCAACCCCTGGCAGGCCGTCCCGGCCTTCCTGCTGGGCTGCCTGTTCGGCTACGTCTATTACAAGACCGGTTCCCTGAAGCTCACGATGCTGATGCACTTCACCAACAACACCTTCTCGCTGGTGATGTCCAATCTCGACGCCTTCAAGGATGCCGAATCCTGGGTGGAAGTGCTGCCCGGCATGCGCTACTGGGTGATCTTCGCGGCATGCATCCTGCTGCTGGTGCTGATCATCCGCGCATTCGGCCGCATCCCCCTGGAGCAGGAGAGCGGCAACATGGACCCTGTCAAGCCCCTGTTCGAGGACTAGTGCAGGTCCAGGCGCAGGTAATGCGTCGCGCGATCCGTCAGGTAATAATCCGGATAGAACGTCTTCCCGTCCAGGGAGAGCGTATAGACATGACCCATCGTCCCCTCGCCGGCGTCCGCGCCGCAGGGGACGATTTCGTGCAGGTCGGCGTCCAGCGAGAACTCCGCCTGCTCCCAGGTCGTGATGTCCGGGGAGGCCATCACCAGGGGGCCGTACATCAGGGCGCCCTCCCACATCGGTGCGAACGGGGTCTGCGGCTGCCCTTCCGTGACGGCCGTCTCCATCTTGTCCGGGCCGAAGGAGATGTGCGTGCCGAACGGCATCCGGATGCTGACCCGGTCCCCGGCCTTCCAGTCGCGCTCGGGGATCTCCGCATAGGAGCAGGGCGCGAAGGAACGGGCGATGCGGCGCCCGTTGAGCCGGATCTCGAAACCGCGGCCCGCCCAGTACGGCACCCGGAGCTTCATGGCGAAACGGCCGCCCTCCGTGATGGTGATTTCGGAGGACTCGGCCGGCCAGGCGCAGTCCTGGCGCCAGGAGACGCCCTTCTCGGCCCAGACTGCCTCGGACGGCAGGTAGAGCGCCACCCATAAGGTATTGTCGGACACGAAGTAAGCCGCTTCCTGGTACTTCACATGGTTCTCGGCGCCCGTGCCGCCGCAGCAGGACACCTGCGGCGTCTCGTTGCCGAAAGGCTTGGCGGCATTCAGGCCCACGGCGTACTGGTAGGTGACGCCGTAATGCTCCGGATGGACCGAGCCGACGATCTGGTTGTAGAGCACGCGCTCATAATAGTCCATATAGCGGGCGTCGTCGGGATCGTAGCCGTTCAGGTCCTTGGTCAGCTTGGCGAGGTTGTAGGCGCAGCAGGTCTCGTTGATGTCCGGATCCGGATGCACGATGCCCTGCCGGCCCGTGCGGGCGTTGGTGTTCAGGCTCAGCATCTGCGTGTACGGCTCGCGGAACATCTCGCCGTTGCCCACGCCGCCGGTCGCATAGGCGTAGCGGCCCTGCACGAGTTCCCAGAAATGGCGGGCGACGGCGTAGTAGCGCGGCTCGCCCGTCAGGCCGTACAGCTGCAGGGCGCCGACGGTCATCGGGATATGCTGGTTGGCATGGCGGCCGCGGATGTCGTCGAGCCCCTGCGCAAGCGGGCCGTAGAAGGCCGGCGCGTCGAAGAACCCGGCCGCCTCGCGGAGCCGCGCCCGGTCTTCGGAGTCCGCGACCAGGCCGGAGAGCCGCGCCAGGGACTCCTGCATGCCGCCGACTTCGCCGGCGATGTACATGTTCCACATCTCGTAGCGGTTGCCGGGGCGGGCGCGGCGCTCTTCCGGCGTCCCATCCTCCTGCACGAAGGTCCTGTAGTGCAGGCGGTTCCAGACCCACAGGCCCATGTCGCGGGCGATCAGCAGGGCCTTGTCCGCGACCTGCGCGTCACCGACGTTCTCCGCGATGTCGATCAAGCCCGCCAGCTGCTTGTGGATGGTGTAGTACGGGGCCCAGACCCAGTCGCGGTTGTTGTAGGGGCGGTAGGCCTCCACGAGCACGGGATGCTGGGCCGGGATGGCGTTGAGATAGCCGTAGCCGTAGCTGCGCCAGTCCTTCTTGTAGCGGTCGAAGGCTTCCCAGGTGCCCTTCAGGGCGTAGAGTTCCTCGCCCGGGGCAAGGTCGCGGGCCTCCACGTAGCGCCCGAGCCGGTCCGACCAGACGAAGGTGCGCTCCTGGCAGGCCCGCAGTTCGTCCACCATGCGGCGGATCCGCACCAGCAGCGAGTCGCGCAGGGCCGGATCGTCCGTCCCGGCATAGGCGAAGGCCAGGGCGGACAGATAGTGTCCCGTGCCGTGGCCCTTCAGCTTGGTGTCCGTCGAATCCCAGCCCTGCGGACGGGCGTATCCTTCCGTCGGCAGGCCGTAGGTATCGCGGTAATTGTAGAGCATCCGCGTGACGTCCAGCGACAGGAGCTGCCGCACGTCGAGGTCGCGGTTGCCGGTCAGGCGGTTGTCCCCGGTCAGGCGGACATCCCGCAGCGGCAGGGACCGGGCCACGGGGACGGGGCCCGGACGGGGATCCGCGACGACGGTCACCTCGGCCTCGACCGGATAGCCTTCTTCCGTGGCATTGTCGCCGAGGAGGAATCCCTGCACGCGGTAGACGGACCCGGCGGGCCGGGCGGCCAGCTCGGCTTCCGCCTCCCGGTCCGTGCCGGACCATCTCACCTGGCGCCATTCGCGGGTCCGGTCCGCATAGGTGACGCGGACCTGCCACGGAAGGACGGGGGCCGTGCCGGCAGGTGTCTCCACCTGCACGCGGGCGACGCTGCGGATGGTATGGTTCCGGGGGATGCTGAGGACGGTCAGCAGGCAGATGCCGCACAGGACTGCGACGGCGAGGAGGGTTCTATGGTTCGCTTTCATCGGGGCAGGATTGGTCAAGGGTTCGGCGCGCGGCGGCTACGTCGTGCACGCGCAGGATGGCGGCGCCGCCGCGCAGCGCCAGGCGGTGGGCCCGCTCCGTGTCGCCGCCGGTGAAGCGCTTGTCGGCGGCGCCGATGAGGATGGGCCGCCCGAGGGCCTGCAGCTCCGTGAGCCGCTCGAGGATCTCCCAGTTCTGTTCCGCCGTCTTGGCGAAGCCCAGGCCGGGATCCAGGATCCAGTCGGCGATGCCGGCCTGCTGCGCCTTCCGGCCGAACGCCTCGAAATAGGCGGCCAGCGCCGGGACGATTCCTTCGGGATAGTCGGTCAGGCTGTCCATGGAGCGCGGGGATCCCCGCTTGTGCATGGCTACGAAGGGCAGGCCGAGCCGGGCCACCGTCGCGAGCATCTCAGGGTCGTCCTCCCCGGCCGAGATGTCGTTGACCAGGAAGGGTCCGGCGCAGTCGTACACGCGCCGGACGATCTCCGCGCGGGTCGTGTCGACCGACAGCGGGACCGCCGGGTCCCAGTGCCGCACGGCCGGCTCCAGGCGCCGCCACTCCTCCTCCAGGTCCACCGGTGCGGCGCCCGGGCGGGTCGAGACGGCGCCCAGGTCGAGGATATCCGCCCCGGCATCCAGGAGCGTGCGGATCCGCTCCTGCACGCCGCCGGCCGCCACGCGGCTCGGCGCATAGAAGGAATCCGGGGTCAGGTTGACGATTGCCATTATCCGTGCCATAAGGCAAAAATAGAGATTTTTTCCATATCTTTGCATAGTTATGCTTATAGTCTTGGAAGGTCTGGACGGGGCGGGCAAATCCACCCAGGTCCGTTTGTTCAGAGAATATCTCGGAAGTGTCTGTGACCGGCTGGAATACATCCACTTCCCCCGCTACGACGCGCCGGTCTACGGCGGTCTGATCGGCAAGTTCCTCCGCGGAGGATTCGGGTCCATCGAGAGCGTCCACCCGCAGCTGGTGGCCCTGCTCTTCGCCGAGGACCGCAGGGACGCGGCGCCGCAGATCCGCCGGACCCTGCAGGAAGGCGGCACCGTGCTGCTGGACCGCTACGTCTATTCCAACATCGCCTACCAGTGCGCCAAGCTCCCCACCTACGACGAGGCGGAGGACCTGCGCGAGTGGATCAACAATACCGAATACGGGCAGTTCGGCCTCCCGCGGCCGGACCTCAACATCTTCCTCGACGTGCCCATCGGCTTCGTGGAGAAGAGCCTGGCCGCCCAGCGCGCCGGCGCCGACCGCGGCTACCTGCGCGGACAGCAGGACATCCACGAGGCGGACATCGCCTTCCAGCAGCGCGTGCGCGACATGTACCGCCGCCAGGCCGCGCTGGACCCGCATTTCATCGTCGTGGACTGCAGCGGCCCCGACGGGGAGATGCTGCCGCCCGAAGTGATATTCAACAAGATCAAAGCCGTCTATGAGAGTCATCCGAAGGATTAGCGCCGTCCTGGTCGGCTTCGTGCTCTTCCTCTCCGGCGTCCTCAAGCTGATGGACCCCGTGGGAGCCCGCCTGGTCGTGGACGAGTACCTCGCCTTCCTGCACCTGGGATTCCTGTCCGGCCTGTCCGGCGTGATCGGGTCCGGGATGGCCCTGCTGGAGGCCGTGCTCGGCGCCGCCCTGCTCACGGGCGTCTGGCGCAAGGTCACGGCCGTCGCCACGGGCGCGCTGCTGGGATTCTTCACCCTGCTGACCGTCCTGCTCTGCATCTGGAACCCGAAGATGGATTGCGGCTGCTTCGGGGAGATCGTCCACCTGACCCATGTGCAGAGCCTGCTCAAGAATATCGTCCTGATGGCCCTATGGGCCCTCGCTAGCTTCCCGCTCGGCAAGCAGGAGCCGACCCGCAAGGTCAAATATGTCAGCTTCCCCATCGTGGTGATCTCCGTCTGCCTGTTCTTCCTCTACTCGTCCCTGTCCATCCCGCTCGTGGATTTCACCCCGTTCAAGCCCGGGGCGGAACTGATGCTGCCCGAGGACATCGACGACCCGCTGGACGAGCGGACTCCGACGCTCTCGCTGAGCAACGCCGGCGGGGAGTATGTCGACTCGCTGCTGGTGGGCGGCAACCAGATCGCCGTCTCCGTCTACGATCCGGAGAGGATCCGGCCGGAAGGCTGGGAGAAGATCGCAGGGCTGCTGCGCGACGCCGCCGCGCTCGGCTACGAGCCCATGGTGCTGGCGGCGGCGACGCCTGCCATGATGGAGTCCTTGACCGGGGCGCCCGAGGTCCTCTCGTCCACCTATTTCGCGGACCGCAAGAAGCTGCTGACCCTCAACCGCTCCAACGGCGGAGCCACCTTCCTGCATGACGGCCTGATCGTCACGAAATGGAGCCGGCGCGGCCTGCCCGGCAGCGACAAGCTCGCGGAGCTGAAGGGCGTCGACGTCACGGAGTCCCTCCTGTCCGAAAACAACGGAGGAAGGCTCAAGTTCCAAGCCTTCCTCCTGTATGTCTTTGCGGTGACGCTGTTGCTTTGACAGCAACAGCATCAAATCAATCTAACCCCCTGCCCCCCTATTAGGGGGATTTTTTCGGCCTTTGGCCGGTCGGCAGAAGCCGCCTTGTCGCTGCGCGGCGACGTATCAGCCCAGAAAGTCCAGGATCCCTGCGATATCTTCCCTGGCGAAGGATTTCTGTTCGCCGGAAGCCAGGTCCTTCACGTTCACGACCCCCTGCTCCATCTCGGAAGCGCCCGTGATGGACAGGAAGGGGATGGCCTTGCGGTCGGCGTAGTCGAACTGCTTCTTGAGCTTGGCGGCGTCGGGATAGACCTCCACCGCGACGCCTTCCGCGCGCAGCGCTGCGGCGACGGGCAACAGGTAGCGGACCTCGTCCGCGCCCATGTTTGCCAGCAGCAGGCGCGTGGCGCTGCACAGGTCTTTCGGGAACTTGTCCAAGCCCTTGAGCACGTCGTAGATGCGGTCGGCACCGAAGCTCACGCCCACGCCGGACATGTCGGGCAGGCCGAAGATGCCGGTGAGGTTGTCGTAGCGGCCGCCGCCGCAGATGCTGCCGATCTGCCAGTCCAGGGCCTTGACCTCGAAGATGGCGCCCGTGTAGTAATTCAGGCCGCGGGCCAGCGAGAGGTCGAGTTCGGCAGGCGTGGCGATCCCGGCCGCGTCGATGTAGCCGAAGAGCTCCTCCAGCTCGTCCAGGCCCTTGAGGCCGGTCGGCGAGGCGGCCATGACGCGGCGCATGGTGGAGAGCTTCTCCGCCGTGGTGCCGCTCAGGGTCAGCACCGGCTCCAGGACGGCCACGGCTTCCGGGGTGAGCCCCTTGCCGAGCATCTCCTCCTTGACGGCGTCCAAGCCGATCTTGTCCAGCTTGTCGATGGCCACGGTGATGTCCACGACCTTGTCGGGGAATCCGCAGATCTCGGCGAGGCCGGTCAGGACCTTGCGGTTGTTGATCTTGACGAGCACGCGCACCCCCAGCTTGCCGAAGACCTGGTCCACGATCTGGACGAGTTCGAGCTCGCAGAGCTGGCTGCGGGACCCGATGGCATCCACGTCGCACTGGTAGAACTCGCGGTAGCGGCCCTTCTGGGGACGGTCCGCGCGCCAGACCGGCTGGATCTGGAAGCGCTTGAAGGGGAAGGAGAGTTCGTTCTGGTGCTGCACGACGAAACGGGCGAAGGGGACGGTCAGGTCGTAGCGGAGGCCCTTCTCGCACACCTGCGGGGCCAGGGGCTTCTCCGGGTCGACGTTCGCAAAAGCGTCGCCGGAATTGAGGATCCGGTAGAGGAGCTTGTCTCCCTCTTCGCCGTACTTGCCCAGCAGGGTCGACAGGTTCTCCATGGCCGGCGTCTCGATCTGGGAGTAGCCGTAGGTGCGGAACACGGAGCGGATCGTGTCGAAGATATAGTTGCGCTCTGCGGACTCCTGCGGACCGAAATCGCGGGTCCCCTTTGGTATGGAGGGTTTCTGTGCCATCGTAATTTGAATTATTTTGCAAATTTACCTACTTTTGTCAAATATTTCCTTTTTTCGTCATGAAAGATTTTGTCAAAATGGTCCTGGCCGTCATCTGCGGCTTCCTTCTGATCAACATCATCGGTTTCATCCTCATGATGGGCTTCGTCGGCGCGGCTGCGGCCGCCGGCAGCAGCAAGACTGTCCTGCCCAAGTCCGGCGTGCTCCGCATCGACCTGTCCAAGGTCGCCCTGGGCGAGCAGTCGCAGGACGCCAACCCGCTGGGCGGGATGGACGCCGCGTCCCTGCTCTCCGGCGGCGGATCCAGCGCCGACATCATCGGCATCTGGGATGCCGTGCAGGCCGTGAACGCTGCGGCGGAGGACCCTTCCGTCAAATACATCTACCTCCGCACGGACGGCAACCTCTCCGGCGTGACCGCGCTGGGCGAGCTCCGTGAAGCGCTCGAGCATTTCCGCGCCACGAGCGGCAAGCCCGTCGTCTCCTACATGGAGGCCCCCGGCACCGCCAGCTATTATCTCGCGTCCGTCTCCGACAAGATCTACATGACCTCCAGTCTCGGCGCCACGGTCCAGTTCACCGGCGTGGGCTCCCAGATGATCTTCCTGGGCGACCTGCTGGAGCGGCTCGGCGTCAACGTCCAGCTCATCCGCCACGGCAAGTACAAGTCCGCCGGCGAGATGTACACCCGCAGCAGCGCCAGCCCCGAGAACCGCGAGCAGTACCAGCAGATGGTCGACTCGATGTGGGAGACCATCGGTACGCAGATCGCCGAGGGCCGCGGGATCACCCGGGCCGAGCTCGACGCCGCCATCGAAGGGCTTCAGCTCAACCTGCCGCAGGATTTCGTGGACCACAAGCTCGCGGACGAGCTCCTGACCCGCCAGGGCCTGGAGGACAAGCTTGCCGCCCTGGCCGTCGTCGACAAGTACAAGGACATCAAATGGATTGACTTCGCCGACTACGTGGACGTCAAGGTGCTCCCCGGCAAGGCGAAGCAGAAGATCGCCGTGATCTACGCCGACGGTGAGATCATCGACGGGAACGGCAAGTCCCAGGTGGCCGGCGACCGCTTCGCGTCCGAGATCGCCAAGGTGCGCGCCGACTCCACGGTCAAGGCCGTGGTGCTGCGCGTCAACTCCCCCGGCGGCAGCGTGCTCGCCTCCGAGAAGATCAAGGACGAGATCGACCTGCTCGGCGCCGTCAAGCCCGTCATCGCCTCCTACGGCGACTACGCGGCTTCCGGCGGCTACTGGATCTCCAACAACTGCGACAAGATCTATTCCGACGCCACGACCCTCACCGGCTCGATCGGCGTGTTCGGCATGGTGCCCGACCTCTCCAAGACGGCGAAGGACATCGCCCACGTGGGCGTGGAGAGCATCACCTCCCACAAGCACGGCGACATGTACGGCCTGATGCGTCCCTTCGACGCGGACGAGTACGCCTACATGCAGGCCTCCATCGAGGCCGTCTACGACCGCTTCACCACCCTCGTGTCCGAGGGCCGCGGCATCCCCAAGGAGACGGTGGACGCCGTCGGCCAGGGCCGCGTGTGGACCGGCGCCGACGCCCTCAAGATCCAGCTCGTGGACGAGATCGGCACGCTCGAGGACGCCATCCGCTACGCCGCGACGACGGCCGGCGAGCCCGACCTCACCAAGTGGAACGTCAAGGGCTACCCCGCCCCGCCCACGGTCATGGACCAGGTGCTCGAGATGCTCGGCATGAACGCGAAGGCGGAATCCCCGCTCCTCTCCGCCTTCGGCAAACTCACCAAGCCCCAGGTCCTCGCCCGCATCGACACCGACATTCGGATCCAATAAAATTTGGATTCTCAAAAATAATTGCTACCTTTGCAGTCCCAAACATCGCGGGATAGAGCAGTTGGTAGCTCGTCGGGCTCATAACCCGGAGGTCGGTGGTTCGAGTCCGCCTCCCGCTACTACCGAGGAAAAATCGAAAGATTTTTCCTCTTTTTGTTTATGTCGGAATAAACACTATCTTTGTGTCGGAATAAATGTCGGGATAACTGACAGAACAAGATGACGGAATAACCCATGTACAAACCACCTTTCACCGTTTCGGCCAAGGCCATCAATCTGATTGCGAAGATTTCCAGTCAGTTGGAAAGATATGCAATCCGGATGGAACAGGAGGACACCTTGCGGCTCAGGAGGGCCAACCGGATCAAAACCATCCATTCTTCCCTGGCCATCGAGGGCA
>Ga0310697_10003799_pt1 | contig 15143 bp, 13 predicted proteins | sample 172DNAGHGlowgp2_FD_203883 | JGI IMG/M metagenome (GOLD analysis project Ga0310697, IMG submission 203883) | Sheep rumen microbial communities from Palmerston North, Manawatu-Wanganui, New Zealand - 1728 DNA GHGlow gp2 (v2) (version 2) | ecosystem: Host-associated > Mammals > Digestive system >... | reverse complement strand
CGCTCCAGCCATCGGCGGAAGCCCGGCTCAAACTCCGCCCTTGACGGCACGACCACCTGAATGCGCCGTAGCGTGCTTAGCGGCTGTGTGAAGCGCATGAGCAGAATCTGGCGGTTCAGTCCGTTGTAGAGGCTCTGTATGAATTCTCCCCAGAACTTCTTCGTCACCTCGGTGTGTACGTGCATGCCCATGACGATTTCCGAACAGCCGCTTTCGCGGAAGGCATGTTTGATGCCGTTGGCAATGTTGGTGGCCAGCCGCACCTGTGTCATCACTGGTACCTCTGAGGCACTGGCCTGTCGCTGCAGTTGTTCCAGCAGTTGCAGGCCGGCCTCGCGTTCGTTGATGCTGTTCTCGCCGTCGTACACCACGTTGAGCGCCACCAGTTCACGCTTGAGTTGCTGGTTGCGCACTAACATCGACAGTTCCAGCAGTTGGGGCGCTATCTCCGGATATTTCACACACACCATGATGCGCTCGTCGTCGGTCTTGGCCCTGCGCAAGTCGAGGTGGGCTTTCTTGCTGAAAATGATTTGCTTGGCAGCATGCTCGGTCATGATGGTCGAGATGATGCAGGTGACTAAAATCATGATGACCACGCCGTTCAGCATATGGTCGTCGGCCAGCGGCGTCTCGGGGCCGAGCATCAGCCTGCGTCCTACCATGACCATGGCGATGGCACCTGCGGCGTGAGCCGATGTGAGGCCGAACATCATGTGGCCGTCGCTCTTTGACAGACGGAACAGCAGTGCCGACAGATAGGCAGCCAGCGCCTTCCCGAAGGTGCCGAAGAACGCAATAAGAAACATGATGCCCCACACCTGCGGCCCGTCGGCCAGTGTCTTCAGGTTGATGAGCATGCCCACGCTGATGAGGAAGAACGGAATGAACAGCGCGTTGCCAATGAACTCGATGCGGTTCATCAGTGGCGACACGTGGGGTATATACCTGTTTAGGATGAGGCCGGAGAAGAAGGCGCCGAAGATACCTTCCAGTCCGATGAGCGCTGACAGGGCTGCACTAAGGAACATGACGGCAATAACGAAGATATATTGCATCACTGCATCGCTATAGCGTCTGAGGAAGTAGCGTGTGAGTCTTGGTATGATGAAGATGCTGCCTGCGCAGAAGGCCGCGAACTTTGCCACGAACAGCAGCCAGAAGAGCACGCCGCTGTCTTCGCTGAACAGACCTGTCAGGCCGGCCAGCATGACCAGTGCCATGAACAGCGAAATCATCGACGAGCCCACGCTGAGCATGACGCTTGAGTTGCGTTGCAGTCCGTAGCGTCCGATGATGGGATAGGCCACCAGCGTGTTCGATGCCATGATGCATCCCAGCAGGAACGATGCCTTTCCCGAGTAGCCCAGTATGGCTTCCGACATGATGAAGGTGAGTGCCAGTGGTATGAAGCATGTGAGGATGCCGAAGATGATGAGGCGTTTTGAGTTCTTCTTGATACTCTCCAAGTCCATCTCCAGTCCAGCCAGGAACATGATGTAATATAATCCCACCTGTCCGAATACCTCAAATGAATTGTCGCGTTGCAGCAGGTTCAGTCCATGTTCGCCAATGAGCACACCTGCCAGCACCATGCCAATGATGTGGGGAATGCGCAGTTTACTCATCACGATAGGCGCGAAGAGGATGATGAGGAGCACCACGAAGAAAATGAGCGTGGGGTCTTTTATTAATGGCTCTATAATGGTCTGTGCTTCCATTTTGCTTGCAAAGTTACAAAATTTTCTGCCAATTTGATACGTTATTGGTGGAAAAATTGTAATTTTGCAGCCAAAATTAAAGTTAAGTAGAATGAAAGTAGCAATTGTGGGCGCGAGCGGCGCCGTTGGTCAGGAGTTCCTGAGACTGCTCGATGAGAGAAATTTTCCTATGGATGAACTGGTGCTGTTTGGCTCGGAGCGTTCGGCCGGCACCAAATATACCTTCCGTGGCAAGGAACTGACCGTGAAACTTCTTCAGCACAACGATGATTTCAAGGATGTCGACATTGCCTTTACTTCTGCCGGTGCCGGCACCAGCAAGGAGTTTGCCGAGGATATTACCAAGTATGGCTGTGTAATGATTGACAACAGCAGCGCTTTCCGTATGGACGATGATGTGCCCTTGGTGGTGCCCGAGTGCAATGCCGAGGATGCCCTGAAGCGTCCCCGCGGTATCATTGCCAATCCTAATTGTACCACTATTATGATGGTGGTGGTGTTGCAGCCTCTGGAGAACATCAGCCACATCAAGCGCATTCACGTATCTTCTTATCAGAGTGCTTCTGGTGCAGGTGCTGCTGCTATGGCCGAACTGCAGCAGCAGTACAAGGAAATCGTTGAGGATGGCGAGGTGAAGACGGTGAAAAAATTCCCCCATCAGTTGGCTTATAACGTGATTCCTCAGATTGATGTGTTCCAGCCCAATGGCTATACCAAGGAGGAGATGAAGATGTACAACGAGACACAGAAGATTATGCACACCGATGCCAAGTGCTCGGCTACCTGTGTTCGTGTATCTTCTTTGCGCTCTCACTCAGAGTCTGTATGGATTGAGACAGAGAAGCCCATCAGCGTAGAGGAGGCACAGAAGGCTATCGCTGCTGCTCCCGGTTGCACGCTGGTCGACGATCCCGCTAACCTCGTTTATCCTATGCCTCTGGAGACGGCAGGTAAGGATGATGTCTATGTAGGTCGTGTGCGCAAGGATATTTCTGACGAGAATGGCCTGACCTTCTGGCTCTCTGGCGACCAGATTCGCAAGGGTGCAGCCTTGAACGCCGTTCAAATTGGTGAATATCTCATCAAGGTTGGCAATGTAAAGTAACTAAAATAATAACTAAATTACTACAATGCACATGAAAATCTCTACTAACTCAATGAAAATGTTTGCACTCGCTGCCGGCATGATGTTGGCAACGAATGTAAACGCTCGCCTGATGTTCGGTGCACTGGGGGCCATGGCTCAAACCACCGACACGCTCACCGTGCGCATCAAAGGGATGCGCTGCGAGGAGTGTGCCCACAAGGTGAAAACTGTGGTGAAACGACTGCCCGGCATCGACGGCATCACGTTCAATATTGAGCGTCGCACTGCCACTGTGGCTTATAACCCTGCCGAGACCTGTGCCGACAGCATCAAGGCTCGCCTCGAAGCCACAGGCCGCTATAAGGCATCGGCCTATAGTGCCAACGATACCATCATCCGCGGCATGGGCCTCCGCATTGCCGACATGCATTGCATGAAATGCTACAACCGCATCAGCCAGAAGTTACAACCCATGGCGGGCATTGACAGCATGGCACCCCATTTGGACAAAGGCTATATCTTTGTGCGCTATGATGCCAACCGCACCTCGAAGGCCGACATCCGCAAGACCATCGGCTCGCTGGGCTTCACGCCCGTGAACTATTACAGTGGCCCGAAGGTGGACTATGCCTACTTCAATATTCCTGCCGAGGCCGTGAGCCAGGCCACCATCGACGAGGTGCTCATCCTCGACGGCGTGGAGGATGCCAATGTCAACGACAGGCAGAAGTCGCTGGCCGTGACCTTCTTTACCGACGAGACCAATGCCGAGAAACTGCAGGCCGACATCAAGGCCGCCGGCATCAACATCGTGCTGCCTCATGTTCACGAGTGCGAGGAGAAAAAGTAGTAATTAAACATTAATATCATGGGAAGAGTAAAAGAATCAATCATCCTGGCCATCGGCGTGATGGTGATGGGATGGTGTGTGAAGGCCGGTATCGACAACTTCACCAACAAAGACCGCAAGGTAACCGTAAAGGGACTGGCCGAGCGCGAGGTGCCGGCCGACAAGGTCACGTGGAGCATCAGCACCAAGGAAACGGGCAACGACCTGCCCGCACTCTACGAGCGCATCAACGTGCAGGCTGACAAAATTAAAGCCTTCCTTCATCAGAATGGCATCGACGAGACTGAGATTACTGTCAACCCGCCGTCGGTTACTGACTTGGAGGCCCGTGAGTGGGGCGACAACCAGAAGAACTTCCGCTATATTGTCAACACTACCATTACCGTGGCTACTGACAAGGTGGAGCAGGTGAACAAAGCCATCTTCCAGCAGGCCGAACTGCTGAAGCAGGGCGTGGCCCTCGACTCGAGTTACCCCAACTACCAGTATGCTTCGTTCCAGCAGATGAAACCGGAGATGATGGCTGAGGCTATTAAGAATGCGCAGCAGACGGCTGAGCAGTTTGCCGAGGCCAGCGACTCGAAACTGGGTAAGATCCAGACCGCCGGTCAGGGGCAGTTCGAGATTGACGACCGCGATGAGAATACGCCCTACATCAAGAAACTGCGCGTGGTGACCACCGTCACCTATTCGCTCAACGACTGATGAATATGTTATCATAAAGACTGCTCGGATAGCCGAGCGGTCTTTTTTTTACATCAAACCTTTCTGACAGAGCCTTTTTTTAGGCTACTAAAAACGGGTCTACTGCCGGTAGACCCACGGTCTACTCCGAGTAGACCCATAGTCTACCGGCAGTAGACCCGATTTTTGAAACATGTTTTTTCCTTTTATCCTATAAAGAAAACGCTTTTTTTCTTGCAGGTGTCTCACTTATTTCGTATATTTGCACGCAGAATGCTAGCCTGAAGATAATGGTATGAAATATATCACCCTGCCCGATGATAAAGAACGGCACTTGTCGTTCTATCTTGCCATGGAGGAATATGTGGCCCGCCACGTGGACGAGCCAGAGGCCTTTTTTATGTGGCAGGTGGGGCCAAGCGTCATCTTCGGCCGCAACCAGGTGGCACAGAACGAGGTCAACCTCGACTATTGTCGCCAGCACGACATACGGGTTTATCGCCGCAAAAGCGGTGGCGGCTGCGTCTATGCCGACCAGGACAATGTGATGCTGTCGTTCATTACCAATCAGGAAAATGTAAACTTCACCTTCAACCGCTTTGTCAACATGTTACTGCTGGTGCTGCACCGCATGGGCATTGAAGCCATCGGCACTGAGCACAACGATGTGCTGATAGAGGGCCGTAAGGTGAGCGGCACCGCCTTCTATCATCTGCCCGGGCACAGCATTGTCCATTCCACCATGCTCTTCGATACTAATATGCAGCACATGCTCAACGCCATCACGCCCAGCAGCGAGAAACTGCAGCGCAAGGGCGTGGAGAGTGTGCGCCAGCGCATCACCCTGCTGAAAGACCACACTGCACTGTCGATAGCGGACTTCAAGACGCTGGTGCGCCAGACACTGTGCCGCGATGAACTGGTGCTGACGTCTGCCGATATGGCCGCTATCGAGGCCTTGGAGCGTTCCTATCTGCGCGACGACTTCATCCGGCTGGTGGAATAATTCTGGAAAATCCCGATACGATAGAAAACCTAGAAATAAAACAAAATAACCAAAACCTAAGACAATGGGAATCAAACAAGAACTGAAAGAAGAAAACAAACGCACTTGTCTCTGCGACCGTCACATTGCAGAAGGGGCGTTCATGGCACCGTTTGCCGGTTTTGTCATGCCTATTCAGTATGCCAGCATCCAGTTGGAGCACATGGCCGTGCGCAACAAATGCGGCCTCTTCGATGTCTCGCACATGGGCGAGGTGACGGTGACGGGCCCCGATGCTGAGCGTTATGTGCAGCGTATCTTCACCAACGATGTGGCAGAGGCACCTGATGGTAAGATATTCTATGGTATGATGTGCTATGACGATGGCGGCACCGTCGACGACCTTTTGGTCTATAAGGTAGGCGAAAACAACTTCTTCCTCGTCATCAACGCTGCCAATATCGACAAAGACTGGGAGTGGATGCAGCAGCAGGCCACAGGCTTCAACATAGAACTGAAGAATATGTCTGACTACTACGGTCAGATAGCCCTGCAGGGACCAGAGGCTGAGCATATCATGGAAACCGTGCTGGGTCTGCCGTGCAGCGAACTGGCGTTCTATACCATGAAGACTATTGGTGATGTCATCGTATCGCGCACAGGCTATACAGGCGAGGACGGCTTTGAGGTCTATGCCTCGCACGAGTATATACAGCAGTGCTGGGACAAACTGATTGATGCAGGGGTACAGCCTTGCGGACTGGGCTGTCGCGACACCCTGCGCTTCGAGGTAGGACTGCCGCTCTATGGCGATGAGTTGTCGGAGGAGATTACTCCCATCATGGCAGGCTTGGGCATGTTCGTCAAATTCGACAAACCTGAGTTCATTGGTCGTGATGCCCTGCTGAAGCAGAAAACAGAAGGTCCTGCCAGAAAACTGGTGGGCATCGAACTGGCCGACAAGGCCATCCCTCGTCATGGCTATACCGTACTTAATATGGATGGCGAGCCCATAGGCGAGGTAACCACGGGCTACCACTGCATCTCGGTTGACAAGAGTGCGTGCATGGCACTTATCGACAGTCGTTATGCAGCCCTTGGCACCGAAGTGCAGATACAGATCCGCAAGAAGGTCTTTCCGGGCACGGTGGTCAAAAAGCAGTTCTACAACAAGAGTTATAAGAAGTAATTAAGCATTAAGAATTAAGAATATGGCAAAAGTAATTGAAGGACTCTACTACAGTGAGTCGCACGAGTATGTAAAGGTAGAAGGTAACGTGGGTTACATTGGTATCAGTGACTATGCACAGCATGCCCTGGGCAACGTGGTCTATGTGGATATGCCTGAGGTAGACGACGAGGTGGAAGCAGGCGAGGAGTTTGGCGCTGTGGAGAGTGTCAAGGCAGCCAGCGACCTGATTGCTCCCGTCAGTGGCACCGTGGTCGAGGTAAACGAGGCTCTCGACGATCAGCCCGAACTTATCAACCAGGATCCCTATGAGAACTGGATTATCAAGGTGGAACTGAGCGACCAGGCTGAACTCGGCAACCTGATGGATGCCAAGGCCTACGAGGCGTTCTGCAAATAGTAAGAAGGCTTGCAGGGCCTATGGGTCCCATAAGTCTCATAGGTCCCATAGGTCCTATAAGTCCTAAAAAACACCCTAAAATGAACTATAAGTATTTTCCTCATACCGAGGCCGACCTCCAGGCCATGATGCAGGCGGTGGGCATCTGTTCGCTTGACGACCTCTATGCCGAGGTGCCTGAGGCCATTCGTTTCCGTGGCGACTATCAGTTGCCGGAGACAATGAGCGAATTGGAGGTGCGCCAACTGTTTGAGCAACTGGGCTCGCAAAACAAGGTGCTCACCTGCTTTGCCGGTGCTGGTGTCTACGACCACTATACGCCTGCCGTCATCCCGCAGTTGCTGCAGCGCTCGGAGTTTCTCACCAGTTATACGCCCTATCAGGCAGAAATCTCGCAGGGCACCCTCCACTATATCTTCGAGTATCAGTCAATGATGGCCGAACTCACGGGCATGGACATCAGCAATGCCTCGATGTACGACGGCACCACGGCTACTGCCGAGGCCGTGATGATGGCCGTGGCGGCAGGCAAGAAGCAGAACACGGTGCTGGTGAGCGAGACCGTCGACCCCAAGACGCTGGCTGTGGTGAAGACCTATGCCCATTTCCATGGCATCAATATTGAGATGATACCAGCAAAAGACGGTGTCACTTCACTAGGGTCTCTCAACTCTCTGCTCTCATCTCCTAACTCTGTGGCTGGTGTGCTTGTCCAGCAGCCCAACTGCTATGGCATTGTGGAAGACTATAGCGGCGTGGCTGAGGCTGTTCATGCGCAGAAGGCACTCTTCATCATGAACAGTGTCATTGCCGACCTGGCTGTGCTGAAGACACCGGGCGAGTGGGGGGCTGACATTGCTGTGGGCGACGCACAGAGCCTGGGCATACCCATGCAGTGGGGCGGTCCCTATGTAGGCTATATGTGCTGTACGGAGAAACTCATCCGCAAAATGCCGGGACGCATCGTGGGCATGACGAAGGACAACCGAGACCAGCGGGCCTTTGTTCTCACCTTGCAGGCACGTGAACAGCATATCCGCCGACAGAAGGCTACTTCTAATATCTGCTCGAACCAGAGTCTGATGGCACTCTTCGTCACCATGTATTGCTCACTCATGGGCAAGCAGGGACTGAAGGAGGCTGCCGAACTGTCGTATGCCGGTGCCCATTATCTGTGCGACAGACTGGTGGCTACGGGGCATTTCTCGCTCGTCTACAATCAGCCGTTCTTCAACGAGTTCGTGGTACGCTACGACGGCAGTATCGATGCCTTGCAGCATCGCCTCATGGAGCATGGCATCTTCGGAGGTGTCAAGGTGGCCGACGACCAGATGATGCTGGCCGTTACAGAGAAGAGAACAAAGGAAGAGATTGACAAACTAATTGAACTGATATGAATAATCGACTATACGGAAACCTGATATTCGAACTCTCACAGGAGGGGCGCAGGGGCTATTCTCTTCCCAAAAACCGATACGGACAGTATGAGATACCCGCTGCCATGCGCCGCAACAATGATGCCGAGTTGCCTGAATGCGACGAGATGACGGTGACGCGCCACTACACCAACCTGTCGGCCAATAACTTCGGCGTGGACAACGGCTTCTATCCGCTGGGCTCGTGCACCATGAAGTATAACCCGAAAATCAACGAGGAGATGGCGGCCTTGCCACAGTTCCAGAACCTGCATCCCCTGCAGCCGCAGGAAACGGTCAAAGGGGCCGAAGCGGTGTGTACCTTGCTGTGCAGGTCGCTGTGCGAACTCACTGGGCTTCATGCCTTCACGCTGAAGCCTTTTGCCGGTGCCCATGGCGAACTCACAGGTCTCATGGTTATCAAGAAATACCATGAGAGCCGGGGCGACATGCAGCGCACCAAGGTCATCGTGCCCGACTCGGCCCATGGCACCAACCCAGCCTCGGCAGCCGTCTGTGGCTTAGACATCGTTGAGGTGAATTCGCGCGCTGACGGTACCATCGATGTGGAAGCACTGAAGGAACTGCTTGACAGAGTGGGCAGCGATACTGTCGCTGCCATGATGATGACCAACCCCAACACCCTCGGTCTCTTCGAACGGCAGATACCTGCCATAGAGAAACTCATCCACGACTGTGGCGGACTGATGTACTACGACGGTGCCAACCTCAATCCCATGCTGGGCGCTGCACGGCCGGGCGACATGGGCTTCGATGTGATGCACATCAACCTGCACAAGACTTTCTCTACGCCTCATGGCGGCGGCGGTCCCGGAGCAGGCCCCGTAGGTGTGCGCAAGGGTTTGGAGTCGTTCTTCCCTGAGGTGTCGCCTTATCATGGCAACTTTGCCGTGGCCATCCGTGCCTTGGCCTATATCCTTTCGCTGGGCCGCGAGAACATAAAGATGGTGGGTCCGCTGGCCACCCTCAATGCCAACTATATCAAGGAGTGCCTGAAGGATGTCTACGAACTGCCCATCGATACGGTGTGTAAGCATGAGTTTGTGTTCGATGGCCTGAAGGATAAGTCAACGGGTGTTACTACGATGGATGTGGCCAAGCGCCTGCTGGACTATGGCTATCATGCACCTACCATCTATTTCCCGCTGCTGTTCCATGAGAGCCTTATGATCGAGCCTACGGAGAACGAGTCGAAGGAGACCATCGACGGCTTCATCGCCGTGATGCGCCAGATAGCCGAAGAGGCCAAGACCGACCCCGAACTGGTGAAGAGTGCGCCGCACAACACACCTATCGGACGTGTCGACGATGTGCTGGCTGCCAAGCATCCTGTGACCACTTATAAACAATTGAAAAATGAACAATAGTCCTGTGGTTGGCGGTTTCCCCGCCGACATCCTCATCATAGGTGCTGGCCCTGGCGGTTATCGTGCCGCCGAATATGCTGCCAAGCAAGGTCTGAAGGTGGTAATCTTCGAACAGGGTGAGGTGGGAGGCACCTGCCTCAATGTGGGGTGCATTCCTACCAAGGCATATGTCCACTCTGCTTCCTTCGAAGAGGCCCGCGAACGTGTGGCTCAGGTGGTGCCGCAGTTGCGCAGTGGGGTGGAGGGCATTCTCTCGCATCCCAACATCACGCTCATTCGCGAAAAGGCTGATTTCGCCACGACTCCCCTTCTCTTGGAGGGGTTGGGAAAGGTTCCCGTCATCATCGCCACGGGCTCGGAAACCAAATGGCTGCCCATAGAGGGAGTGAGGACAGACCCGCGTGTGGTTGACTCTACGGGGCTGCTCAACCTTGAAACGCTACCCAAGCGGCTCTGCATCATCGGAGCCGGCGTCATCGGCATGGAGTTTGCGTCTGTCTTCAACCGTTTCGGCTCTGAGGTCACGGTGATAGAGTATCTGAAAGAATGCCTGCCTGCTCTCGACAGCGACATTGCCAAGCGTCTGCGCAAAACATTAGAGAAACGGGGCATCACCTTTAAGATGAAGACGGCCGTGGAAAATCTGTCCGACATTGATGCCGACTGCATCCTCATGGCCACGGGGCGCAAGCCGCGCACCGAAGGGCTGAACCTGGAATCTTTAGGCATCACGCTCAATCCCAATGGCTCTATCCCTGTCGACGACCATTTCCAATTATCAATTGTCAATGGTCAATTAGATCATATCTACGCCATCGGCGATGTCAACGGCCGGCAGATGCTGGCCCATGCCGCCGAGATGCAGGCCATCCATGTCGTGAATCATATTCTGGGCAAGGAGGATCAGATACGTTTCGACATCATGCCAGCCGCCATCTTTACCGAACCGGAGGCCGCCTGCGTAGGTCCTACCGAAGACCAACTTAAAGCCAATGGTATTGCCTATGAGTGCAAAAAGTCCTTCTGGCGTGCCAATGGCAAGGCACTGGCCATGAATGCGACCGAGGGAATGCTGAAACTCTTTATCACCCCTCCAACAGAAGGGAATGGGGGAGGTCTTATCCTCGGTTGTCATGCCTATGGTGCCCATAGTGCCGACATTGTGCAGGAGGTGAGTGTCCTCATGTGTTGCAGTGCCACTGTGGCGCAACTCCGCCACATGGTGCACATCCATCCCACACTCTCCGAGATACTGTTAACGGCAGCCGAGTCATAAAGACTGGCTGCCGTTTTTCTTCATTGTGCCTTGTTCGCGATCAGTCGTACATTGTTGAGCGTCAACAAGGCCGTCTTCTCATCAATCTGCTTGTCCACCTTATTATATATAATGGTGCAGTTGCTGATGTTGACGTCGTGGATGCAGTCAAGGCCCTCGATGCCGGCGGCCTTGATGCCGGTGTGGCAGCCGCAACAGACAATGTCGTTGATATGGATGTCCTGGAACTGGGGTGCCCAGCGCTTCTGCGATTCCGTATATGCGGGCTTGCCATGCTCCTGTCCTGCGTGGTTGTTCACATAGTCGCACTGGAAGGTGATGGCCTCGTCCTTGATATCGTTCATCATAATGTTGCTGATGAAAATCTTTTCCGACAGTCCGCCGCGGTCCAGACTGCTCTTGAAGCGCAGGCCCACATCAGTACCCGAAAAAGTGTTGTGGCGCACCACCATGCGGCGCATGCCTGCTGCCGTCTCGCTGCCAAACACGAAGCCGCCGTGGGCGTGGTTCACCGTGTTGTCTTGTACGATGATGTCCTCGCAGCCGCTGATGGCATGGCTCTGCGAGGGCTTGCCGCTCTTCATGCAGATACCATCGTCGCCCACGCTCACGGTGCTGTTCACGATGATGGCGCGGTGACAGTCGCTGAGGTCGATGCCGTCGCCGTTCTGCACATTCCATTCCGAGCGTACGGTGACGCCGTCGATGATCACGTTCTCACAATAGCAGGGATGCAGGTGGAAGCGTGGTGCGTTTTGTATGGTCACCCCCTCGATGAGCACGTTGGTGCAGTCGGTCAGGCGGATCAGGTCATTGCGCATCCCCTCCTGTCTCACGGGCGTGTCGGCAATGTCGGGATAGCCGTTGTTCATCTGCCACGGATACCACAGGTCGCCCTTCTCGGTCACTTGTCCGCCCATGCTGAGATACTGGTTCCACTCCACATCGCTCATCTTGCCGCGCTTCACGGGGCGCCACTGCTGTCCGTTGCCGTCCAGTGTGCCCTCGCCGGTGATGGCGATGTTCTGTCGCTTCGAGGCGCGGATGCAGGGATATACGCGGCTGGCGTTGGCGTTTTTGTCGAGGTACAGGTGCTTGTCGGGCGAGAACACCACCAGCGCGTTCTTCTCTAAGTGCAGTTCAATATTGTCTTTCAGCATGATGGGACCGGTGAGCCATACCCCTTCGGGCACGGTCAGCCGCCCGCCGCCCATCTTCGTCAGTTGCGAGATACCTTTCTCGAAGGCATCGGTGCACAGGGTCGCGCCGTCGCCCACGGCACCGCAGTCTTTCAGGTTCACCGTGTTGGCAGGAATCATCACGGCCTCCACGGCCTTCACCTCTGTAGGCAGGTTCTGGTAATACTTTGTGTAGTCGGCTGCCCATGTGGCCAATGCGGCCATCATCATGCAGCAAGCAGTCATTAGTCGTCTCATAGTTTGTCTTGATATTGTTGTTAGCGTGTTGTTGTATTTGCTGCAAAATTACAATAATTCCGTAGAATCTCCAAAGATTATTCCAAAAAGTTTGGCAGTGCACTCTATTTTCAGGCATGAATTGAAAGGATGTCAACGGTGACAGAATGAACAGGTTGTTCCTGTTCCGGACTCATGTATGAATTAGTTGCTGAAAAGTTTGACGGTTCAAACAATTATCATTATTTTTGCAGACGGATTGCGATGATGCAAGACGATTTGCTGTTATGAAGAAACTGACTGTTTGTTTGTTGACGCTGCTGGGCATCGGTTATGCACAGTGCTGTCTGGCGCAGTTGTCGGCCTACGATTTGAACAGGTCCGTGGGCTGGGGCTGGCTGTCTGGTAGTGAGGTGACTGGCGGTGCCGGCGGCGAAGAGGTGGTGGTTACCACCGAGGCTGAGTTTGAGGCCGCCATCACGAAGAAGAGTGCATCGGGCCAGCGCGATGTGCCAATGATTATCTATGTGAAGGGCGAGATAGAGTTCCACTCCATGCACACATGGCAAGTGCCTCACATAACGGTCTTCATGTGGTTCGCCAGCCAATGAGCGACGGCACGGTGAAGGTTCTTAAACTTGTCAAGACAAAGTAAAAAGAGAGAATTTCAAAGAACAAAAATCTTCAAAAATCATTCAAAAATAAGCCATATAATAGCCATTTTTGCTGGATTTTTGAAGATTTTTGTTAGTTTAATGAGGGCTGATGTCTATATTTGGCACATCCACCTTTTTTATTCATTGTTCTCGGACGAGCCGGGCACTATGGTGAAGCGCCTTTTTCAGACCAGATGGCTGATGAGGTCTTCACGGTCGCCGGGCAGCATGTCGATGACGGGAATCTCGATCATGGTGTAGCAGCCGGGCTGCAGGCGCATGGAGGCGCGGGCCACGTTGACCAGCACCTGACCGGTGAGGGCGGGGTTGTTGATGCTCATGTTGAACTCCAGACGCTGGTTCTGCGTCTTGCCGGAGACACCCTTGCGCACCAGATGGACGCCGTGGCCCATGTCGCGCACATCGTCGACGCTCTCCACCTGGAACACGTGCGTCTCGTCGCTGGCAAAGTAGGGGTCGGCCTTGATAGCCTTGGTCACCTCGTCGAGGCTGGCACCGTCTTCGAGTTCCACATAGACCATGCGGCGGTGGATGCCCTCGCCCAGGGGTATGGTCATCGACAGGGCGTTCTTCACGCCGGCCTTAGAACGCACGCAGACGCTGTGGCCCATCGACATGCCGGGGCCGAAGTTGGTGTATGAGAGCCCCTTGGGTGCAAGGCTCTGCATCAGTGTGCGCACGATGGAGTCGGAGCCCGGGTCCCATCCTGCTGCAATGACGCTCACGGTGTTGGTCTGCTTGTTCAGCGCCATGAGGTTGCGGCGGTAGTCGCGGATAAGGGTGTGTATGTCGAACGAGTCAACGGTGTTGATGCCCAGCGGCAGTATCTGCCTGGCATACTCCTCGCACGAGCGGGTGGGGGTGGCCAGAATTGCCACATCCACATCTTTCAGTTCCTTGATATCCTTCACAACCTCATACTGGGCCAGTTCTGCCGGCTTGTTGTCTGCCCCGTTGCGGCGCACGATGCCAGCCACCTCGAAGTCGGGTGCTGCCTCCAACGCCTCGAGTGCATACTTTCCAATGTTGCCGTAACCAACGACGGCTGCTCTGATTTTCTTCATTTTCCTATTTTTGTTTCTAAACCTATTTACTTTTCCTGGTTTTCGGTTGCAAAAGTAATGCTTTTATCTTAAAAAACTTACTATTCGATGAATAATTTATCTAAAAACTGTCATTTTGTGACAAAATGTAACTTAATGCGTTGGAAATACAATAAAATGTCAGGAATGAGCGTTAATAATACTGTAATAAATGAATAAATGTAATGTAACGGCAAAAACAAGAATGCTATGATAGAATATATAAAAGGTGAACTGACCGAACTGACCCCTGCGATGGCCACTGTCGAAACCGCAGGTGTGGGCTATGGACTGAATATCTCGCTCAACACCTACAGCGCACTGCAGGGTAAGAAAGAGGTGAAACTCTATGTCTATGAGGCCATCCGCGAGGATGCCTATGTGCTCTATGGCTTCTATAATAAAAAGGAACGCGAGATGTTTGAGTTGCTCATCACCGTGAGCGGCGTGGGGGCCAACACGGCGCGTATGATGCTCTCGGGCATGAGCGTCAGCGAACTCTGCTCGGCCATCTCCACAGGCAATGCCAGACTTATTCAGAGCATCAAGGGCATTGGCAAGATGACGGCACAGCGTATCATCGTTGACCTGCGCGACAAGATTGTGGCTCTGGGCATTGCCGACGAGATTCCTGCCGGCGGCAGCGTGTCGGCACCGGTAAACAATGCCGTGCGCGACGAGGCCGTGGCCGCCCTCACCATGCTGGGCTTCAGTCCTGCTCCCACGCAGAAGGTGGTGGTGCAGATATTGCAGTCGCAGCCCGACCTGCCGGTAGAGCAGGTGGTGAAACTGGCGCTGAAGCAGATAAAATAAGATTGTTCGGTCTTTCCGGCCTTGTTCTGACAGTTTAGACAGGTGCAATGCAATAATTGCGCCTGTTTTTCGTTATGTATAAGGAATTAGATTCTATAGAATAGAGATTGAGACGACTGATATATCTACTGCTCGCTGTGCTGACGGCGGTGGGGGCAACA
>Ga0310697_10003797_pt1 | contig 15146 bp, 8 predicted proteins | sample 172DNAGHGlowgp2_FD_203883 | JGI IMG/M metagenome (GOLD analysis project Ga0310697, IMG submission 203883) | Sheep rumen microbial communities from Palmerston North, Manawatu-Wanganui, New Zealand - 1728 DNA GHGlow gp2 (v2) (version 2) | ecosystem: Host-associated > Mammals > Digestive system >... | reverse complement strand
ATTAACGATGTGTCACAAAATGTCGAAAGGCTAGATGAGGCCTTCGCAATCTTTCAAGAACAGAACGAAAGAGAGTTTAAGGGAAAACAGCTAAACGAGATATGGCACTTGTTTACATCCGAATCTAACGAGTGGCATTCTATAGCCGACACAACCAAGAAAGGTTCCACATTTATACCTTCTCTAATGAATGATTTCGACCAAAGAACGGATAATGAGAAGTTTAAGCCAGAAGAACTTGTCCATATTCGAAAACGTGGCAATTTTTATCGTTTATGCGTAAATAAAAGATTTTATTTTATTGACAAGATAATTGACAACAAAAACCCATGGACTGGAAACCTGCTTGCTGCTGAAACGCCGTTGTTTTTCAAATTCAGCAACACAAACAATCCTAGAGTGGGTAGTGTGCGCATTTATAATAAAAACAAAGATGATTACGAAACTAATATCCTTCCGGCCGCACAACGTTCATCGATATCCAACGTTCAGATAATGCGCTTTGATTCATCGTGGACAGCTGATCACAAACCACTGCTTCTGATAAAAACCATACCTAACAATAATCAATTTTTCGACATAGAATCAAACGATTTCATTATGCGAGGCCGTAATTCTAGTGTCCAAATGGCTACCCGTATCCACGAAAATGATTTGGTTACGATAAATCGTAAATCTGGTCATTCAACTGAGACTATACTCCCGTTGCGTTATGGCCAAGATAACCAACGTTTTCTTGCCAAAAACGTATGGATAAATGGTCGACAGTCTATGTTTTATCCCCTAGGTAAGGAGTCTATGTGGAGTTACCAATTTGCAAATTTAGTGAGTAATGTGTATGGCAACTCTAACCTCACCGACACGAGTTATCGTCATCGTGATCTGCATGTATCTATTGACTATGATCTTCATAAGGATTTTTATAGGATTATGAATGATATGAACAAGGGTTCTATTAAGATGACGGATAACGTAAGGAATAATCTATCAGAACTTGTTAATGAACCATTTGCTGTTAAGAATGGGAAAATTGCTTCATCCTACTATCTATATTTTGACCAGAGACAAAGAAAGTTTATGCCCAGCAATAAAGTGCCCGCTAACTGCCTGAAAGAAGTTGACAGGCTCGCAAATACTGCAAACAAAAAATTTAAACGCTTAGGTCGCACAAACAGTGATGATTCTGTAAAAGTTAATATTGTTGTAAGCGAACTTCTAATGCATAAATTTACTTATTCAGCAGTGGTTTTGGATGGTTATGGGCGTATCAGATTGTTGTTCGACTATAACAAGCGAGGTCAGCGAATAGACCCCAACAATATAGTACACTACAACAAATTTCTCAGCGATATGTATCGCGATGGTTCAAATGAACAAGAACGCGACGTGCTCGGCAACAAGACCCTACAGCATCTTAATCCCGGTCCTGGTTCTACGTTCAAGCCAATCGTTTATACAGCTATAACATCAACTAAAAATATCCCGTGGAACACTATAGATGTGAGTTCCTTCAAACCTGATGGTGTAATCCATAAAAATGAGAGTGAAGAAAAAAACACCAACGCAAGATATGATTGGTATGGCGGTGTTAGAGCAAAAGACGGTGGCATAAATTATTTCTCGATAGATGGCAGCTCTGGATATGCACATAATGACTATATTATTAAATCGAACAACTTCTACCATTCGGTGATAGTCTTACTAGGAATGCAGCGTGGAGACAATGTCGAAAGTATAATAGGTCCACCAAAGGATGGCGCTGCAGGTTTCCCCCAATTTACATACAATGGATCTACGCATTCTTTTGATCCTAATCAATGGTTTGTTGGGAACGAAAATGGTATTAGCTTGGGTAATTCAATAATGGAAGAGGGCCTTCGGAATAATTTCAGGCTAAATATCGACTACAATGCAGATGGATATGAGAAATATTACAACTATTTTGGCGTTGATAGCGCGTTTGACATATTATTCAACCAGCAGCGTTATCCCAAACAATGGTGCTATTCAGAAACTGGTAGCTTGAACAGATATCTGCGCCAACGAATGCCATGGCTCAGGGAAGGTTTCGTGCAAATGGTTTCTGGTTCCGCCCCACTTAATGTTTCGCCATTACAGGTGGCTTCTATGGCTATGCGATTGGCGACACTGAACAGCGCGGACAATATCACGACACTAAATGATGCTGTACGTGTTGCACCTAAAATTTCTGAGTTTGATGTGACAAGCGGTGGATGGCAAAGCAATGATGTCTATTTTGACTTCTACAAAACTCAGGTTTTGGGACAGATGAGACAAGTGCCTTACATTGGTACCGCAAAAGGTTTAAGACCTTTGGCAGAAAACCTGTCGAGACGCGGATATTATCTATATGTTAAAACAGGTACACTTAACATTGATATGGATAGTAATAAGCGCATTCGTAATATGATGGTAATTATTGCTAATGGTGAATTGGAAAAGGCTCAAAGCCTTGATGATTTGCGTCAAATACGTTACTATGTAATGTATATGTCGTTCCATGGAGTAGAGAAAGATGGTTTTACTAATAATAAATTCCAATCGCAGATAGAAGCTGTCGTCAATTCTGAATTGTTTAATCAATATATGGAGGAGGGAAGATAATTATGGATAACAATAAATATTTAATCAAGGTATCGGTTGTTTCTTTCATTTTGATTGGCGTTGCATTTGTTATGTTTTTGTGTGCCAAGCCCAAGATGAAAAATGGTGTGATTCCAGGCATGGATGCTGCTAATTTTGCCACGGATTCTACTTTTATAGATAATCGACAGATGGGACTTGTAAACCTAGACAAATTCTTAGAATTAGCATCTCGTCTTGGTACAAATGTGTTCGATAGGGACGGTGTTCAAATAAATAACGATTCTGTGACCTTTTTGCTCAATACAAAGAAATCCAACATATTATTTGCAGACTATACAAACTTGGGGCAAACTGATAAACTACAAAAAACTTATAAGGATTTCCCAATTACTATACTTGACAAGGGCACAGGATTCAGAGCAAAGTGTGAGATGATAGATAGCGCGTCATACATTCGCATCCCATACCTTGTGTTGGCAAGTTTGGCCGAATATGTTTCAGGAAATTCATCAACAAACACCAATACAACTGCGACTACGGCGGTTGACAATACCCTTTCGCCGTCGGATTTTGAATTACTTCAAAGTCTCGGACAAGGGAACAAAAAGATCCAGACAGAAGGACTTGTCTTGCGTAATTTCTCGGATATTCAAGCTGTAAACAACACTAATCACGAGTCTGACCCAGTTAAGCAATTAGAAATAGCGTGGAAATTTGTAAAAGGCCATTGGTTGTATTTATACGATCCGAATACGGAATCCGGCAAAGATACTTGGCGTAGTGCTTCAGAAACAATTTCTAATTATTATTCTAATGGCAAATGTTATACGGGAGATTGTGATGATTTTGCTATTCTTATGGCTTCTTTCGCCAGACAGGTTGGATTAGAATCTCGAGTTAAGGCTGTTGTAAAAGGTAATGGTGGACATGCTTATGCAGAATTTCGTCGTAAAGGGGATAGCACTTGGCACAATCTGGATTGGTTTGAGGATTTTGATTCCCCGCAACGTTTTGTTGGTGATAAAGAATTTATTTATGATGTTTTGTGAAAATAGCTATTTTCAACAATAACGTTATAAGCTATTACAATTAGAAAAGATGAAAAAAGAGAACGAGCGTGCGTTGGATCGTTTGAGAAGGATTAAAGAACTTAAAGACAAATATGCTGATGTAAGCATCGAAGATTTAGACAAACAAACTTTGGCTGAAATAAACCGTTTAGCGGAAGGCAGATCGCCGAGAGAAAAAAAATCGGAAAATAAAATTTCAGGAGAAAATTCTGCCAATTCTGCAAAAATACACTCACGAAATGCCAATCAAAAGGATAAGTTAGATGTGGATTGTATTAGGGCGGAAAAGGAACGCCTTGAGAAGCAAATTATTCAGACGAAGGAACAACTTAGACAGGTGAGAGAACGCAATGCGGAACAACTTAGACAGGCAATAGAAAGAAAAAAACTCGATGAGAAAAAATATGATATAAAAGTGAAGGAAGCCCACCTTAAGGGTAGAAAAATACGCGATTTTTTTAGGAGATTAATAAACTAGAGAAACAAATATTTAGTCAAAATGTCGAAGAGAATGGTATGACTTTTGAGAATATAAGAATTTGGATACTATGAGAAATGTTAGGTCCGGCAGCTTGTGAAATGCCTGTTTATGTGAGCAATTTATAAAAAAGTTCCGAAGTCTGAAAAAAATCGTATCTTTGCAAAATAATTGTGGTCATTATTCACAATAACGTTATGATTTTTTACCTACTCCCATGCGAATAATCCTCAGAGACAATGAAAACGTAAGCACGATGCTCGAAGGCACTGTGCATAAAACGCTGTACACCGCCGAGCAGATAAATGCGGCCAAGGACAAAATCAAGGAACTGTTCCACCAAGCGGCTACAACAATCATAGCCGGCATACAGGGACGCCCTTTGCCAGAAAGGCTGGAAATAGAACTCGAAGTTAGCAACGACGAAAACGAAGACTGGAATTTGTATGCCTATTTCAATTCCCTGAAAAGTTCCCCCGAGGCACTAGTCTTTTCGATGAAAGAAATTGTTGTGAGGCAGATACTCGAGAACGCTGACACAACAAAGCTTACGGAAGTGATAGACCACGAAATGTGCCATGCCGCCGATTTTGAAGAGCTGAGGATGGACAGAATAATATCCGACGAGATAGCGGATAAATACAACGAAACCCTGTCCAACTCGATAGACGGAGGCACTCCCGATATTGTGTTGGATGCCATATTCGGCTTGTTCAACCATTACCGGGCCGAAGGCGTCGCCCTATTGTGCGAGCAACTTGTCAATGGCAAGAAAAACACGCCGTCAACGCGAAGCATTGCCCTTTTCAACGCTGTTTTTGAGAAATTGATTGGAAATGCGCAAACGTTCATGCTCGGCTCCAGCCAAAAAGAGATCTACGAAGATGAGATGCACCGAGTCGCCTATCTTATTGCCCCTGATTTGTTGTATGCAGTGTTGAGAATATCGGATCGTGTGGAAAAGTCGATAGCCGAAAAATTGGAGACAGACACTCCTGCTCAGCTCACAACCGAAGAAATGCACTCGTTGGTGCGTTCCGCATTGTCGCTCAGCCTGCCGGAATATATTCAGGGGTTGTGCTATATAACACCAGCCGATGATTTGATGGCTGTGTGCTGTCAGATACAAGGCGAATTGAACTACGAGGCCCTTTCGAAGTTTTTCACGATGTTCACCTCCGACAATTACGACAAGTTCGTTTCCACAATGGCTGAAATACTCGGTTCCCCAATGTCCGACGAGGAAATTAAAGGGTATGTCGACAGCTGGGATTGCAAGTGGATCAGTCCCGCTTTTAAAGCCAAATTGCGCTTAAAAATCAACGACCTTTATTCTATAATGGTGGCGCCCGACTCTCGTAACAAACAGAAAAGGGCTTCAAGGTGGGCGCTTACATATTTGTTTGACGACCAGGACCTTGTTTTCGACGAAATGCCGGTGCTCGGCCTTGTAGACGATTTGATAGTGGTGGACAAAGCACTCTCAATTATAGACCAATTGAAAAAATAAGTCGTACATTTGAACGGATAGAAATTGCAAAATGGCCAAAGAGGCATCGTACAAAACAGGTGCTATTTGCAAATATTCTTTGGAAGAGATAATTTTTGTATCTTTGCCAAAACACATTTTTCAGTAACAAATAAAAACACAAACACCATTAACGCACATAAATCTTTAATCCTCACTACTTTGACAGTGATTTTCATTGCGCTGCTCTCCGGCTGTGGCGACAGAAACAAGTCTGCAGAACCCGAAAAGCCCGATTTCGAGCCGAAATTCCCGCCCAAAACAATTGTTGTAAAAAATAATTGGCGCAACGGCTCCACGGGAATCACCTTCTCCTCGATAGAAGAGGCCGAGTGGGAGTTGTTACATTTAAAAGGGACGAGCATCTCTAGCTTTAACGATGTTTTTGAACAGGTCCTTTTGTCCGACCCCTCGTCGATGGACTACCCATTTGATTCATTGTCGGCAAAATACGATGGTGTGAGATTCACGCCTGTCGCTTCCGACGACGGCAATGTGCGTTTTTTCGGTGTTGAAGGAGGTGCGGTGATTCCGCACATGATTGCCCAGTACAGAATCAACGGCGAGGTAAAACTTGCCTATGAATATGGCGAGAAATGTTACTTTTGTCTAAATCCGGACACTATATTTACATTCAACACAGGAAAATCCACCATTTACCTTGTGCTAGGATTTGCAGGCTCGGAACCCGGCATGAGCCAATACGATTTGCATGCCTTCGAGCTGGATAGCACGGGGCTGCATCCGTTTTCGGCTTTCGAATCATATCTTGAGGATGAAGCCGACGAGCAAATCATTACTGTAGGAATGATAACAACTGACGATTGGGATTTTATCAATGAGAATGGCGGTGTGAAAAAACTAATCACTTTTGATAAACAGACTGGAACCATTTACAAGCCATACTTCAGTAAAAAAGCCAATTCCATGATCGAAGAAGTGTTATACGTCTGGGACGGAAAGAAATTCAAAATAAAGAAATGATTTGCAAAACCCGGCATATCATTTTTGCACTCGCCATCGCATCACAGCTGTGCTCCTGTGCCACAAAATCATACTCCAATTTGACCTATACACTGAAAAAATAGTTTTCACGAGTTTTCAACACATCGCAGGTATTTGATTCTTAGCTGTTTATTTGCAATGCTTCCACTCTTGGTACTATTAAACAATCATAGGTACAAGTGTCAGTATTTTAACAAGATACGTTTTTTGGGCTAAAAACAACATTTTCTCACTAAAAACGCATTCCACACTTTCATTTTTTTTTCGTATCTTTGCAAAAAAATATACAATCATGTTTAAGAAAGAAACCTACATAGCACGCAGGGAACAACTGCGCAAGGACGTCAAAAGCGGCCTTATTATCATTCAAGGCAACAGCGAAGCAAGCTGCAATTACAAAGACAACACCTATTTCTTCCGTCAGGACAGCACTTTTCTCTATTTCTTCGGCCTTCGGCGCGAGGATATGTTCGGAGTGCTCGACTGCGAGACGGGCGAAGACTGGATTTATGCCAACGACTACGACATCGAGGACATCATCTGGACCGGCGCCCTGCCCACCGTGGCCGAGCTGGCCGCCTCCGTGGGCGTGACAAAGAGCGGCTCTCTTGCCGATTTGCAAAACGCAGTGAACAAAGCCGTTGCGCAAGGACGCAAAGTACACTACCTGCCTCCTTACCGTACCGACAATATGGTGAAAATGGGCAACCTTTTGGGAATAAAGACCGATAGCGTGAACCGCTACGCTTCGCTGGAACTCATCAAAGCCTGTGTTAAACAGCGTTCCATCAAGAGCGACGAAGAAATTGCCGAAATCGAGCGCGCCATTGCCACAGCCTACAACATGCACGTAGGTGCCATGAAAATGGCTCACCCCGGCCGCTACGAATACGAGCTGGCAGGCTTTATGGAAGGCACAGCCTTGATGGGCGGCGGCCCCGTGTCGTTCCCCGTCATTATGACCATCAACGGACAGACTCTTCACAACCACGACCACAACCACGAACTGAAAATCGGCCGTATGCTGGTGATGGACGCCGGTTGCGAGACCCCCATGCACTACTGCAGCGACATCACACGCACAGTGCCCGTGGGCGGCAAATTCGACGAACGTCAGAAAACCATCTACGAGATAGTGCTGGCAGCCAACATGGAAGCCATACGCGTAACCCGTCCCGGCATCACCTATCAGGAGGTGCACACCGCCGCCAGCCGCATCCTGGCACAAGGCTACAAGGACCTCGGAATCCTTAAAGGCAACCTCGACGACATAGTGGCCAACGGCGCCCATTCACTGATGATGCCCCACGGCCTCGGCCACATGATGGGTCTCGACGTGCACGACATGGAGAACTACGGCGAAATCAACGTCGGCTACGACGAGGAAACGGAACGCAGCAAACAGTTCGGTCTCGGCAGCCTGCGCTGCGGACGCCGTCTGCAACCCGGTTTCGTCATTACCGACGAGCCCGGATGCTATTTCATCCCCGAACTTATCGACAAATGGCACCGTGAAGGCACCAACGCCCAGTTCATCGATTTCGATGTGCTGGAGAAATACAAGGACTTCGGCGGCATACGCATCGAAGACGACATCCTCGTTACTAACGATGGCTGCCGCGTACTGGGCAAGCCCATACCCAAAACTGTCAAGGAGATAGAAGAGACGATGGCTCAATAACATCGCTTTTCTTAGTAATAAAGGCACGGCGATGTATCTGAGTCCCGTCGCAGCGCCTGAAATAAAAGGACTCACAAATTAAAACATAAACAAATATGGAAGATTTTCAAAACGAAGAAATGCAACAACCCGAAGTGCACAACGAAGCACCGCAGGCTGAACCTCAAGTAGAGCAACAGGAACCTCAGAGCAACGGCATCGACTGGGGCGGAGACATAGCACGTTTCTTTACCCAAGACCTTAAGGATATGTTCCTTGCTGTGATAAAACGTCCTGCTACTGGCGCACTGAAATGGCTCGACGAAACAAAGTCGAAATCCATTGTAATGCCTATCTGTATGACGGTTCTGTCGTTTGTGCTGGTTACCTTCTTATCTTTCCTGATTGCCCGCATCAAACTGGGTTCGCTTATGGGTTTCATAGGATTGAAATTCGGTACATTCCTCGCTTTAGGCACAATGCCCATTTTCTTCGCTATTTTTGTGGCAGGAGCAATGTTCGGACTTTTTGCAATAAAAAAGAACCCCGATTTCATCCTGGCAATACGCCACGCTGGTGTGCATGTGTTCCTTTTCACATTGGCCGTTGTGGTGATGCTTGTTACAATGCTTGTTTTTGGCACAAGCAAAATTGGAATACTTATTATGGCCCTTGTGGCAATTTGCGCCATTTCGATGGGATTCAGCATTGCCCGCAACGCTATCAATAAATACGAGGCCGAAAACAAGGAAGGGTTCTCTTGGTACGTTGCACCTCTTGCCGTCATCATATCGCTGTGGCTTGCCTACACAATTGCTTCGGCTATGATGCCCTCCTCGATGCTCTCCCTTTTGCTTTAAACGATAACTTATTATACACATAAAAAGAGAGCCTTTCGGCTCTCTTTTTTATTGGTGGCAACTGTCGTTTTTCTTACAAAAAACTATTCTTGCGCTTTTTGGGAAAACACGCATCCGCAGTAGTCCTGCCGGTAGAGGTTGTACTCCCTCGACAGCTCTATGCTGCGCTTGTAGCCCTCGCGTTTCTTGAAATCGTTGGGCAGCCATTTCACATCGTATTCGGTGGCTAATTTCTGTCCAATCTCGTTAAGTTTGGCGGCGTTTTTAAGCGGACTTATGCTCAATGTGGAGGCGAAGTAATCGAAGCCCTTTTCTTTCGCCATCTGGGCCGTTTTCCGCAGCCGCAGGTCGTAGCACACAAAGCAGCGCTCGCCTCCTTCGGGACATTGTTCCAACCCTTTCACACTGTCGAAAAACACTTTGCTGTCGTAGTCGCAATCGACCACCAACACAGGGTTTTTGAAGGGCATCTCTCCGATAAGGCGGTTAAGCTCGGCTTTGCGTTTTAGATATTCGCTTTCTGGCGAGATATTTGGGTTGTAGTAAAAAACTGTAATTTGGAAGTGTTCCGACAGATACTCAAGCACATAGCTGCTACAGGGGGCGCAACAGACATGAAGAAACAGGCTCGGAGTTATACCCCTGAGCCTGTTTTCTTCAATAAGAGTTTCTAATTGTGACTGATAATTCGGTTTGTTCACAGCTATTGTTACCTTACCACCTGTATCACACCGTTGCGCAGTATGTCGCCGAGATAGCCTTTGGCCGAGAAACGGAAGTAGTAGGTGCCGTCGGGGTCGTTGTTGGCTGCTGGATCCCAGAAGTCTTCGCGTGTGGTGATGTTCTTCTTATAATACACCTTGCGTCCCCAGTGGTTGTAGATATAGAGTTCGTTGTCGGTGAATCCGCCACCCTCTATCAGGTTCTTGATTTCAAAAATGTCGTTGATGCCGTCGCCGTTGGGGGTGATGGTGTTGGGGAACTGCAGCAGGTCGTTGATTATGAGCACGGTGTTCTCGACAGTGTCCAGACATGCCACGACGTTGCCGCTCGGTGTCTGTACCTGATTGGTGGTGATAAGACGCACAAGGTTGGAGCCGGAATAGTCGGTTGTGGAGCCTGTCCAGCGGTGTGTGGGCTCAAATGTGTTGGAATATGTTGCAGGATTGGATGTGTGGTAGAACACTTCCCAGTCGTAGACATTGGTGGGGTTGGGTGTTGTGAGGTTGATGAACTGTATTTCCGGATTTGTTACGGTAATGATGGGAGGCGTCCACGAGAAACTGCCGTGGGGGAAACTAAAGACGTAAGCCGTGTTATAAACGGTGTCGAGACAGCCTTCGGCGCTCTTGATGAAGCATGTGAAACGGTATGTGCCTTCGGCGCTGTAGGTGTGTGTGGGGGCGTTGTTGTTAGGAGTGGTGGAACCGTCGCCCCAGTTCCAGCTGTAGGTGTTGCGCTGGCTTTCGGGATTGATGTCCACAATGCTCATGGTGTAAGGCACGCACGACTCGTAAACTGCTGGGTCGAAGATGGGCAGTGGCACAGTGTCCACATCCACATGGAAGGTAAGAACCGTTTCGCAACCCAGTTGGTCCCAAACATGTACTGTCATGGTTACCGAGTCGGGAGGATAAATGTCGATACCGCTGGTGGTCTGTCCGTTGTTCCATTGCCAACGACGGGCCGTGGGACCGTTAACCTGTATGTGAGCACGTGTGTTTACACATACCACCGAGTCGCCTGAAATTGTCGGTGCTTCAGGAGCATTGAAAGTAACGGTCTGGTAGATGGTGTCGGAGCATTCGTCGCCAGCCAAACCCACTACAAGTCTGATAGTATAGGTGCCCGGACGGCGATAGGTGTGGCTTCCCGGGTGTTCGGAGCGTGTGATAGGAGTGCCGTCGCCCCAGTCCCAATAGAACGACTCGCAGGGACCGATAGCGTTGGTGTCGAAAGCACTGATGGAAGCGTAGCTTCTGTTGGTAACAATCACAGTATAGTTACAGCCGGTGGTGTCCAACGAAGCTGTGAAGCTGGCATGCGGGAAACGTGGCGAAGCCATGGTGGACATAGTAAACTTACACGATGTGTCATCAATGAACGACACTTCGCAGTAATAAACGGAGCTGTCGATATTTACCTGCACAGTCTGTTGGTTCGATGACCAGTTAGGAAGGCTACGGTTGTACCATCGGTAAAGGAATCCCGATGGAGCGGTAAGCGTGGCCACTTGTGCATTGTTACCGCAAGTGTTGGCAACGATACGGGCTTTGGAGCATCCCAGGGTGTAGTACACATATCCACAGTGGTTAGGTCCCGATAGTCCGCAGTTGAACGATGTTACACGGATTGTTATATTCTGGCCATGGTATTGCGATATGTTCAATCCCATAGGTGTCCAGTCTCTTCCTCGCAATCCATTCGAATAGGTGGAGAATGTCATTGTTGAGCAGTTGATGGCACCTGTGTTGGAATCTACAATAGTGTCGATGTAAGAAATCGATCCTGTGCGGGAATACCACGTACCGCCAATATTTCCGGCTGTTACATCGGTGGCGTTGAAGTCGGCCGCACCGCAAGTGGGGCTAATAAGGTTGTTCTGCCTGTCGAGAATTTCGAGCACAAAACGCGGCTGTTGTGTGGCACCGTGTCCTACATCGTTGAACACACATGCGTATTTGAACAACAGGATGTCGGCCACAGTGGTGTCCACAGTCATTTGATACGATACCGACTGGCATATATAACCGCCGTATAAAGAACCGAGACGTACCGATTCGCATTCGTCAGGCGGTATTTTGGAGATTTGCGGGAACACGGGGTCGCGGGCTCCCGGGTCGGTATTTACAGTATGGCGGCTTCCTGGAGCACTCGACGAGCGTCCGTAGCTCCCCGAACCTAAGTCGATGACACCTCGGTTGGCATAGGGACCGGGATACGAGCCGGAATACTGTTGGTAATTAGAGTATGTTCCGTAGGTACATGTAGCGCTTCGCAGGTTGGTAAAGTCTATGCAGCGTATTCCTGAGCAGTAGCGCACGGTAATGGGGTCGCTGTAGTTACTAGTGTCGTTGGTGTCGCAGATGGCACGGACAACAAATTCGTAGGTAACGTCTTCGATCAGGCCGCATATAGTGTCGGGTTTGGAATTAGTGTACAATGTAGTACCATGTCCACGAATGAAACCGCGTTGGCCGTATTCGATAATCCAGCCTGTCGGGCGAGGATTGCCGTAGTCGGTCCAGTTGATTACTATACAGCCGTTGCCAAGATCCGTTTTCTGCAACTGCATGGGTTTGGGGCAGGTAACGGGCTGAATGCAGATATTGTCTATGGCTGCCGGTGGCTGGTACGAAGTGCCCACGGAAGTATTGTTGTACCAGAAAAATACAAGGAAATAGTCGTTGGTGGTTGGAACTTGCACTATAGGATCGTTGAATGTGGTCCACGAGGATTGGAGCAAAAGAGCATTACCCCTGTCGAGCGAGATGGCTCCAGTAGGCAACGTTGTGGCCGAAAGGCCTGCATATTGCTGACCGCCTGCAAATTGAGCGGTGGCCGGTATAAGGAATACCCTCAGATATGCGTATGTGGCCGACGAATAGCCGTTGGCAACCCAGTCGTATGTTACTTCGTAAACACCGGCAGGGATGTGCAGTCTGCGCATTGCATACGAATATGACTGTGTATTCGAGTAGTTGTGGCTGATACCGTCATTGGAAATGTACATACTGTTTATTCCAACACCGTTTTGGGTTGCCGAGTTGATAATCCACCTGTTTCCGCCAGATGTGTTTGCAAAACGCCAAAGAGCCATTTCCACCTGATTTTCGAAATTACAGCAGTATGGCACGGTGTCTGTCGCACTTTGAGCCTTCAGTAATACTGGAAAGGTCATCAAAGCCATTATCAGGATAGTGCAAATTCTTTTCATATCACAGGGTATTACAAATTATACATTCATTTATTCATCTCGTTGGTCTATGTCTCAGAGTCTTTGTTATTTCAACACAGCCGTTGACAGATTACCAATAAGCCATCTCCAACCGATTCTCGAAATTGCAACAGAATTATAGTTTTACCTTGTAACTTGAATAACGCCGTTGCGCATTATGTCGCCAAGGTATCCTTTTGCCGAGAAACGGTAGTAGTAAGTACCGTCGGGGTCGTTGTTGAGTGACGGATCCCAGAAATCCTCACGTGTGGTGATGTTTTTCTTGTGGTACACCTTGCGTCCCCAGTGGTTGTAGATATAGAGTTCGTTGTCGGTAAATCCGCCGCCCTCTATCAGGTTCTTGATTTCGAAAATGTCGTTGATGCCGTCGCCGTTGGGGGTGATAGTGTTGGGGAACTGCAGCAGGTCGTTGATTATGAGCACGGTGTTTTCAACAGTGTCCAGACATGCCACAACATTGCCGCTCGGAGTCTGTACCTGATTGGTGGTGATCAGACGCACCAGGTTGGAACCGGAGTATTCTGTTGTGGAGCCGTTCCAACGGTGTGTGGGTTCAAATGTGTTGGGGTAGCTTACGGGGTTGGAGGTGTGGTAGAACACTTCCCAGTCGTAGACATTGGTGGGGTTGGGTGTTGTGAGGTTGATGAACTGTATTTCCGGATTTGTTACAGTAATGATAGGAGGTGTCCACGAGAAGCTGCCGTGCGGGAATCCGAACACGTAGGCTGTGTTGTAAACGGTGTCGAGACAGCCTTCGGCGCTCTTGATGAAGCATGTGAATCGGAAGTTGCCTTCGGAACTGTAGGTGTGTGTCGGAGCGTTGTTGTTAGGAGTGGTGGAACCGTCGCCCCAGTTCCAGCTGTAGGTGTTGCGCTGGCTTTCGGGGTTGATGTCCACAATGCTCATGGTGTAAGGCACGCACGACTCGTATATCTGCGGGTCGAATATAGGCAGCGGAACGGTGTCCACATCCACATGGAAATCAAGAACTGTTTCGCAACCCAGCTGGTCCCAAACGTGAACAGTCATGGTTACGGAGTCGTTAGGATAGATGTCGATGTCGCTTGTGCTTGCTCCGTTGCTCCATTGCCAACGTCGTGCTGTGTTGCCGTTTACCTGTATATGGGCGCGGGTATTGATACACACCACCGAGTCGCCGGAAATGGTGGGAGCCTCGGGTGCATTGAAAGTAATAGTTTGGTATGTTGTGTCGGAGCATGCGTCGTCGCCCAGTCCTACGACAAGTCTGATGGTATAGGTGCCGGGGCTGCGATAGTTGTGGCTTCCCGGGTTTTCTGTACGCGAAGTTGAGCCATCGCCCCAGTCCCAATAGAATGTTTCGCAAGGTCCAATCGGGTTGGGGTCTGTTGTACTGATGGAAGCATAGCTGGTGTTTGTAACATTCACGGTATAGTTACACCCCGTAGTATCCAATGATGCACTGAATCTGGCGTGCGGGAAACGCGGAGCAGCCACGGTGGACATGGTGAAACGGCAGTTCGGGTTGTCGACAAACGATACTTCGCAGTAGTACACAGAGCTGTCGATATTTACCTGAATTGTTTGCTGGTTTGATGACCAGTTGGGCAGGCTTGGGTTATACCAGCGGTAGTTGAAACCTGGAGGAGCCGTGAGGGTGGCAGCCGACACTGAATCACCACAAGTACTGGCAATAATTCGAGCCTTTGAGCAACCGAGAGTATAGTAAGCGTAGCAGAAGTGGTTTGCACCGCCCTGTCCGCAGTTGAAAGTGGTGAAACGCATTTTAATAGTTTGTCCATGGTAGTTTGCCACATTTATACCCACAGGAGTCCATTCTTTCCAATATATATTGGCACCCAAACCGCTATGCCACGTTGAGCCGGGGATATCCGCCAGTTGGGCGGCCTGGCTTGAACTGAAGTCTGCCACACCGCATACAGGGTCGATAAGGTTTCCTGCATTGTCAAGTATCTGCATGGTGAATCGAGGTTGCTGCCT
>Ga0310697_10003795_pt1 | contig 15154 bp, 9 predicted proteins | sample 172DNAGHGlowgp2_FD_203883 | JGI IMG/M metagenome (GOLD analysis project Ga0310697, IMG submission 203883) | Sheep rumen microbial communities from Palmerston North, Manawatu-Wanganui, New Zealand - 1728 DNA GHGlow gp2 (v2) (version 2) | ecosystem: Host-associated > Mammals > Digestive system >... | reverse complement strand
CCACCTGGCCCGTCAAGAAACTCCTCACCGACGGAAAAACCCGCGTCCTGGACGGCGGCGCCTGGACCGGCACCTTCACCCTGGACGCCACCCACGCCGAGCCCAAGGGCTACCTCGCCTGCACCCAGACCCCGGACGGAATCATCCATCTCCTCTCCAGCCGCGTCCATTACCGCTTCAATCTTCCCTGGATTGAAAAATAATCGGTAAACCTGTGTCATCTGCTCCGACATATAAATGTCGACGCACATTTTTATATGACACAAGAGACTCTCTTCCGATATTTCAAGGGGCAGGCCAGCCCCGAGGAGGAACGCCAGATCGGCGCCTGGCTCCTGGAGGAGCCGGGGGCGCAGAAGGAATTCGAACAGGCCCGTTTCATCTACGAGGGCATGGTTTTGTACGCTCCGGCGCAGCCGAAACGCAAACGTCTGGTTTTCAACACGATCCTCCGCTACGCAGCCGGCATCGCCGCCGCTGCCGTCCTCGCCGTCGCGACCGGTTATTTCGTCCAGCGGAAAACCGTGAACGCCCTTTCCGGTGAAATGATGGCCCTCGCCACCCGTCCCGGCGAACGGGCGCAGGTAACCCTTTCCGACGGTACCATCGTCAGTCTCAACGCCGATTCCCGCATCGAATACCCCGTCACTTTCCAGGGACGTGAACGCCGGGTAAAGCTCGACGGAGAGGCCCTGTTCGAGGTCGAGCATGACGGCAAACACCCCTTCGTCGTATCCACTTTCGCCACGGACATCCGCGTCCTGGGCACGACGTTCAGCGTCCTGGCCGATGGCCGGGAGAACCTGTTCTCCACCCTGCTCAAGGAGGGTAAGGTGCAGGTGCACAACCTCTCCGACCCGACCGACGCCCACGTGATGAAGCCGGGCGAAGTCGTCACCCTCGTGAACGGCCGCCTGCACAAGTCCCTGCAGGACGATCCCGCCGCCCTGTGCTGGGTGGACGGCCTGGTGAACCTCAAGGCCGACAGTTTCGAGGCGCTGATGAAGCGGTTCGAGAAAGCCTACGGCGTGCACATCGTCCTGAAGGCCCATCCCTCCATCGAAGGACTGAGCGGCGAAATCCGCATCTCGGAAGGCGTGGAACACGCCCTGAAGGTCCTCCAGCATGTGGTGGACTTCCGCTATGACATCTACGGAGACAATATTCTGATCCAATAAACCAACCACAAACAAACAACATGAAGAAAACAGTCATTTGCCAAGTTCTGACGGCAGTGCTGATGCTTCTTCCCTCGTCCGGACTCCTCCGGGCGCAGGAGCAAACCGTTTCGCTGGACCTGCGAGAGGTTCCGCTGGAGGCGGCGATGCAGAGCATCAAGCAGCAGACGAACTACCTGTTTGTCAACATGAACGTGGACACGCAGCAGCCGGTGACGGCACGTGTGGACCGCAAGGGAATCGAGACCGCCCTCGACGCCGTCTTCTCCCCCATCCATGTTGACTGGAAGATCGAGGGCACGACCATCGTGATCGCCCCGAAGGCCACGCAGGCCGCACAGGGCGGTCCCAGGACCGTCCGCGGACGCATCCTGGACGCCTCCGGCGAGCCGGTCATCGGCGGCGCCGTCGTCGTCAAGGGAACGAACATCGGTGCGAGCACCGACCTGGACGGCAACTTCGAACTCACCGTTCCCGCCGGCTACGAGAACGGGACGCTGGAGTTCTCCAGCCTGGGCTACAGCACCGCCGAACTTCCGATTTCCGGCCGCAGCGTCTTCAACGTCACGCTGGCCGAGGAAACCGAGATGCTGGAAGGGACCGTCGTCACCGCCCTCGGTATCCGCCGCGCCCAGAAGGCCCTGTCCTACAACGCGCAGGAGGTCAAGTCCGAGGACATCCTCTCCAACAAGAACGCCAATTTCATCAACTCCCTCAGCGGCAAGGCGGCCGGTCTGGTGATCAACGCCTCCTCCGCCGGCGTGGGCGGTGCCACGAAGGCCGTGATGCGCGGTTCCAAGTCCATCACCAAGTCCTCCAACGCCCTGTATGTCATCGACGGCGTGCCGATGTCGGCCCTGAACCGCAACGCCAGCACCGAGTTCGGTTCCAACGGTTACACCGACCCGATCGCCGACCTCAACCCGGAGGACATCGAATCGATGACCGTGCTGACCGGTGCCGCAGCCGCGGCCCTGTATGGCCAGGACGGCGCGAACGGCGCCATCGTCATCACCACCAAGAAGGGATCGGCCGGAAAGACCACGCTCACCATCGCCAGCAACACCGAGGTTTCCCGCGTCACTTTCCTCCCGAAATTCCAGAACCGCTACGGCACCGGCGACTACCTTTCTTCCGAAGGATCGTCCGTGTACAGCTGGGGCCGCAAGCTGAACGACCTCTCCTACATGGGCTACGACCCGAAGAACGACTACTTCCGCTGCGGGGTCACCGCCACCGAGAGCGTGTCCTTCTCCACGGGTACCGAGAAGAACCAGACCTATGTCTCCGCCGCCGCCATCAATGCCCGCGGCGTGGTTCCCAACAATGCCTACAACCGCTACAACTTCTCCTTCCGCAACACCGCCAACTTCCTGGATGACAAGCTGATGCTGGACCTTTCTTTCCAGTATGTCAAGCAGGACGACCGGAACATGGTGAACCAGGGTCTGTACAACAACCCGCTGGTGAGCGCCTACCTCTTCCCCCGGGGAGATTCCTGGCAGGACGTCGCCATGTACGAGCGCTGGAACAGCGGCCGCTCCATCTACACCCAGTACTGGCCCGCCGGTGACGGCGGCATCGTCCTCCAGAACCCGTACTGGATCAACTACCGCGACCTCCGCACCAACAAGAAGGACCGTTACATGGCTTCCGCGGGACTGACCTGGAAGATCGCCGAATGGATCAGCGCCTCCGGCCGCGTCCGCATCGACAATACGGCCACCAAGTACGAGGAGCGCTACTTCGCGACGACCAACAACCTCCTGACCGGCGGCTCCGACAAGGGCTATTACGGGATGCAGGACATCTCCGACAAGCAGACCTATGCCGACGCGATGCTGGACATCCACAAGCCCTTCGGCGAGTCCTGGAATCTCCAGGCGAACCTCGGCGCCATCCTGACCGATTATGTCAATGACGCGGCCTCCGTGGGCGGCGGCATCGGCAACGGCTCCAACGGCGTGGAGAACATCCCGAACATCTTCAACGTCTTCGCCATCGGAACGGCCACCAACGGCCAGAGCGGCTACCACGACCAGACCCAGAGCCTGTTCGGCTCCGTCGAACTCGGTTTCCGGAGCGCCTGGTACCTGACGGTCACCGCCCGTAACGACTGGGATTCCCGCCTGTTCGGCCCCGGTTCCGTGAAGAAGTCCTTCTTCTATCCTTCCGTCGGCCTTTCCGGCGTCCTCTCCCAGGCCCTGCACCTGCCCGAGGCCATCGAATTCCTGAAAGTCCGCGCCTCCTATGCGCAGGTGGGTACCGCCTACCAGCGCTGGATCGCCAACCCGCTCCACGAGTGGGACAACAGCCAGCAGTCCTGGAAGACCCAGACCGCCTATCCGGTCTCCAACCTCAAGCCGGAGATGACCACCTCCTGGGAAGCCGGCCTGCAGGCCCGTTTCGGCCACGGGTTCAGCCTGGACCTGTCCTACTACCTGACCAACACGCGGAACCAGACCTTCAACCCGGGCATCTCCTCGGGCTCCGGCTATTCCGACATCTACATCCAGTCGGGTAACGTGCGCAACACCGGTATCGAGCTCCAGCTGGGTTACAACCACACCTGGGGCGACTTCCAGTGGAACACCAACTACACCTTCTCCACCAACCGGAACAAGATCCTGAGCCTGGCCGCCAACGCCGTCAACCCGGCTACCGGCGAGGAATTCAGCGTCGCCCAGCTGAACATGGGCGGTCTCGGAAACGCCCGCTTCATCCTCCAGGAAGGCGGCACGCTCGGAGACATCTATTCCCGCGCCGACCTGCTCCGCGACAACCGCGGCGACATCTATGTCAGCGAAACCGGCACGATCGCCACGCAGGCTTTCAATTCCATGGACGACTACATCAAGCTGGGCAGCGTCCTCCCGGATGCCAACATGGCCTGGCGGAACGACTTCCGCCTCGGAAACTTCTCCGTGGGCGCGATGGTGCAGGCCCGCCTGGGCGGCATCGTCTTCTCCCGGACCCAGGCGATGCTGGACCGCTTCGGCGTATCCGAGGCATCCGCCCTCGCCCGTGACAACGGCGGTCTCATCATCAACGGGACCGACCTGATCGACGCCAACAAGTGGTTCACGGCCATCGGCGGCGGCGACACCGTGCCGCAGTACTACACCTACGACGCGACGAACGTGCGCCTCAGCGAAGCTTCCATCGGCTATACCATCCCGCGCAAGCACCTGGGCGGCCTGTTCGACGCGACCTTCCAGGTCGTGGGACGGAACCTCCTGATGATCTACTGCAAGGCTCCGTTCGATCCGGAAGCGACTGCCACCACGACGAACAACTACTACCAGGGCATCGACTACTTCATGATGCCGGGAACGCGCAACTTCGGATTCAATGTCCGGCTTAACTTCTAAGGAGGACCGAATGATGAAAAAGACTCAGATTTTGGCCGCTGCGGCCCTGCTTCTCCTCGCCGGAGCGTGCACGAAGAACTTTGAACAATACAACGCCAACCCCTACGGGGTCACCAACGAGGAAATGCTCCGGGACGGTTATGCGCTCCGCGCCGCGCTGAACGGCATGGCCAGCGCCGTCATCTCCACGGACGTCAACACGACCCAGTTCACCGAGTGCCTGCTCGGCGGACCGATGGGCGGCTACCTCGCCGACTCCAACCAGGGTTTCCGCAATACGATTTCCAACTTCAATCCGACCGACAACTGGACGAACGTCCTGCTGAGCAGCGACCGGATCATCCCGACCTTCTTCGCCAACTACGGCGATGTCCGCAACCTGACGGAGGACCCGGTGGTGCTCGCCATCGCCGACGTCATCAAGGTCGCCGTGCTTCACCGCGTCGCCGACACCTACGGTCCCATCCCCTACAGCCAGATCGGCGTGGGCGGCAAGATCCAGGTGCCCTACGACAGCCAGGAGCAGGCCTACAAGAACATGCTGGCCGACCTGGACCGCTCCATCGCCGTCCTGACGGCCAACCGGGGTACCACCATCAACGCCTCCGCAGACATCATCTACGGCGGTCAGGTGGAGAAATGGGCCAAGTTCGCCAACTCCCTGAAACTGCGCCTCGCCATGCGGATGGTCTATGCCGATCCCGCCACGGCCAAGAAGGCCGCCGAGGAGGTGGCTGCCGACGAAGTCGGTGCCTTCGCTTCCAATGACGACAACGCCCTGTATGACAACTTCAACGCCAACGCGAAGAACCCGTTCTACGTGGTCCAGGTGGAATACAACGGCGGCGACTCCATGGCCGCGGCCGACATCATCACCTACATGAACGGCTACAACGACCCGCGCCGTGCCGCTTACTTCAACAAGAGCCAGTTCGACGGGTTCGACTACGTGGGACTCCGCCACGGCATCGTGATGCCGGCGAACGACGTGATGCACCGCTACAGCGCCATCAACATCTCCATGGACAGCCCGTTCACCTGGATGAACGCCGCCGAGGTCGCCTTCCTGAAGGCCGAGGCCGTCGCCGTGTTCGGCTTCGACATGGGCGGCAGCGCCAAGGAGTTCTACGAGGAAGGTGTCCGCCTGTCCTTCGCCCAGTGGGGCGTGGCCGGTGCCGACGCCTACCTGGCCGACGCCACCAGCAAGCCGGCCGCCTACGTGGATCCCATCGGCAGCAACAGCTATGACGGTTCCCTGTCCGAGATGACCATCGCCTGGGAGGAGAACGCCTCCACGGCCCGCAAGCAGGAAAAGATCCTCATCCAGAAGTGGATCGCCAACTGGCTGCTGGGCAACGAGAGCTGGTGCGACATCCGCAGGACGGGCTACCCGCACATCCTGCCCGCCACCGCCGAGGGCAACAAGTCCAACGGCCTGGTGGATTCCGCCTTCGGTGCCCGGAGGATGAAGTATCCTTCCGACGAATATGTGAACAACGGTGCGAACCTCGCCCAGGCCGTCACCCTCCTCGGCGGAGCCGACGAGATGGCCACCCGGACCTGGTTCGACTGCAACCCCAATGTCAAATAGGAGGAACAGCGCATGAAAACGATATCCAAAGCCGTCCTGACCGCGGCAACCTGCCTCCTTGCTACAACGGCCTGCGAGAAGTGGACCGAGACCCAGCCGGTGAACGTCATCTACGAAACCCTGGAAAGCAAGAATCCGGAACTCTGGAAACAGTACCTCCAGTCCCTGCGGGACTACCGCGGACGGGACCATCAGGTGCTGATCGCCAAGTTCGACAACAAGGCCGAGACCCCTTCCGGCCGCGGTGACCATATCAGCTGCCTGCCGGACAGCGTGGACTATGTCATCCTGAACAACCCGACCGCCCTGAACGACCAGATCCGCCGCGAAATGACGGAGATCCGGGAGAACAAGGGCGTGAAGACCCTGATGAATGTGAGCTACAACGCCCTTGCCGCCGAGTACAATGCCATCCTGGCCGATGAGGCCGAGGCGAAAAACGCCGAATGGGAAGCCCTCTCCGACGAGGAGAAGGAAGCCCGTCAGGCCGATTTCGATGCGGACCCGCGCGGGGTGGACACTGCCGAGCGTTTCGCCGCCTGGGTTGCTCCCAAGGCTGAGGAACTGCTGAACCTCGCCACTGCGGAGGCCTTCGACGGCGTGAACGTGATTTTCACCGGCAAGAACCCGGAATCCTTCGCCGAAGAGGCCAAGGCCAACGCCACGCAGCGCCAGCAGGCCTTCTTTGACAAGGTGGACGCCTGGACCGCCGCGAATCCGGCCGCCCTTGTGTTCTTCGAAGGCACGCCTGCCTACGTCCTCGCCGAGACCGGTGCGATCACGGCCGCCCGCTACATCATCATCCCGGCCCTGTCCGCCACCAACGCCTACGCCCTCTCCTATGCGGTCACCCTGGCCCTCGGGAACGGCGTTCCGACCGACCGGACCGTCATCGGCGTTACTACCGTGGACATTACCGACCCGACTAACACCAACGGTTCCTTCGGAGACGTCTCCGCCATCGTCGGCGCTGCCCAGTGGGCGGTCGATCCGGAAGGGGACTTCGTCAAGAAGGGGGTCTGCGTGGACCACGCCCAGTTCGACTACTATGACATCACCCACGTCTATTCCCAGATAGGCCAGGCGATCTCCATCATGAATCCTTCACCTTCGAAATAAGCGGAAGCATGACCAGACATTTCATCCAATACGGCTTCTCCGCCCTTGCGGCCCTCGCCGTCCTCGCCGGTTGCCAGACCGAGAAGGACGCCCTGGAGAAGCACCATTTCGACAACAGACTCTACATCGAGACCGGTTCGGTGACCGAGGAGATCCTCGTCAAGGCCGGTGATGCGGACGTGGTCCGCACCCTTTCGATCGCGACGGCCCTCCCGCTCGAGGAGCCGGTGAGCGGTGTCTTCGTGGCCGACCACGCCTACGTGGACCATTACCGCACCATCTACGAGGCCCCGGACGTGGAGCCGCTCCCCTATGACAACTGCGTGATCCTGAATCCGGAGGTGACCATCGCCGCCGGGTCCAACACCTCCGCCCCCGCGACGGTGTCCTTCCCGGGCGTCAGCGAACTGGACCGCAACACGGTCTATGTGATGCCGATCGTCCTGAAGAACGTGACCGACATCAATGTCATCCGTCCCAAGACGGCCGTCTATTACGTGTTCAAGGGCGCGGCCCTGATCAACGTCGTGTGCAACATGACGGAGAACCGGGCGGCCGCCCAGGCCTGGGCCACTCCGGAGAAGTTCCAGAACATGACGCACTTCACCGCCGAAGCCCTGGTCCGCCAGAACCAGGCGGGACGCCTCATCTCCTCGGTCATGGGCGTGGAAGGCCACTTCCTCCTCCGTATCGGTGATGCCGGCGTGCCCGACAACCAGCTCCAGATCGCCTCTTCCCGGAACCTGACGAACTCCAACATGCAGCTCCAGCTGGGCAAGTGGACCCACATTGCCTGCGTGTTCGACGCCGGGACGGTGACTGTCTATTTTGACGGCCGCAAGGTCCTCGACGCCGAGAACTGCGGCAGGAACGCCGTCACCTGGGGCGCCTACGGAAGCGACAAGGGAGAGACCTCCGGCCGGTACTTCTGGCTGGGTTACTCCTATGCCGGCGACCGTTACCTGGACGGCGAAATGGCCGAGGTTCGCATCTGGGACCGCTGCCTGAGCCAGTCCGACATCCAGGCCCCGAACCATTTCTACTTCGTCGATCCGGCCTCCGAAGGCCTCATCGCCTACTGGAAGATGGACGACGGCGGCGGGACCACCCTCAAGGACTACAGCCCCAACGGGAACGACCTGACGCTGGACAGCGCCACCAAGTGGCCCAAGGTCAGCCTTCCCGAAGATTAAAAGAAGGAGGATAAGAACATGAAAAAGATAGTGTATTTCGGCGCGCTGTGCACCCTGGCCCTCACCGTGGCGTCCTGCAACCAGGACATTGTCGTGGACCACGTGGACGAAAGCGCCTACGAGAATGTGACAACCCTGGTGGCCAGCCTCCGCGACGCGGCGACCAACAAGGCCTCCAACATCGTGGAGATGCGCCAGGAGCCCGTCACCGCCACGGCGGTGGTCACCCTGCCCCGCGCTCCCCGCAAGGGCGTGGACGTGAAGGTGGATTATGACGCCGACTTCCTGGAGACCTACAACCAGGAGCACGGCACTTCCTTCCGCCTGTATCCGCAGGACAAGCTTTCCATCCAGAACGACGGCCGGATCGTCATCGCTCCGGACGAGAACCGTTCCTACGGGGTGGACCTCGTCCTGCAGCCTTTCGACGACCGGGAAGAGGCCACGTACCTCCTCCCGCTGAAGGCGACGGTCTCCACCGACGGCGTCAAGGCTTCCGAGAGCGAAGGTCACCTGGTGTACCTCGTGAAGAACATGTCCTGGCAGTCTTCCGTCATCCGGAAGGAGGGTGAGAAAAAGATCATCTCCTGGATCGAGGTGAACAACACCAACCCCCTGAACATGCTCCAGTTCGAGACCGAGGACGGCCGGCTGCTCACCGACTACGTGGTCCTGTTCGCCTACAACATCAACTACGACCGTGAAAAGGGCGAGGTGTATGTCTTCGCGAACCCGCAGTGCCAGTACATCCTGGACCACTACGACGAGGTGATCCGCCCGCTGCGCGAACGCGGCATCAAGGTGATCGTGAGCATCCTGGGCAACCATGACGAATCCGGTCTCGCGCAGCTCAGCGACATGGGCTGCCGCCACTTCGCCAAGAAGGTGGCCGCCCTGGTGAACGGCTACGGCTTCGACGGGGTCAACTACGACGACGAGTATTCCAACAGCCCGGACCTCAGCAATCCGCTGTTCGCCCCGCACTCCTCCACCCAGGGCAACCGCCTCTACTTCGAGACGAAGAAGCTCCTCCCGGACAAGGAGATGGTTTCCTACCAGTACGGCAGCGCCACGGGCAATGCCGCGGTGGACGGTTTCGACCCGTCCGAGTACATGGACATCTTCAACGGCGACTACGGCCGCCGGGCCGTCCCTTACGGGAACTCGCCGCTGTCCACCTGCTCCTACCAGTCCACGGAATTCGCCCAGGAACGCTACATCCCCACCGCTTCCGAGGCGCAGAACTTCATGAACTCCGACTACGGCTTCTGGATGACCTTCTCCCTGTGGAACACCCAGGGACGCAAGTCCGACTGGGATGCGATGAACATCCTCTCCCAGGCCGTCCTGGGATCTCCGCTCAAGAAGCCCGCTTTCTACTATCCGGAGACCAAGTCTCTCGAAACCAAACCTATCGCGTGGTAAGCTTATGAAAAACAGTATCATCTTCCTTTGCGCCGCCCTGCTTCTCACCGCCTGCGGCGAGAAAGCCAAGGAAACCCCGGCCGTCGTGGACGACAGCTCCATCTCCCTCTCCGAGCAGACGCTGACCGCGGGACCCGAAGGAGCCACGTTCAACGTGAAAGTGACCTCCTCCGGCCCCTGGCGGGTCTCCGGACTGAGCGAGTGGGTATCGTTCTCCGCCACGGAAGGCCAGAACGGACAGGACCTGACCGTCCAGGTCGCTCCGAACAAGAGCGAAGAAGTCCGCAGCGCAACCTATAAAGTGTTCACCGGCAGCGCCGTCCAGGCGCTCACCATCGTTTCCAACCCCGCTTTCCGGCTGGATCTGCTGAGCGACGGGGCCATGACCGTGGGGCCCGACGCCACGACGGTGCTCGTCTCCCTGGAGTCCAACATCGCCGAACTGGAGTATGACTTCGGCGGTGCCTCCTGGATCTCCCTCCGGGAAGTGTCCGAAGCCCTCGGGAAGCGCATCTATAAGTTCGACGTCGCCCGTTCCGCCGAGTTCAAGGACCGGGAAGGCCGGATCTCCCTCAGCGGCGAAGGCCTCGATGTCCATGTGGACCTGACCCAGGCCCAGCGCGACACCGCCTTCGTCACCGAAGGGAAGCGGATCGTCAAGGGGCTGGACGCCATGGACGTCACCCTGCACATCCAGACCAACTTCGACGTCAACTACACGCTGGACGACTGGCTTACCGAGACCGGTTCCTCCGAGTCGGAAAAGGATGCCGCCACCGGCCTCAAGACCCGGACGGTCACCCTGCATGCCGACGCTTCCGAAGAGAGCCGGGCCCAGAACCTGACTTTCTACAAGGGCAACACGATGTCCACCACCTACGGCTCGGTGTATATCAAGCAGGAGAACCCGAACCCGACCTATGTCGAGATCGAGGACGGCCAGCTGGCCAGCCAGCTCCAGAACATGGGCTGGGTCCTGTATGACGAAGGAACCGGCAAGTCCGAGGTCCTGAAGGCCGGCCTCACCGGCACCTCCATCAACGTCGCGGTCTCCGTCGTCAAGATCTCCGGCTTGGAAGCCTTCCCGGCCCTGGAAAGACTCTCCGTCGATTCGAACGGCCTGGCCGAGATCGACCTGAAGGGCTGCCCGAAACTCTCCACCCTGAGCCTCGGGACGAACTGCCGGAACATGACCCGGGTCAGCCTGGGAAGTTCCCCGGTGGAAGCCGTCACCCTGGGAAGCAACCACTATTTCAACAGCACCTCCCTGACCATCGCCGGTGACCACATCACATCCGTCGCTGTCCCTTGCTCGAGCTGGTATATCATGTACGGGTACGACCGCCTGGCCACGCTGGACGTCTCCGGATGCCCGGCCCTGAAGACCCTCAACGCCAAGCGGCAGTACAACAGCGCCGAAGGTCCCCTGCGCACCATCTACATGACGCAGGCGCAGGCCGAAAGCGTCGAGGTGACCAAGAATCCTTCCGCTGAAATCGTCGTCAAGTAATTTTGCCTTATGAAAAGAAGTATTCTCCATATGATCGCGACGGCCGCCTTCCTGGCGGTCCTCGCGGGCTGCACGGACGAAGCCATCGTCGGCACGAACGACGGTGACGGCTTCTTCCTCAACCGGACCGTCCTGGACCTGAACAAGGGGACCAGCGAAACCCTGGTCGCCACGGTGACGCCGAAAGACGCCGCCGGCGTGAGCTGGACTTCCGACAACACGGCGGTCGCCACCGTGGACGGGAACGGCCAGGTGACGGCGGTAGGCGCCGGTGATGCCCTCATCCAGGCCAAGGCCGGCTCCCGTACCCTGGAATGCCGCGTACACGTGACGTCCCTCGTGACCACCGTCAGCCTGGACCGGACGAAGGTCGATACGGACAAGGGCGAGACCGTCGTCCTGAAGGCCACGGCCGGTCCGGAAGACATCAACGTCCCCATGGACACGGTCTGGACCTCTTCCAACGAGGCGGTCCTTAAGGTTGAGAAGGGCGTGGTCAAGGCAGTCGGCGGCGGTGAAGCCACCGTGGTCGTCGCCATCAACGGTGTCTCCGCCACCTGCGACTTCTTCGTGCACTGCTACCCCACCGGGGTCGCCATCTCCCCGGCCGTCGCCGAGGTCAATGCGAACAACACCCTCCAGTTCACGGCGAACCTGCTTCCGGCCGACGTCACCGAAACGCTGGACTTCCAGTGGTCCGTGGCGGACGAATCCCTCGCCACGATCGATGAGAACGGCCTGCTGACCGCCCTTGCTGCCGGACAGACCAAGGTCATCGTCAAGGCGGGCGAGTTCACGGCCGAGGCCGACCTCACCATCAAGCGGGAGATCAAGACCGTGACACTCACGCCGAACACCCTCACCCAGACGGTGGAAGAGGTGACGATCACCTTCAGCCAGGGCTGCTACTACTATGGCGGCCGTTACGGCATGGAAGTTCCCGCCGGCGGACAGTCCTTCACGATCAGCGTCCCGGACGGGTACCAGATTGACCGGGTCGTGTTCACACCCACCTATAACGGCACCCGCGGCGACTTCACGACGGACACCGGCAACTACACCCGGAGCGGCGGCACCCACACCTGGGAGCCTGCCTCCTCCACCGGCCGGGTCACTTTCACGAACAACAACGGCTTCGAGTTCGACATCCTGAATTTCAGCGTCACTTACGAATAGCCCTTCCCCGAGAAAGCCCGGCCGTCGCCGGGCTTTCTTATTTCCGGGATTAAGCGTAACTTTGCCGTCCGCAATGGAAGCCCCTACCGTCATATCACTCCAGGAATTCACGGCCCTGTATGCAGAGTACAGCCGCCGGTTCACGGACATCGCCTTCTCCTACCTGCAGGACCGGCAGGAGGCGGAGGACGTGGTGTCCGAAAGCTTCATGGCTTTCTGGAACGGTCGCGAGGACGGTCCGCTGGCGCAGAACCTGCCCTCGTACATCCTGGGCATCGTCAAGCACAAATGCCTGGACGCCCTCCGGTCACGCGAGAGTACGGACCGGCGCTGCCGGAATATCTTCCAGCAGGCCTGCCGGGACGCACAGATCCGGGTGCTGGAGAACGATGAACTCACGCAGAAGCTTTTCGAAGACGAAATCGCGGACATTTTCCGGCGGGAACTGGACCGGATGCCGGCCCGGACGGCGGCCGTCTTTCATGCCTCCCGCATAGAAGGAAAGACCTATAAGGAGATTGCGGAGGCACTGGGCATTCCGGTCCGGACCGTCACCCGGGAAATCCAGAACGCCCTCGTCCTGCTCCGGAAATCCCTGAAGGATTACCTGCCGGCAGCCCTCCTGCTGCTTCAGGCCGGCCGTCTCTTGTAAAGCTCCGCGGTTTTTCGTAAATTTACACGATTTAACCGCATGGACATGAAATTCCACAAACTTCTTTTCGCCGCCGCTGCAGCCGCCCTCGTCGCCTGCACCACGGCCACCCCTTCCGAAGACTACGCTTCCTATGTGAATCCCAAGATCGGCACCGGCGGACACGGACACGTGTTCGTGGGCGCGAACGTGCCTTTCGGCCTGGTGCAGCTGGGCCCCACCAGCATCCCGCAAACCTGGGACTGGTGCTCCGGCTACCACGACAGCGACCGCACCGTCATCGGCTTCAGCCATACGCACCTCAGCGGCACCGGCATCGGCGACCTCTTTGACATCACGGTGATGCCGACGACCGGTCCCACCGCCCCCGCCCGCGGAACCGAGGCCGATCCCGAGTCCGGCGCCTGGTCCTATGCGGACCGCACGCAGGAAATCTGCGAGCCCGGCTACTACAGTGTCCCCCTGGAGCGCTACGGCATCCGGGCGGAGATGACCGCCACCGCCCGCGTGGGCTTCCACCGCTATACTTTCCCCGCTACGGAGAACGCCAACCTCGTCTTCGACCTGGAGAACGGCGGCTGCTGGGACGATGTGACCGACGCCGGCTTCGAGGTAGTGAAAGATGAGAAAGGCCACGTGAAGGCCCTCGGCGGCTACCGCTTCTCCACGGGATGGGCCCGGAACCAGAAGATCTTCTTCTGGGCCGAGTTCTCCCGCCCCTCCGTGCAGTTCTCCGTCGCCAAAAACCCGAACAACGACAGCGAACGCCGCCGTGTCCGCAAACCCATCTACGGTTACTACGGCCTCGGCGCCGTGGAGGAAGGCACACAGGTGCTCGTGAAAGTGGCCCTCTCCCCCGTTTCCGTCGAGGGGGCCAAGGCCAACATGGCCGCGGAACTTCCCGGCTGGGACTTCGAGGCCGTGAAGGCCGATGCCCGCAAAGCCTGGAACGAAGAGCTGGGCCGCGTCGCCATCACCTGCGACGATCCGGATACCAAGACCGTCTTCTACACCGCCCTTTACCATACGATGGTGGCCCCGTCCGTGTATAACGACGTGGACGGCCAGTACCGCGGATCCGACGATGTCGTCCGCCAAGGCAACTTCCAGAACTACACCACGTTCTCCCTCTGGGACACCTACCGCGCCGCCATGCCGCTGATGACCCTCATCCATGCGGACCGCTGCAACGACATCACCGCCACCTTCTACAACATCTACAAGGAGCAGGGCGACCTTCCGGTGTGGCACCTGATGGGCAACGAGACCGACTGCATGGTGGGCAACCCGGGCCTCATCGCCTTCGCCGACAACATTGTCAAGGGCTTCCAGGCCGGTCTGACCAAGGAGCAGATGATCGAGGCCATGACCAAGACGGCCACCACGCCCGACCGCGGCCAGGACCTCCGCATGGAGTACGGCTACATCCCGGCCGACCTGTACCGTGAGTCCGTCGCCAACGACATGGAATACGCCGTCGCCGACGGTGCCCTCGCGAACGCCGCCGCCTTCCTGGGCGACGAAGCCACGGCCGCCGTCTATCGCGACCGCAGCCACTCCTACCGCCATTTCTGGGATCCTGAGCTCCAGTTCATGCGCGGCCGCAAGGTCGATGGCACCTTCACCGAGCCCTTCGACCCGATCTACTCCCGCCACGAGACCTCCGACTACACCGAGGGTACCGGCTGGCAGTACATCTGGCTTGTCCCGCAGGACGTGCAGGGCCTCCAGGACCTCTTCGGCTCCCGCGAGGCGATGCTCGCCAAGCTGGACGGCCTTTTCGAGGCTCCGGACCATGTGGAAGGCGAAAACGCCTCTCCGGACATCTCCGGCCTCATCGGCCAGTATGCGCACGGCAACGAGCCGGGTCACCATACCCTGTACCTGTATTCGATGCTGGGCGAGCCCGACAAGGCCGCCGACCGCATCCGCCAGGTCT
>Ga0310697_10003794_pt1 | contig 15154 bp, 9 predicted proteins | sample 172DNAGHGlowgp2_FD_203883 | JGI IMG/M metagenome (GOLD analysis project Ga0310697, IMG submission 203883) | Sheep rumen microbial communities from Palmerston North, Manawatu-Wanganui, New Zealand - 1728 DNA GHGlow gp2 (v2) (version 2) | ecosystem: Host-associated > Mammals > Digestive system >... | reverse complement strand
CACCCAATGGAAGCGCTCAGTAATAGATAACTTAGGAAGAAGAAGGTAAAGCCTCCCCCTAGCCCCCTCCAAAGGGAGGGGGAACATAGAAAAGGATTATTGATGAAGATTCAAGAAAATATTAATAAATTTCTTCAAAGACTGAAGAGTACAGCTCTTTATTTAAGGGGGGTCAAGCTCCCCTCCCTTTTGGGAGGGGATGGGGGTAGGCTGCCTATCAAGCGTATGGACTGGTATATTATTAACAAGTTCATAGGCACTTATGTGTACTCTATTATCTTGATTATCTCGATATCCATTGTCTTCGACGTCAATGAGAACCTGGCGAAGTTTACTTCCAACAACGCACCATTGCGCGCCATCGTCTTCGACTACTACGCAAACTTCGTACCCTACTTCGCCAACCTCTTCTCACCGTTGTTCGTCTTCATTGCCGTCATCTTCTTTACCTCCAAGTTGGCAGGTAACTCGGAGATTATTGCAATGCTGGCCAGCGGTATGAGCTTTAAGCGACTGTTGCGCCCCTACCTCATCTCGGCAGCGCTCATCGCCCTGTTGAACTTTTACCTCGGTTCGTATATCATTCCCAAGGGTACGGTGGTGCGTCACGACTTTGAGGCGCTTTACAAGAACAACAGCAAAAATACGTCGGCATCAAACATCCAGCTAATGGTCGACAAGGGTGTGGTGGCCTACCTCTCTCAGTACGATGACATCCGCAAGACGGGCTATGGCTTTGCGCTGTATAAGTTTGAGAACAAGAAGATGGTCTCGCAGATGAATGCCAACGTCATCCAGTATGACACCATCGCTGAGGAGCGTTACCACTGGAAGGCTCGTAACTACAAGATTCGTACGCTCAAAGGTATGCGCGAGGAGATTACTAGCGGTTATGAGATTGACACGCTGATACAGATGGAGCCTATGGACTTGGTATTCTCCTCAGGTCAGCAGGAAACGTTCACCTCTCCGGAGCTGAAGCGCTACATCTCCAAACAGCAGCAACGCGGTTCGTCGAACGTGGTACAGTATGAGGTGGAGTATCACAAACGCATAGCCACCTCCTTTGCATCGTTCATCCTGACGATTATCGGTGTGTCGCTGTCGTCGCGCAAGCGTAAAGGTGGAATGGGTATGTACCTGGGTATCGGCTTGGCATTGTCGTTCACCTATATATTATTACAGACAATCAGCGCAACCTTTGCCATCAATGCCGACACACCACCCATTCTGGCAGCATGGATTCCGAATATCCTGTATGCCTTCATTGCCTACTATTGTTATAGACAGGCACCGAATTAAATGAAAGATGAAAGATTAAAGATTTATAATTGAAGTTTAGTGACATTTGAAGAAACATATTTGAACGATAATATCCTCGATGCATTATGGGATATGCACTTCGAGGAGATGACACCCATTCAGGAACAGTGTATTCCAAAAATACTTGACGGTCAAGACCTTATCGGTGTAGCACAGACCGGAACAGGCAAGACAGCGGCTTATCTGCTGCCTATCCTCAGCATGCTCGACGACGGAGGTTTTCCCAAGGATGCCGTCAACTGCATCGTCATGTCGCCCACCCGTGAACTGGCCCAGCAGATAGACCAGGCCATGCAGGGCTTTGGCTACTATCTCGATGGCATCAGCAGCGTGGCCATCTATGGTGGTAACGACGGCAACCGCTTCGATGTAGAAACAAAGGGTCTGAAGATGGGAGCCGATGTGATTATAGCCACCCCAGGTCGTCTGCTCTCGCACATCCGCATGGGACATGTGGACCTGAGTCGCCTGTCGTTCTTCGTGCTCGACGAGGCAGACCGCATGCTAGATATGGGGTTCTCTGACGACATCCTGCAGATTGCCAAGATGTTGCCGGAGGGTCACCAAACTATCATGTTCTCGGCCACGATGCCTGACAAGATACAACAGCTGGCCCGCACCTTGCTAAATCATCCTGCAGAGGTGAAGATTGCCGTCTCCAAACCTGCCGAGAAGATCCAGCAGTCGGCCTACGTCTGCTACGAGCCCCAAAAGCTGGGCATCATCCGACATCTGTTCAAAGCCGGTGAACTTCAGCGCGTTATCATCTTCTCTGGTAAGAAAGACAAGGTGAAGGACATTACCCGCGAGCTGAAGCACATGAAGATAAACTGTGCACCCATGCACTCCGACCTCTCGCAAGCTGAACGCGACGACGTGATGCACCGCTTCAAGACAGGAAAGGTTGACGTGCTCGTGGCTACTGATATCGTGGCACGTGGCATTGATATCGATGACATCCTAATGGTTATTAACTACGATGTACCCCACGATGCCGAGGATTATGTTCACCGCATTGGGCGTACAGCCCGTGCCCAACGCGACGGCGTAGCCATCACCTTTGTGTCGGAAGCAGACATGCGCTACTTCTCCGATATTGAACGCTTCCTGGAGAAGGACATCCAGAAGAATCCGATGCCCGAAGGTTTGGGTGAAGGTCCTGAATACAAGACCGCTTCACCACGCAAGAATTCACGCGGTCGAGGCGGGAAAAGACGCAATGGTCGACCACAACACGGCAACAACAAGTCACGACATGGTCATAGAGGAAAACGAAATAACAAGGACAAGAGACAAGAGCAGTCTGCTGTTTAAGAATTTTTAAGAGAAAAAAAACGGGGGGTGCGATAACAACGTATTGGTATTTTTTGTAACTTTGCACCGCTTTATAAGGTAATAGTTTTGACACACTGCTGAATATCAGACAGTTAGAAAGGAATTAAGGAGTAAAACATGAGACAATTAAAGATTCAGAAGAGTATTACGAATCGCTCTAGTGAGGCACTGGATAAGTATCTGGTGGAAATCGGCCGTGCGCCACTGATCAGCATCGACGAGGAAATCGAGCTGGCTCAGAAGATACGCAAGGGCGGTCCTGAAGGCGAGCGCGCCAAGGACAAGTTGGTCACTGCCAACCTGCGATTCGTAGTGTCCGTAGCCAAGCAGTATCAGCATCAGGGACTGACGCTGACTGACTTGATTGACGAGGGTAACATCGGCCTCATCAAGGCCGCACAGAAATTTGATGAAACACGTGGTTTCAAATTCATCTCATACGCTGTATGGTGGATTCGTCAGAGCATCCTGCAGGCTATTGCCGAGCAGAGCCGTATTGTTCGTCTGCCACTGAATCAGGTAGGCAGCCTAAACAAGATTAGTCATGAGATCAACCGCTTTGAGCAGGAGTTCCAGCGCCATCCGTCTGTCAGCGAGCTGAGCGACGCCACCAATATGGACGAGGAGAAGATTGCCCAGTCTATGCAGGCTGATAGTCACCATGTCTCTATCGATGCTCCTTTCCAGGACGGTGAGGACAACTGTATGCTGGACGTGATGGCCTCTGGTGATGACTCTCGTACCGACCGTCAGGTTGACCACGAGTCAATGGCCCAGGAGCTGAATACCGTACTACAGAAGGTGCTCAAAGAGCGCGAGATTACCATCATCCGCGAGTGCTTCGGCATCGGTTGTCACGAAAAAGGTCTTGAGGAGATTGGAGACCAACTCGGTCTGACCCGTGAGCGCGTCCGTCAGATTCGTGAGAAGAGCATTGCCAAATTGCGCGACTCTGGTAATGCACGTATTTTGATGAAATATTTAGGATAAATATTTTGCGACTCCAGATTTTTTTTGTAATTTTGGGGTCGTGAATCAGAAACTGCATATATTACAGATAGTAATGCTGGGCATGATGGCACTCATGTCCAGCATTTGTTATGCGTCTAATCGTTCTAGAGACTCCCTGCTCATCAACCGCATGTGGGACTATTATGCACGCCCCGAAAGGATTTTTGACGGCGAGAAGAACGTATATATCAAGTGTCATATCGGCACGAAGCGTCGCAATGCGCTGTTATGGGTCATCCCCACTATGTATAGCATTGCCAGAGGTGACAGAGACTACATCGGTGAGGCTTACACTAAACTCAGACATCATGGTGCCAGTAACTTCAACATCAAACGTCAGGTTTTCTGTAGCACCGTTCCGCATCAGCGCGATGTTATGCCTTCCATATATGAGTTTATCACCCCCAATCTCTATGCCGTCCAACTCTATCCAGATGGAATCCTCTCACCTTTCCACCGCTGCAACCGTTTCTTCTATAAATACCGTGTCACCAACATTGGTATTTATGCCATTATCAAGTTCCGTCCTCGCAGCAGCAATACCCGTTTGGTAAAGGGCGAAGCCACTGTAGACATCGCTTCAGGACGCATATTGTCCGTAGATCTTCAGGGAGAGTTTGACATGTTCAGTTTCAATATCAAAACCCTGATGGACCAACGCAACCCGTTCAGCCCACTACCCGACAAGTGTACCACAGATGTAACATTCAAGTTTTTGGGCAACAATATCACAGCGCAAATCTCGTCTTACTTTAATTGCCCCGTAACACTCCCCGACTCCCTCAACGATGTTGAAGACCTTGCTTTGATGGAAAAGCTACGTCCCGTGCCATTAGATGAAGAAGAGGAGCGTATCTTGAAAGACTTTCAGAAGGAGACTACAGAAGAAGAGGAGACAGATACTGTTCAGAAGCGCAGCACGCGTATCAAAGATGCAGCTTGGGATTTCGTTGGCGACCATCTGATAAGCAGCCAAGAAGCCCAGACAGAGAATATCACGCTAAAAGTCTCACCACTTCTGAACCCATTATATATGGGTTACAGTTCATCGTCAGGTATATCGTATAAACTGGATTTCGGTCTGCGCTATGCCTGGAACAAGTACCGCTACCTGACACTTAATCCCAAGTTTGGTTACAGTTTTAAGAAGAAGCTGTTTTACTATGACATTCCTCTTCGTATGACCTACAACCCCAAACGTAACGGCTATGTAGAGTTTAAGTGGGCTAACGGTGACCGTACGTCGAATGCCGCACTCTCTGAGGCATTCCAGAAAGTCATGGGCGATTCGGTGGAGATGCCTAAATTCAAGAACGAATACTTGCAACTTATCAATAATATTGCTGCCTTCGACTGGCTGGAGTTCACCACCGGTATTGTCTATCACCGTCGCTGGAGTGTATACCCTGACCAAATGGATAAAGCAGGGCTCCCTAACAGCTACCATAGTTTTGCTCCATCGTTGTCCGTTCACCTGCGTCCCTGGCAGAAAGGTCCCACGCTCACCGCTAATTACGAACGCAGCATCCCGAATATCTTCCACTCCAACCTGAACTATGAGCGCTGGGAGTTTGATGCGGTCTATAAACACCAGAACAGGAGTGTGCGTATCTTGAACATGCGTGCAGGTGCGGGATTCTATACCCATCGCAGTACGGATTATTTCGTAGACTACGCCAACTTCCACGACAATAACCTGGCGACAGGTTGGGAAGATGACTGGTCAGGGCAGTTCCAACTGGTTGACAGCCGCTGGTACAACGAGTCCAACTACTACGTGCGTAGTCATGTGTCGTACGACTCACCCCTGCTCATGCTATCTTGGGTACCTCTCATTGGACGTATCGTTGAAACGGAGCGTTTCTATCTGAGTGCACTGTCTATCGAACACACACGACCTTATTTCGAAGTCGGCTATGGTTTCCAGAACCGCTATTTCTCAACAGGAATCTTTGCCAGTTTCCTGAATACCAGCTATCAAAGCTTTGGTTGTAAATTCACCATAGAACTATTCCGCAGATGGTAAAACCGCTCACTGTTTATAAAGCCAGTGCAGGTTCTGGAAAGACCTTTACACTGGCCGTAGAATACATCAAGTTGCTGATAGAGAACCCGACCTGCTATCGTAACATCCTTGCCGTCACCTTTACCAACAAGGCTACGGAAGAGATGAAGATGCGCATACTCAGTCAGTTGTATGGCATCTCGAAGGGGCTCTCAGACTCCAAGAGCTATACCGACCGCATTCTGAAAGAGACAGGTCTACCCATTGGCACCATCAAAGAACGCGCCGGCATGGCACTACACCTGCTGCTCCACAACTACAACTACTTCCGCGTAGAGACCATCGACTCTTTCTTCCAGAGCGTGTTGCGTAACCTGGCTCGTGAGCTCGACTTGACAGCCAACCTGCGCATCAGCCTGAACGACGTACAAGTAGAAGAACAAGCTGTCGATCAACTCATCGACTCCCTGACACATACCGACCGCATGTTACAATGGCTGCTGAGCTATATCATGGAGAAAATCAGCGACGACCATTCATGGAACATCATCGGACAGGTAAAGAAGTTTGGCAAGACCATCTTCCGCGACTACTACAAAGCTTATAGTCAGGCGCTGAACAGCAAGATGGACGAGAAGGGATTCATCGAGGGATATACCAAACAGTTGAAAGAGTTGCGCAGTACATCAAAGGAACGCATGAAGGCGATGGGCGACGAGTTCTTCAACATTCTGGAGAGCGAGAACCTCAATGTTGAAGATCTGGCCTATGGCAAGTCTGGTGTCGCCAGCTTTTTCATGAAGCTACAGAAAGGACTGTTTGATGCCAGCATTGAAAGCAAGCGCGCCTGCGAGTGTCGCGAGGACTCGGAGAAATGGTACACCAAGAAGAGTAATCAAGCAGCACACATCTATGCTGTTGCCGAGGCTTCGCTGAGACCCCTGCTGGCAAGAGCTATGGACGAGCGTCCTCGACAATATAAGATATACCAGTCTGCTGACCTCACACTGCGCCACCTCAGTCAACTACGCCTGTTAGGCAGCATCGAGCAGAAGGTGCGCAACATGAACGAAGAGGCCAACCGCTTCCTGCTCAGCGATACGCAACAGCTGTTGCACGATCTCATCAGCGACAGCGACTCACCATTTATCTTTGAGAAGATAGGCACCCAGCTGGAACACGTGATGATTGACGAATTCCAAGACACCAGTACTGTACAGTGGCAGAACTTCAAGGTGCTGTTGCAGGAGTGTATGAGTCATCAGCATTCGCAGAACCTGATTGTAGGCGACGTCAAACAGAGCATCTACCGCTGGCGTTCGGGCGACTGGCGACTGCTCAACGCCATCGACCAGCAGTTCCCGTATGCTGCCGACACTGTCGACATCCAGCCTTTGAAGATTAACTGGCGTTCATCACGCCACATCATCGACTTTAACAACGCCTTCTTCCAGACTGCTGCCCAACAAGAATACGAGGCACAGCGTGAGGATTATCCTGACGGTGCCGAACAGCTGCAGCGCGCCTATGCCGACGTGGCACAGGAGATACCCGAGAAGCGCGACAACAGTGGTTATGTCAACATCCGTCTACTGCCCTCTGACAGCTATCAAGAAAAGACGTTGGATGCCATTGCCGGCATCATTCGACAGCTTCAACAGCAGGGTGCTGCCCTCCACGATATCGCCATCCTCGTTCGCACCAACAAGCATATACCCCTCATCGCTGCCTATTTCGACGAGCAGCTGCCCGACATACGCATCATCAGCGACGAGGCCTTCCGTCTGGATGCCTCGGTGTCTATCTGTCTGCTCATCCAGGCCCTCCACCTGCTGACGCATCCTGACGACAAGCTGGCCAAGGCCACCATCGTCAAACTTTACCACCATAGTGTTCTCAGCGATTTAATCGCTGAGCAGGAGTTGCTCATCAAAGACCTCGATCTCGACAGTCTGCTGCCTGAGGCCTATATCCGTCACATGCAAGAACTGCTGCAGATGCCGCTCTACGAACTGGTGGAACGCCTCTACGCCATCTTCCAGCTGGAGCGTCTCAACGAGCAGAGCGCCTATCTGTGTGCTTTCTACGACCAGCTGAACCAGTTCGTACAAGACCACACCTCAGATATCGACGCCTTCATCCGTGAGTGGGAGGAGACCATCTGCAGCAAGACCATCCAGAGTGATGCCACCGATGGTGTGCGCATTCTATCCATCCACAAGAGTAAGGGCCTGGAGTTTCCTCACGTCATTATCCCCTTCTGCGACTGGCGCCTGGAGATGCCTGACGTGCTATGGTGCAAACCTACTGAAACGCCTTTCGACGCCCTGCCGCTGGCCCCCATCGACTATGGGGCCACCCAGATGAAAGGTACCATCTATGAGCGCTACTATCTGGACGAGCACCTGCAGAACATCGTCGACAACCTTAACCTGCTGTATGTAGCCTTCACGCGCGCTGAGCACAGCCTCTATGTCATCGGTCAGCGAGGTGCCAAGAGCAACCGTTCGGCACTTATCGAAAGCGTGCTGACGAACATGAAGCTGGAAGACAGCAGCCTCAGTGGAGAAGGGGACATAGAAAGTGAACTGGAATTCCAATACGGCACGCTGAAGGCTCAGACATCAGACAGTAGCCATCAGCCATCTGCCAACGTCTTCCTCCAGCCCATCACCCCAGTAGAGATTCAACTGGAGACTTTCGAGAACAAGACGGAGTTCCGACAGAGTAACAAGAGCCGCGAATTCGTGGAGGGCGACGACGAACAGCAGGAGCTGAGCTACATCAAGATGGGTAGCGTGCTCCACGAGATTTTCTCGACCATCCATACCACTGACGACATCGAAGGAGCCCTGCGCCAGTTGCAGCACGACGGAGTGCTCTACGACGACGAGGTGACAGCGGCAAAGTTGAAAGCGATGCTTCAGAAGCGTCTGAGTGACAAACGTGTAATGGAGTGGTTTTCAGACCGCTGGCAACTTTTCAACGAATGTAGCATTCTGCGTCTCAACGAACAAGGAGAGGTGGAAGAGCGTCGTCCCGACCGCGTGATGACAGACGGGAAAGAGACGCACGTCGTCGACTTCAAGTTCGGTCGTCCCAAACCCGAATACCAAGAGCAGGTGCGCGAATATATGCACTTGCTGCAACAGATGGGACACCCGAATGTGAAGGGATGGCTGTGGTATGTTTACAGCAATAAGATTGAGGAAGTTAAGAGTTAAGAGTTAAGAATTAAGAGGTAAGAGGTAAGAGTTAAGAGATAAGAGGTATGAAGAGTTTCTTAGCATACGTCGCAGAAGATATCATCCAGAAATATGGCACCAACCTGTCGCGTACAGCGGTGGTGTTCCCCAACAAGCGTGCCTCGCTGTTTCTGAACGACCAACTGGCACGTCTGACGAATGGCAAGCCCCTGTGGAGTCCCGCCTATATCACCATCAGCGAACTGTTCCGTCAGCAGTCGTCACTGTCAGTGGCCGACCCCATCAAGTTGGTGTGCGACCTTCACAAGTCGTTCTGCCTGCATACAGGGTCTGACGAGACACTTGACAAGTTCTATGGCTGGGGACAGCTACTGATCAGCGATTTCGACGACATCGACAAGAATATGGCCGATGCCAACCGTGTCTTTGCCAACCTGCGCGACATCCATGAGCTCGACGACCTCAGCTACCTTACCGATGAGCAGCGCCAGTTGCTGAAGCACTTTTTCAGCCACTTCACTGAAGAGCACGAGACGGAGCTCAAACAGCGCTTCCTGCGTCTGTGGAGCCACTTCATCGATATCTACCACGACTTCAACGAGCGCCTTGCCCAACAAGGTCTCGCCTACGAAGGTGCCCTCTACCGCTCTGTGGTCACCTCTCACCCCTCACCCCTCACCTCTCACCACTCCGAGTACGACCGCTACCTCTTCGTGGGCTTTAACCTATTGCAGAAGGTCGAGCAGCAGCTCTTCTCACAGTTGCAGAAGGACGGCAAGGCCCGCTTCTACTGGGACTTCGACGCCTACTACATGCAGCAGCATGAGGCAGGCCACTTTATTGCCACCTACCTCAAGTACTTCCCCAACGAGTTGGACAGTCAGCGTGAGGACATCTACAAGAACTTCCAGCAGCCTAAGGAAATCACCTACCTCGCTGCACCTACAGAACATATCCAGGCACGCTATGTCAGCAGATGGCTACGCGACCAACAGCGCTACAAGGACGGCCGACGTACAGCCATCGTGCTCTGCAATGAGCAGCTGTTGCCTACCGTCATCCACTGTCTGCCCGACGAGGTGGAGAAGGTCAACATCACCACGGGCTACCCGCTGTCGCAGACACCCGTTGCCTCTTTCATCCAGCGCTACTACGACATGGTACTGGGCGGAAAGACGCCCCGTCTGGTACGCGCCTTCCAGCGCCATCCGTACTACCGCTACCTCACGGACGACAGCCAGTCCCTCCTCCACCTTCTGCGCCAGATAGCGACCGCAGCCACTACTCCCCCTGCTTCTACAGCGGGGCTCTCCGCCCCCCTCTTCCAAGAGTCTCTGTTCCGTGCCTACACACTCGTCAACCGCCTCCAGGCCCTGATAGAAAGTGGCGACCTGCAAGTAACGGACACCACACTTCAGCGCCTTGTCAACCAGCTCATCCAGCAGACCACCATTCCCTTCCACGGCGAGCCTGCCGAGGGGCTTCAGGTCATGGGTGTCCTGGAGACCCGTAACCTCGACTTCGACCACGTGCTGCTGCTCAGCTGCAACGAGGGTAACATGCCCAAGGGCGTCAATGACAGTTCCTTTATCCCTCATAGCATCCGCCAGGCCTACGAGCTCACCACTGTAGAGAACAAGGTCAGCATCTACGCCTACTATTTCCACCGCCTGCTACAGCGCGCCAAGGACGTCACCATCCTGTGGAACAACGCCACAGAGGACGGCCAGCGTGGCGAGATGAGCCGATTCATGCTCCAGCTACTGGTAGAGAGCGGACAACACATCACACAGCATACCCTGCAGTCGGGCAAGACCATTGCCCGCTATACTCCTGCGGCCATCGAGAAGACGCCCCACGTCCTCGACCTGCTCCACCAGTATTTCGTGGGCCCTGGCGCTCTGTTGTCGCCCTCAGCCATCAACAGATACATGCGCTGTCAGCTGCAGTTCTACTACCGCTATCTTGCAGACATCAAGGAACCTGACAATCCCGACGATGAGTTGGAACTCGACAACCGCATCTTCGGCAACATCTTCCACCAGGCTGCCGACACGCTCTACCACCAGTTGCCCAACCACGTCACCCGCGAGGCCCTCGATCAGCTGCTGAAGAGTAAGATTGCCATCGACAAGGCTGTCGACGACGCCTTCCATCAAGAGCTGCCTCATGCCGTCATTGGTGGTCTGCACCTCATCAATCGTGAGGTCATCATCCGCTATCTGCGCCAGCTCATTGAGATTGACAAAGCCCTAGCTCCCTTCACCATCCTCGGCCTTGAGTGTGACGTAAAACGAGAACTCTCACCCCTCACCTCTCACCCCTCACCCCTGAAAATCGGTGGCCGCATCGACCGCCTAGACCAGATGAGCGACGGACGCATCCGCGTGGTAGACTACAAGACGGGTAGCAAGAACATCAAGTATTTAAACAGCGTGGAGGACATCTTCGACCCTGCCAAGATACACGACCACTCCGACTACTACCTCCAGACCTTCGCCTATGCCGACATTGTCAGTCGCCAGCAGGCCAACATCTTGCATCTGACATCAGACAGCAGCCATCATGCCGTCTCTCCTGCCCTGCTGTTCATCCAGCATGCGGCAGGCAAAGACTATGACCCTACATTGTGTTTCGGCAAGGATAAGATTCTGGATATCCAGGAGCATAGCGCCCGTTTCTGCGAGCTGCTAGAAAATAAAGTGAACGAGATATTCTCGCCGAACATCCCGTTCACTCCTACCACAGACCTCAAGGTCTGTCAGACCTGTCCGTATCTGCAGATGTGCAGACGGTAAATCTCTTTAGCGGTTCTTGTTACACAGGAACCACTGATGCGTAAAGAAATGATATAGCAATAGTGCTACGCCACTAAGTGCCAATGCGGTATCTATCAGCAGCGTGGGTTGCTGGTAGAAACAGCCATATCCCAGCGCCAGGCCGATAGCCAGTCCGGTCTCCCACCCCAGGAAATAAGTACTCTGTGAAGTTCCACGCTGACAGTGACGGCTCAGCTTGATGAAGAAGAGCAGGAAGCGCGAACCGATGATGCCTGCACTCAGTCCCACAAAGACGGGAGACACTGGCGAGGCGGGTGCCACCAACAGGATGAGCAAGGCCGCTACCAACAGGAACAGTCCCGTAATAATCTCGCTCTTCAGTTCTGCATCACGGAATACGAAGCGCTGTGCAAGCAATGCCAATAGGAATCCACCCATCATCAGGGCGTAGAACAGTGGTTCAAAAGGCATCGACAGTAACAGACCTATCACAGTAGTCACCAGCACCAGATTGACGAAGAGGATAAAGCCATGCGTCAGGAAGAAACGGTCCAGCGACACCACCTTCACGCCCTCTTCTGGCGTGCGGAAAGGGAAAGTGACTGTCTTCACCAGCAACAAGGCGACAACAGCACATCCCACTGCTCCCCAGACAACACCGTTGAAGCCATAGAGCATGCTGACTATCAGTCCCGCCAATGGTCCCAACGACAATGCAAAACGTGCAAACCACGAGGCACTGTGGTTGGCTTCTGTACGCTGGAACGACTCACACGTGTCAATAACCAGTGTTGACGACAGCACCATCTGAGCCAGTCCGAAGACGGCGCCCAGCACAAAGCGGTGCACCATGATGATGGTGAAATCCACGAACTCCGTACGCAGATGGTCTATATACAGCAGCGCCAGAAGATCGACGATGAGCGCCACGACAGCCCACATGCACACCACGTTGCGACGATAGCGCTGCACCAACCACGAACAGAGTGCCCCGAAGACATACAGTCCCAGTCCGAAGACGCCCATCGAGCGTCCCACCTCTACTGGTGTGAAGTTCTCCTCCTCCATCAGCCAGCGGGGCATGGCGGGCAACAGGATATACACGGAGATGGTAATCAGCAGCGATGCTGTAGACATCATCCAGAACTCCTTATGCCACAGTCTGATATGTATCGGTGTATTCTGAGTATTCATCCATTAATACGATTCGTTCGCATTGGGGAAGTCGCCACTCTTGACGTCCTCCACATAGTGCCCCACCGCATCGGTGATAACCGTATTTAGGTCGGCATAGCGACGCAGGAAACGGGGCGAGAAACCCTGTGTCATACCCAGCATGTCAGCAATCACCAACACCTGTCCGTCACAACCGTTACCGGCACCAATGCCGATGGTCGGACACTTCACCAACTTCGTGACCTCTGCAGCCAGTGCTGCGGGTACCTTCTCCAGCGTAATGCCAAAGCAGCCAGCCTTGTCCAGCAGCTGAGCGTCGTGCAGCAGCTTCTCGGCCTCAGCCTCCTCCTTGGCGCGCACGGCATACGAGCCAAACTTATTGATGCTTTGCGGGGTCAGTCCCAGATGGGCCATCACGGGAATGCCAGCGTCCAGAATGCGCTTCACGGTGTCGAGAATTTCCTCACCACCCTCCATCTTCAGGGCATCGCAACCGCTCTCCTTCATGATGCGGATAGCATTGGTAACACCTTCGGTGCCATTCACCTGATACGAACCGAAGGGCATGTCGCACACCACCAGCGCACGCTGACAGGCACGAACCACCGAACGGGCATGGTAAATCATATAGTCGACAGTCATGGGCAACGTGGTAGCATTACCAGCCATCACGTTCGAGGCCGAGTCGCCCACGAGGATGGCGTCGATGCCGGCCTTGTCCACGATGCCAGCCATGGTATAGTCATACGATGTTAACATGGAGATTTTCTCACCTTTCTGCTTCATCTCCATAAAGCGGTGTGTCGTCACCTTGCGTGTGTCACTTACTAAATATCCTGCCATAATCTTTCTATTTAATTTTTAATTTTTAATCTTTCATTTTTCATCTTTAATCTTTCACGTAGTTTGCGATTACTTCATCGCAATACGGTCTGATAGCCTCTGCGGGATTCGTCGTAGACAAACCCACCACATACATGCCAGCAGCCCTACCCGACTTCAAGCCATTGAACGAGTCCTCGAAGACCACACAGTCCTCGACCTCTACGCCCAATCGCTGGGCAGCCTTCAGGTAACAGTCCGGATCAGGCTTCGAGCGCTCAAAGTCCTCAGAGGTCAGAATGGCGTCAAACATACTGCGGAACTCTGGATGCGACTGATACACAGCCTCCATCTTCGGTTGGTTCGAACTGGTCACAACGGCCGTCTTCACGCCTTTGCCACGCAGCTGACTGATATATTCCTCAAAGCCTGGCACATAGATATAATCCATCTGCTGCTCAAACTTATTCAGACGTTCCGTAATCAGCGGCTGCTTCTCTGCCAACTCGCCAGAGAACCACGCATCATAAATCTGCACCAACGTTTGCCCCTTTATTTCGTGCTCCAGTCCAGGATGCTCCGGATGGAACTCGCGGCACTGTGCGCCCCAGAACACCGAGTACTGTGGCTCCGTGTCAAACACAACACCATCCAGGTCAAACAATGCTGCTTTTATATTCTTCTTTTCCATAACTTTCAGAGAATCGGCTGCAAAGGTACAAATTTTCCGCGAGAATTAATCCGCTTTGCGGAGAAATCTATCAAATCTTAACAAATCTTGCATTGTATTACTTTCAATATTTCTTCGTATATGTCAGGAACCAGGTACCAAGTACCTGTTTTTACCCTCATGACTCTCTCAAAAACAATTGTGAATATCAAATTTAGCATGATTTAACCAAATAGAGCCGTAGTAAAACTGCTATGCTCTGTTGCCTATAAGTTTTTCCATGTCTTTATTGCTGATATGGATAAAAATGACTATCTTTGTAGCGTCATAGAAAACGATACTACAATGAATCAGAAAAAGATATTGAAGTTCTTACGCCAGGTAATGGCTAACAATAACCGCGAGTGGTTTCTGGAGCATAAAAAGGAATACACTGCTGTTAGGGCTGAGTTCGAGAGGGGTGTGCAGCAGGCAATAGAACGAATCATATCGTTCGACTCTGAGATAGTTCACGTACAGGTTAAAGACTGCACCTACCGCTTCAATCGTGACACACGTTTCTCCCTTGACAAGTCACCCTATAAGAATCATTTGGGTGCCTATATCAACGCTAAAGGCAAAAAGGCGCTGAGGGGTGGTTATTACCTGCACCTGGAACCCGACCATTGTCTGTTGGCTGTAGGTAATTATTGGTTGCCGACGAATATACTGACCTCGTGCCGTAACGAGATGATGGCATATACAGACCGATGGCTGAAGTGTGTGGAGAACGAGGAGTTCCAGAGGTATTTTGGAAGTGACGAGGCCGGTAGCATCTGTGCTCCTA
>Ga0310697_10003793_pt1 | contig 15156 bp, 14 predicted proteins | sample 172DNAGHGlowgp2_FD_203883 | JGI IMG/M metagenome (GOLD analysis project Ga0310697, IMG submission 203883) | Sheep rumen microbial communities from Palmerston North, Manawatu-Wanganui, New Zealand - 1728 DNA GHGlow gp2 (v2) (version 2) | ecosystem: Host-associated > Mammals > Digestive system >... | reverse complement strand
ACAGTTCGTCACTGGTATAGCCAATAGGCAATGGCCTGCAGTTATAGCCCGAAGCCATGATTTCCCCATAGGCCCCAGCAGAGCGGATGGCAATGAAATCGCCCCTGTGTGCTTGGTTGAGGTCTGCCTGCTTGGCAAAGACATCGCTCGATTCGCAGATGGGGCCCACTACATCATAGGCCTGCATCGGCTCGTCGCTGGAAATGTTTTCTATTTTGTGGTAGGCCTGATAGAGGGCAGGACGTATAAGGTCGGTCATGCCTGCATCGATGATAGCAAATTTCTTGTGAGCCCCCTCTTTAATATATAATGTACGCGCGATAAGCGAACCGCACTGGGCCACCACAGCACGTCCCAATTCGAAGTGTAGCGTCTGGTTCGGACGCAGTTTCAGTCGCTTGGCATAGGTGTCGAAATAGGCTTTGAAGTCGGGTATGGATACTCTGTTCGGATGCTGATAGTCTATGCCGAGACCACCGCCTACGTTGATGTTCTCCACGTGGATGCGGTGGTTCTCCAGTTGTGTCTGAAGCTCATTGATACGATTGCAGAGTGCCTGGAAATCGCCCATGTCCAGTATTTGCGAGCCAATATGGAAGTGAAGGCCCACAAAATGCACATTCTTCATCTGGGCGGCCTTTTCGATGATGTCCTCCATGTCGCGCATGGCGATGCCGAATTTGTTTTCAGCCAGCCCCGTGGTGATGTTGGCATGTGTGTGAGCTCCCACATCGGGATTGATGCGGAAGGCCACCCGTGCTGTCTTGCCTTGTTGGCAGGCCAGCTCGTTGATGACTTCCAGTTCTGGAATGCTCTCTACGTTGAAGCTGAAGATATCGTTCTTCAGTCCCAACTCTATCTCCCAATCGCTCTTGCCCACACCGGCAAAGACCATCTTGTCGGCGGGGAATCCGGCGCGGAGTGCAGCTTGAATCTCGCCACCGCTCACGCAGTCGGCTCCCAGTCCGGCCTCTCTGATGAGGCGCAGCAGCTTGGGGTTGGCATTGGCCTTTACGGCATAGTGTACCACAAATCCCTCGTGCTTGCCTGCCTCCTGGTTGATGGTCCTTAGCGTTTGTCTGAGCAGCTCTGTATCGTAGTAGTAGAAGGGCGTGCGCATCTGCGCAAACTTCTCTACGGGGAATATACCTTTCATCGTTTTGTGTTGTGTTGTGGAGTGCTAGTTGAAAAGCGTGTCGCTCAGGCTCTGTAAGGCTCTCTTCTTGTCTTCTTCACGGATGAGGAACGATATGTTGTAGTTGGAACCTCCGTATGAGATCATTCTTACGGGGATGTCCTTCATTGCCTCCATGACGCGTGTCTCGAAACCGATGTTCGACCAGTCCAGGTCGCCTACTACGCAGATGATACACATCGAAGTGTCGACGGTGACGGTGCCATACTTCTTCAGCTCGTCCATGATTTCGCCAAGATGGGCAGAGTTGTCTATGGACATCGACACGCCTACCTCAGAGGTGCAAACCATGTCGATAGGAGTCTGATAGCTCTCGAAAATCTCAAACACCTTCCGCAGGAAACCGGTAGCCAGCAGCATGCGGCTCGACTTAATCTTGATGGCGGTGATGTTGTCCTTGGCAGCTACGGCCTTTATCTTTCCATACTCCGTTGCGTTCGAGATGGTTGTTCCCTCGGCATCGGGGTCCATCGTGTTGAGCAGGCGTACGGGGATGCCTGCATACTTAGCCGGCTGCACGCAGGTGGGGTGGAGAATCTTCGCACCGAAGTAAGCCAGCTCGGCAGCCTCTTCAAACTGTAGCTGGTGTACGGGCTGCGTCTTGTCTACGATACGGGGATCATTGTTGTGCATGCCGTCGATGTCGGTCCATATCTGTATCTCTTCTGCATTCAGGGCTGCACCTACGAGGGAGGCCGTGTAGTCGGAGCCGCCGCGTTGCAGATTGTCTATCTCACCGTAGGCATTGCGGCAGATGAACCCCTGGGTGATGTACACTTGCTGTCCGGGATTCTGCTCCATGATGGCTGTCAGTTTCTCCTTGATGTATGTAGCATCTGGCTCAGCATTCTTGTCGGTGCGCATGAAGTCGAGGGCATTGAGCAGAACGGCGTTGATGCCTTGTTCCTTCATATAGTTGGCCACCATATTGGTAGAAAGCATCTCACCCTGGGCTACGATGCTCTTTTCCTCAAAGGATGTGAACAGTTCCTTGGTGAACGAACGCAGGTACTGAAATTCCTCCAGCAGGAAGTCGCGTGTCTGGTTGCGGTATTCATCGGTGGAATAGAGTTCTTCGATATGTTTCATGTACTTGCGCTCCAAGGTGTTGATAACCTCGTTGGCACCGTCAGGGTTTTTCTTGTAGAGGTAGTCGGAGATTTCCACCAGCGAGTTGGTAGTGCCCGACATGGCCGACAGGACCAGGAACACAGGTTCGCCCGACTTTGTCACCAAAGCCGTAACATCTTTCATTCTTTGAGGCGTGCCTACAGATGTGCCGCCGAATTTCATTACTTTCATAAGTCTTGTATTTTGTTTTTATTGTTTGTTATTCTTTTTCGCTATTGGAGATGCCGCTCATCACTACCGATAACTCGCCGTTGGAACATTCGTAGACCTTGCCGGGATATTTGTCGAGCAGTGCCATGTTGTGGGTGGTGAGGATCACGGCTGTGCCTGTTTGGGCTATCAGCACAAACAGTTCCATGATGCCGCTGGCTGTCTGGGGGTCAAGGTTTGCCGTAGGCTCGTCGGCAACTATCAGCTGCGGACTGTTGAGCAGAGCTCTTGCGATTGCAATGCGTTGCTGTTCGCCTCCAGAAAGCTCGTGAGGCATGCGCATCTTCTTGTCGGTCATGTCCACCTGCGTCAGCACTTCGTTGATGCGGGCATCGACCTGGTTTTTTTTCCATCCGGTGGCCCGCAGGATGAAGCGCAGGTTCTTATAGACTGTGAAGTCGGGCAGCAGCTGGAAGTCCTGGAAGATGATGCCCATTTGCCTCCTGAGTGCAGGCACCTGTTTCCGCTTGAGGGTCTTCATGTCGTATCCCAACACGGTGGCCTCGTCGGCCTTCCGGATGTCAAGCTCCTGATAGAACGTCTTCAGCAGCGAACTCTTGCCGGAGCCTACACGCCCGATGATGTAGACAAACTCACCGTTCTCTACCTGAAAGTTCACATTTTTTAATATCTCCTTACCGTCTTGCTGGCAGATGGTAGCGTTTTTATAACTGATAAGCATCTGAAGATTTGCAATTTTGACGATTAGTTGTTTTCTGTTTAGCAATAGCCTATTTCATCGTTCCTGCCGCTTTGGCCTTGCGGCGCTCTGCATCCCAGTTGGGGTCGTGCCGCTTGTGCAGTTCCTCAATAATGTCCTCGATGCGCATGCCTTTTGCCGTAAGGAGCACTATGAGGTGGTAGAGCATGTCGGCGGCCTCGTACTTCAGTTTGTCATTCGTACCGCTGACGGCCTCAATCACTGTCTCCAATGCCTCTTCGCCCACCTTTTGGGCAATGCGGCTCACACCTTTCTTAAATAAAGAGGTGGTGTAGCTGCCTTCCGGCATCTCCTTGTGACGCTTTTCGATATAGTCTTGCAGCTCTGTGAGAAACTGTGTGGCAACAGGTTCGTTGTCTTCGCCCCAGCATGTGTCTGTTCCTGTGTGGCAGGTAGGACCAATGGGATTCACCTTGACCAGCAGGGTGTCGTTGTCGCAGTCAGTCTGCATGCTGACCAGGTTCAGATAGTGACCAGAGGTCTCTCCCTTTGTCCAAAGGCAATTGCGTGTGCGGCTCCAGAAGGTGACGTGGCCCGTCTCCTTGGTTTTCTCATAGGCCTCCTCGTTCATGAAGCCCAGCATGAGCACGTTGCGTGTCGTGGCATCCTGGATGATGGCGGGTATCAGACCGCCCAACTTATCAAAGTCTAAGTTCATAGTCTTACGTTTATTCCTTCGTTGTGTAGATATTGTTTCAGTTCTGGTATGGGTATCTCGCCAAAGTGGAACACGCTGGCTGCCAAGGCAGCATCTGCATGACCGTCGATGAACACATCGCGGAAGTGCTCTTTCTTGCCTGCTCCGCCGCTGGCTATGATGGGGATGGAGAGACTGTCGGCCAAACGGGCCAGAGCCTCACAGGCATATCCGTTTTTCACGCCGTCGTGGTCCATACTGGTGAAGAGTATCTCACCGGCACCGCGCTCCTGCACTTCGTGTGCCCACTCAAACAGTCCGCGCTCCGTTCTCTCGCGTCCTCCTTTCAGATAGCAGTGCCATCCGTCGGCATCGTTGCGTGCGTCAATGGCACAGACGCATACCTGACTGCCAAAGCGGCGGGCAATCTCTTCAATTAGTTCGGGGCGGCGGATGGCGGCACTGTTGACGCTCACCTTGTCGGCTCCGGCATAGAGTAGCCGTTCAACGTCGGCGAGTTCGTTGATGCCTCCGCCCACAGTGAAGGGGATGTTGATTTCGGCCGCCACGCGGGTCACCATGTCGGTAAATGTCTTTCTCTCCTCAAACGATGCGGTGATGTCGAGAAACACCAGTTCGTCGGCTCCTATGCGGCTGTACATCTTGCCCAGCTCTACAGGGTCGCCCGCAGAGCGAAGATTGATAAAGTTGGTACCTTTCACCGTTTCGCCGTTCTTAACGTCCAGGCAAGGTATTATTCTTCGTGCCAATCCCATCTGGATTTGTTTTTTTTAGGATTTATATTAACTGTTTTTCCAGACCATCAGTTTGCGCAGGTCTATCTTTCCTTCGTAGATGGCTTTTCCGAACACTACTGCGGGGATGCCGGCTTCGTCGAGTGCTTTGATGTCATCGATACTCGACACACCGCCACTGGCTATCAGGTGGAGGGAGGGATAGGCCTTCATCACCTCTTTATAAAGGTCGATGGCAGGACCGGTCAGTGTGCCGTCCTTGGATATTTCCGTGCAGAGCACGTTGCTCACCCCCATATCAATATATTTCTTTAGGAAGGGAAGCAGGTCTTCGGTAGAGTCTTCCTTCCATCCGTTAATGCTGATCTTCCCGTTTCTTACATCGGCTCCCAGGATGATGCGTTCCGGACCGTATTTGCGGAGCCACGTCTCGAATAGCTCCGGCTGGGTGACGGCTACAGAGCCGATGGTCACCAATTCTGCACCATTCTCAAAGGCCTTGCCCATATCGTCGTCGGTTTTGATGCCCCCGCCGAAGTCCACTGTAAGACGGGTGCTGGTGGCTATGTCCTGAAGCACTTGGCAGTTGACGATGTGGCGCGACTTGGCTCCGTCGAGATCCACCATGTGCAGGCGTTGGTAGCCAAGGGCCTCAAATTCGCGGGCCATGTCGAGCGGTTGACCGTAGACGGTCTTCTGGGCATAGTCGCCCTTGGTGAGCCGGACGCATTGTCCGTCGATGATGTCTATGGCAGGAATGAGTTCTATCTGTTTCATCTTCTGGCAATCTCTAAGAAGTTCTTCAAAATCTGTTCGCCTATGTCGCCGCTCTTCTCCGGATGGAACTGACAGGCGTAGAAGTTGTCTTTCTGTATCGCGGCGGAATAAGGTTGAATATAGTCGGCCGCGGCAATGGTGTCAGCACAGAGCGGCACGTAGTAAGAGTGGACAAAGTAGACGTAGGGGGGCTCTGCCATGGGGGTGGGGGAGAGGATACCTTTGAAAAGTTCTGACACCCTTCCTCCTTCTTGGTTTGCCGATGGGGGAAGGCTCAGGCTGTTCCATCCCATACAGGGCACTTTCTCTTCATGCCGGGTAGGAAGAAAACGTTTCACTTCTGTATCGAAGATGCCGATACAGTCCACATTTCCTTCTTCGGAATGGCGGCAAAGAAGTTGCTGTCCTACACAGATGCCGAATACCGGTTGTTTCAGCGAGCGAATCACTTCGTCAAGCCCCCGTTCGTGCAGGTATTCCATGGCCCCTCGTGCTTCGCCCTGTCCGGGGAAGAGCACCCCGTCGGCCTTACGCAGTTGATCGGCATCGTCGGTGAGCAGGGGCTCCACGCCCAAGCGTCTCAGGGCGTTGACCACCGAATAGATATTTCCTGCGTTATATTTTACTATTGCAATGTTCATGTCAGAAAAAACTCCAAACTCCCTGATACCTAACTAAAGATGATTGTCTTATTGTTGAACGTCAGGATTTTCCGTTCTATATGCTTGGAAACAGCCCGTGAGAGCACGATTTTCTCCAAATCCTTTCCCTTCAGCACCAGGCTCTCGGGTGTGTCTTTGTGGGTGATGCGCGTCACGTCCTGTTCGATGATGGGGCCAGCATCGAGTTCTGCCGTCACGTAATGGCTCGTGGCACCGATAATCTTCACACCGCGCTCCCAAGCCTGATGGTAGGGCTTGGCCCCGATGAAGGCAGGAAGGAAGGAGTGGTGGATGTTGATGATATGATGGGGGTAGGCGGCAATCATGTCGTCGCTGATAATCTGCATGTAGCGGGCGAGCACGATGAACGAGATGTCCTCCTTCTGGAGCAGCTCCATCTCAGCTTTCTCCACTTCCGCCTTGTTGGAGTGGTCTTTCTTGATGCTCCACACGTAGTAGGGTATGCCGAACTGTTCGGCCACATAGCGCAAATCCTCATGGTTAGACACTATGCAGGGTATTTCACAGGCAAACTCTCCCGCTTTCCATCGTGCCAGCAAGTCGTAGAGGCAGTGGCTCATCTTAGAGACAAAAATAGCCATGCGGGGCTTCTTGTCACTATAGTAGAGCGAGAATTTCATCTTATAGCGCTGGGCATAGAGCGTGGTGATGTATTCGTAAATCTTGTCGCGTGGGATGAGAAAGCCTTCCAGTTCCCATTCTATTCGCATGAAGAACATGCCGTCCTGACGGTCAACATACTGGTCGAGGTAGACGATGTTGCCTTTGTTGTCGGTAATAAACTTGGTTACCTCCGTGATGATGCCCTGCTGATCCGGACAGTGTAGAAGCAGTATTGCTGTTGGTTTCATTCTTGTGTCTGCGTACCTTATTTTATATACGAGGTGCAAAGGTACAAAAAAAAACTGCAAGAAACGAAAGATTTTCAAGTTTTTAATTGATTTGTCGAACTTTCACGCCATTGCATAAACATGCGAATATGCAGTCTTTGTCCGCTCCTTCTGAAATTAGTATTGAATTTGCTTGTAATTAATAATTAATTGTAGGCAAGTTAATATCGAATTACAATCAAATTTGATATGAATTGCAAGTGGTTCAATTTCAGTGTGTTAAAGACTCGATAGAATGAATAAATATTCGGAACAGACAAGGTTGGGAAATTGTGGATGAGCCTGACCGATTGTGGCATTGAAAGTTAATTCTTTCAAATTTGGCAGCTATATCGCGGATATTTTGTACCTTTGCGCGTAAAAAAATATATCAGATATGAGCGAACGCAAGAATCCCTTTTTCGAACCGTATAACACCCTGCACGACGTGGTACCCTTTGATCGCATACGTATGGAGGACTACGAAGAAGCCTTTATGGAAGGTATCCGTCGTGACAACGAGCAGATAGACAAGACCATCAATAATCCGGCAAAGCCGACATTCGACAATACCATCATTGATAAAGAAGACGACACTGAGGGCTATTACGACCTGCTCGACCGCGTGTCGACTGTGTTCTTCAACCTTCTCTCTTCCGAGACCAACGACGAGATGGATGCTTTGGCACAAAAGATACAGCCAATCCTGACACAGCATGCCAACGACGTGCGGTTGAATGAGCGACTTTTTGAGCGCGTCAGATACGTGCATCGTCATCATCGCAAACTGACTCCCGAAGAGAAAATGCTCTTGGAGAAAACCTATCAGGGCTTTGTGCGCAGTGGTGCATTGCTCGATAAGGAGGGGAAAGACCGCCTGCGCCAGCTCACCGAGGAAGCCTCGATGCTCTCGCTCCAGTTCTCGCAGAACCTGTTGAAGGAACAGAAAGCCTACAAACTCCATATCACTGACCCCGCCCGGCTCGACGGACTGCCACAGACGGCCATCGATGCAGCGGCAGAGGAAGCAGCGGCAGAAATCTCCCAGGAGGAAAAGGAACAAGGAAAAACCGCTGGCTGGACCTTCACGCTCGACTATCCCAGCTACTCTCCTTTTATGACCTATAGCACCCAGCGGGACCTGCGCAAGCAGATGTATATGGCCCGTAACACGCTGTGTACACACGACAACGAGGAAAACAACCTTGCCATCTGCAAGCGACTGGTGAACCTCCGCAGGGAGATAGCCCAGCTGTTAGGCTATAAGACCTATGCCGACTATGTGCTCAAACACCGCATGGCCACGAACACGCGCAATGTCTACAAGTTACTCAATGACCTGATTGATGCCTATAAACCGACTGCACAGAAAGAGCGGGACGAGTTGAAGGCCATGACAAAACGCTTTTCCAAAAATGCTTCCAAGGGTGCGGGTGAGGATGTCTCCGGCAATTTAGTAGAACCTTGGGATGCCTCGTTCTACAGTCATAAGCTGCAGCTGAAGAAATACAACCTCGATGCAGAGATGCTGCGACCCTATTTCGAATTGTCGCGGGTCATCGACGGTGTTTTCGGACTGGCTCACCGCCTCTACGGGATAACGTTCAAGGAGAACAAGGAAATACCCGTCTACCATCCCGATGTGAAGGCCTACGAGGTGTTCGACAAGGACGGGGCCTACCTGGCAGTGTTCTATGCCGACTTCCATCCCCGGAAGGGCAAGCAGGGCGGAGCATGGATGACTCAGTATCAAGGGCAGTGGATTGATAAGAAGGGCGAAAACGTGCGTCCCCATGTGTCGGTGGTGATGAACCTTACCAAGCCCACTTCAGAGAAACCCGCTTTGCTCACCTTGGGCGAGGTGGAGACCTTCCTGCATGAGTTCGGCCACTCGCTCCACGGCATGTTTGCCAACACCCGCTTCGAGAGCCTCAGTGGCACGAATGTGTGGTGGGACTTCGTGGAACTGCCCTCGCAGTTCATGGAAAACTATGCAGTGGAAAAAGACTTCCTGCGCACCTTTGCCTTCCACTACCAGACAGGCGAACCCATTCCTGACGAGCTGATAGCCCGTATTCGGAAAAGCCGCAATTTCATGGCGGCTACAGCCTGTCTGCGGCAAGTGAGCTTCGGACTGCTCGACATGGCCTACTATACCCAGAAAAGCGAGTTCACCGAGGATATCATTCCCTTTGAGAAAAAAGCCTGGGCGAAGGCCATCTTGGGCAAGCAGTTGCCAGAGACCTGCATGACGACGCAGTTCTCGCATATCATGGCGGGCGGATATGCTGCAGGCTATTACAGTTACAAGTGGGCAGAGGTGCTCGATGCCGATGCGTTCAGCGTGTTCAAGCGGCATGGCATCTTCGATGAAAAGACAGCCCAGTCATTCCGTGACAACGTGCTCTCCAAAGGCGGTACCGAGCATCCTATGACCCTGTATAAACGTTTCCGTGGCGGAGAACCCACTATTGATGCCCTGCTGCAACGGAACGGAATCAAGACAATTAAAAAGCGATAGTTATGATTAGTACGGACAAGACCGATAAACAGCAGAAACTGGACTCCCGCTATCTGCGCATGGCTCGTATATGGGCAGAGAACAGCTATTGTCAGCGACGGCAGGTAGGCGCCTTGGTGGTAAAAGATAAGATGATTATCAGCGACGGCTACAACGGCACGCCGACAGGTTTTGAAAACGTGTGCGAAGACGAGAACAACGTGTCGAAACCCTATGTGCTGCACGCAGAGGCCAATGCCATCACCAAGCTGGCACGCTCTGGCAACAACAGCGACGGGGCTACCATCTACATCACTGCTTCACCCTGCATAGAGTGTGCCAAGCTCATCATTCAGGCCGGTATCAAGCGGGTGGTGTATGGCGAGAAGTATCGTCTGACGGACGGTATAGACCTGCTGGAGCGGGCTGGTATCGAGGTGGTTTATCTTGAGGTTCCTGCAGGAACAGAAAGGGGAGCAATATGAGCAAGCAGAACCGTTTCTCACCCCTCTGGCTGGCTTTGGCCGTGGTGGTGGGCATTTTCATCGGTACGTTCTACGCTAACCACTTTGGAGGCATACGCCTAAGCGTAATCAACTCGGGTACTAATAAGTTGAACAACCTGCTCCATATCGTGGACGATCAGTATGTGGACACCGTAGACGTGAATGGCCTCGTGGAGAAAGCCATGCCTACCATCCTTTCGGAACTGGACCCTCACTCCGTCTATATCTCGGCAAGGGACAAGCAGATGGCCGAAGACGATTTGCGAGGCTCATTTTCCGGTGTGGGCATCGAGTTCATTATCCGCAAGGATACGCTTCGTGTTCAGAACGTCATCAAGAACGGCCCGTCGGAGCGTGCCGGAGTACTGGCAGGCGACAAGATTGTGGAGGTTGATGATTCTGCCTTCGTCGGCAAGACGCTTACCAACGAGGAGGCCATGCATCGCCTGAAAGGTCCCAAGGACACAAAGGTGAAGTTGGGCATCGTGCGCCGTGGCGATAAGGAACTGCGGCATATCACTGTGACGCGTGGCGAGATACCCATGCACAGCGTGAATGCCGTCTACATGCTCAACGACGAGACGGGATATATACGAATCAAGAACTTCGGTGAAAACACCTATCCCGAATTGCTCATCGCCCTGGCCCAACTGGCCCAGGAGGGCTTCTCCAGCCTGGCCATTGACCTGCGTGGCAATACGGGCGGCTATTTAGGTTCAGCCGTGCAGATAGCTAACGAGTTCCTGCCCAAGAACCGGCTCATTGTCTATACCGAAGGCCGGCGCTCGCCTCGTCAGGAGTTTCGCAGCGACGGGCGCGGCTCCTATCAGCAGATACCCTTGGTGGTGCTCATTGACGAGGGCTCGGCTTCGGCAAGCGAGATTCTGGCCGGTGCTATCCAGGATAATGACCGCGGCACCATTATCGGTCGTCGCTCGTTTGGAAAAGGACTAGTGCAGCAGCCGATAGAGTTTAACGACGGCTCAATGATGCGGCTGACCATTGCCCGTTATTACTCACCTTCCGGCCGCTGCATACAGAAGCCTTACATCAACGGGCAGGACAAGGACTATGAGGAAGACCTGATGATGCGCTATCAGCATGGTGAGTTCTTCTCGCAGGACAGCATCAAGCATACAGGGCCTGAATATAAGACGCTCAACGGTCGTGTGGTCTATGGTGGTGGCGGTATCACCCCCGACATCTTCATTGCTGAGGACACCACAAACTACACCTCTTACTACAAGGAGGCCACTTTCTCGGGGCTTATCCTTCAGTACGCCTACGATTATACGGATGACAATCGTGCCGAACTGTCAAAGTACGATGACGTGAAGTCGCTAGAAAACTATCTGGAGAAAGTGAATATCCTGGAGAAGTTTGTCGGCTATGCGGACAAGCAGGGTTTGAAGCGTCGTAACTTGATGATACAGAAGTCGCGCCGGTTGCTGGAGCGCTTCTTGTATAGCCGTATTATCTATAACATGTTAAGCGAACAGGAATGGATAGAGTATCTCAATGCCGATGACCCCGCTATTCTCAAGACGCTGCAGCAGTTGAAAAAAGAATAGGCCGGAGCATCCGGGAAAACAGTCAGCAAAACCGTATGTCGGCGATGATTTGTGCGCCGACATGCTGGTTGAGCCTCTGCACGAACTCCTGTCGGCGCATGCTCAAGTCGGCCCTGAGGGAAGGGACACGCAGTCTGACGTATAATGTCTGGTTATAGATACTGACGCTGGTCGTATAGCGGGCAATAGCCTCTCCTGCCACGGTAGGCCATGCCTCCACGAGACGCTTCTGCAGCAGAGGCGTCTCTAATCCTTGGGCGCGAAGGTTGCGCATCACCAGGTCACCAATAGTCTTTACATCACGCTTAAACATAAAACTACTACCAGACTTCTCCATCTTTTACATGGAAAAGCTTGTGGTCAAAATGTCCTTGGTTTAGAATCTGGTCGAGATGGTCACGGTTCGTATCCGTGATGAAAATCTGTCCGAAGTGAGGCTCTGACACCAGTTGCACAATTTTCTCCACCCGTTTGGCATCCAGCTTGTCAAAGATGTCGTCGAGCAGCAGGACAGGTATGTTGGTGGCAAAAGTCTGACTGCGTCGCAGAAAGTCGAACTGTGCCAGTTTCAGAGCGATGACAAACGTTTTCAGTTGCCCTTGCGACCCTTCGCGTCGCATGGGATGGCCATTGAGCAGAATGGTGAGGTCGTCGCGGTGAATGCCGTGAAGCGAATAGCCCACGGCCCGGTCTTTTATCCGGTCGCGTCGGATGACGTCGAGCAGCGGCCCTCGCTGACAGTGTGACATGTAGCTCAGCGACACCTGCTCATTACCGTCGGCAATGGTCTCATAGAAATGCTGGAACAGCGGTACCAGCTCTTCAACGAACTGGTTGCGCCATGCGTAGATAGTCTCCCCCTCCGCAGCCATCTGTTCTTCCAGTATGGAGAGCACGTCAGGGTCGGGTTCTTGGTCCTCCATCTTCAGGAGCGTGTTGCGCTGCATCAGCGCTTTGTTGTATCGGTTGAGCGTCTCAATATATGCCGGGTTCATCTGCGAGATGACCATGTCAATCAGCCGCCGACGCTCCTCGCTGCCTCCTTCTATTAATAAGGTGTCGGCAGGCGAAACCATCACGAGCGGTATCAGGCCTATATGCTCCGACAGGCGCTTGTATTCCTTCTTGTCACGGCGGAAATGCTTCTTCGTACCCCGCTTCATCGAACAGTGGATGGTGAAGGCCTGTTCGTCTTCTCCTACATCTGCTTGTTCTGTATACAGGCCTTCCAGCATGAAGAACGGCTCGTCGTGGCGGATGACCAAAGAGTCTTGTGAAGTTTGGGCAGAATGGCAGAACGACATGAAATAGACGGCATCCAGCACATTCGTTTTCCCCGCCCCGTTCTGTCCGATGAAGCAGTTGAACTTAGGAGATAGCTCCAACTGGGCTTCTGCAATGTTTTTATAGTTAAATATGGAGAGCTTTTTCAGAATCATTCTGACAATTTTTCTGCAAAATTACTGCTTTTAAGGCTTAAAAACGAAAAAAGTTTGAAATAAATTTCACTATATCCGATAAAATGAGTAATTTTGTGCGCTCTATTTTGAATATTGAATAAAAAGAGGGTATAGAAATAATAAGAAATAAAAAAATAAAGGAATAACAATAAAAAAATGGCAGAACAAAAGAACAACCAGAGCACTCCCCAGCAGGTAGAAGAGTCGCTCAGTCAGAGTGAGGCATTTTTCCTCAAGTACAAAACCCCGATTATAGCATGTGTAGTGGTCGTCGTGCTTGCTATCTTAGGTTACATGGTCTATGACAACTACTCATCTTCCCGTGAGACAGAGGCCAGCACGGCAATGGCTAAGGCCCAGGATTTTTTTGCCAATCAGCAGTATGAGCAGGCACTGAACGGTGACAGCACCGGTGTAGCCGGCTTTTTGAAGATTGCCAGCGAATATGGTTCAACGGATGCCGGCAATCTGGCAGAGCTCTATGCTGGTCTTTGCTATGCTCATACGGATCAGTGGCAGCAGGCAGTAGAGTATCTTGAGAAGTTTGACGGCAAGGGCGACCAGATGGTTTCTCCCGCTGCCTTAGGCGCACTGGGCAATGCTTACGCTCATCTGGAGCAGCTGGACAAGGCCGTGAGCACCTTGGTGAAGGCTGCTGAAAAAGCCGACAACAATTCCCTTTCTCCCACCTTCCTCATTCAGGCAGGCGAGATTCTGGAGAGCCAGGGCAAGAGGGATGAGGCACTGAAGCTCTATAAGCAGGTGAAAGAGAAGTATTTCCAGTCGATGCAGTATCAGACCATCGATAAGTATATTGAACGCGTCAGCGAATAACAGGCAGATGGCTACCAAGAACCTTTCTGACTATAATGCTGCGAAAGTGCCCGATGCTTCGAATATGATTTTCGGCATCGTGGTGGCAGAATGGAATCCAGAAATAACAGGAGCCTTGCTTGACGGATGTGTCTCAACACTTGAGCGGCATGGAGCGATTCCCGAGAATATCCATGTGAAGACTGTGCCCGGCTCATTCGAACTGATTTACGGTGCTCATCAGATGACCCTCAACGACGGCTATGATGCAGTGATTATTCTGGGCAGCGTTATCCGTGGGGAGACACCCCATTTCGACTATATCTGTCAGGGCGTGACCGAAGGTATTGCTCGTCTGAATGCTACAAGCAATATTCCTGTGGTCTATGGTCTGCTCACCACCAATGACCTTCAGCAGGCGAAGGACAGAGCCGGAGGGCGGTTGGGGAACAAAGGTGACGAATGTGCCGTGGTGGCTATCAAGATGGCAAAGTTCTGATGTCTTAAAGAATCTTTTGAGCTCCTACGATTGTGGGGGCTCATTTTTTTTGTCCTAAATTTGGATTTTTGTAGAGTTCTTCCTATCTTTGCGGATTGTTAGAAAACATGTATTTATGAAATTTATATCATGGAATGTAAATGGCCTTCGGGCCTGTGAGCAGAAAGGATTCAGCGATGTGTTTAAGAGTATGGATGCTGACTTCTTTTGTCTGCAGGAAACAAAGATGCAGGAAGGGCAGTTGGACATCAGTTTCCCCGGTTATGAATGTTACTGGAACTCAGCAGAGAAAAAAGGCTATTCCGGTACGGCAGTCTTTACCCGCCAGAAGCCTCTGAGTGTTGTAAAGGGCATCGGCATAGATGAGCATGACCATGAGGGAAGGGTCATCACGCTTGAGATGGAGGAGTACTATTTGGTGTGTGTCTACGTGCCTAACTCTCAGGATGGATTGAAGCGGCTCGACTATCGTATGCGCTGGGAAGACGATTTTCAGGATTATCTTGTCGGGTTAGACCAGAAGAAGCCCGTCATCGTGTGTGGCGACCTGAATGTGGCTCATGAAGAGATAGACATCAAGAATCCTAAGACCAACCGTCATAACGCAGGCTTTACCGACGAAGAACGAACGAAATTCACTCAATGGCTCTCACGGGGGTTCAAGGATACTTTCCGTACCCTCTATCCGGAGCAAGTGACCTATTCGTGGTGGTCCTACCGTTTTCAGGCACGGCAGAAGAATGCCGGATGGCGCATCGACTACTTCGTGGTCAGTGACAGATTGATGGAAAAAGTGAAGGATGCAAAGATTCACACCGATATTCTTGGC
>Ga0310697_10003790_pt1 | contig 15161 bp, 14 predicted proteins | sample 172DNAGHGlowgp2_FD_203883 | JGI IMG/M metagenome (GOLD analysis project Ga0310697, IMG submission 203883) | Sheep rumen microbial communities from Palmerston North, Manawatu-Wanganui, New Zealand - 1728 DNA GHGlow gp2 (v2) (version 2) | ecosystem: Host-associated > Mammals > Digestive system >... | reverse complement strand
AGTCGATGCTCAGCTCGGTGATCTTCTCAGAGAAGGTGGAGCCTTCCACACCGTAGCCGAAGGTATAGGAGACCTCGTTGTCGTAGTTCCAGGTGCTGCCGCCGTCGACCGTCTCCCGGGCGGAGGCGGCGGAGGCGTTGCCCTGACCCACGACGCTGTCATAGTAGCGGGTCTCGTAGTACTTGTAACCGGCGTAGATGCCCTCCAGCTCGGCCAGATACCAGTCGGAGCGCAGGGCGTTGTTGGTGGTCGTCTCAATATCGCCGGTGTTCGCAAAGACGAAGACGCCCAGGTTCTGCGCGGCAGGGGAGAGGGCGGTATTGACGGCAAAGGTGTCGGGCAGATGACCGGAGGGAAGCACCTCGCCGCTTAAGAGCTTGGCAATGCCGTAGGTGCCGTAGGCGCCGGGATTGCCGATCCAGACGATGCTGTCGATCGCGTCATCCTGCTTGAGTTCCTCGATCTCCATGGCGGTGGAGGAGTTCAGAAGCACAACGATCTTCTTGAAGCCCTGGGACTTGACGTAGTTCACCGATCTGGGAGCCCTGGTCGTCATAAGAGCCAATGACGTTGCCGCCGGAGCCGCGGGTGGGCGCGTAATTGGCCTCCTGGTCCTTATAGAACTGGACCATCAGGGGGTTGACGCTGAAGCCGTTGGCGTTCATTGCATCGCCCAGGGTGACGGTGTTGGAGGCGTCAATCAGCTCGCCCATGGAGCCGCCGAACTGCATCTTGGAGCCGCTGCGCATGCCGAAAAGGCTCACGTTTGCGCCGCCCAGTGCGGGCTGGCCCTTCAGCACCACGCTGCCCTCCGCGGAAAGCCGGGTGCACAGGTCGATCTCGGCCTGGATCAGCTCGGAAGCGGATGCGTAGTCTGAGGTATAGCGGTAGTCGGCAGGGTCGCTGCTGCGGGTAATGCTCGCCTGATCGATGCCGAGCAGCTCGTTTACCTTGCCTGCCCAGCTGTTGGCGATGCTGCTGACCATGCCGAAGATGACCAGCAGCGCCAGGAAAATCCCGGCCACGCCCCGGAGAATGTGACTGTTTTGCTTTTTCATTTCCTCATTCCTTTCTTTGCGATTTGGGGAGTATAATACAATTATGATAATTGTCAAAGTATTAGGTTGCCGGAACAGTGTATTACGATAAGAAGCTCGGAGCTCTGTGAATGATCATGCTTCACAATTCTTCTGTAATCCTGCACCGTCTGCAAGAGTTCTGCGGACAAGAGCCATAAGACAGGCCGCAATCTCCTCCGGCGGCTCGCGCATGCTGTTCTGGATCCACCATAGCAGGATCCCGCCGGAACCATGGGATATATAAAAGTAGAGCATCTGTCGTTCCGCTTCCGGGAGAGAAGGCAGACTCTCAGTCAGAACAGGATAAAACTTCTCGTAGATCATGCGAAAGAGTTTGCTGTTCAGTGCCGCATCGCCGTTGCGGGAGCCGAGGCAGGCGTAGCCCTCGCTGTCTTTAAGGATGAGGCGCAGCACTTCTGTTGTAATCAGCTCCGGATCCTTGGAACTGGCCCAGCGTTCGCTTACAAGGGCCATCAGGCCAGCGAGCAATTCATCCTCTGTTTTTTCCAGCAGATCCGGCACGTCGAGATAATGTTTATAAAAGGTGGTGCGATTGATGCCGGCCTTTTTCACCAGTTCCGTCACCGTGATCTGGATGAATGGCTTTTCCCGCAGCAGCTCCAGAAAAGCGTCCTGAATGATCTTTTTTGTGTATTCTGCTCGGGGATCCATGCTTGTCACCCCTTTCGAAGATCCATTCTTTAGTCAGTATAATCAAATTTATTATAGTATGACGAAACCAGTACGTCAACAACTGTCTACGAAATTTGAGGAAAAGAATGAGCAAAAAAATGCCTCCGGTTTTCACCGAAGGCAGTCTCGGATTGAAATCTGAGCGCTGCTTGCTTTTGCCGCGGACAGGAACATCGGCTATCCTTTGCCGATAGGTTTCCCTCGGAGGGAGGAAAACGGGTGAAAGTCTTGATTCACTGCAGTTGATCCAGATAGAGATAATCAAAACAGTCGGCCAGATCCTCCAGATCCTGCTTCGAAATATCGGGCCAGCCCTTTGCGTTCATGCTGCCGTCCGTGATGGGTGCGTTGCTGTTTTCCTGCCCCGTGCCGGATTTGACGATGATGAATACAAAGCTGTTGGGCAGGTCGGCGATGATCGTGCTCTGATAGGGCCCGATGTCCAGAATCAGCTCTGTGCCGTCGGGCGCGGTATGGATCCATTCCTCCATCAGATCCGGATCGGAGCGGACCCCGGCAGAGAGAAAGCTGCCCTTCACGGTGCGATAGAGCTCGATATACACATCTTTCCCGTTGATATAGGCGGCGTCCAGCAGGTTCGTGATGCTGCCGTCATCCCAGAGGATGCCGTTGCGGGGATAACCGCCATTGTTCCCCGCCGTAGGGAGAAATCCGCTCTCTCCAAGCAGATCGTACAGGCCGTAGATCCCGTCGAAGAACGCCTTCTTCTCCGGCAGGATCAAATCATATTTTTCTACAATTTCCAAAAGCTTCTCCTTCGCCTCGTCGCTGAAAGCGCTGTGCTGTGCGTAGACGTTGTCGGTGTCCATGTCCGGCAGGAGGCGGTTTTTCCCGTGCAGGTAGGCGTCGTATTTCCAGGCTTCCCATTCCTGGGAGGCCTGATACACGGCGGAACCCTGATAGCCGGTCAGATTCACCGTGGGATCGTTGTGATAGATCGGCGAATCATCCTGCACGGCGCGCAGGCCGAAGAGATCGGCGGCGTAGGCCGTCACGCTCATGAGCGCGACCACCACCGCAGCGACCAGCATCGTGGTCCAGAGTTTCCTATGACTGTGATACGGTGCGGATTTCTTAGACAGCGCCTCTTCGGCATCCAGCAGATAGCTGTCATCCGCCGCTCCGATCGAGAGAAGCAGGTTTTCAGTAGTCATAACAGTTCCTCCTTTTCCAAGAATGCGCGCAGCCGCTTTCTGATACGAAAGAGGCTGCTTTTAACTTTTGCCTGACTGAAGCCCAGCCGCTCTGCCAGCTCTGCCACCGGGTAGAGATACCAGTAACGGCCGAGGAAGATGCGCCGCTCTTCGGCTTTGAGGCCGGAGAGAAAGCGGTTGATCGCCTGCTCCAGCTCCTTTTGCTCGTAGCCGGAACCCGGATCGCCCTTGGCCTGTACACAGTCCTCCAGTTCTTCCAGCGCAAGGACGGCCTCTCCACCGCCGCGCTTTTGGCGAGTCTTTTTCAGGACGCGGTTGACAGCGTGGTTTCGCGTGATGCGGCCGAGGAAGGGCGGCAGTGCTTCCGGGCGTTTGTCCGGCATGGCGTTCCAGGCGCTCAGCCAGGTGTCGTTCACGCACTCCTCCGCGTCTTCCCGGTTCTGACAGATGCGGTAGGCGATGCTGCCGCAGTATGCCCCATACTTTTTGTCGGTCTCCTCGATGGCGAGCGGGCTGCGCTGCCAGTAGAGATCGACGATCTGTGAGTCGTTCAATTCATTCCCTCCTTTACAGGTGCTTTCATCTGTCAAAACAAGAAAAATCGGAATTGGTTTCGGGGAAAGGTGAAAAAACTTCTGCCTCCGCTGAAAAGCGGAGGCAGACAAGCATAGATTACGATCAGAATGCCCAGCAGCCGCGGCGGAAGATGGGGACTATCCTGCCGTCGCGGGTGACGGCGTCGATATCCAGACCCTCATAGCCGATCATGAAATCCACGTGGATCATGGAGTCGTTGATGCCGAGGGCGCGGCACTCGTCCAGCGTCATGTTCTCAAAGCCCTTGATCGTGTCGGCAAAACCCATGCCCAGCGCCAGGTGACAGGCGGCATTCTCGTCGAAGAGGGTGTTGTAAAACAGCAGACCGGACTCAGCGATCGGGGAATCTACGGGCACCAGCGCACACTCGCCCAGATAGGATGCGCCCTCGTCCATGGCGATCATCTGCTCCAGCAAAGCCTGGTTCTTCTCCGCCTTGACCTCGACGGCCTTACCGTTTTCAAAGCGGACGGAGAAATCCTCAATAAGCTGGCCCTGATAGGACAGGGGCTTGGTCGCGAAGACGACGCCCTCGGCCTTGCCGCGCATGGGGGAGGTGAAGCATTCCTCTGTGGGGATATTGGGGTTAAAGAAGACGCCGCGGTCCTTTGTGCGGTCACCGCCGCCCTTGAACTCGCCTTCGGGGATCATTCCGACCGTGAGATCGGTGCCGTTGTCGCCGTGATAGCGCAGCTCGGCAATGCCCAGGCTGTTGAGATAGGCGCAGCGCTCGGCAAGGTTCCTGTCATGGGCCTCCCAGGCTGCCACAGGGTCTTCCGTCACGCGAGAGGTGAAGAGAATAGCCTCCCACAGTTTCTCGATGGCCCTGCCTTTCGGCAGCTCGGGGAAGAGCTTCTTGGCCCAGGCTGCGCCGGGAACGGCGGCAATGCACCACTGGTAACGGTTCTCCATCTGATCGTGGTAGGGCTTGATGATGGGGTAGCGCTTCTGGCCGGCCTTGGCCATCTTCTTCTGGTTGATGCCTTTCAGACCGTCCGGGTCCTCGGAATCCAGGAAGATTGTGCAGGGCAGCGTGTCCACACGGTGTTGGAGCCGGGCTTTCTCCCACTCCTCGACCCGGGCCAGGGTGGTGACACTCTGGTGCCGCACGTGCAGCTTCTGCAGCGGCTGGTAGGCAAAATCCACCGTGACCTTCCGGGCCCCAGCCTTGTAGCACTCGTCCACCAGCAGTTCTACGAATTTCGGCTGATCGAGATCGCAGCGGATGATCACGTCCTGCCCCTTCTGGATGTTGACGCCGCCGCGCGCAATCAGGCGCGCATAAGCGCGAAGTCTGGTCATTTTCATGTCGTTTCTCTCCTTTTCTCGATTACTGAAAGAATTATACTGAACAACCCGGTAAAAAGCAACAGAAAAGCTCAGGAGAAGCTATGCCTCTCCTGAGCTGGATTGATCAGGTATTGCTGCTCACTGGCCACTGACCACTGACCACTTATTCCGCGGTGTAGTTATCAAAGTAGCCCTGGATATAGACGATGGGGGTTCCCTTGTCACCGGAGCCGGAGGTCAGGTCGCAGAGGGAACCGATCAGATCGGTCAGGCGGCGGGGTGTGGTACCTTCGGAGACCATCTGACCCACCAGGTCGCTGTCCTTCTTCTGGATCTCGCTCTTGATCGCCTCACGCAGCGCCTCGCCCGAGAGCTCGGCAAAGTCGTTGTCGGCCAGATACTTGAGTTTGAGCTCGTTGGGGGTGCCCTCCAGGCCCGCGGTGTAGGCGGGGGAGACCACAGGGTCGGCCAGCTCCCAGATCTTGCCGACGGGATCCTTGAAGGCGCCGTCGCCATAGACCATGACTTCCACATGCTTGCCGGTCTTCTCCAGAATATCTTTCTGGATGGCAACCACCAGATCCTGGCAGTCCCGCGGGAAGAGCTTCACCTTGTCCTCGGTGGCCTTGTTGGAGCCCAGAAGGCCGTACTTCAGGTTGTAGCCGCTGCCGTTGATGGGGGCGTTCATGATCTGGTCCAGACCGTAGATGTTCACGCCGCCGGCAACCCGGAGGATGCGGCCCGTGCGCACGCGGGTGTGGATATCGCAGTGGATGACGTCCTTGGTGTACTTGAGGATCTCGCGCGGATCGTTTGCGAAGATGACCTCCACCTCGGCGCCGCACTCGCGGATCAGGTCGGAGTAGTACTCCACATAATCCACGCCGGTAAAGCGGTGCTTCTTATAGCCGAAAAGCTCACGATATCTGTCAAGGCTCAGCACGTCGCGGTAAGGGTCGATACCGGCCTGATCCATGCTGTCCCAGTCCACCAGATGGTTACCCACCTCGTCAGAGGGATAGGAGAGCATCAGCACGACCTTCTTGCAGCCTTTGGCAATGCCGCGCAGGCAGATGGCGAAGCGGTTGCGGCTGAGAATGGGGAAGATGACGCCCACGGTATCGCCCATCTTGGCACGCACGTCGGCGGCGATATCGTCCACGGTGGCGTAGTTGCCCTGGGCGCGGGCCACGATGGCCTCGGTCATGGCAATGACGTCACGGTCACGGATTTCGAAACCGTCCTGCCGGGAAGCCTCCAGCACAGACTCGGTGACGATCTTCTGCAGGTCGTCGCCTTCGCGGATGATGGGTGCGCGGATGCCACGGGAAACAGTACCTACCATACGGCTCATTGAACAACACCTCTATGTATAGTATTTTTACCCAAGTACTATACTACATCTTCTCCCGTTTGTAAAATAAAACTTGTCTGCGTCATATGAAAAACATGGGGCTTCTCAAAATAAAAAGATTGGAGAAATTGTACAAGAACTGCGCAGGCCGCGCGGGGAGCAGAATGTTTTTTCAAGATCAGGGCCGCAAGCGAAAAATTAAACTATGCAAAGGCGGCAAAATGTGTTATCATAGAATGAAACAGGGGAACAAAGAAACATCCTGACAGACAAACATACTATGCATAATTTTCAATGGAGGATTAACCATGCTGAACATTAGCAAGAATCTGGACGGCAGCACGCTGAACGTGGCCCTGGAGGGCAGACTGGATACTGCCACCGCGCCCCAGCTGGAGGCGGAACTGAAAGAGGCGATCGGCAGCGTTACCGAACTCGTGATGGACTTTTCCGCACTGGAATACATCTCTTCCGCCGGCCTTCGCGTGCTGTTGAGCGCGCAGAAGATCATGAACCGGCAGGGGAGCATGAAGGTCGTCCATGTCAACGATGTGATCCGGGAGATCTTTGAAGTCACCGGTTTCTGCGATATCCTGACGATCGAGTGAGTATCTCGGCGTAACATAACCTTTTCATATTACCGCCTCATTTGAGACGGGAGGAGACTTATGCCTTCTAAAAGTGTACGGGAGATGTCTTCTTATGAGCGCCGGCATTATTCGCTGGCGGCGAGGACATTTCACGCTGTTCTGGCGTTGTCGCTGATCATCAGCATCGCGGCGATTGCCTTCGGCTTCACGCTCTATGCCAGAGAGGTTGACAGACAATATAAAACCAAGCTCAGTGACGCGGCTCTGACCGGCGCTGCGCTGGTGGACCGGGATGCGGTGACAGCACTGTCTGACAGCCTGATGGAAGCCTGGCGTGCCGATCCGGCGACTGCGCCGGATGTCGGTGCCGCGCTGAAGGACGCTGAGTATGAAAAACTCGCCTCCTTCCTGCGCACCATGCGTCACGGAAACAAGCTTAGCATGACGCTCATCGGCATGACCGATGAAAATTCAGACTATCTGATCTTTCTCGTAAACCCCGATGAATCCGTTGATATCTATGAGCCGGGCCGTTCCATCGTTCTCGACAAGGCGCATATCGATTCCTACGAGATGAAAGACGGGAGGCCCAACGGCGTGATCCTTCGCCAGGCGGACCGGAGCTACGCCTGCTCCGCAGCGGCTCCGATCCTGAGCGAGGACGGCCGGCTTGTGGGCTACATGATCTGCAACCTGCTGATCACCGACGTGATTCGAAACAGCTGGGGCTTTCTGTGGCAGTACGTGTTGCTGCTTGCTGTGGTGACCTTTGTGGTCGCCTGGGCCTTCGTGCAGAAGATCAAGCGCACGCTGGTAAAGCCCGTGAATGATATCGCCGAGGCTGCGGAACACTATATCAGTGACCGGCGAGAGGGGAAAAAGGATCAGACCTATTTTGACGCGCTGAATATCTCCACCGGCGACGAGGTGGAGAATCTGAGCCTGATGATGGCGGATATGGAGCAGGAGCTTCTCAGCTACGAGGAGAACCTGACCCGCATCACCGCCGAGAAGGAGCGCATCGGCGCGGAGCTTGGTGTCGCGAGTCAGATCCAGGAGGGCATGCTGCCCAGTATCTTCCCACCCTTCCCGGGACGATCTGAGTTTGACATTTACGCGACCATGCACACGGCGAAGGAAGTCGGCGGCGATTTCTATGACTTCTTCCTGCTGGACGACGATCATCTGGCTATCGTGATGGCGGACGTGTCGGGCAAGGGCGTGCCGGCGGCCCTCTTCATGATGGCCTCGAAGATCCTGATCAGCAATTTCGCCCTGATGAATCCGGATTCTCCGGCCAAGATCCTGGAGCGCGTCAACCATCAGATCTGCCTGAGCAACCGGGCGGAGATGTTCGTGACCACCTGGCTCGGCATTCTGGAGATCTCCACCGGCATCATGCGGGCTGCCAACGCCGGGCACGAATACCCGGTTGTACGCCGCAGCGGCGGACAGTACGAGCTCTTCCGGGATCGGCACGGCTTCGTGCTGGGCGGTCTGGACGGCATGCACTACAAAGAGTACGAGATGCACTTTATGCCCGGCGATCTGCTGTTTCTGTACACAGACGGCGTCACTGAGGCCACTGACCGTGAGAATAAACTCTTCGGCGACGCGCGCCTGCTGGAAGCTCTCAACAAATATGAAGACGGCGACCCCAGAGACGTGCTGGAGAATCTGAAGAAAGAACTTGACCTTTTTGTCGGCGACGCGCCGCAATTTGATGATATTACCATGCTGTGCCTGCGCTATCGAGGTGAGGCCATGAAAAAACTGACAATTGATGCTACAGTTGAGAATCTGGATGAAGTACTGGCGTTTGTGGATGCGGAGCTGGAAGCGGCGGACTGCCCGCTGAAGACGCAGATGCAGATCGATGTGGCAGTGGAGGAGATTTTTGTCAACATTGCGCACTATGCCTATGCGCCGGACACCGGCAAAGCTGTGATCGGCGTAGCTGTCACAGGTGATCCCGCCATTGCGAAGATCACCTTCTCCGACACGGGTATGCCCTATAATCCCATGGAAAAGGAAGATCCGGATGTGACGCTGTCTGCGGAAGAACGGGAGATCGGCGGTCTCGGCATCTTTATGGTAAAAAAATCCATGGACACCATGGACTATGAATACCGCAACGGTCAGAATCTGCTGACTATGACCAAAAAGATTTGAGTGGCCGGTGATCAGTTGTGATGGCTTCTTTCGAGCGGTAAGCAGGGGGCTCGGGGCTGCGGGAGATACAGCACGCGTGTAGCTGTTTTGCATTCGTGAAAAACACTTTATCGTGATATAAAAAGCCACAGAAAATGTTGGGGTTGCAAAGCCGGGAGGCTGAGCAACACCCAACATTTTTTATATAAAGAAAAGCATAATGTCAATTCCAATTACGGCACTGAAATGAAATCCTTCTTTTGGCGGTATAGGCAGCATACCGTCTCCACATGGCAGGTGCGGGGGAACATGTCCACCGCGGCGGCTTTCGCCAGCGTATATCCGAGTGCGTTGAAGCGCAGGATATCCCGCGCCAGGGTCGCCGGATTACAGGAGACGTAGACCACCCGCTCGGGCGACATGTAAGCGACGGCGGAGACGGCTGCTTCGTCCATGCCTTTGCGCGGCGGGTCGACGACCACAACCTTCGGCCGCAGGCCGCGTTCGGCCAGCGACTTTGCAGCTTCTCCCGCGTCAGAGCAGAGAAACTCCGCGTTTTCAATACCGTTTCGGGCGGCGTTTTCCCTCGCGTTTTCAATAGCCTGAGGGACGATTTCACATCCGATGACTCTTCCGGCCTCCCGGGCAAGGCTGAGGCTGATGGTGCCGGCGCCGCAGTAGAGGTCGAAAACCAGATCCTCTCTGCCGCAGGCGGCATACTGCACGGCAAGACGATACAGCTTCTCAGCCTGCGGGGGATTGATCTGGAAGAACGCCTGGGGTGCGATCTCGAAGCGCAGACCGTTCAGGCTGTCGAGGATCGTATCCCGACCCCAGAGCGTATAGAAATCTCCGGCGAGGACCGTGTTGCCTTTTGTTTTATTGATGTTCAGCACGATGCCGGTGAGCTCGGGGCAGGCGCTGCGTAGCGCCCCGACCAGTGCCTCCGTCGCGCTGCCGAAGCCCCGGGCTGCCACTACGCAGACAACCGTGTCCGTCCCGTGCACAGCCTGACGGCAGAAGACATGGCGGACAACGCCGCGCCCGATCTCTTCCCGATAGGCCGGGATGCCGTGTTCGTTCATGAACGCAGTCACGGCTTTTGCCGCGCGGACGCTCAGTTCGCTCTGAATCAGGCAGTCCTCGATCGGAATCAGCTCATGGCTTCGCTCCCGGAAAAAGCCGCATGCGGGCCGCCCCTCTGTCTCGGCCACGGCGAAGATCCCCTTGTTGCGATAACGCAGCATCGCGTCGCTGCCGAGGATATCTTCGGCCTGCAGTTCCTGTTTCCCGATATGCCGCAGCGCCGCGTTGACCCGATCCAGCTTGAAGCGCAGTTCCTCTGCGTATGTCATGTGCCAGGTATCACAGCCGCCGCAGCGAACAAAATAGGGACAGGCGGGCGCCGTGCGGGCAGGGGAGGCGGAAAGCAGTTTCTCACCTCTGGCGTAGACGGCAGTGTTCGTGACCTTCACGATCCGGAGCTCCCAGGTTTCACCAGGAATGGCACGGGGCACAAAGACTGCTCGACCTTCGATGTGACAGACCCCAAAGGCCTCCGAGGACCATCCGTCAATGACGGCGGTGAATATTTCGTTTTTCTTCAAGTCTTTCATGCCCGATATCATATCACAGCCGCAGCTTTCTGACAACAATGAATAGAGGATAGCAAAAACCAAAACGCTGTTTTGCCATAGAACCATTCCTGTGTGTGAGGAAGATTTTTCCGCATAAAACGAGAGAAGACTGTCCATACTATGCCATGCAGAATCAGAAGGAGGAGCCTTATGAAAAGATTGCTTTTGATTGCCTTTGCGCTTGCCTTATCCTGTCTGGTGCTCTCCGCCTGCGGCGGTTTGCGAAATGAAACGCCTGTGCAGACCCCTGCGGCCACGATGGATCTGATCCCCGAGATCAGCCCGATGCTTACGCCGGACATGGATGACGGCGTGGTGAAGGATCGCGACGGCATTATTGAGGACCGTGAACCAGGCGTCTCTGCCGCACCGTCTGCCCGCCCGAGCGAGAGCCCCAAGGTCAGCGCAAAACCCTGACCGGCGCAGAAAAAGGAGCCATTATACGGCTCCTTTTACATATCACTTGCGTTTCTGATGTGCCGGGAGTAAAATGGGCAAAAAAGCCAGGAGGCGTATACCATGAGCTACATTCCCACACCCGCCGAGGCCGAAGAACTGGTCAGGCGCTACAATCAGGAGCCTTTTCACATCCAGCACGCCGAGACCGTCTCCAAGGTCATGGGGGTTCTCGCCGAAAAGTATGACCCGGACAACGTGGATTTCTGGCGCACGGTCGGCATGCTGCACGATATCGACTTTGAGCGCTGGCCCGAGCAGCACTGCGTCAAAGCCAACGAGCTTCTCCATGAGCTTGACATTGACGAGGACGTGATCCACGCGGTGATCAGCCACGGCTACGGCATCTGCATCGACGTCAAGCCGGAGAAATACATGGAAAAGGTGCTGTTTGCCACGGATGAACTGACCGGCCTCATCGGCGCTGTGGCTTTGATGCGGCCCAACGGGATCTCCGACATGGAAGTCAAGTCCGTAACAAAAAAGTTCAAGGACAAGAAATTCGCCGCCGGCTGCGATCGGGAAGTGATCCGCCGCGGCGCAGAGATGATGGGCGTAGAGCTTAATGAGCTGATCGCCATGACCATCGACGCCATGCGCGCTTCCGGATGCTGAGATTGTACTGGGCGGATGTGAGCCGCGTGTCGCCTGACGCGGAAGCATATGAGCTGTCCGCGTACCGCCGTGAGAAGCTGCGCATGCTGCGTCCGCCGGAAGCGCGAAAGCTGAGTATCGGCGCGGAACTCCTGCTGCATCAGGCACTCGGGGACTGCGCACCTGAGATCGCCTGGCCGCCGCAGTTTACAGTGGGGGAGTGCGGGAAACCGGAATGGAATATGGAAGGGTTGTTTTTCAATCTCTCTCATTCCGGGTCGGTCGCGGCCTGTGTGCTTTCCGACCAGCCGGTGGGGCTGGACGTTCAAGAGCCCTGTATCTGTCGGGATGCTCTCGCACGGCGCTTCTTTTCTCGGGAGGAACAGTTTTTTCTTTCAGCGTCCGCGGATAAAGACCGGGACTTCTGCCGGATCTGGACCCGCAAGGAGGCCTATGTGAAAGCCCTGGGGACGGGGATCACGATCCCACTTGAATCGTTCTCCGCTGTTGGTGAGCAGACGCCGGACGGCGCCGCTTTCTGGGATGCTGTTCTCTGTACATATCAGTTCGCAGTCTGCCTTCCCAACGCCCGGAGCGCCCAGCCTGACGCAATTATTGAAAAACAGCTGCCTTGATGGGCAGCTGTTTTCGCTTATACGTTCAGCCCCACACCCTGCATGGCGCGCTTCAGAACCTGCAGATGCTCCTCGCTGATCTCCGTCAGCGGCAGGCGCAGAAGACCGCTGTCTGTGCCAAGGAGCTTCATCGCGGCCTTGACGGGGATGGGATTGGTCTCCACAAAAAGGGCGTCAAACAGGGTCTGATACCGGGTAAAGAGCGCTATGGCCTCTGTAAAGTTCCCTTTGAGGCAGATTGCACAGAGTTTTGCCACAGCGGCAGGGACGATGTTTGAGGCGACGGAGATCACGCCCTTCGCACCCATGGCCATCATGGGCAGGGTGTTGTCGTCGTTGCCGCTCCAGAGGTTCAGCGCATCGCCGCAGAGGCTGATCGTCCGATAGATCAGTCCGAAATCGCCGGAGGCCTCCTTGACGCCGTTGATATTCGGATGCTGTGACAGCGCAGCATAAGTCTCCGCAGCAATACCGATCCCGGTGCGGGAGGGGACGTTATAGAGGATCATTGGGAGATCCACATGGTCCGCCACATAAGAAAAGTGCTCAATCAGTCCCTTCTGGCTGGTCTTGTTGTAATAGGGCGTCACCATCAGGATGCCGTCCGCGCCTGCGGCTTTGGCGTTCTCGGCATAGCGGAGCGCGCCAAGCGTGTCGTTGCCGCCGACGCCGGCGATGACCTTCATCCTGCCGCCCGTGGCCTGGACTGTGAAGCGCACAAGCTCGTTGTGCTCGTTTTCGCTCTGAGTAGCTGCCTCGCCGGTGGTTCCGCAGACCACGACGGCGGCGGTGCCGTTTTCGTATTGGAAGTCCAGATTCTTCTGCAGGCGCTCATAATCGATGCCTTGCGGCGTATACGGCGTCACAATGGCTGTACAGGAGCCGGTAAATAGGGGAGTTTTCATGGAGACTGCCTCCTGATTCTTGATTTCAGCAGAACAGTCTATGGCCGCTGGGGGAACATTATGCCGATCATGATTGAAAAACGCGCTGCAATCTGTTACAATACACTGAACTTTGAATCTGGAGCGAAACAATGAAAAAATCCGATTTCTATTTTGATCTGCCGGAGGAGCTGATTGCCCAGACCCCCATCCCGGAGCGGGATCACTCCCGCCTTTTGCATGTGGATAAGCGAACGGGGGAGCTGCAGCACCGGCATTTTTACGATCTGCCCGAATATCTGCACGAGGGCGACTGCCTGGTGCTGAACGATTCCCGCGTGCTGCCCGCCCGCCTGATCGGCGCGCGGCCCACTGGCGGCAGCGTGGAGCTGGTGCTGCTGCGCGATCTGGGGGAGGGGCGCTGGGAGTGCCTGAGCCGCCCGGGGCGCAAGACCAGACCCGGACAGGAACTGCTCTTCGGCGACGGGGAGCTGACTGCCACCGTGGAAGCCGTCACCGAGGGCGGCAACCGCATCGTGCAGTTTCACTACGAGGGTATCTTCCTCGAAGTGCTGGAGCGGCTGGGCAAGATGCCGCTGCCGCCCTATATCAAGGAGGAGCTTGCTGACGGCGAACGCTATCAGACTGTATATTCCCGCGAACTGGGAAGTGCGGCAGCACCGACTGCAGGACTGCATTTTACCAGAGAACTGCTGGGGCAGATCGCGGCCAAAGGAGTCAAAATCTGTTATGTGACACTGCACGTGGGCCTCGGCACCTTCCGGCCTGTCAAGGAAGAGGAGATCGAGGATCACCCGATGCACGCGGAGTTCTGCATTGTACCGGAGGAGACTGCCCGCATCGTGACGGAGACGAAAATGGCCGGCGGCCGCGTGATCGCGGTGGGTACCACCTCCTGCCGCACACTGGAGAGCTTTGCCAACGAGGATGGGACCTTGGATCCACAATCCGGATGGACGAGCATTTTCATCTATCCTGGCTATCGCTTCAAGTGCATCGACGCGCTGGTGACCAATTTCCACCTGCCGGAGAGCACGCTGATCATGCTGGTTTCCGCACTTGCAGGGCGGGAGAATGTGCTGAATGCATACAAAGTCGCGGTGGAGGAACGGTACCGCTTTTTCTCGTTCGGCGATGCATGCCTGTTCGAATAATTAAGTTATCAAAAACTGAAATCGTGAGCTTTTCAGGAGCAGAGCCGGAATACCGGCTTCCGCTCTTGATCTGATAGTTTTTCAACTGGACTTTCCAATTATCAAAGGACGCCCCGGAACTATGTTCCGGGGCGTCCTGATTTGTTTTTGCGTCTGTTGATTGTTGCTGTCAGCCGTGGAAGTAGTCGTTGGCAGCCTGGTTGTACAGGTACAGGGCCTTGCAGGTGTTCTGCATATCCGTGCTCAGCAGGCCTTTCTTCAGCACCGTGTAGCAGTACGCCAACGCGCTGGTCTGAATCTCCATCTCCTCGCTGCCGCTGCTGACCTTCACCGTGTACATCGTATCCAGGTCCTTCGCCGCGATGTTTTCGATGGTCAGCATATAGCTTCCGCCGCCTACAGGCTGCAGCGCCGCCGCTTTGCCGTTCACTTCAAAGCGGAACTCCTCAATGCTCCGGCCCTCGTCCGGCGTGAAGCGCAGATTGATCTCCGTCGTCGACTCCAGATTCAGCGAGATCGCATTGATCGTGAGACCCGTCACAGACCCTGTCAGGCTGTTCTTGTAAGGCTTCATGTCTGCTGCGACAACCGTGGAGATATCCGGGTTCGTCGCGATGGTGCTCGGCAGCACGTCCGGCTCCTTCTTCTCCAGACCCAGATACGCGTTGTAGCAGTAGTTGTGCAGCATGTCGATCAGTGTGCGGGCCGGGTTGTCCGCAGCCAGGGCCTTGGAATAGCGCTGGCCGGAGTACTTCATCGTATCGTTGGTCAGCCGTTTGCCGTCATACTCGAAGGGGATCACGTCTTCCCCGTCCATGAACTTCAGCGACACGGTGTTGGCAAACTCTGCC
>Ga0310697_10003789_pt1 | contig 15161 bp, 15 predicted proteins | sample 172DNAGHGlowgp2_FD_203883 | JGI IMG/M metagenome (GOLD analysis project Ga0310697, IMG submission 203883) | Sheep rumen microbial communities from Palmerston North, Manawatu-Wanganui, New Zealand - 1728 DNA GHGlow gp2 (v2) (version 2) | ecosystem: Host-associated > Mammals > Digestive system >... | reverse complement strand
CGATTTGTTGCAAATATTTTTGGCGTAATGTTGGGTAAATACTGGTTATATAGACAATTCGTACTGAGTCGAACGCTCCAATTCTGTTTTCCAATGAGCGAAAGCCTATCACTGGATAAGTTTCATACAATTGCCATCCGCACGCAACCATACGCTTGACACAATTAACTGCATCGGCAGTATCTTCTAACGCTAAATAGCAGTCGCGCAGATTGGCAAGGTCCTCGGGGAAAGGATAGTAATTGGAAAACGCCTCTTCATAGCGTTCAACTGCCTGAACATAATTGTTTTCTGCCATTTTAGTAAAGGCATCAATGGTCTTTGTGTAGTATGGAACATACGAAGTCTGTGCCTCCACATATCCGAATGCCATAATCATCAAGTATGCCGGCAATAACCTCTTCATTGTTTTTTATGAGTTAAGTGTTTTCAATCCGTTGTTTCATTTCTGCATTTTTCACCGCGCACAGGTGCGGGGTGGCGTTGCAGGGCTGCAAAATGACCGCGCACAGGTGCGGAGGGCACTTTCCGTGTGAAAATCGGCCGCGCTCGGGAGCGATGTCCCGCAGAAGACTGAGATGTGCATTGTGTCTGTTTCTGTCATTTAATGCTCTGGCGAAAAGGGGCATTTGCGGCCAATGCATTGGTTGTTGATTTGGCTGCGTGAGCAGGTCACATCAGTACGCTCCATCTCCACGCCGAGGTTCTCTTTGACGAAGTCGACGGTCGACAGAATGGAAAGGTAGGAGTCGCGTTTGCAGCAACGGGGGCCACCATTGACTGCCACCTGCTCCAAAGCCCGGGCGGTGCAGAGGTTGCAGAGGCGCCACGTGTCGGTAGAGAGCGGTGTGTTGCGGGTGACGATGGACATAAAGATGCCCGTGCTGATGGAAGCCCCACAGGCCCCCATATATCCACAGGCTCCGCCGGGCACCTGCCGTCCGCGGCTCATCACCTCCGTCAGTCCCTTGGCGAGGTCGACCTTCAGGCTGTCGCTGGAGACGGCGTTGTTGTATGCCGTCAGCAGTGCAGCACCCACCAGGACGTGATGCTCCGGGCCGTGCATATGGCAGAAGGGCTTCGACATCATTTTCTCCAAGATGGCTATAGGGTCTTTCGAGGTCTCGACGAGGCACAGGGCTATGATGGAGTCCATCCCCGCCGTGTGACAGTCGGAGCACACATAGTGGCCGTTGGTGCAGCGTGTCTTGCTCGGTTCATGCTTGTGGCAGAGCACGCACTCCATCATCGTGTCGTTGTCAAGATACTCCAGCGGAGCACCGCAAATAAGGCATTCTTCGTTGTTGTTCATATCTGTTTCCTTTTTCTCTGAACATGATGCAGCGACAATGATCAGCAAGGCACTAAGCACCAGTGTTGTAATTGTATGTTTCATTTTCTGTGTTTATTGTTTTACTTCAGCCTGTTGTTTCATCCGTGCTTTTTTTTGCTAATCAAAAGCAGTTAATCGTGACGATTCATGGTGTACATGAAGCCCAAGTCGGGTCCTGGATTAGAGGTTAGCACCATCTTGTTGGATGTTAATTCTTCAACGACACAACCGTCGAGAAGGTTGTCTTCGACATGCAGTATCCGCTTCCCGTTTTCCGTTGTGAGAGTATAGCGCTGCCATTCTGCTATGCAGTTGCGTCGTGTGTCTGAGAACATCACCTTGTTGGCAGTGAATTGCATGCCGATAACACCTTCTGGAATACTCTCCGTTCCGGCAATGGTCATCTCATGCGATTGAGCCGTGTTGGTCCAAGTGCCGATAATGAAATCTGTGTTGTCCTTGTTGCTACAGGCGGTCATCATTCCGAAGGCGCACACCATCGCGCAGAGTAGAGATAACTTCTTCATATTGATTGAAATTTGCCGTAATAATACTGTGTTTTATTCTTTTGTTAAAAGAACGTACACATTCATTTCCTATTGTGCAGACGAACAAGATGTATTTGAATCAAAATATTTACAAACAAATACATCTTTCACCCTTTATCATCGAACCTTCCCCGACAACGGGGGCCGCATTGGTTTCACCATACGCAAAAACGCCAACCATACCTAATCCCGCACCGGGTCCCATAAACAACTATTCTTCCTGACATTGCACATGGGGGTTGACTCTACGACAGAATATTTTTGGACGGTGGCATAATAAATACTGATGCTGAACGTTATGAAACATTATATGAAAGGATAAAAACAACAATATCAATTAAAAAAATATATTATGAACAAGTTTGATCCTGCAACAGCGATCCAGCGCATTGACGGACGCGATGCCAACCGTGGTGTGAACCCCGCTATCTGCGACAGCGCCACCTTCACTTTCCCTGAGGCCCACCTGATGACCGACACCTTCCACGGTGAGACCGAGGGTTACTTCCTCTACAGCCGCCACTGGAACCCCTCCAACCTCGCCCTCTGCCAGCGCCTCGCCGCAATGGAAGGCACCGAGATGGCTTGGGTTACCGGTTCGGGTCTGGCAGCCATCACGAGCGCTCTGCTGCACGAGGTGAAGACCGGCGACCACATCCTGTCGTCGATGACCACCTATGGTGGCACCTTTGCCTTTATGAACAACTGGCTCAAGAAGTTCGGCGTCGACGTCACCTTCGTCAACATGCAGGACCTCAAGGCTGTGAAGAAAGCCCTCGACGAGCACCCCAACACCAAGGTTGTCTACACCGAGACGATGAACAACCCCCTGCTCCGTATCGCCAATATCCCCGAAATCAGCAAGATGGCTCATGCTGTGGGTGCCAAGCTCATAGTCGACAACACCTTCACCCCCATGATATTCAGCCCCTGCCGTCTGGGTGCCGACATCACCGTCTACTCGATGACCAAGTACATCAACGGTACCAACGACTGCGTGGCCGGTGCCATCTGCGGCAGTGCCGAGTATATCAACAGCCTCATCGACGTCAACAACGGTACCTGCATGCTGCTTGGTCCGGTGCTTGACCCGATGCGCAGCGCCTCCATCAACAAAAACCTCCACACCCTGCATATCCGCATGAAGAAGCACAGCGAGAACGCTATGTATCTGGCCAAGCGCTTCAAAGAGGTGGGTTTCAAGTACAACTACCCCGGTCTGCCGGAGCATCCCGACCACGAACTCTTCTGCTCGATGATGAACGACGGCTACGGCTTTGGCGGCATGATTAGCATCGACATGGGTACTGCCGAACGCGCCAGCAAGATTATGGAGCTCATGCAGCAGAAGGGCGTCGGCTACCTGGCCGTCAGCCTGGGCTACTTCAAGACCCTCTTCAGCAACAGCGGCAAGAGCACCAGCAGCGAGGTGCCCGAGGACATACAGAAGGAGATGGGCATGAGCGAAGGTCTCATCCGCTTCTCGATGGGTCTGGACAACGACATCGAGGCCACCTTCCAACTCATCAAGGAGAGCGTCGACGCTTTCAACAAGTAAGCAAATCCATCATAGTGCCTATAGTAGCTTTGGTTGCTATAGGCACTATAATTTTATTGTTATGAAAAAGATAGCCATAATACTCAGTGGTTGCGGCAACCGCGATGGCAGCGAGTTGCAAGAGTCCCTTTCGTTGATGCTTGCCATCGACAGGCGCGGCTGGCAGTACCAGTGTTTCGCTCCGGAGGGGATGTTTGAAGTGGTGCCGCATGTCGACGTGCAGGACGACGAGGAGGAAGGCACGGTCCTCGATATGGAGCAGCGCGACATCTTTGTCGAGAGTGCCCGTATAGCCCGCGGCAACCTGCTGCCGTTGGAGCAGTACCGCCCCGCTGACTACGACGCCTTGGCTTTGCCCGGCGGCATGGGGGCGGCCCGCAACCTGAGCACCTACGCCTTCGACGGTCCTCGTATGACGGTGGTCGACAGCGTTGCCGACGCCATCCTCGAGACCTATCGTGCCCATAAGCCTGTTGTGGCCATGTGTATTGCCCCCATGGTCCTGGCAAAAGTGCTGGGTCGCTACGAGGTGGAGCTAACCCTCGGCGCCGATGACAACCAGGCCGCCCAGGTGGCCAAGAGCCTCGGCTGCAGGGTGTGCAACTGCGGCCCCACCGATGTGTGTGTGGACAGCGAACACAAGGTAGTAACCACTCCGGCATATATGGCCGCCACACACATCAGCGAGATATTCGACGGGGCAGAGAACATGGTCGCCGCCCTGTCGCAGATGTTAGGCTGACTCTACGGGGAAACCCAATCTATTCAGCTCGCCCTCAACGGCGTTCCAATCCGGAAAGGTGACTTCCCGTCACCTTGACTATATCTTAACTATATCCTATGTATATCCGTTGTATACTCAAAGTATATCCAAAGTATACTCTAAGTATATGCTAAGTATATTTCAACTCTACCCCTTCTCTGCCCCCTCTCTACCCCCTCTCTACCCCCTCTCTGCCCCCTTCTCTACCCCCTCTCTACCCCCTCTCTACCCCCTGGAGGCCCCCAGGTAGCATCCGAGTGGCGAAAACGCATCCCTCTTTCGGACGGCAGACGACGCAGTCTCCGTTCGCTCCGTGGGGTAAAACAAAAAAGGTCCGCGACAGCAGTGCCATCGCGGACCTTCTTTTGTGCCGATGTCTTTATTTGCCTAACTCGGCAAGCTCAATGTACTTGTCAATTTCCTGCCATTCGGTGCTTTCGGGGTAGTTGTCTTTGACATTCTGGAAGCACTCGAGGGCTTTGGCGTTGTTGCCGAGGGTGAGATATCCCAAGCCGGCCTTGAACAGGGCCGTGGGGGCTGTGACAGGATTCTTCTCCATGTTTGCGGCTTTCGTGTAGTGGCTGACAGCCTTGTCGGTGTTGCCGAGTTCCATCTCGGCATCGCCCTGTGCCATCTCGGCCAGCGGACGCGTGAATGTGTCCTTGCCGTTGTATTTCTTCAGCCAGCGCAGGGCCTCTTCATAGTTGCCGAGGCGCAGGTTGGCGATTCCGGCATAGTATTTGGCGAGGTTGCCGGCTTTTGTGCAGCTGTACTTGTCTGCAACCGAAGTGAAACCTCTGAAGGTATCGTCGCCCTCAAGGGCTTTGTTGTAGTCGCCCTGTGCAAACCACTGCTCGGCGGCAAACATCTCTTCGGCGGCCTTGACTTCGCGGGGCTGGAAGTACCATTTGCGCAGTCCAAAAATGGCAAATACCACCACCAGAATGGCTACGACTATAATCGTGATTTTTTTCTGGTTGTTGCGGATGAATTCCTCCGAGCGCGTGATGACGTTGCCCATCTCGGTGTTTTTCTCTTCAATCTGTTTTTCCATATCGGTTTTTTGTATGTTTTTCTGTCAAAAATCGGCTGCAAAGTTACAACTTTTTTGCGAATTGTAACGCTAAAAATATGAAAAGTCATGAACAGATGTCCTTTTTTGTGTTTTGGCATTCGCGAATAAGGTTTGAAAATCAGGCATGTGTGAAAAATATTCAAAAAAAAGGGAAGAAAAATTTTACGCATAAATATATTTTACATAATTTTGCAACAAATATTGAATAAGGGAAAAACGAACAATATGGACACAAAAACCAAATATCTGGGACTCGAACTCAAGAGTCCGATCATCGTCGGCAGTTGCGGTCTGACGGCCGATGTGGACAAGATGGTCCAGATGGAACAGGCCGGCGCCGGTGCCGTCGTGCTGAAGTCCGTCTTCGAAGAACAGATAATCTACGATATCAAGCGCAACACGCAGGTGGTCGCCCAGACAGACGGCTACGGCGACAGCTACGAGTACATCGCCATGCACGTGGCCGACGACTCGCTCGAGCGCTATTTCTCCATGATCCGCGAGGCCAAACGCCGACTGACCATCCCCGTCATCGGCAGCATCAACTGCTACTCCTACGACAACTGGCTCATGTACGCCACCAAGTTCCAGGAGGCCGGCTGCGACGCCATCGAGCTCAACATGGCCATCCTGCCCTACGAGACCAACCTCTCGGCCGACGACATCGAACGCACCTTCACCCAGGTCATCAACACCCTCTGCAAGTCGGTTACCATCCCCATCAGCGTCAAGGTCGGCACCTACTTCACCGACATGGCCAAACAGCTGCAGCAGCTCTCCTGGATGGGAATCAAGGGGGTGACAATGTTCAACAAGAGCGTTCAGGTCGACATCGACGTTGAGAAGGAAACCCTCACGAACACCTCGTGGCTCTCGGGCCCGAACGAAATGTACAACACCCTGCGCTGGATAGCCATCATGAGCAAGAAGATGCGCTGCGACCTCAGCGCCTCCACCGGCGTCTACTCCGCGGCCGACGTGGTGAAGATGCTCCTGGCCGGAGCCACCACCGTGCAGGTCGTGAGCTGCCTCTACAAGAACGGCATCGACACCCTGCGCGACCTCAACAGCGGCCTCTGCGACTGGATGCAGCGCAAGGGATACGACAATATCGCTGCGTTCCGCGGTAAGCTCGCCGTCCAGCCCACCGACAAAGCCTCGGTGGCCATGAGAACCCAGTTTATGAAATATTTCGCAGAAATAGTATAGTGTTATTTATTACGTTTTATCCATTTTACATCATTACAAATTTCATTTATGGAGCAAGAAGAAAAAGTGGTAAGTTTCTTTAGGTTTGAAGACTTACGTGTGTATGGGAAGGCAACGGACTATGCCTCTTGGCTGTCGATGCAGCTCGGCGCGGCGCGTACCGAAAGCGAAAAGGTACTGGTGTCGGCCGTCTGCCATTCGGCCTACGATATCGCCCTCAACATCGCCGAGGGTTCGAGTCGTAACAAGAGCCAGTTCGACCACTACCTGAAAATCGCCAAGACCGCCATCCGCGAGTGCGTTGTGTACACCGAGGTGGCTCGCAACATGGGCCTGTTCACCGACGAGCAGAAAAACCAGTCGCGAGAGTACCTCATGGAACTCACCCGCATGATTGGTGCCCTCATCATCAGTCTGCAGCGGGCCAACGAACGGCGACTCGGCGCACACCCCGAAGACGAACCAGAACAGGAATCAGACCCGTATTCCAACGACGAAATGAGCTATTGACCTCCCTGACGAAAATGTTGCTCCGTAATGACACTCTAAACCATCCCTCTACATGCTACCTTCACTAACAAACCTCAAACACACCGACACGGGCAACTTCTTCCTCATGGCGGGCCCTTGTGTCGTTGAGGATTACGAGAACCCCTACGTGGTATGTGAGCATCTGGTCGGCATCACCGACCGGATGCACATACCTTTTGTCTTCAAAGCATCCTACCGCAAGGCCAACCGTTCCAGCGTAAGCTCGTTCACCGGCATCGGCGACCGCGAGGCCCTGCGTCTGCTTCGCGACGTCGGCGAGCGCTTCGCCGTGCCTGTCGTGACCGACGTCCACTCCGCCGACGAAGCCCGGCTCGCCGCCGACTATGTCGATGTGCTGCAGATTCCGGCGTTCCTCTGTCGGCAGACCGACCTGCTGCAGGCCGCTGCTCAGACGGGCCGTACCGTCAACGTCAAAAAGGGCCAGTTCCTCTCGCCCGAAGCCATGGAGCAGGTCTGTGGCAAGCTGCGCGCCTTCGGGTGCGCCGACTTCATGCTCACCGAGCGGGGCACCACCTTCGGCTACCAGGACCTTGTGGTCGACTTCCGCAGCGTGCCCACCATGCAGAAAAACGGTGTTCCCGTGGTCGTCGACATCACCCACTCGCTCCAGCAGCCCAACCAGCCATCCGGCGTCACCGGCGGCCGTCCCGACATGATAGAGACCATCGCCCGCGCCGCCATCGCCGTGGGGGCCGACGGCATCTTCATGGAGACCCATCCCGACCCGGCCCGCGCCAAAAGCGACGGCGCCAACATGCTGCGCCTCGACCTCGCCGAAGAACTGCTCCGGCACCTCGTGGCAATCAGACAGACATTGAACAATCTATAGTTCCTGTAAATACTGTAGGAACTACAACGAAAAGAGAACACTCCCATGGAACTCAACCTCGCTAAGCCCATCATCTTCTTCGACCTTGAAACCACCGGCGTCCAAGTCGGACAGGACCACATCGTCGAAATCTGCCTCCATAAGGTGTTGCCCGACGGCAGCACCGACACCCGTGTGGAGCGCGTGCGCCCCGCCGACGCCGAGGGCCACACCGTCCACATCCCCGAGGCTACGACCGCCATCCATGGCATCAGCGACGCCGACGTGGCCGACAAGCCCACCTTCAAAGAGCTGGCGCCGGCCCTGCTCGAGTATATCGGCGACGCCGACCTCGCGGGCTACAACAGCAACAAGTTCGATGTGCCGCTCCTCGTCGAGGAGTTCCTCCGCGCCGGCTTCGACTTCGACCTCTCGGTGCGCCGGCTTGTCGACGTGCAGAACATCTTCCACCAGATGGAACAGCGCACCCTCGTGGCAGCCTACCGCTTCTACTGCAACAAAGAGCTCGAGCATGCCCACTCCGCCGCCGCTGACACCATCGCCACCTACGAGGTGCTCAAAGCACAGCTCGACCGCTACCAGGGCGTGGACTACAAGGACCGCAACGGCAAGGTGAGCCAGCCCGTCGTGAACGACATCGCCGCCCTCAGCCGCTTCACATCCAACAGCCAGTGGGCCGACCTCGTGGGGCACATAGGCTTCGACGCACGCCACCGCGAGGTCTTCAACTTCGGCAAACACAAGGGCAAATCCGTCGAGGAAATCTTCGAGCAGGAACCCTCCTACTACGACTGGATGATGAAGTCCGACTTCCCCCTCTCCACCAAAAAGGTCATCACCGAGATTTGGCAGCGCCGCAAGCAGAAGAAGCTCGACGCGCTGAAGGCCCACTTCCAGGGATAAACACAAAGAGAGGCAACCGCGAGGTTGCCTCTCTTTGTGTTAGGTCAGAACTTCACCTGGAAGCCGAAGGTGTGTACATTGCCCATGCCGGTATCGCGGCGGTAGGTTGGCAGCAGGTCGACGTAGAAGTTAAGCTCTATGCTTGAGAAGGGTTGGAAGCCTAAACCAACTTCAGCCCTCAGCTGAAAGGTGTTGTAGATGCCCACCTTGTTTCTTTCGCCTTCCCACCGCCCGGCCGGCGTAAGCAGCTCATTTAAGTATCGCTGGTAGAAGTTGACGCGTGGCTGCAGGCCTATGTGCAGGTCGGCGAAGAAGGCCTTGCCGAACTTTGTCTGTGGCAGGTAGTGCAGTCGTGTGGGCAGGCCGAAGTACAGGTACATCATCGACTGGCGGCGGTTCACGCCGGGGCTCACGGTGTCTATCTCCAACGTGCGGCCTTTAAGCGTGCTGTTGTTGATCAGGAATTGCACCGGGAGGCCTAACTCATAGCCAAGGCTGAGACCCCAGCGGCGGCTCATGGGGATGGTGTTGGTGCGCATACCCACGACAGGCACCAGCTCGACGGGCATGGCGTAGGGGGTGTTGTATTTGTTTGCAAAGGGCACGTTGTACTCTAAGCCTATGGTATTGCGCATATACTGCAGTCCGTCGGCAAACCAGCGGTTGCGGGTCTTCACCGTCAGGTGGCGCGAGCTGTCGCTATGGGTGAGGTTGCCGTGGCTCTTGGGGTTGCGGTCGTAGCGCACATCGGGACAGTCGAGTCTGTCCACCGTCAGGGTGCTGCCTTTCATGGTGCTGAGTTCTACGTGCTGCGGGTCGCTGATGGTGCCCACGTGGGCGGTGGCATTGCTGTCGAGGCTGAGCGTCAGGCCGCCATTGCATCCGATGTGGTCGGCGCTGAAGACGGCTCGGCTGCGCAGAATGATTTCGCCATCGTAGACCGTCTTCGGTTGGCTGAGCATCAGCAGCGTGTCGGCGCTGACTGTGGCTCTGGGCATGAGCCACAGATGGCCTATCGGCTCGCTGTAGTGCACCTCCACCACTGTGCCGACTGGCATGGAATGGTTTTCGTGAATTCCCAGCTTGCCATCGGGGGTGAGTTTGCATATTTCGGGCTCGTTGCCTTCGGTGAAGTAGTATTCGCATGGTGTGACGATGCTCACCATGTTCACTTTGTCGTGCACCAGGCGGACATTCCATCCCTCTTGGACCTCGATGGCCTTTATCTGCCCTCCGAGGGACTGGTCGACGATGTATTCGGTCTGTGACTGTGCGGCGAACGCTGTCAGGCAAAGCGCAAGGGTGATAATATGTGTCTTCATGTCGTTGTGATTATTTATTGAACGTGATGGTATATGCTGTTGCTTCGGCAAGTTGCTGGCTGCTGAAGAATTCTATATGTGAGTGCTTTTTGGAGGGCTCTTTGTAGTCTGCCGGTTCGGGGCAGCCGTCGGTGCAGGCCAGCATGGTGCTGGTGCGCCGCATCACACGCGGTGTGGGTGCTATCGTCTCTTCTTCCTTTGGGTCAACGGCAGGTTCGGCGACCATCGGCTCGGCCGGCCGTTCCTCTGTCTGCGGCGTGGCTGTCTCCTGCGCTATGGGTATGGGTGTTGATATGGGTGACGTTGTTTTCTTGGGTGCAACGCTTGCGGGGATTGATGCTTCGTCGGCATCCTGGGCGTTTTGCGGCGCCTGTGCCGGCACGTCGGCGGTCTCGATGCTGGCCACTTGCATTGGATTGCCTTCCCCGTGGTCTTTTGCCATCGGCAGGGCCACGACAAGCAGTGCCACGCTGGCAGCCACGGCTCCGGCCCATACGGGCCACAGCGGGCGTGAATGCTTGTCTTTGGCGCCTATCATGGCGGCAAGCCTCTCCTGCCTCTTGCGGTTGGCCTCGGCGGTTCGCTTGGCGGCGAACAGTTCTTGCAATTCTTTATCTTCCATCTCTCATGGCTTTTAGCGCGCTCATGGCGCGCGATAGGGTTGTGTATACGTTGCTTGACGACATCTTCAGCCTGCGTTGCATCTCCTCGTGGGTCAGCTGGTCTATGTATCTCATCTGTATGGCTCTGCGTTGCACCTCAGGCAGTCTGGACATCATCGTGTCGAGCATTGCTGCTCGCTCCTCTGTGAGTGCGGCCTCGTGGGCGGCCTCGTCGTCGCTGTAGTCGCCTATGCTCTCCGGCTGAACGGTGGGCTTCCGGCGCCGCAGCACTGTCAGGCAGTGGTTGCGGATGCTGTTCATGGCGTATCCCTCCATGTTGAGCAGCCTGTCAAGCTCTTCGCGGCGTTCCCACAGCGCCGCCACTACGTCCTGCACAGCGTCTTCGGCTTCGTCAGCCGACCCGAGCAGGTGCTCGGCCACCAGCTGCAGCCTCGGCTGCAGGGGGAGTATGTGCTTCAGGAACGTGTCTTGCCTCATGTAGTTGTCGTGGGTTGTTTACACATATATGACGCACCACATGTCGTAATCTTACAAAGAAAAGAAAAAAAAATCACTGCACCTCGCAGTCGAGAATCTCTATGCGGCGTGCCATGGCGGACTGGAGACTGTAGACGGGGTCGTTCGGCGCCGTCTGTGTGCTTTTGCTGTCGATGCCCATGGGCTTCAGCACCAGCGTCAAGCGCTTGTCCTCCATGGCGTCGGCGAACATGCCGCCTCGCCACGCACGTATCATATTTATAACGGACCCGATGCGTCGGGCCGAGAGCATGCGGTTGTAGTCGTCGGTGAACACCGGCGAGGCGAATCCCTTCACGGTGATCTGGACCGTATGGCCTTCGTCGAGCTGCTCTTCTATGTAGTCGAATAGCGCTTCTACCCTGTGGTAGTTGCCCACGACGCAGGTGTCGAAGAACGTCGCCATCCGGGCCGAATCCTCGGCTGTGGCTTGGCGCGAGAGGTAGTCGTTGCGCAGGGCGGCATATCGACGCTGGCAGTCGGTGTAGCTCGTCTCGGTCACACTGTCGCGGCTGCGCGGGTCGGGTTCGTCGTTGTGGAAGTAGAGCATCAGCGGGAACATGAAGGGGCTGCGCTCCGCCACTTGCGGGGTGAGGCTCGCCGTGTCGACCGTGTCGGCCGGCTCCGGTGGGGCCACGTACAGCTGAGTGCTGTCTATCTCCCAGCGGTAGATGTCGTAGCAGCACAGCGAGTCGGTCACGTAGTAGCTGTCCGGACGGTTGCTGCTGAGGTAGCCCGCCGTGGGCATGCCGCTGGCGCTGTTGTGGTCCGTGACGGCGAAGTAGATGTCGTTCTGCTCGCTGTTGAGGCATCCGCACACCGGCTCGGCGGCCCGCCAGGTGTTGCGGCGCCCCACGGCGCAGTAGACGTCGTGGCCGCCCTTTCCGCCCGCCCGGTCGCTGCTGAAGTAGAGCACCCCGTTGCGCTGGTCGTAAAAGGGCGTTATCTCGTCGGCCGCGGTGTTCACCTGCGGCCCCAGGTTCACAGGCTCCTCGGCCATGCCGTTGCGCACGAGGGCATACCAGATGTCCATGCCGCCCATGCCGCCCGGCCGGTCGCTGACGAAGTAGAGTATCGCTGTCGTGTCGTCCACCCGTCCCACGGCGGGCTGGGTGGCTGTGTGCTCGCGCAGGTTCACGCCGCCGCCCAGTCGCCTCGGCTCGTCCCACCCGCGCCTCAGCTTGCGGGCCCACCAGATGTCGCACCGCAGGTCGCTGCGGTCCATCGCACACCGTGTGAAGTAGAGGTCGTGGGTCAGCGGGTCGATGGCCAGGTTCGACGTGTGGTCGCGTCTGCTGTTGAGGCCCCAGCGGCTCGGCCGCGGCCGGGCCACCTTGCCGTTGCGGGCTATGCGTGCCTGATAGAGCATGGTCTGCGAGCCTCCGAAGCCGAAGTGCTTGTTGCGGCGCCCTTTGGAAGGCTGCATGCTGCTGTAGGCCAGTATGGTGTCGCCCACGCGTATGGCCCCCGTCTCGCTGCCGGGGGTGTTGTAGGGCTTCTCGAGGTGCGTCACGCGGTATTGCGCGTGGGCTTCGCAGCCGAACGGCGATAGGTGGAAAGCGGACACCAGCCCGACTGCAACCGTCAGTCTGACTATGAGGTTCCTTATGTGCTGTCTGCTCTCCATGGCTTCAGAAAATAGGGCAGGGTAGCGACGTGCGCTTCGGCGTGCGGTTGGCCAGCATGTACACCACGCCGATCTCGAAAGCGCCAAGGGTGTAGCTGGCCGATGCCAGGCGCGAGAGGTTGGCGTCGTAGCTGAAGGCGAAGGTCCACTCGTGCCACATCACGGCGATGTCCACCGAGGCCGCGTCACCGTGGCGCCCCATCAGGCCGGCGCTCAAGGCCAGGTAGTTCGAGGGGTCGTCGCGCAGGTAGAGCCGCGCGTCGCAGCCGTAGACGAGCTCGCTGAAGCCGCGTTGCCGTTGATAGCCCACCACGGGCAGCAGTCCCCACTGCGACGTCATGCGCCACTCCGCACGGCCGTATATGTTGAACCGGCGGCTGAGACGCCCGTCGGTGCTTATGGCGCTGGCGCTGACGTCGGGCTCGTTGATGTTGCGCACCGCCACGCCCACCTTGGTGTAGACCGCGTCGCTCAGCTGGCAGAACCACGCTACTCCGGCGCCGAGGGCAGGGTAGGGGATGCGGGTGCGGGCAAAGGTCTCGGTGCCGTCGCTCATGTCGAGTCGCTCCGCGTCGAAGCCCACCTGACCCACTCCGGCCTCCACGGCCACGGACACTATGTTGGTCCCGTCGCCGAGGCCCTGGAAGTAGCTCGCTATGGCCGAGGCCGCCGTGGTGCCGTAGCCGAGGCTCCCGGCCCGGTCCGCCGTCACCCAAAGGCCCCCGCTGAAGCCGTTCATGTTGCGGGTGCTACGCGCTATGGCTATCTCCGCGCTCGCGCTGACGGTCTGGAACGGCGTGCTCACCGAGGCCCACTGGTTGCGGTAGACCACGCCGAAGCGCCCTTTGCCGTCGAAGAAACCGCTGTAGGCGGGATTGAAAAGCAGCGGGTCGAGGTCTAGCATCGAGAAGTGCTGGTCCTGGGCCTGTGCGCTGTTGAAAGTTGATAGCTGAAAAGTGAAGATCACGCCGATGCATAGCATCAGCTTGGTGAATCCCTGTATGTCCCTGTTAACTCTCAACTCTCAACTGTCAAATCTCAATTGTCAGCTCCCCCGTGTGTAGGGCGGAAGGCTGATGTCGGCGAACTCGCCGCGTTGGTATTTGAAGTGGGCAGCTATGGCCACCATGGCGGCGTTGTCGGTGCAGAAGCTGAAGGGCGGGATGAAAGCCCGCCAGCCATGCTTGGCGCAGATGCGCTGCAGCTCGCTGCGCAGCAGCGAGTTGGCACTGACGCCGCCGGCTATGGCCACCTGGCGCACGCGGCGGTCCAGCGCGGCGCGCTCCACCTTCTTCAGCAGGAAGCTCACGATGGTGTTCTGTATCGACGCGCAAAGGTCGGCCTTGTGCTTCTCTATGAAGTCGGAGTCCTCTTTCAGCCTGTCCCTCAGGAAGTAGAGGAACGACGTCTTGATGCCCGAGAAGGAGTAGTTGTAGCCCTCAATGTGTGGCGTGGCGAAGCGGTAGGCGTTGGCGTCGCCCTCCTTGGCCAGCCGGTCTATAACCGGACCGCCGGGGTAGCCGAGGTCCATTATCTTCGCCGCCTTGTCGATGGCTTCCCCGGCCGCGTCGTCGATGGTGGTGCCCAGCACCTCGATGTCGAAATAGTCCCTCAGCAGCAGTATCTGTGTGTGTCCGCCGCTGACCAGCAGGCAGATGAACGGAAACTCGGGCGTGTCCGGACTGTCGGGTTTGTCTATGAAATGGCTCAGCACGTGGGCTTGCAGGTGGTTGACCTCTATCAGGGGCTTGTCCAGCGCCGTGGCGAAGCTCTTGGCGAAGCTCACGCCCACAAGGAGCGACCCCAGCAGGCCGGGACCGCGGGTGAAACCAACGGCGTCAATCTCTTCCTTCCCGATGCCGGCCTGGCGGATGGCGGCGTCCACCACGGGTATGATGTTCTGCTGGTGCGCGCGCGAGGCCAGCTCGGGCACCACACCGCCGTACTGTTCGTGAACTTTCTGGCTGGCAATGACATTGGAGAGCACTCGCCTGTCGCGCAACACTGCCGCCGAGGTGTCGTCGCAGCTCGATTCTATTGCTAATATCGTAGTCATAATCGGCTGCAAAGTTACGAAAAAAAATACAATGTCCGCACACGTGCGTAATAATTTGTCTCCTCCCATCCTCCCGCCCCCCGACTCCCCGCCCCCTGCCGCCCCCTTTCCGCCCGTCCTCCCGCCCCATCCCCTCTACCCCCTCTCTACCCCCTCTCTGGGTCCTCTCTACCCCCTCTCTGGGTCCTCTCTACCCCCTCTCTGGGTCCTCTCTACCCCCTCTCTGGGTCCTCTCTACCCCCTCTCT
>Ga0310697_10003786_pt1 | contig 15168 bp, 15 predicted proteins | sample 172DNAGHGlowgp2_FD_203883 | JGI IMG/M metagenome (GOLD analysis project Ga0310697, IMG submission 203883) | Sheep rumen microbial communities from Palmerston North, Manawatu-Wanganui, New Zealand - 1728 DNA GHGlow gp2 (v2) (version 2) | ecosystem: Host-associated > Mammals > Digestive system >... | reverse complement strand
CTGTGTCGCGGCAGAGCTATCCGGAACGGAAGTTTATCGCCGCGTCCCCTTGCTTTTTCAGGCATTCTTTGTCATAATTGGCGTGTCGCCGCTGCCTGTGTCACGGCAGAGCTATCCGGAACGGAAGTTTATCGCCGCGTCCCCTTGCTTTTTCAGGCATTCTTTGTCATAATTGGCGTGTCGCCGCTGCCTGTGTCGCGGCAGAGCTATCCGGAACGGAAGTTTATCGCCGCGCTCTCTTGCTTTTTCAGGCATTCTTTGTCATAATTGGCGTGTCGCCGCTGCCTGTGTCGCGGCAGAGCTATCCGGAACGGAAGTTTATCGCCGCGCTCTCTTGATATTTGTCATATTATGTGGTATAATGACTGTGATAATATTTGAAGATTCCTGCCGAAGGGAGGAAATATGAACTTTATTGGTGAAAAATGTGTCGCCTGCGGCATCGAATTCAAGAACGGAGACGATATCGTTGTCTGCCCCGAATGCGGCTCTCCGCACCACCGCGCCTGCTATAAGGCTATGAACAGCTGTGCGAACTCCGCTCTCCACGGAACGGACGAGTGCTGGCACAGCAGCTCTGAGACCGGACCGGAGGATAAGCCCGAGAAAAAAAAATTCGTCATCTGTCCGGCGTGCCATTTCCCGAACGCGCTTGCAGAAGAAAACTGTATCCGCTGCGGCTATTCCCTCGCTGACTCCGATGGTGAAAGCGAGGATGATACAGAAGCAGGCTTCGGTATCCCGAGACCCTATCTCGGATTCAATCCGGACGAGGATATGGGAGGATCTCCGCTCAGGGACGTCTCTGATTTCGTCCGCACGAATACCATTTATTATATCCCGATATTCAAGCGTATGAAGGACACCGGAAGAAGCATCTCCTTCAACCTGATAAGCTTCATTTTCCCACCGATATATTTCGCGAACAGGAGAATGTGGTTCTGGGCGATGCTCTCGCTCATCGTGTCTGTTCTGCTGTCTATGCCGCTCGCCGTGAGCTACCTCATCGCAGACGGCGGTATAGAGACGAGTTACAGCGTTTTCCCTGCGGACGTGATACAGAAGATATACGAAAACCGCCGTGTCCTCGCAACGCTCATTGATGTGTGCAACATTGCCGACCTCGTGATAAGGCTGGTATTCTGTCTGTTCAGCAACAAGCTCTACTTCCGGTTCGTACTGAAGTCGCTGAGAAAGCTTCGTTCACACTGCTCCGGCGAGCTCACAAGGGCTGAAATATCACAAGCAGGCGGAATAAAGCTGGCGAACGCACTTCTCGTTGTAGTGCTGTCGCTCGCGCTCACATTTGCCGCGATGTATGCTACATTCACTCTGCTGATGATGACGCTGTGACTTAATGGATATACTAAAAAGACCGGACTCATTCGAGCCCGGTCTTTTTCTTGACTGTTCGTTTTACGATATGCTTGAGGCGCTGGCAGGTGTCCTGAGGAAATTCCGTGATGAAAAGCAGAGCCTGGTCATGCGCCTGCTCGTGCGGAAGCTTCAGGAATTTGTGAAAGAAGATGTATACCTCATCAAAGTTTGCGAATATCGCCGAAGCTGTCGCCTCTCCCTCGGGGGTGAGCACGACGCTGTTGCAGAAGTCCTCATACACGAGCCCCGAATTCGCAAGACAGCGCAGCATTTTGCTCACGCTCGGGCGCGATACTCCGAGATGACGCGCTATGTTCACGCATTTCACGTATTCATCGAGCTCAGAGAGCTCCTTTATCGCCACAAGGTATCTGATCTGACCGGCACAGTGTTTCATTTTCCGCTCCTTTACTTATCGGTGTCAATGAGGTTCCAGTATCCTTTGAGGTAAATGACGCCGGATATTATCGTGAGAACTGTGGATATCCATATCAGTGCAGGTATTATCCAGACGTCAACAACATCGGCAAATGCCTGCGGGAAGTTGAAGCTGAAATCATCGCAGGCACTAAGCCATACGAGAGCCGTGATTATCGCGACCATTGTGAAGGCAGTCTTGAGCTTCCCCCACATTCCGGCTGCAACGACTATACCGCTGTTTGCGGCGAGAAGACGGAGACCGGAAACCATAAACTCTCTCGCGCTGATAATAATGAGCGGTATCGCTCCGACCCTGATGTCGGGTATCTCAACGAATACCGCAAGTGCTGCAAGAACGAGCACCTTATCCGCGAGCGGGTCAAGGAATTTTCCGAAATTGGTAACGAGATTGCGGCTTCTTGCTATCTTTCCGTCAAGCGCGTCCGTAATGGAAGCGGCACTGAATATCGCAAGAGCTGCAAGGTAGTGGAACGGGAATTTCAGGTACATACACAGCAGGAAGAAGGGTATAAGGAACACCCTTAAAAGCGTCAGCTTATTTGGCAGATTCATTCCGGTATCACCTCTCCGATAAGGTCATAGTCAAGTGTGTCAGTAATGCGTATCTTCACGAATTCACCGACAGACAGCGGCTTTTCCGATGTGAAGAACACCTTGCCGTCTATGTCGGGCGCATCATTTGCAGTTCTTCCGAACCAGCACTCGCCGAAGCGGTCGAAGCCCTCAACTACGGCTTCGCAGGTGGTCCCGAGCTGCTTTTCGTTGTTTTCGCTGCTTATGAGCATCTGCTGCTCCATAATGAGATCAGCACGGTGAGCGGCTACCTCCGGCTCTATCTGGTCGGGGAAGTCATACGACTTCGTACCCTCCTCGCGCGAATACGCGAAGCAGCCGAGCCTGTCAAAGCGGACGCGCTGGACGAATTCCGCAAGTCTGCTGAACTGTTCCTCGGTCTCGCCGGGGAATCCGGTGATGAGAGTCGTGCGCAGTATCACGCCGGGGATACGCTCTCTGATATGCGCGAACAGAGCCTCAAGCTGCTGCTCGTCGCCCCAGCGGTTCATACGGCTGAGAATATCGCCGTCGCAATGCTGTATCGGTATCTCAAGATACTTCACAAGCTTCGGCTCGCTCGCGATAGTATCGAGGAGCTCGTCTGTTATGCGCTCGGGATAGCAGTAAAGCGTGCGTATCCATCTGAGCTTTTCTATCTTACACAGCTCGCGCAGGAGCTCCGGGAGCTTCTGGCTTCCGTACAGGTCCTCGCCGTAACGTGAGGTATCCTGTGCAATGACGATGAGCTCGGTAACACCATTGTCCGCGAGCCAGTTCGCCTCTCTCAGCACATCCTCCATCGGGACGCTGCGGAATTTGCCGCGTATCTGCGGTATAGCACAGTAAGTGCAGCAGTTCGAGCAGCCCTCTGCAACTTTAAGATATGAGAAAAACGGCAGTGTTGATATTATCCTTTCGCCGGTCAGCTCCGCATCGAGCTTCGGTGAGAAGCGCAGCACCCGCTCGTCCTGCATAACGCTGTTGAGGATATCAACGATGTCCTTGGTATCGCCGATGCCGATAACGGCATCCGCCTCGGGGAACTGCTCCGCAGCCTCCTCCTTGTAGCGCTCGACAAGGCAGCCTGTGATGATTATCTTCTTCAGTGTGCCCTCTTTCTTGAGCTGTGCGAGCTCAAGGATAGTCTCGATAGCCTCCTCCTTTGCGGGCTGGATAAAGCCGCAGGTATTGACCACCGCAACATCAGCAAGACCGGGCTCTGTGACGAGCTCATAGCCGTTCTTTCTGAGCTTGTATAACATTCTCTCGGAGTCCACGAGGTTCTTCGAGCAGCCGAGAGAGACCATTCCAACTTTGATAGGCATTTGTTATTCCTCCGCCTGTTCAGCGTTCTCGAAGTATTCACGCACAGCCGAGTTTATCTCATCGAAGCCGTAGCCGTAACGCACGAGAGCGCTTTTAACTTTTTCGATATTCTTTCTGTCGCTGCTGTCAGTGAGGAGCCGATAATGCTTCGTCCGCAGCAGCTCTGCGAGGTTTTCCCCGAACATTTCCCTGTACTGCTCAAGGGCGTCAACAGCAGTTTCCTCACCTATCCCCTTCATAAGCAGCTCTCTTTTCGCTCTCCGGAAGCCGTATTTCCGTGCCTCCACGAGCCTTCGCGCCAGCTTCTCCGCATAGCGCGCATCGTCGATTATCCCTGCGCCTGTCAGCTTTTTCAGCACTGCGCGGCAGAGCGTCTCGTTCTTGTATGTGCCGACGAGCTTGCTGAGCATATCTCTCGCCGAATAATCGCGGTAATCGAGGCAATAGAGCGCATACTGATACGCCCTTCTGAAATTGGAATCATAGATTATCTTCCGCAGCTCGTCCTTTTCGAGCTGAGTACCCTTTCTCAGCCCGTTGTCCGCGATTATGTCGATGTGAAGATACAGCTTTCTCTCGCCGTCGAGCTCCACCTCATAGGTCGAGCCCTTGTACTTGCTTATCGAGGTTATCTCCATTACTCTTCAGCAGGTGTGAACTCCTCGAAGTCCTCGTCGATATTTGCGAGTATATCGCTGTTGTCCTCCTCGGCAGCTCCGGCGGCGGTCTCAGCCTTTGCCGGCTTCTTCTCAGGCTTTGCCGCAGTCTGTGCTGTCAGCTCGTCCTTGCGTGCGAGTATCTTGTCCTCTATCTCCTTCATAAGGTCGGGGTCGTTCTTGAGGAGCTCCTTGACGTTATCACGTCCCTGTCCGAGCTTCTGGTCGTTATAGCTGAACCACGAACCGCCCTTCTTGATTATGTCAAGCTCGGTCGCAAGGTCGAGCACCTCGCCCGTGCGTGAGATACCTGTGCCGTACATCATATCGAACTCTGCCTCCTTGAATGGCGGAGCTACCTTGTTCTTCACGACCTTGCAGCGTGTTCTTGCACCGATTATCTGGCTGCCCTCCTTGATGACCTCGCCCTTTCTGACCTCGATGCGGACAGAGGAGTAGAACTTGAGGGCGCGTCCGCCGGGGGTAGTTTCGGGATTTCCGTACATAACGCCGATCTTCTCGCGTATCTGGTTTATGAAGATGGCAACGCAGTTCGACTTCGAGATAGCCGCTGTAAGCTTTCTCATAGCCTGTGACATAAGCCTTGCGAGCTGACCTACGTGGAGGTCGCCCATATCGCCGTCTATCTCGGCACGTGTCGTCATAGCTGCGATAGAGTCGAGAACGATCACATCGATAGCGCCCGAGCGGATAAGAGCCTCCGCTATCTCAAGAGCCTGCTCGCCGCTGTCCGGCTGAGAAACGAGGAGATTGTCGATATTCACGCCGAGAGCCTGTGCATAAACGGGGTCGAGAGCGTGCTCGACGTCGATGAACGCAGCCTCGCCGCCAGCCTTCTGAGCCTGAGCGATGACGGACAGGGCGACAGTTGTCTTACCCGAGCTCTCAGGTCCGTATATCTCAACGATACGTCCGCGCGGAACGCCGCCGATACCGAGTGCCATATCGAGCATCATCGAGCCCGTAGGTATAGCAGCAACATTGAGTGTCTTTGTCTGACCGAGACGCATAACAGCGCCTGCACCGTACTTCTTTTCGATCTGCTTGATAGCGCCCTCGAGCGCAGTCTTCTTGTCCTCCTGAGTCGCCGCCTTGACTACGGCAGCCTTCTTTGCGATTTCCTTTTTAGCCATTTTTATTCCTCCGTATAATATGTGATACCATAAAAGCAGTGTAAATATCAGTCAATGCTGTAACGCTCAAATGTGACAGCGTTCTCGCTGACCTTGATAAGAAGCCATGAAGCTCCGTCAAGTCCCGAAGCTGAAACGGAAACTACATTTCCCCTCACGAAATTCTCGTGACAGTGACCGACCACAGCAAGGTCGTATCTCTTTACGTACTCGCTCTCGCACGCCTTATCGAAGCTGCCGTTTTTCAGGCTCGACAGCGGTAAAAACGGATACGGCTCTTCAATATCCAGAAACAGGAAGTGAGAGAAATGCATTTTATGTCCTTGACTTTCGATCTCACAGAACAGCGGCATATTCCTGATAAACTCCAGCTGTTCATCTGTAAGCTTTTTCCTTATCCCGTCGTAATACTCCCTCAGATGTTCCACATCGGGATCTACATCGACACCGTACTGTGCATAGAGCTCACAGTTGCCCTTCAAGCAGATAATATCCTTCGATCTCAGCAGGTCAAGGCACTCAAATTCCTCATTGCCGCGCTGAAAAATATCTCCCAAAAAGACTGTTTTATCAGGCTTTGCTGCTTCTGTCTGCTCCAATACCGCTTCAAGTGCTTTGAGATTTCCGTGGATATCTGAGAATACTGCGATCTTCATAGGCTATCCTTTCTTTTGCCGTACCTGCTCATCAGCAGGCTGATGTGCGTGCCAATGCCTGCAAACAAGCTGATCCGCTTTATGGTCTGACTGCGGAAACAGTGCGGATCACTCCTCCGAGGTCACGGGTGAAGCTGATATTTTCAAATCCGTTTCCGGCAAGTATCTTTCCTACTTCATCGTGCTGTCCCATACCGAATTCATAGCACAGCCAGCCGCCTGCTTTCAGCGACCTTTTCCACAGCGGCGTGAGCTCCCTGTAAAAGCTGAGCCCGTCCTCTCCGCCGTCGAGAGCCATTGCCGGCTCGTGTGCGACCTCGGTTTGCAGGTCAGCCATTTCCTCTGCCGTCAGATAAGGCGGATTGCTCACAACGATGTCAAGTCCGCTCAGCTTTTCGGCGGTATCCTCCGCGAGCACATCGCCTTCGATGAGGTGTACATCTGCGCCGTTCAGCGCGATATTCTGCCGCAGATACGGCAGCGCCTCCTCTGAGAGCTCTACTGCTGTCACGTCCGCAAGGGGAAGCTCCTTCTTCAGCGTTACTGCAATGCAGCCGCTCCCGGAGCACAGGTCTGCTATCCTCGGGGCTGTGATGCCATTGCTCCGGCAGATGCGTATGACCGCGTCCACAAGTGTTTCCGTATCGGGGCGCGGTATCAGCACACCTGCTCCGACCCTGAACGGATAGCCGTAAAACTCCCATTCGCCGAGGATATACTGCAACGGCTCGCCCGAAATGCGGCGCTCCGTCATCGAGCGTATCAGCCCTTCAGTCTCCTCCGGAACAGCTTCGAGCGGACTGAACAGCGGATTCCTGTCGCCGAGACAGTCCTGAAAAATACACATCGTATCAAAGGCTGCATCGGGTATATCCGCCTGCTCCATAGCCGCCTGACACGCCCTGTACAACTCGCCCCTGCTTACCATTTGTCCTCCGTTTTGTCCTCGGGGATACACGGCGTGAGTGCAGCGACAGCTATTTCTATCATTGAGTCGTCCGGCTCGCGTGTTGTGATGCGCTGCATCGTGAGTCCGGGCGCGGAAAGTATCTTTGTAAGGATATTGTCGTGAGTACCTGCGAAGCGTATGAATTCATACGAAATTCCCACAACGAGCGGCAGAACGCCGAAGCTTATGAGCGCACGCTGCCACCAGAGAAGTCCCTTCGGGACGAAGCACATCACGAATATGCCGACGAGCAGCACGATGAATATAAAGCTCGTGCCGCAGCGCTTGTGGAAGCGCGACTGTCTGCGGATATTCTCCACCGTCAGCGGGAGCTCCGCCTCATGGCAGGCGATGGTCTTGTGCTCAGCGCCGTGATACATATACTGGCGTTTTATGTCCTTCATCTGCCCTATGAGCACCATATAGCAGACGAATATGATTATCTTCACTATCCCCTCAAGCATCGACTGCACTATGCTGTGCTGCCCGATGTCCGGAATAAGTCCGACGATGAACTTCGGCAGGAAGATGAACAGCACGACTGCGAGAACTACGCCGAATACCGCTCCGACCGTCATAATGACATCGGTGATACCGCCGGACTTCTCCCCGCTTTTCTGAGAGCCGTCCTTTTCGTCCTCCTCGGTGAGCTGCTTCTCCGCGGACTTCATCGTGTATTTATAGCCCTTCACGAGCGAGAAAACGAAGTTGAAGCTTCCCCTTACGAGCGGCACCTTTCTGTACCACGGAGCCTTCTTTCCGTTGTTCTCTTCCCATGTTTCGAGGTCTATCGTACCGTCCGGAAGGCGGCAAGCCATCGCGCCCCTGTTCGGTCCGAGCATCATTATGCCCTCGACGAGCGCCTGTCCGCCTATCTTTGACTTGAATTTTTCCTGTGTTTTCTCTTTACTCATTTTATCACGCCGTTTCCGGCACTCCTGAAATCAATTATTTCCCGCCTTTGCCGGGAGAGCTATCGTAACTGTAGTACCCTTGCCCTCGCCCTCGCTGGCGATGTCCATAGTACCGCCGTGCATGGCGATTATCTCGTCCGCGACCGCAAGCCCGATACCGGAGCCGCGGCGCGTATGGTTAGCCTTGTAGAATTTCGTCTTTACCTTTGCGAGGTCGGACTCCTTTATCCCGCAGCCCGTATCTGCGACCGACACGATGACTCTGCCGTCCTTCTCGCACGCCTTTATCGTTACCGTATCCCCCGGAGAGGAATACTTAACGGCGTTGTCGATGATGTTGATGAATACCTGACGGATACGGTTCTTGTCGCCGTAGACGAAGGGGAGCATTTCCGGCTCGTCATAGATTATCTGTATCTGCTCGCGTCGTGCCTTGTCGCTGTAGATGAGCACAGCGTCGCCGAGCTCGGCAAGAATGTCCATATTCGCATTCATAAGCGTGAAGTGACCGTTCTGCATACGCGAGAAATCGAGCAGCTCCTCTACCATCTGTGAGAGCCGCTCCGTCTCGGCAACGATAACTCCGACGCCTTTTTTCATCGTTTCGGGGTCCTCGCCGCCGTCGACCATAAGTGTCTCAGCCCAGCCCTTGATAGCGGTGAGCGGCGTTCGCAGCTCATGTGAGACAGACGATATGAACTCATTCTTCATCGCCTCCGCCGACGAAAGCTCGTCAGCCATATGGTTTATCGACGTACACAGCTCGCCTATCTCGTCATCGCTGTTGTTGTCGATACGAACGGAGAAGTCGCCCTTCGCGAATTTACTGGTGATACCGCTTATCTGCCGTATCGGTCTGACGATCGAGCCTGCGAAGTACAGACCCGTTATTACGATGATGAGTATGATAACGGTGCATACGACCGTAACGAGCAATATATAGCCCTTTATGGTGTTGTCTATCTCCGTGAGCGACGTGACCATACGAACTGCGCTGTACTCGCTGTTGAATGAGGAGATAGGTGCTGAAACGGCAAGTATCTTCTCGCCGCCGGCTATCCTGCCGGTGTAGCTTCCCTCACCGGTCTCCATAGCCTCTTCATAGTCGGGCATAACGGTGTCGGCATCCGGCGAGAAGCCCGACGATGTGAGCACGACTCTGCCCTTTGCGTTTACAGCCATAAGCTCTATCTTGTCCTTCTCGTTGAAGGTCTCGAGCATATTTCTCATCTCCGCCGAGAAGTTTGCCGAGCTGTCCTGAGAATGTATGCTCAGAACGCTCGTAACAGCGTTGAGCTTCGAGACAAGGTACTGCTTCGCCGAGTTGTAGAAATAGCTCTGTATCGCGTAGATAACGACCATTTCTATCACCAGCAGCGCGAGCACGATAACGCCGAGATTGTTGAATATCCAGCGCTTTGTGATACTTTTTTTAGCCATTACTGAGCGTCATTCCATTTATAGCCGTAGCCCCATATCGTTATGATGTACTTCGGGCTTGAGGGCTCTTCCTCTATCTTCATACGGATGCGTCTGATATTAACGTCCACTATCTTGTCATCGCCGTAGTAGCTCTCGCCCCAGATGTGGTTGAGTATGCTCGCACGGTCGAGCGCGGTGTTCTTGTTGTTCATAAAGAATTCGAGTATCTGATACTCCACCTGCGTGAGCTCGATAGGGGCACCGTTCTTGGTGACGGTGCGGCTCTTGAGGTTGAGCACGAAGGGACCGGATTCTATCACGGACTGCTTCTCATTCTTGATGAAGCTCATACATACGCGGCGGTAGATAGCATCAACGCGCGCAGTCAGCTCCGAGGGCGAGAACGGCTTTGTGATGTAGTCGTCCGCACCTATCATAAGTCCGCTTACCTTGTCCATTTCCTGTGTTCTTGCAGTGAGCATGATGATACCGATGGTCGAGCTCTTCTCACGTATCTTCTTGCAGACCGTGAACCCGTCGATACCGGGCATCATTATATCGAGGAGGACGATGTCGAAGTTGCCGTGCTCTGCCTCAAAGGTCTTGAGAGCAGCCTCGCCGCAGTTGACATCAACGACGTCATAGCCCGCACGCTTCAGGTTTATCACGACGAATTCACGTATGGTGTCCTCGTCCTCACAGATCAGTATTCGTTTCATTTATTTCCACTCCTTGCCGCATTTATTTCTCAGGGAACACCGTCTGCGGAGCCCCTCGTATCATTCTATATAACTGAATCCTATCGCAACATCTCCGGAGCTTACGGACAAGCCGTCGCTTTCGTCTCCGGACTGGGGTATATATGCAAGACAGGCAGAATCGCCTTTCGTGTGCAGGAGCATATATCCTGCCGAGATCCTGTCCTCGCGCGAGACGGAATCCTCCGCGCTGTATATGCGCAGCAGCTCGCGTCCTGCCTTGCCGTCGGCATAGGCGCTGAACACTATCTCGTCATTCGTGGCGTCGTGTCTTACAGCGACCTTATCCCTCCATCTGGCAGGGAATACGAAAACATATCCGTCACCGATGCTGAAATACGAAGAATACTTGCGTTCAAGACCGCCTTTGCTGTTGAGGCTCATCCAGTCGGTCAGCTTCAGCCGCTCGCCCTCCGAGAGTTCCTCATAGCCCGGAGAATTGAACTGCACCGGTATCTCGAGCTCGCCGTCGCCGTCGATGTCATACGAGCTGCACCCTGACGGGCGTATCGTCGAGAACGACGTTTCGGGAGCAGAAAAGGCGTTCCTCAGCCTTGAATCCTCCATATATATGACGTCTGTCTGTATCAGACCCGAACCCGATACCGCGTCGATGTAAAGTCCTGTACTGCCGCCCGGCAGCCTGCCGTATCCGAGACTGTCGAACTCGGTGAACGCTCCGCTGAGCTTGCACAGGTACTGATGATATTTTCCCGCATCGTCGAGCTTGTAGACCTCCGCAGTCGCTTTCGCGTTGTTGACAGAGCCGGACAGGACGAGGAAATCGTTCGTGCCGTCGCTGTCGAGGTCGGTAACATCGAAGAAGGAATACGATTCAGAAAAAGTCGGCGTAATATCGCCTGTTTCGCTGTCGTAGCTGTAAACGGTGACATTCTTCTCCGAGCGGTTGATGAGAGTGCTCCCTATCATAAGGTTCACACGCTCATTGCTGCCGAGCTGCGAGATCATCACCTTTTCTATTTCCGTTCCGGCGGCAGCGGTATCACATACCGAGCGCCACTTTCCGTCGTACTGGTCGAGGACGTTTATACGGAGCGTATGCTCATCGACACCGAGACCGTTTCGCTCATAGAACACCACGGCTTCGTTCACATCGTCGCCGTCGATGTCCTCGATGATGAAGGCGGAAAGGTACTTGCCCGAGCGCGGATATTTCAGCCTTATGCCCGAACCGGCAACCTCAGTGAGGGCGCTGAATATCTGTTCCTGCTCGATGCTCTGCTTCGGCGGAGCGAGCAGATTGTCTATGCTCGTGCCGAAGGTGCAGCCCGTGAGCAGCACCGAAGCCGAAGAAGCTGCAATGGCAGCTTTTGTCAGATCAACTGCTTTCACCGGCTTATTCGCGCTCTTCGAGCTTTATGTACTCGTGCTCCTTGGCGATAGCCTTGTATGCAGGGCGGATTATCCTGTTGCCTGTGAGCATCTCCTCCATACGGTGAGCTGCCCAGCCAGCCATTCTCGCAACCGCAAAGAGCGGCGTGAACAGCTCGTCCGGGATACCGAGCATACGGTAAACGAGACCCGAATACATATCAACGTTCGCACACATCGTCTTTGTCGAGCCCTTTACCTCGAGGAATATCTCGGGGGTGAGGCGCTCGATAGTATCGAGAAGCTTGAACTCTGCCTCTATATCCTTGCCCTTTGCGAGCTCGAATGCCTTCTTCTTGAGGATAACGGCTCTCGGGTCGGAGATGGTGTATACTGCGTGACCCATACCGTAGATGAGTCCGGAGCCGTCGTTGGTCTCCTTGCGGAGAGTGCGGCGCATATAGTCTGCTACCTCGCCCTCGTTGTCCCAGTGCTTGATGTTTGCCTTGAAGTTGTCGAGCATATGTATAACCTGAAGGTTAGCGCCGCCGTGACGCGGTCCCTTCAGCGAGCATATCGCTGATGAATAAGCTGAATACGGGTCTGTGCCCGATGAAGTGAGCACGCGGCAGGTGAATGTGGAATTGTTTCCGCCGCCGTGTTCAGCCTGTAGCATCAGGAGGGTATCGAGCATCTGCGCCTCTTCCTTTGAATACTGCCTGTCGGGACGGAGCAGCGAGAGTATGCACTGTGCGGTGTTCTCCTCATAGTTTATGGGGTGCATTATCATACTTGCGTTGTCGAATACGCGGCGCTTGACCTGATAGGCGTTCGCCATAATGACAGGGAGCTTTGAGATAAGGCTTATCGCAGTTCTCATCTCGCTCTCGATGCCCTTGTTCTCGCACTCGTCATCGTAGGAGTAGAGCGCGAGCACCGAACGCGCAAGCTTGTTCATAATATTCTTTGACGGAGCCTTGAGTATCATATCCTCAACGAAGCCAGTGGGAAGGTCGCGCTTGAGCGAGAGATATGTGCAGAAATTCTGGAGCTCCTTGGGATTCGGAAGATGTCCGAAAAGGAGGAGGAACGTGGTCTCTTCATAGCCGAAGCGGTCCTCCGCCTCAACGTTGCTCACGAGGTCATTGATGTTGTAGCCGCGGTAGATGAGCTGACCGGGGATAGGCTCGACCTCTCCTTCATTTATCAGATAGCCGTGAACGTTACATATCTTTGTGATGCCTGCAACGACTCCGGTACCGTCATTATTGCGCAGGCCGCGTCTGACATGATATTTTTCGTAAAGATTGGGCTCTATAACGGAATTTTCCTTCAACTCTTTGCATAAACCTGTAATATTAGCGCCGGAAATGAATGACGGCATAAGATCACTCTCCTAAATATATTCATTATTAATTATACACCAAACAGTGAGCGATGTCAAATATATTTTGATTTGCTGACATTCCGGAACGGCGTATTGTGTAAAAATTATACCAAAGGAGAAGAAAAATGAAAAAATACCTGTTCTCGGTGCTGTTCCTCAGCCTTGTGATAACCGCTGTGCCTGCACTCCCGGTATGCTTCGGGAGCGGAGCAGCCGAAACGGCAAAAAATACTGGGACACCGGCGCACGAAGCCGTTATCCCGGATGCGGAGCTCTCCTCCTCCGAGCCCTACCGCGTACTCGATACCGCAACGGGAAAGATACTGCTCGTACCCGTCCGCGAATACGTCATAGGAGCTGTCTGCGCGGAAATGCCCGCGACCTTCGAGCCGGAAGCCCTCAAGGCACAGGCTGTCGCCGCGCATACATACGCCGAGCGTCAGCGCTCGCTCGCCCGGAGCGCTCCGGACGCGGCTCCCGATGGTGCGGATCTCTCCAACGATACCTCAAAGTATCAGGGCTACCTCACAAACGCCGAAATACGGCAGGCTTTCGGCAAAAACTATGACGAATACTACCGCAGGATAAGCTCCGCCGCAGACGAAGTGCTGCCATACGTTCTGACCTACAAAGGCGAGCCGATAATCGCAGCCTTCCACTCGATGTCCTCGGGAATGACCGAAAGTGCCGAAAATGCGTGGGGCGCGCCGGTGGATTACCTCGTGCCGGTCGAAAGCAGCTCGGACAAAAACGCCCCGTCATACGAAGAGACCGTCCGCATCGGCAGGGACGAGCTCCGCAGCAGGCTCGAAGCCGCTTTTGACGGCATACAGCTTGGCGAGGATATGACAAAATGGCTGAAAACGGCAGAAATATCGGCTTCCGGGACGGTGCTCACCGCAAGAGCCGGCGACCGTACTGTCACGGGAAATGAGATACGCACCGCCCTCGGGCTCCGCTCCGCCGACTTCGATGTCTCATTCGACGGCGATGAAGCTGTTTTCACCACGCGCGGCTACGGTCACGGCGTGGGAATGAGCCAGTACGGCGCTAATTCAATGGCTGCCGCCGGAAGCACGTGGAGGGAGATACTCTCCCACTATTACCCCGATTGCAACATCGAAAAAGCGTCGGACTGAGCCGCCGGACTTGCATTTCTGCGTAAAATGTGGTAGAATCGTTATGATAAAACAAAGGAGGCGGACGCTATCAAAAATATAGAAATGTTCTCGGACGGCGCGTGCAGCGGGAATCCGGGTCCGGGCGGATACGGCGTTATCCTGCGCTATGCAGGCAAGGAAAAAGAGCTCTCGGGCGGCGAGAAAATGACCACAAACAACCGTATGGAGCTCCTCGGCGTCATCGTGGGGCTCTCAGCACTGAAAGAGCCGTGCAGGGTGCTGCTCACGACCGACAGCAAATACGTCGTCGACAGCGTGACCAAAGGCTGGGTCTACGGCTGGAAAAAGAAGGGCTGGATAAAGTCCGACAAGAAGCCTGCCCTGAACGTTGACCTGTGGGAGCGCCTGCTTCCCCTTCTCGAGATGCACGAGGTCACCTTCAACTGGGTCAAGGGACACGCCGGACACCCCGAAAATGAGCGATGTGACCGGCTTGCTGTCGAGCAGCGCGACCTCCACGCCAGATAAAAGCAGCCGGGTGGCACCTCTCTGAAGAAAGGTGCCACCCGGGATAAATGCTCACAATACTTTTTTCAAAGCGAAAAAGCTCCCCTTAGTGTGCTCCCCTTAACGGAAAAAGTGGGCTACCGAGCCGTAAACTTACGGCTCATATTTAGTAACCTGCGAATCCGCCAGAGGGGGCTCCCCTTCCGGAGCTTTTTCGCTTTTTTTATCGTTTCACGAATGCGTCTGTTTCCTGCTGCAAAAGCCGGAAGACGTTCGCTGCAAGGTATCCGTCCGCTATCGCGTGATTGAGGCGGACACTCACCGGCATCATCAGCCTGCCGTTTTCCTCGCGGTATCTGCCCCAGTTCACGATAGGAGCAAAGTACAGATAGCCGTCCGGGAGCTCGATATTCAATGAATCATATGAGAGCCACGGGATATACGACGCATCGAACCAGTTGGGGTGATCTGCCGGATCAAGGCGGTATTCGCGTGTAAGCTTCGCCTCCTCGGCATCGTGCAGCGCACCGTTATAGAACGTTTCGTAGTCCGGGCTGTATTTCGTATATACCGGAGTACAGGTCTCGGTATCATCGTGAAAGACATACTGTGT
>Ga0310697_10003783_pt1 | contig 15173 bp, 14 predicted proteins | sample 172DNAGHGlowgp2_FD_203883 | JGI IMG/M metagenome (GOLD analysis project Ga0310697, IMG submission 203883) | Sheep rumen microbial communities from Palmerston North, Manawatu-Wanganui, New Zealand - 1728 DNA GHGlow gp2 (v2) (version 2) | ecosystem: Host-associated > Mammals > Digestive system >... | reverse complement strand
TGTGGGGGAGTCCGCGTGCGTCCTTCTGAGCGCTCGAAATGTCGGGGCGACTCCCTCAGTCACAGCGCTTGCGGGGGACGCGCAGTGCCAGTAAACTATGATCGTCGCGCGCTGGTTCGCAATACTGTCTTTGGCTTTTAGGCGCAAACCCTGCCGAAATTGCAAAATGCCCCACTGTAAAAGAAAGAATTCAGCGGGTTCGAGATTTTCGTCTTGCTAGTAAAGCCGCAGCAACAAGAAAATTTGCTGATACTCCGTCTTTGTTTTGCCAAATTGCACAGCCTAGCGAAGGAAGCTACATTCCTGTTCCGGAGACATCTTCTGGCCGTCGTAAGTATATCCCTATGGGATTTCTTAACTGTGATGTAATTGCTAGTAATCTGCTGTTTTTGATTCCAAACGCAGATTTATATCATTTCGGCGTCCTTGAATCTACTGTTCACATGGCTTGGATGAGAACAGTTTGCGGGCGGCTAAAGAGCGATTATCGGTATTCCAAAGATATTGTCTACAACAACTTCCCATGGCCCTCCCCCACCAACGAACAAAAGGCGCTGATCGAGCAGACGGCGCAGGGAATTCTGGATGCGCGGGCGCTGTATCCGGACGCGAGCCTTGCCGATCTGTATGACGAGCTGACCATGCCGCCGGAGCTTCGCAAGGCCCACCAGCAGAACGACCGCGCAGTCATGGCCGCCTATGGCTTCCCGGTCAAGGGTTTCACCGAGTCCGACTGTGTGGCGGCGCTCATGCGGATGTATCAGGAATTGGTTGAGAAAGCAGGAAAATAGGTTCCCCCGCCCCCGCCGCCAAAAGGGGCAGTGAAAATAGTCCGGCAAGCCGTAGGGGCGGCTACCAGCCGCCCGCGCAGCGAAGATAACAAATATTGTAAAAATATTGGGTGGATTCGTCAAAATAGCACGAATCCGCCCAATACTATCCGGAATTGTTCGGCTTTTCTGCCGGGCGGCTAATAGCCGCCCCTACGACGAGCTACGGATAAGGCGACTTTTTATAGTCCCCGTTCCTGTTTCCCTGTTCGATTTTCCACCCCGCCGCTTACAGGCTCTGCCTATCCGCAAACGCCCTGTTTTTGTAGTACGGGTCGCCGGTCACGTCGCAGATGACCTCAATCTCCGGCGGCAGGGCCACGGGGTCGGCGCCAAAGGCGAAGAGGATCGCCTTGTCCTTGGCGAAGGGGTAGATGTCCAGCTCCATGCGGTGGCCGCTGTACTCAAAGCGATACTTGAGCTTGCGCACGCTTCTGAGGCTGAGATCCGCCTCCATGAGATAGGTGACATAGTCCTTCTCGGAGATGGGCCGCTCGGTGACCCAGCGGGTGCCGTCGTCCCCCACGCGCTTGGTGGTGTAGAAGAAGAGCTGGTCGCCGAGACTCGACTGTTGGCGGATGCGCCGCTCGATCTCCGGGTCGGAGGAGAGCAGATAGGTCTGCATCATCTCAATGGGCAGGGCGGTGTACCTGCGGCTGAGCTCGTCGCAGTCCGGCATGCGGACAAGATACTTCTTCTTGCCCGGCTCCGGCGCGCTCTGGCCCAGGATGCGGTAGATCTGCGCGACGGCGCGGTTTATCTTGTCCTCAAAGTCCACGGAGTTGTCGATGACATAGTGGCTCGGGTGCGGCGACCAGGCGCGCAGCGTCCTGTCGTCGGCAATGCGGGCATCCTCGATGCTCTCATAGCGGGCGGCGTTGCCGTAGTTATAGGCGTACTCCGCCCCCTTGGCGCAGGTCACCAGATGCAGCACCGCGTCATAATGGCTCAGAATCTCCGCTTCCGTGCAGCCGAAGCTGGCAAGCGTCAGGGCAAACTGCTCATCCGTGACATAGGCCTTGTCGTCCAGCACGGCGCGGTCATAGAGGATGAGCACCTTCTCCTCCGGCACCGCCTGCGCCGCCTTGAGGGCAAGGCGCTCCTTGTGCAGCTGATCCTCCACCACGAAATACTGGAAGTCCTCCATGGACATGCAGTTGGGGAAGGGCCCGACACCGAAGCCGGAGATCAGCTCCGTCGCGGTTTCGGGGATGGTGATGACCTTCCAGCCATCCTCACTCTTGAACTCCTTGAGAACGCGGCTGATGAGCGTCGTCTTGCCCGCAGCGGGGCCGCCGGTCAGAACGATTTTTGTGATCTGCTTGGCCATGGGGGTTCCCCTCCTTTTAAGTTTTCGTTGATTTTCTTAATTTGTATTGTAACATCTTCCACCGCGTTTTTCAATGAAAAAGCGCGGACTTTGTCCGGGCGCCGCGAGGCTGCGTTTCCTTCTTTTTCAAGTGCGGCGCGGCGACATATTTCGCCGGGGCCGCGAAAAAACTATAAATACATTTCGCCTTTAGTGCAGTCAAAGTGGGGAATTTGTGCCGAAAATCCCGCAAAAAACGCGTGTCAGGGCATGTCAAGTCTTGACGAAAAGGGAAATTAGATGTATTATCTTTAGTAGCATTTTAGGCTTGTTCAGCCTCTCGTAATCGAAACGGAACGGAGGAACCCGTTATGCCCATGATCCCTGAAGTAAAATGCCGTCGCTGCGGCGAGACATTTTCTTCCATGCGCAGCCGCTGCCCAAACTGCGGTACCCGCCGGGTAACCCAGAGCAGCCGCACACCGAGCCCGACCCCCGGGACGGTGCAGGGGACAGCCGCCTATGAGCGCGCGGAAACCAATACCAAGTGGCAGATCATCTTCGGCCTGATCCTCGTCGCCGCCGTCATCCTGGCTGTCATCGTGATGGTCACCACCAGCCTTGAGGGCGCAGATGTCAAGCAGCAGACCACCGTCATCACGCCGCCTGTCGTTACCGAGTATATCCCGCCCATTGAAGAACCGCCCACGCCGCCTCCCACGCCCACTCCCACGGTTGAGGGTCTGCGCGTCATGTTCTTCACCACCGAGATCCAGAATGACTTCACGATCTGGGTGGACGATCCCATCGACCTGACCGTTCAGGTCATGCCGCTGACGCTGCAGGGCCTGCAGGTCAGCTGGCGCTCCAGCAATCCCGAGATCCTGACCGTCGAGAGTACCGACGAGTATGCCGTGCACGTGGAATGCCACGACAACGGCAGCCTCCCCAGCTCCTGCAAGCTCACCCTCACCTGCGCAGGGTTCGAGAAGGAGCTCACGGTCTACTGCCGCCCGGCCAAGTAAAAGCGCACCCGACCCGACTGCCCCGCCCTCCGGCGGGGCAGTTTTTCGGGGTCGATTGTCAACCTATACTTCATTGATCGGTTGACAATCGACCTGCTGATGTGCTATGATCCTTTCCGAGAAAAGGAGGGATCATCCCTATGAACAGCAAATTCACCACCCGCGACCTCACCACCATCGCCATGGGCGTGGCCTTTATCGCCGTCTGCTCCTGGATCTCGATTCCGACGACGATCCCCTTTACCATGCAGACCTTTGCCGTGTGTCTGGTGATGGCGCTCTTCGGCCTGCGGCGCGGCATGTGGGCGGTACTCTGCTACATCCTGCTCGGCGCGGTGGGCGCGCCGGTCTTCTCCGGCTTCAAGAGCGGCATCGGCGTGCTGCTCGGCACCACGGGCGGCTATATCATCGGCTTTCTGTTCACGGCGCTCATTGTCGGCCTTGCCACCGAAAAGCTCGGGCGCAGCCTGCCCGTGCTGATCGGCTCCATGGCTGTCGGCATCCTTGTGTGCTATGCCTTCGGCACGGCCTGGTTCATGTACGTCTACGCGCGCAAGACCGGCCCCATCGGGCTGGGTACGGCCCTCGGCTGGTGCGTGATCCCCTATCTGCTGCCGGACGCGATCAAGATCGCCCTGGCAAGTGTGCTGGTGGGGCGGCTCTACCCGCTGGTGAACCGTGAGGTGAAGGCCGCATGACACGCGACGACGTTCTGAAATTCCTCTGGAAAAACGCGGACGACTATGTCTCCGGGGCGGAGCTTGCGCGAAAGCTCTGCATCAGCCGCACGGCGGTGTGGAAGGCCATCGGCCAGCTGCGGGACGAGGGCTATGAGATCGAATCCCAGCCCAAGCGCGGCTACCGCCTGCGCTCGGTGAGCGACGTGCTCAGCGCGGAGGGGATCGCCCGCCACCTGCGGCACAGGGAGCTGCAGCTGCAGGTTTACAGAACCATCAGCTCCACCAACACGGTGCTCAAGTCTCTTGCCGCCGAGGGCGCCCCTGCCGGGCTTGCCCTGATCGCGGAGGAGCAGACCGTGGGGCGCGGGCGCATGGGGCGCAGCTTCTACTCGCCCCCGGACAGCGGCTTATACCTGAGCCTCCTGCTGCGCCCGGAGATGCAGGCCGTGGACGCCACACGCCTGACCGCCTGCGCGGCGGTGGCCGTGGCCGAGGCGATCGAGGCGCTCTCGGGAAGGGAGGCGCAGATCAAGTGGGTCAACGACATTTTTGTCGGCGGGCGCAAGGTCTGCGGCATTCTGACGGAGGCAAGCGTGGACTGTGAGAGCGGCATGATGCACTATGTCATCGTCGGCATCGGGGTCAACACACACGTGCCCGACGGGGACTTTCCGGAGGAGCTGCGCGGCATTGCCGGGGCGGCCTTCGGCGCGGAGCCGGTGCCGGAGCTGCGCTGCCGTCTCGCGGCGGAGATTCTGGACCGGCTGTCGGACTACGCGTTAGACCCCGCGGCCCCCAAGGTCTTCGAGGGCTACCGAAAGCGCTCGCTGGTGCTGGGAAAGGACATTCACATTCTCTCCCCCGGACGCGAGCCGGAGCCCGCTGTCGCGGTGGATCTGGGCGAGGATTATTCTCTGCTGGTGCGCCTGGCGGACGGCAGTACCCGCCGCCTCAATTCCGGCGAGGTAAGCGTGAAGCTTTAAATGAAAAATGACTGTGGGCCTCCACAGTCATTTTTTCGTTTCTATGGTTTCTTATTCGATGGGCTTGCCGTCCGCGGTGAAGAGCGGCAGCGGGGCGAGGACGATGATGTCGTCGCGCTTGGCGGCGTTGCCCTCGGCCAGAACGGCCATGCGGCCCGCCACGGTGCCGCCGGCCTTGGTGACCAGCTCCTCAACGGCATGCAGGGACTCGCCGGTGGAGATCACATCGTCCACGATGAGCATGCGCTTGCCCTTGATGAAGGCGGCATCCTCGGCATCGAGCACCAGATGCTGCACGCCCTTGGTGGTAATGGATCTGACCGTGACCTCAAAGGTGCCCTGCATGTAGGCCTTGGCACCCTTGCGGGCGACAAAGTAGCGCTCCGCCGCGCTCTGGCGCGCCATCTCGTAGCCGAGGGGGATGGCCTTGGCCTCGGGCGCGATGATGTAGTCATATTCCGGCGCGCGCTTGAGAAGCTCCGCCGCGCAATGGACAGTCAGCTCAACATCGCCGAACATGACGAAAGCGCCGATGCACAAATTCTCGTTGAGCTTGCACAGGGGCAGTTCGCGCTTCAAGCCGGCAATGTCCATTTCGTAAGTCATTTTGTATTCCTCCTGAGAAGTATATTTTTACAACAGGATTATTTTACCGTATCTGCGCGAAAAATCAAGAGGCAAAACGGATATCCTCCGGGGAGTTCAGAGGGGCGGCCCCTCTGATTTTTCGCCTCGGAAGGCGAAAAACAAAGATCCGTGCGGAGAACCGCACGGACCTTCGTTTGGGAGAAAAGAGAGGATTTATAGGAGAAAGAAAAGTAGCAATTTGGGGGCCGATCAGCCGGGCCGGTCCTCGTCAAAGGTGACGGACACGGTGTAGCTGGAATCGGCGCGGTAGAAGTCAAGCTCTACCGTCTCGCCGGCGGCGTAGTGCTTCACGGCGGAGCGCAGATCGTCATAGCGGCGGATCTGGTAGCTGCCGACGCGGGTGATGATGTCGCCCGATTCGATGCCGGCCGCCTCCGCGCAGCCGCCCGCCTCCACGCTGTCCACATACGCCCCCACGGGCCAGCCGTAATACTGGGCGTACATCTCGTTGTACTTGGTGTTGGCACTCACGCCGAGGTGCGCCTTGCCGGTCACATAGCCGGTGGTCAGCAGATCCTTGGCGATGTTGGCGGCGTCGTTGATGGGGATGGCAAAGCCGATGCCCTCCACGCCGGAGCTTTTGTATTTCGCGGTGACGATGCCCACGACCTCACCCCGCGCATTGTACACAGGGCCGCCGGAGTTGCCGGAGTTGACGGCGGCGTCGATCTGGAACATGGAGATGGAGTCGCCGTTGGACTCGGTGACGATGCGGCGATCCTTGGCGCTCACATGGCCGGTGGTCATGGAGAATTCCAGCTCGCCGAGGGGGTTGCCGACGGCGTAGATCGTGTCGCCCACGCGCATGCTCTCGCTGTTGCCGAGGGTGACGGGGCTGAGCCCGTCCGCGTCGATCTTAAGGACAGCCACGTCGTTGTCGGACTCCACGCCGACGATCTGCGCCTTGTAGCGCGTCCCGTCGTGCAGGATCACATTCACGTCGATGCCCGCCCGGTAGGCGTCCTCAATGACGTGGTAGTTGGTCATGATGTACCCGTCGGCCGTGATAATGAAGCCGGAGCCGCTGACGGCACTCGAGGTACGCATGCCGAAGTAGTTGGTGTAGGTGACCTCCGTCGTGATGCCGACGACCTGCTGGCAGGCCATGTCGTAGAGATCGCCCGCGCTCATGCTGCCGCCGTAGGCGGTTTCCGTGGCGTTCACGCTGCCGGCGCTGCCGCCGGTGCTCTGCATGAGGACGATCTGGTTGGAGCCGGAATTGAGCTTTTCGACGTTCGCCTCGAGGCTGCCCACCCGGCGGTCCATGACGGAGCCGACCAGGTACGCGCCGCCCGCGCTGCCAAGCACGGCGCAGAGCAGACAGCAGGCGATCAGGGCACCGAGGCCCACGCCCTTTTTGGACTTCTCACCCCGGTCCGGCCGGGGCGTTCTCTCGGGAGGTGTATAGTAGCGCGGAGGCGTTGTGCTCTCGCCCTCGCGGACATAATGCGCGTCGGAGTAGACACGCTGGGAATAACCGTTTCTGAAATGATATTCGCCGTTGACCCTGTCGGTCTCATCGCCCTGCGGGTTTTCGTTCACCGGCTTGTTTTCTTCCGGATCGAACATTGTTTTACCTTCTTGCTCATGAAATCTGTTGAAGCTGTCCCGCTTTTGTTTACGGTCATAATATAGGCGAAATTTATGACCTTGTCATGAACAAAGCGACAAGAATTTATAAACGATCCGGAATCAGGGCGTGAACGGGATCGGCTCCTTCTCTCCGGCAGCAGGCGCTTTTTCCGCCTCCAGCTCCAGATTTTCCCTGAGCCAGCGGAGAGTGTTCTCCGAGGTAGTCAGCACCTCTTCATCGAGGTGGTACATATACAGATCGTCCCCGCGCTGAACGCGGCGCATGATCGCGATGGTCAGGTTCGTCTGCTCCGCGTCCGGTGCCGGGTTGTCCCGGATGTGCCAGAGGGAGAGCTTCCCGGCCTTGGCGTCGGGGACGATTCCCTCCCGCCAGAGGCTCACGGCCTGCGCGGGCGTGAGCACGACATTGTTGCTGACATAGCGCTTCTCGTCAAGCTTCGTGTTGACCTGCACCCAGGCGTCGCGGATCTCCTCGGCGGTGATTTCCTGATCCGCCCAGACCCGCTTGAGGCGTGCCTCCGGGAGGTTGTTGATCTTCTCCCAGGCCCGGATGTCGGAGTCGGGATCGGCAAGGCTCGCGTCGTCTGTCGGGAGCTTGTAATAGCGCCGGAGGGTGCTGCCGTCCCGGAGCCGGTAGAACATGGGAACGCCGTACCATGGGCCGGATTCCGCGGATTCGTTGCGCTTCTTGTGGGCGATGATCCCGCGGTGAAAGTCCAGCCAGGCGTCAATGCTCTCCCGCTCGGTGAGGCCGCTGCTTGCCACATAGGGCATGTCGATGCTTTCAATGTCCTCTGCCGCGGGGATGCGCGTCTCGTAGCCGACTACATCCAGCTTTGTGAGAACGGCGAAGGCCAGGAGGCAGGCACAGAGAATGCCAATCTCCCGCCAGCCGTGGTCGAAGACCCGCAGCGTTTTTTTGATCAGCATCTCGGCAATGAACCAGCCGAGCGCCGCGAAGACACACATCGAGGCCGCCAGCACGATGAATTTCGGTGTCCCGCAGAGGCCGCGCAGAAATTCCTCCACCAGCACCATCGAGCCGAGGATCCCGCAGCCAAAAGCCATGCACACCCGGAACACGGGCCGCAGCACCGGAACGGCCACCACCTCACCGGCAGACTCCATGTGCCGCCGCCGCAGAACCGCCGCCCCCAGCAGGGCGAAGACGATGCCTGCCGCGCAGAGACCCGCAAGGTAGCCGAGGCCGATCGGCGCGTAGTCGGCGGCGATCCCCGCCGCCTCGTCCAGGGCAGTGAGCCTGGCAGACTCACCGTGATCGGTCAGCCACAGGAGCGGGGAGGCCCAATCGAGCAGGAGCTTATCAAAGGTATAGCCGTACAGGAGAATGGTGAATACCCCGCGCACGGCGGCCTCGAACACGGCGACGGCGCAGTTTAAGACCACATAGACCGCGGGCAGGACCAGGACATTGCCCGTCAGCGTCCCGCAGAAGCAGGCAAAGCCGTAAAAGCCCGCGTTTGCAAGGAGGGTCATCTCCAGCCACCAGAGGAAATACCGCGCCCCCGCGCCGTACTGCCCGTAAAAGAGCCGGAGCAGAACAAAGACCAGCACGTCGGTCAGGAGCATCGGCACAAGACCGGTGATGACGGCGGTGAAGTACACGGTCTCCCGCCGGAGGGGCAGGGAGTTTATCAGGCCGCAGTCGCGCGGGTTATAAAGATAGCTCAGCATGCCCATCGCCATCAGCGCCCCCATCAGGGCAGAGAGCCACACCGCGCCCCGGGCGGAGCTCAAAAGCTCATTGCGCAGCTCGGTGATCACCCGCGCCGGTTCCTCGTAGGCGCTTACGTGCAGCCCCAGCGGGCCGACAAGCAGCAGCAGCGCAAACCACAGCAGCCACAGCGGCCAGAAGCGGCGCAGCAGGTGCTTACAGAAGCGGATATCAAAGAAGGATGTTCTTGATCGCATGATCTTCGCCTCCCAGCTCGTAAATGAAAATTTCCTCCAGGCTCAGCGGAAGCGTGTCCATGAAGAAGGGGCCGCAGGCCGCAAGCTTCGCCGTGAGCGCCTCGGCATTGCCGCGCAGGATGAGCTGCCTGAGCCGCCCGGTGCGCGTCTCGTGCAGGATCTCCAGGTCCCCGGGCAGCTCCTGTCCGTCCGGCAGGGCAAGCTGGATCTTCACCATGTTCTCCTGCAGCTCGGCAAGGGGCCGCTCCAGCAGCATCCGGCCCTTGTCCAGGATGCCCACATGGTCGCACACATCCTCCAACTCCCGCAGATTGTGGGACGAGACCAGCACTGTCGTCCCCCGCTCCGCCACGTCCTGCAATAAAAGGCTCCACACCTGGCGGCGCATCACGGGATCGAGACCGTCCACCGGCTCGTCCAGCACCAGCACCTCCGGGCAGCAGCTCAGCGCGATCCAGAAGGCCGCCTGCTTCTGCATGCCCTTGGAAAGGCGGCGCATGGCCCGCTTCTCGTCGAGGGGAAAGGCCTCCCGCAGCTTTTCAAAGCGCTCATCCGAAAACGTGGGGATCATGGCGCGGTACAGGTTTTTCATGTCCCGGATCGTCGCCGCGCCGAAATAGAAAATGTCGTCCGGGATGTAGGCCAGCTTTTCCTTGACCGCCGGGTTTTCATACACCGGTTCCCCGCCGATCAGCACTTCACCGGAGTCCTCACGATAAATGCCCGTGAGATGGCGGATCACGGTGGATTTGCCCGCGCCGTTCGGGCCGACCAGGCCGTAGACCGCGCCCTTCGGCACATGGATATTCAGTCCGCAAAGAGCCTCAAAGCCGTCAAAGCGCTTGCGGAGTTCTCTCACCTCAATCATGGCGTTCCTCCTTGATGATCTGCGCGATCTCCTCGCGCTTTAGTCCCAGCGCCGCAAGCTCGTCCGCCACGGCGCGCAGCTTTTCCGTGAGCTCTGCGCGCCTTGCGGCCCTGGCCCCGCCGCCCTGGGCGACAAAGCTGCCCTTGCCGGGGACGGAGATGATATAGCCCTCCTGCTCCAGCTCCCGATAGGCCCGCTGGATGGTGTTGGGGTTGATGCTCAGGCTCATGGCCTGCTCCCGAACGGAGGGGAGCTTTTCCCCCGCAGGCAGCGCCCCGGACAGGATGAGCTGCCGCAGGGAATCCTTCACCTTTTCATAGATGGGTCTGGAATCGTTATAGTTGATCTGAATCAAGCGATCACCCCTTTGCCGTGTTAACTGTATTAATCCAATTAGTACAGTTATGGTATAACACAGGACAGCAAAAATGTCAAGGGGGGATAGAACAATGTGAGCCGCCCGGGGGCGGCTCAAGTTTTTTATCCGAATTTTCACCGCAGGCCGCAGCCGTAGCTGACCATCTCGACGGCGCGGAAGGCGCGGTCGTTCCAAGGGTAGAGACTGGATTCGACCCCGGCGTCGGACATAATGGCCTCGGCGTTCTCGCCGCGGAGATTATAGGTCTGGTCATAGACGGGGAGGATGCTCTCCAGGAAGAGCTTGAGGCGCTCGCTGTCCTGTTCGTCCATCCAGGTGCCGACGGCGGAGTAGATTTCATCGTCGGTCAGCTCCGTTACAGCGCCCCAGTCCAAGAGCCACGCCGCGACACGCGCCGCGCGCAGGGAGCTGCCCGCAGAGCCGGGGAAGACCGAGAGCGTCGCCTCCAGGATCTGAGAGAGGGCTTCATCGTGCACCGCCGGCAGCTCCGGCATGAGGGGGGGCGGCTCCGGCGTGGCGGTCGGGGTTGGCGCCGGCGTCGGCGCCGGTGTCGGGGCGGCCGTCTCGGTGGGTACGGGTGTCGGCGCGGGGGTGGGCGCGGCGCTCTTCTTTCCGCAGGCCGCGAGGGCGAAGAGCATGCAGAGCACGAAAACAAAAGAGATTCCTTTTTTCATATGATACCTCAGCTTTTTGAAACAGTGGACGGGGCTTCCTCGTCTTCCCAATAGGCTTCCCCGTGCTTGGCGGCAATATAGCGAAGGTCCTGCGCGTACGCATGCCGATACGGGGTATACTCTTTTCCTTCAAATCGGTTGTGGCAATGCATCACATAAGAATGCGGATCCTGCACACATACGATTTGTCCGGCAGCTCTGTAAAAGAACTCATGATGGTCTATCATCCGGATGTTCGGATCGAAGCCCACCTTCCGCAGGCTCTCTGTTCTTGCCATGTACACGTTCGGCGCCTTATAGACGACCATTCGACCGTCGATCCATGTGCCGGCGGGAATCAGAAGCGGTCTGTTCATGCGAACGGATGCATAGCGGCGCGCAGCTTTTTCCGGATGACGGGACTGCATCTGAATGGCGGCCAGGTCTACTTCCGGATGCGTCTGCAGAAACTGAAGCTGACTGTAAAAATGCGAGCCGGGTGTCAGCAGCAGATCGTCATCCATCCGTATAACGTAGGGCGTCCCGACACGCTGCAGGGCAGCGTCAAGGCCCCTGCTCAGGCCGCTGTTAAACGGGAGATGGATAATCGTGTCTCCCTCCCGTAAGGAATCAATGGTCAGCGGGACCCTGCTGTCGTCGGCGATCACGACTCGCGCTCCCGGATAATACTGCTTGATGGAGCGATATAGTTTTCTTGCGCACTTTTGGCGATTAAAGGATTTATAGATAAACGTGACGTTCTTTTCTATGTCTGCAATCTCCTCAGCGGACGGATGCGCTTTGCCCATAAGCAGCGTCCGGAGCGTGAAATACCCCTCTCCCGCGTGGTAGAGGACAGTGCGCGTGAAGGGGTTTTCACTGAGTCCGTGATAGAGCGGCTCTATATATTTCTTCAGCTTTTTATTCATGGTTTCTCAACTCTCTCCGGTAAAAATGCCTTGAAAGGCAGCCGATTATTACAATCGGGCTGACGCGTGCCTGGCCGAGTATACGCTGACAGCGTAGCACCGCCGGCACCGGGTGTCAAGAAAAAAAGAAAAACTATACAAATCTGTTCACACGTCCCCATGCAAATTCTACATCCCATCCGAAAGATTTTTTTCCTCTTGCTTTTTCAGCCTGATGCCGCTATAATCCCCACAAACAAAGGTTTTTAAGCGCGGTACAGAGAGACCGGCAAGATCGTCATAGCGGAGGGCTGCATGAGTGCAGTCTGCCTTGGGATGTCTTGTCGGCTTCGACAGGACTTTTTTCATGCCCGAAGGAGGCTTCCGACATGCGGCAGAAGGCCCAGCTCATGGACGAGGCGGCGCTTTCCAGAGCGCTCATGCGCATCTCCCACGAGATTGTGGAAAAGAACAAGGGCGCGGAGAACATCGTCCTGGTCGGCATCCGCCGCCGGGGTGGCCCCATCGCCGAACGCATCCGCGATAATATAAGACGCATCGAAGCGCAGGAAGTTCCCGTCGGCGCGATCGACATCCGTTTTTACCGGGACGATCTGAGCCGCGAAAACGAGCTTCCCGCCGTGCGCCGCACCTCGCTGCCCTTTGACGTGACCGGGAAGGACGTGGTTCTCGCGGATGATGTGATCTTCACCGGGCGCACGGTGCGCGCCGCGATCGAGGCGGTCTTCTCCTGCGGCAGACCCCGCAGCATCCAGCTTGCCGTGCTGGTGGACCGGGGGCACCGGGAGCTGCCCATCCGCCCGGACTATGTGGGCAAGAATGTGCCGAGCTCCCGCACGGAGCTCATTGAGGTCCGCCTGCCCGAGTTTGACGGCGAGACGGGCGTCTGGCTCATGGAGCTTTGACCCCTCTCAGTCGCGGCGCGGTCGGACGCGCGCCGTGCCAGCTCCCCCGGAGGGGGAGCCAAGCCTTGCCGTTTGGGTGAGGGGTTCGCTAACTTGCAGCAATGCGGTTTACGCCGCCTGCAATACATTTCAATGAAAATCTTACAGAGAGAGGGTTATTGAATGAAGAACAACACCATCGACGGGCCCGTGTATGACGCACGCGCGCTCGGCACGCCCAAAATGCTGGTACTCGGCCTGCAGCACATGTTCGCCATGTTCGGCGCGACTGTGCTGGTTCCGGCTTTGACCGGTCTGGACGTTGCCACCACGCTGCTCTTTGCCGGTCTCGGCACGCTGCTGTTCCACCTGATCACCAAGAAAAAGGTTCCCGCCTTCCTGGGCTCCTCCTTTGCCTTTATCCCCGGCTATGCCGCCATCGCCCCCCACGGCGAGGCTGACCTGCTGGTCTACGCCTGCTGCGGTGTGGCCTGCGTCGGTATTATGTACGCGATTTTGTCCGCGCTCTTCAAGACCTACGGCATTAAGAAGGTCATGCGCTTCTTCCCGCCCATTGTCACCGGCCCCATCATCATCGCCATCGGCCTGAACCTCTCCTCCTCCGCCATCTCCAACTGCTCCACCAACTGGCTGATCGCCATTGTGGCCATCCTGGTCGTCATCGGCGCGAACATGTACGGCAAGGGCATGATCAAGATCGTTCCCATCCTGCTGGGTGTGGTCGTGTCCTACATCTTTGCCGTGATCGTCGATCCCGCCGCCCGCGCCAATGTGGCCTCCGCCGTGGCCTCTGCCAAGTGGTTCGGCCTGCCCATCTACTGGGACCGCACCGTCTTCGGCCTGCTGGGCTCCGGCAAGGTTGACGGCGCGCTGCTGACCTCCGCGCTGCTGACCATCGTGCCCCTGAGCCTTGCCACCATGGTTGAGCACATCGGCGACATCTGCGCCATCTCCTCCACCTGCGAGCAGAACTACCTGGTCGATCCCGGCCTGCACCGCACCCTCCTGGGCGACGGTCTGGCCACCTCCCTCGCGGCCCTCTTCGGCGCGCCCGCCAACACCACCTATGGCGAGAACACCGGCGTGCTCGCGCTCTCCAAGGTCTATGACCCCCGCGTGATCCGCCTTGCGGCCGTGTTTGCCATCATCTTCTCCTTCTGCCCGAAGTTTGCCGCCCTCGTCTCCGCCATGCCCGGCGCCACCATCGGCGGCGTGAGCCTGATCCTCTACGGTATGATCTCCGCCGTCGGCGTGCGCAACGTCGTGGAGAACAAGGTCGACTTCACCAACACCCGCAACGTCATCATCGCCGCCCTGATCCTGGTGCTGGCCATCGGCATTAACTACGCCGGTTCCATCCAGATCGGCATCGTGTCCCTCTCCGGCCTCGCCGTGGCCTCCATTGTCGGCATCCTGCTCAACGCCATTCTGCCCGGCAAGGACTACGAGTTCGGCGTCGACGCCCAGGGCGACACCGCCGTCAACTTCAAGGTCTGAGCAAAACAACATAAGGAACACCAAAACACCTCCGGTCGCTTGACCGGAGGTGTCGTCGTTTTCGGTATTCTTTTCTCAGCAGAGCTGCGCGCCGGCGGGGACGGAATCGTCCAGCATAATCAGGTGCAGCTCCTCCTTGCCGTCCACCTCGCGCACGGCGGACAGCAGCATCCCGTTGGAGAGCTGGCCCATCATCTTGCGCGGAGGCAGGTTCAGGATGGCGACCACGGTTTTGCCGATGAGCTGCTCGGGCTCATAGAACTTGTGGATGCCGGAGAGGATCTGGCGGGGAGTGCCGCTGCCGTCGTCGAGCTGGAATTTCAACAATTTCTCGCTCTTCTTCACGGCCTCGCAGGCGAGGACCTTGCACACGCGCATGTCGCACTTGGCAAACTCGTCGATGGTGACCTCGGGCAGGACGGGATTGACCTTGACCTGGGGGCCGTGCGCGGCCTTTTCGGCCTGTTCCAGCTCCTCAAGCATCTTGGCCGCGTCGATGCGGGGGAAGAGGGTTTCGCCCTTGTGGACCTCGGCATCGGCGGGCAGGGCGCCGTAAAGAAGCGCGCTGTCCCAGGTGCGGCAGCTGCCGTCCGCGCCGATCTGGGCGAAGGCCTTGTCGCAGCTTTCGGGGATGAAGGGCGTGAGCATGACCAGGGAGACGCGCAGCGCCTCGAGCAGGTTATACATGACCGTGGCGAGGCGCGCCCTCTTCGCCTCATCCTTGGCCAGCGCCCAGGGCATGGTCTCGTCGATATACTTGTTGGCGCGCTGGATGAGGCGGAAAATTTCCTCGAGCGCCAGGTGGGGCTGGAAGGCATCCATCTGGGCGGCATACTTTTCGGGGGTCGCCTTGATGAGGGCGACGAGCTCGTCATCCAGGGCGTCATGCTCGCGCTCCTTGGGGAGCCTGCCGCCGAAGTACTTCTCCACCATGGCGGTGGT
>Ga0310697_10003780_pt1 | contig 15175 bp, 9 predicted proteins | sample 172DNAGHGlowgp2_FD_203883 | JGI IMG/M metagenome (GOLD analysis project Ga0310697, IMG submission 203883) | Sheep rumen microbial communities from Palmerston North, Manawatu-Wanganui, New Zealand - 1728 DNA GHGlow gp2 (v2) (version 2) | ecosystem: Host-associated > Mammals > Digestive system >... | reverse complement strand
AATGTAAGCTCCACGCTCTCACCCTTCTTGGGAATCCACACTGGACCATAGTTGTCGCGTGTCCAGCCATAGCAGCCGCTGACGGGATATACCTCGCCCACGACACTGCTGGTGTCAATGTCGATGCTCTCCACCAGATTGGTCATTGTGAGAAGGGTGTCGCGGGTGGCTGCTGTCAGGGGCATGATGCCTGTCTGGTGCAGGTCGCGCAAATCATCGCTGCTCAGGCGCAGATCATGTGCTACGGATTCGGGCAAGTCGCGCAGGCCGTCGCGCAGGTGTACATGGTAGTTATATTGTACGTTGTCGGGCTCCTTGTTGGGTTGGCCGTCGAGATAGACGATGCGGTCCTTGATCTGGAGCGTCTGTCCGGGCAGGCCCACGCAACGCTTCACGTAGTTCTCGCGACGATCCACGGGACGTGACATGATCTCTCCGAACTCACGCTGGTTGTCCACCATATACTGTCGGCCAATCTGGTAGTAAGCCTGATAGAGCTGGCGCTTCTGCATGGCCGAGAGGCTGTCGGTGGTGGGCAGGAAACCATTGTTCTGAAGCACTATCTGCTGGCCATAGCCGTAGCACAGACTATAGAAATCGGCCGCCTGATAAGCCGGATTGGCCACCACCGTGTCGCCCGAGGGATAGTTGAAGACCACGATGTCATTGAGCTGCACAGGCTTCGGCGAGACACGCTTGTAGTCCCATTTGATGAGCTCGCTGTAGCTCTTCATTCCATTGGGAAGTGTGTGCTGCACGAGCGGTAGCGACAACGGTGTCTGGGGCACGCGAGGGCCGTAGCTCATCTTCGACACGAAGAGGTAGTCGCCCACGAGGAGGCTTTTCTCCAAAGACGACGATGGAATCGTGTAATTCTGGAAAAAATAGATGTTCACGAAATAGACCGCTACGAGGGCGAAGACGATGGCATCCACCCACGACATGATGGTGCGGGTGACAGGGTTCTCCAATTCCTTCCACCACGTCCAGGGTATCTTCTTGGTGATATATACGTCAAAGATAAAAGGCACCACGATGAGGCCCCACCACGCCCCTACCCAGGCGATGAACCATATAAACAAACCAACGAAGAGGACCATCTTGGCCCAGTCTATCCATGTAATCGGTTTCTTATCAAGCTTTTTCACAGTTTTCTTATTTTCTTATTTTCTAATTTTCTTATTTTCTAATTTCCTAATTTTCTAATTCTCTAATTTTCTGAATCTCTAATTTTTTAATTTTCTAATTCTCTAATTCTCTGAATCTTCACTAAAACTGGAATAAATCGCCCATTCCCAGTAAGCCGTTGTGCTTAGCGGTGTATTCCGCGGCCAGGACGGCGCCGAGGGCAAAGCCCTTGCGGGAGTGGGCATCATGGGTGATGGTGATGAGGTCTGCCTCCGAATCGTAGCGCACGGTGTGAATCCCCGGCACCTCGCCGCGGCGTATGTTGTCGATGCGCAGCAGTTTGGGGTCGGTGGTGTCCTCGGCCCACGCTTCCTTGCGGTCGATGCGTGCCACGATGTCGTTGGCCAGTGTGATGGCTGTGCCGCTGGGATGGTCGAGCTTATGCACATGGTGCGTCTCTTCCATCTCCACGTCGTACTCCGGGAAGCCGTTCATGATGCTGGCCAGATAGCGGTTCACGGCATTGAAGATGGCTACACCCACGGAGAAGTTCGAAGCCCAGAACAGTGTCTTGCCCTCCTCTGTGCATTGGCGGCGTATCTCAGCCTCGTGCTGCGCAAACCAGCCCGTGGAGCCCGACACCACTTTGATGCCTGCCTCGAAAGCCTTCTGGATATTGCCATAGGCCACGGTGGGAGCTGTGAACTCGATGGCTACGTCGGCGCTGCGGAAAGCATCGCTCCCGAAGTCAGCCTGATTATCTACGTCTATGCGGCACACAACTTCGTGTCCGCGGCTCAGGGCTATCTGCTCAATCATGTGGCCCATCTTGCCATATCCGATAAGTGCTATTTTCATGTGATGGATTAAATAACGACGGCGCAAAGGTAAGCATAATTTACCACATGATGCTTTACAGATAACATTTTTATATAGCTTCTGTGCTTTCTTTTGGCATAATTAACTTACCTTTGCAATCGCTTACGCATGATATGTTTATGGAAAAGCTGCTGCATTACGTGTGGAAACACAAGATATTTCCCTTGTCATCCCTTTGCACCACAACTGGAGAAGCGGTGGAGGTTCTTGACCCTGGCTTGCACAATACCCATGCCGGACCGGACTTCTTCAATGCCAAAGTGAGGATTGGTGGAACGCTGTGGGTGGGCAATGTGGAGCTGCACCTGCGGTCGAGTGATTGGTGGCGCCACGGTCATGATACCGATCCGGCCTACAACAACGTCATCCTGCATGTGGCAGAGACCATAGACCAGGAGGTGGTGACTGCTGATGGCCAGCGTCCGCCGCAGCTCCAACTGGCCATTCCGGATTCGGTGCGCGAGAACTATGCTGCACTCTGCACCACCGACGACTACCCTCGTTGCTGGCCTATTGTGCCACAGTTGTCGGCGCTGACCGTGCACTCTTGGATGTCGGCTCTGCTGGCCGAACGCTTGCAGGAGCGGGCACAACTGTGTCTGGACCGCTTGTCTGCTGTGGATGGTGATTGGGAGAGGGCGTTGTTCATCACGCTGGCCCGTAACTTCGGTTTCGGCGTGAATGGCGATGCTTTTGAGATGTGGGCGCGCCACTTCCCTTTGTATGCCGCAGCGAAGCACCGCGACGACCCCTTCCAGCTGGAAGCGTTGTTCCTCGGCTCTGCAGGTTTCCTGGAGCCTGATGCCATCCCGTCCTCGGCGCACGAGACGGCAGCGCAGGAGGATTATCTGCGGCGCCTGCGTGGGGAATGGAACTATCTTGCGCATAAGTTCCAGTTGCCACCGCCGATGGAAGCAAAACATTGGCGCTATCTGCGACTGCGACCGCAGAACTTCCCGCATCTGCGCGTCGTGCAGCTGGCACAACTCTACTACCGCCAGACAGCAAGCCTGTCCGCGCTCTTTGAGGCGAAAAGCCGCGAGGCACTGCACGAGGCATTTGACACGCAGGCCACTGAGCATTTCAGCACCCAAAAGCTCAGTGCCGCCAGTCGCGACCTGCTGATTATTAATACAGTTGTTCCTTTCCTCTTTGCTTATGGCATGGCCCATAACAGCGAAGAGCATCAAGAGCGGGCTGTGAACCTATTGGAGCAACTGAAGCCGGAGCAAAACTTCATCATCCGGCAATGGCAGCAATGCGGTCTCAGCGTGACAACTGCTGCCGACAGCCAGGCGCTCATTCAGCTCAAGCGCAAGTACTGCGACCGCCACGACTGTCTGCGCTGTCGCTTCAGCTTTGAATATCTGCGGAAAAAAGCTTGAAGGGGTAGCGGCGCAGGTGTCCGTTGTAGAAGCGGCGGTCACCCGTCACCTCTTTCCCGATGAAATCGGGCTTTACGAAGGTTTCATCTGCTGCCTGAAGTTCCACTTCAGCCATCACGAGCCCTTCGTTGTCCCCGTAGAACTCATCGACCTCAAAGATATGGCCGTCAGTAGCCCTGACGAGCCAGCGTGTCTTGTCGATGATGCCCGGCTCGCAGAGTTTCATCAGCTCTACGGCATCGGCCATCGCCACCTCGGTCTCGAACTCGAAGCGTGAGAGCCCTCCGTCGGCACTCGGACCCTTGATGGTCAGGTAGCCTTTGTCGTCGCGAATCCTCACGCGCACGGTACGGCCGCCGCCCGAGAGGATGTAGCCCTGCTGGATACGAGAATGGTCAAAGGCTGCCGTTTTGTAGGCATCGCCTTTGACCAAGAATTTGCGTTCGATTTCCTGTGCCATCGTTCAGACAATCAGCAAACCATAGACCGCAGCAATCGCGAACAGGATAATCAGTGCGCCGACAATCCAGTTGATGACGCGCTTGGCCTCGCGCTCTTCGCGGGCAGCTTTCTTGGCTGCACGCATCTCTTTCTTAGCTTTACTCATGTTCTGTATAATATGATTGTTTAATGTTTTGGTTGTTCATAAAACCTGCGTAGCCATAGTCATGCGCAGCCTCTATTCTCCACCGCCGAACTCCATCAGGTAGGCTTTGATGAAGGCATCGATTTTACCGTCCATGACACCGCCTACATCGGAGGTCTGATAACCTGTGCGATGGTCTTTCACACGGCGGTCATCGAAGACATAGGAGCGAATCTGCGAGCCCCACTCAATCTTCTTCTTGCCGGCCTCCACCTTGGCCTGCTCCTGCATACGGTGCTGGAGCTCCTTGTCATAGAGCATCGAGCGCAGCAGTCGCAGGGCGTTCTCCTTATTCTTAGGCTGGTCGCGTGTCTCGGTGTTTTCGATGAGGATTTCCTCCTCCTCGCCCGTGTAGGGATCCTTATACTGGTAGCGCAGGCGGACACCGGACTCCACCTTGTTCACGTTCTGTCCACCGGCACCGCTGCTGCGGAACGTGTCCCACGAGATGCGGGCCTGCTCGATGTTCACCTCGATGGAGTCATCGACAAGCGGTGTGACGAAGACCGATGCGAAGGAGGTCATGCGCTTGCCTTGCGCATTATAGGGCGAGACGCGCACCAGACGGTGTACGCCGTTCTCTCCTTTGAGGTAGCCATAGGCAAAGTCGCCCATAATCTCCAGTGTGCACGACTTGATGCCGGCGTCGTCGGCTTCCAGCAGGTTGCTGACCACACATTTGTAGCCGTTCTGCTCTGCCCAACGCATATACATTCGCATCAGCATCTGTGCCCAGTCCTGAGCCTCTGTGCCGCCAGCGCCTGAGTTGATTTTCAGCACGGCGTCCATGGGGTCCTCCTCCTGACGGAGCATATTCTTCAGTTCCAAGTCCTCGATGGCTGCGATGGTTTTGGCGTAGATCTCATCCACTTCCTCCTCTGTCACCAGCTCTTCCTTGTAGAAGTCAAAGGCTGTCGAGAGCTCCTCCACGAATGTGTGAACACTGTCGTAGCCCTTGATCCATTTCTCCAGGCTCTTGACCTTCTTCATCTGTTCCTCGGCGCGCTTGGCATCCTCCCAGAAGTCGGGGGCCTGCGTGCGCAACTGTTCCTCTTCAAATTCCATCTGCTTGCGTGGAATATCGAGGTATTTATACAGCGCTTCTACGCGCTCCTGTAGTTCTTTAAGTTGTTCTTGTGTAATCACTGATATTAATTATGATTTTACAATTTACAAATTCTATTTCTATTCTTCACTCCTCGTACATCTTGTCGATGAGGTCCTTGTAGTTCTGTGCGATGATGGGTCGGCGCATCTTCAGCGTGTTGGTCAGTTCTCCTTTCTCCATCGAGAAGGGGTGGGGCAGGAGCGTGATGCGCTTCACCTGCTCATAGTGAGCGAACTCCTGCTGGAGGGTCGCGATGCGGTCTAACATCATCTTAATCACGAGTGGATTCGAGCATAGCTGCTCGCGGGAGTCTGCAGCGATGGCATTCTCCTTGGCCCATTTCTCCAACAGCTTATAGTCGGGGATGACCAGCGCCGACACGAACTTACGCTCGTCGGCGATGATGGAAATCTCATCAATGTAGCGGTCCACCACCAGCTTCGACTCCAGTGCCTGCGGCGAGATATACTTACCGTTGCTGGTCTTGAAGAGGTCCTTGATGCGGTCGGTGAGGTAGAGCTCGCCATTCTCGATGTAGCCGCTGTCACCCGTGTGGAACCAGCCGTCCTTGTCGATAGCCTTTGCCGTGACTTCGGGTTTGCGGTAGTAGCTCTTGGTGATGGTGTCGCCCTTGAGCAGGATCTCGTTGTTCTCGCCGAAACTGATTTCAATGCCTTCGAGCACACGACCTACAGAACCGATGCTCACGGGAGAGTCGTGCCAGTCGCAGCTGACTGTAGCTGTGGTCTCTGTCAGGCCGTAGCCTGCTGTCATGTTGATGCCGCAGGCATGGACAAACTCCTCCACCTCGCGTGGAATGGCGGCGCCGGCAGTCGGGAAGAAATGAGCGTTCTCCAGTCCCAGCGTCTTTTTCAGGAGCGAGATGATGGTCTTCTCATAGAACAGATAGCGCAGTTTCAGCTGCACGGGTGGCACGATGCCGCGCATTTTGTAGTCGATATTGTACTTCTTGCCGATGGCCAAGGCTTCCAACATCAGCTTGCGCTGCATGGCGCTGCTGCTGGCAATCTTCTCCTGCACGCCTGCATACACCTTTTCCCAGAAGCGTGGCACGGCAGCCATGCAGGTCGGGTGTACCTCGCGCAAAGTCATCTGTATGTCCTGCGGCTTCAGGTTGATGGCCAATTGACAGCCACGGCTGAGACACCAGTAGCTCCACGCACGCTCGAAGACATGAGTGAAAGGCAGGAAGCACATGATGACATCCTTGTCCGAGAGATGCATCACACGGTCGTTGGCAGGAATGGCTGCGGTGTACATCCGATAGGTGAGGGTGACACCTTTCGAGATGCCTGTCGTGCCGCTCGTGTAGAGGATATTGGCGATGTCGTCAGGCTGTACGGCGGCAGCTCGTGCCTGCACCTCACCGGCAAACGGCAGCCCTTCGCCCAATTGCAGGAACTCATCGAAATAGAGCGAGAACTGATCCTGTGGATTCTTCTGCACCTTCGGGTCGAAGATAATCAGCCGCTCCAGCGTGGGGCAGAGGCGCATGACCCGGAAGGCTGTGTCGTACTGGTACTGCTCGCCCACGAACACAAAGCGGATAGAGGCATCGTGGATCATGTACTGAATCTGCGACTCACTGCTGGTGGCGTAGAACGGGATGCTGACGGCACGAATGCCGTAAGCGCCGAAATCCACATAAAGCGTCTCGGGCTTGTTCTGGGAGAATACCGCGATGTTCTCCTGCACACCTACACCCAACTTCATCAGCGCGTTGCTGGTCAGCGATACCAGTTCGGAAAAACGATTCCAGGAGATGGGCTTCCACGTCTGGGTGTCGTAATCACGGTAGCTCAGGGCCACGCGGTCCCCATACACCTTCGCTTGTTCATGAATAAGTACGGAAAGGGAGGAAGAATTCAGCATAACCGAAACCTTTTTAATGTTTTGATGCCACAAAGGTAGTGAAAAGTTAAGAGTTGAGAGTTGAAACTTGAAAGTTTTTTCTACTTCAGCGCATTTTTTCTTCTCTTTCCCCATGTTCTCATTTACTCTTTTCATCCTTTTTCCCTTTTTCATCTCCTTTTTCTCTTTTCTCTTCTTTTTTCTCGCCTGAAAGAACTTTTAGCGTTTAACTTTTAACTTTTAGCTGAATAAACCGTATCTTTGCGCCATCAATATTACGACCTATGTTCAGCACAGAAACCCTTACGGCTGAGGCCTTGGAACTGCTCGGCAAACTCATAGCCACACCCCGCACCAGTCGGAATGAAGAGAAGGCCGCAAACCTTTTGGCCGATTTCATCGATGGAAAACGCTTCACCAGTGATGGCCGTAAGCTCTATGACATCCATCGCGAAGCCAACAATATCTGGTGCATAGCATCAGACTACGATGCGGCACGCCCAACCTTGCTGCTCAATGCCCATATCGATACGGTGAAGCCCGTGTCGGCATGGACGCGTGACCCGTTCACTCCTATCTGGGAGGGCGACCGGCTCTATGGTCTGGGCGCCAACGACGACGGAGCCTCGCTGGTGTCACTGTTGCAGGTCTTCCGTGTCCTCTCGTCACAGGAGCGTTCCTATAACCTCGTTTATCTGGCCTCTGCCGAAGAGGAAGTGTCTGGGCGCGACGGCCTGGAGCGTGTGGTTCCGCTGCTGCCGCCCATCACAGTGGCTCTTGTCGGCGAGCCTACCAGAATGCAGCCGGCTATAGCCGAGAAAGGGTTGATGGTTCTGGACGTCACAGCCACCGGTAAGGCCGGGCACGCAGCACGCAACGAGGGCGTCAACGCCATCTATCGTGCCTTGCCTGCCATCGAGTGGTTCCGCACTTATCGTTTTGAGAAGGAGTCACCTTTGCTGGGTCCCGTGAAGATGACGGTGACGGTTATCAATGCCGGCACACAACACAATGTGGTGCCCGACCAATGCACGTTCACCGTAGATGTGCGTTCCAACGAGTGCTACACCAACGAGCAGATTTTTCAGCAAGCGTGTGCTTCGGTAGATGCTGAGGTGAAGGCCCGTTCCTTCCGTCTCGGTTCCTCGCACATCGACCCCTCGCATCCGCTGGTGCAGCGTGCTCTTGCCTTGGGGCGCACGCCGTTTGGTTCACCCACCCTCTCTGACCAGGCTCTCATGCCCTGGCCATCCATGAAGATGGGCCCTGGCGACAGCTCTCGCAGCCACACTGCCAACGAATACATCTGCCGCCATGAAATCCTTGACGCCATCAATGACTACCTCACTCTCCTCGATGGAATAATGATTTAGGAACGAAAGAAAGTGACTTCATCTATTTTTGTTCATTTAGGCCAAAAGTGTCATAATAGTTTGGCGGTTCCAGTAATAAGCCATATTTTTGTGACCGTACTCCCGAATTTTACATAAATATCGGGAGCGCGGTTCAATAATTCAAGGTTTTTATGCCCCTTAAAGGAAGCCCCCAGGCCCCCAAGCCCCCTAAGGGAAGCCCCCAAGTCCCCTAAAGGGGAGTGTAAAAGCCCCCAAGCCCCCTAAAGGGGAGTATAAAAGCCCCCATGGTCATTAGCTTATGGCCATCAGCGATAAACAGAGTAGAAATTTGGTGTGTATGACTAAATTGTGTATCTTTGCGCTCAGGAAAGGAGACTGAAAACATGAAGAAGCGCCTTTTGTTTTTTCTTTTTGTTGGGTTATGGGCTGTGATAGTCAACGGACATAATGATTCATTGCCCGCACTGGATAAACTCGCTGACCGCCTGCAGCGCTTTGGCGAGCGGATTCCGCAGGAGAAGGTGTTCGTGCACATGGATAACACGTGCTATTATCTCGGAGATACCATCTGGTTTGCAGCCTACACGCGGCAGACGAATACGGACAGGCCCTCTAAGATCAGCCGCGTGCTGTATGTCGAGCTGTGGAACCACGACGGGTATCTGGTGGAACGGAAGCTGCTGGAGATGAAGGATGGTCGGGGAAATGGTTTCTTCGCCTTGCCGGACACCCTGTACAGCGGCTATTTCGAGCTGCGTGCCTACACGCGCTGGCAGCTGAACTGGGGGCAGACGGAGCATGAGCACCCATGGGTGAAAGAGGACTACAATGACACCGTCAATGCTGAATTCTACCGCGACTACGAGAAACTCCACTCGCGCGTATTCCCCGTCTATGACAAGCCGAAGGAGCAGGGGACATACTACAAGGACATGACTTTCCGCCCCCTGCGCCGCTACTTCAAGAACGCCCCGCCGCCACCCGAGCTGCGCCTGTCCCTGTTCCCCGAGGGCGGCAACCTGGTTGCCGGCGTTCCCTGCCGCGTGGCGTTCGAGGCCGCCACGAGCGAGGGTGAAGTGCGCGAAGGGACGGTATCCCTTCTCATGAAGAATGAAGAGATAAGCATGAAGAATGAACAGGGCGAGGAGGTGACATCCGTGAGGACGGAGAACCGCGGGCGCGGGACATTCACGTTCACTCCCGTGGAGGGTCAGAGCTATGACGTGGTGTTCCATGCCGACGGCGACAGCACGAAGCGGGGTCGCGTGACAGAGAAGATCAAAGCCGTGACTGGCGACGGCGTGAGCCTTCGGCTGAGACACACGGGAGATGAATGGACTGCCAACATACAGGCCGTGGGCTCTGCCGCTCAGCATCCGTTGGGGATGACGGTCATGCATGAGGGCAGGCTTCAGTGCTTCACGGCGCTGACGCCCGACGCCCGTCAGGTGGTGCTGGCGGACTCCACGCTGTCCGCGGGCATCAACCAGCTGACGGTGTTCGACGCAGAGGGCCGCGTATATGCCGACCGCCTGTTCTTCGTCACGAAGCCAGAACTCCAACATACCACACTGATGATGGATGGCATGAAAGAAGAGTACAAGCCCTTTGAGCAGGTGAGCTTACAGGTAACAGCTCCCTCCCTGATAGGCAAGGCGGGGGGAGAGTCTTCCCATCTTTCTTTGTCAGTCCGCGATGCGGTGCATCAGGACAACATCTTCGACTCGGGTAACATCCTGACGGAGATGCTGCTGTCGAGCGAGATCAAGGGCTTCGTGCCCCAGCCAGAATACTTCTTCGAGGCCGACGATGCAGAGCACCGTCGGGCATTGGACCTGCTGATGCTGACACAGGGCTGGCGCCGCTTCGGCTGGAAGGAGATGGCCGTAGAAGGAGTCTTCGAGTTGACACATCCGGCAGAATATACACAGATGGTCACGGGGTCCGTGCATCCCTATAGAGTCGAGAATGAAATAGACACACCAATTCTACAGGGTGGTGTATTAGAAGGTGACGAACTGAATCCCGATCATCCGAACGCAAAAGCAATTAAACGAAGTGAAAAACGCAATGATGCCCTGGGGAAAGGATGGGGCTCGGACTATCAATCTCGCGTGAAGAAAACGAAAGAATTTATGGACTCAACCAATCTTATGGATGAGTATCAAAGAGAAGAGGTTGCCAGAAGAAAAGATAACGCAATCAAGAATGCCATCGAACTTTCGGCCCCGCAGTTGCCTGAGGGTTTCGACCCTGAAATGCGTGATTTCCTCCGCCGTGACTGGCGACGCTTCATAGCCATGTACAACCTGAAGCGCGAGGTTCGCGTTCATGCAGAATTCGTGAGGGGAGAGGACATTATCGTGGGGGAGCAGGAGACCAAGAACAAAGGTAGTTTCAACATCGACCTGCCTCATTTCTACGGTGAATGCCATTTCTTCCTCGACGCCAGCGACACCACGCTATGGCCGAGGAAGAAGGACGGTGTCACACTGCGTAAGAAACACAAGTGGATTCGGGAACAGGACTCTGAAAATGAGAAACTTCCCGAGCTGCCCGAGTTCTACGTGCGGCTGCACTGGCCCTATCCCCGCTACGTCAAGCCCTACACCTTCTATCAGACACACCATGCCAGCCTGCGCGACACAACGACGCTTTCACCCAAACTGCTGACGGATGGAACGCATCTGATGCGCGAGGTTAATATCCTGGCCCCCGAGAACGGACAGCTACATCTGGACTTCTCCAAGCCTGCCTATGTGATGGATGCCTACGAGGCCACGAACATGGCCATGGATGCCGGTCAGTTGGACCGCTTCGTCAGCTGGGAATATATGCAGGACGAGTCCAAGTGGATTGCTGATGCCGTGGCACATACGCTGGTGGCCGACATGGGGACGAGCCGAGTTCCAGACTTCACGCTCTTCTATGACACCCTGAAGGTCTTTGGCCACTATCCCTATAAGAACTATCAATATGTCAACCAAGAATGGATAGCTTCAGGTGAGCGGCTCCGCTGGGGGCGTCTGGAGTATCTCGACAAGATTTACCTTTACACCGACTACAGCCCCCGTCGTGAAGGGGATGCGAGATACGAGCAGGACAACCAGCCCAGCCTGGACGTGCGCCTCGTGCGATTCCCGGCCAATGTGAGCCGCATGACCTACCTCAACCGCTACTACATCCTGAAGGGCTTCGCCTATCAGGAGGACTTCTACCATCCCGACTACCACAGGAACCCGCCGAAGGAGGGACAGAAGGACTACCGCCGCACGCTGTACTGGAATCCCGACCTGCAGCTCGACGAGGAAGGCCGTGCCAACATCACCTTCTTCAACAACAGTCAGACCACCCGCCTCTGCGTGGAGGCCAACGGCCAGGCCGCCGACGGCACACTGCTGTATAATAAAAAATAAAAGAAGGGGTAAATGATTATAGATTAAGGATTAAAGAAAAATGGGAAGACATAACTTTTAACTCGTTTCTTTTCACTTTTAATTGAAATAGTTGTAACTTTGCGCTTATAAAAGTCATATCAGAATACAAATTTCATGGAAGAAAACCTAGCCATACAGCTTTTTGAAGGTAAGAAAATTCGCATCGCATGGGATGCCGAACAGGAGAAGTACTATTTTGCTGTTTCGGACATAGTGCAAGTGCTAACAGACACTGTAAATCCACGCGATTACATCAAAAAGATGTTGCGACGTGACCCTGAGCTAAAATCCAAGTGGGGGACAATTTGTCCCCCTGTTGAAATGTTGGCACCAGATGGCAAACGAAGGAAAACACAAGCCGCTGATTTGCAGGGCATATTTCGCATCATCGAGTCCATACCCTCTAAGAAAGCAGAGCCTGTTCGTCAGTGGTTGGCTGAGGTGGGAGCTCAACGTATTGATCAGATGATTGACCCGGAGCTGACCTTCCAGATGGCTGTTGAAGACTATCGGCGTCAGGGTTATAGCGACCGATGGATTAACGAGCGTATGCGCTCTATTGAAATGCGCAAGGAGTTGACCGACGAATGGCATCGTTCAGGCATCCATGAACCCAAGGATTTTGCTATCCTGACGAATGTACTCACCAAGGCGTGGAGTGGCATGACCACAGGTGAATACAAGCGCTACAAGGGTCTTACAAAAGAGAATCTCCGCGACAACATGACCAATATTGAACTGGCTCTTAACACACTTGCAGAGGTGGCAACCACCGAATACTCACGCCAGTCGAACCCGAAGACGATGGTTGAGAGTCAGCGGATTGCCCAAGAGGGAGGAGAAGTGGCCCGCGATGCCCGTCATACCATGGAGCGTCGTCTTGGCCGTTCTGTGATTTCATCTGAGTGCGCTTCAGATTATATTAAGCCCATCGAAAAACAGGATGATGAGGCTTTACCCTTTTCAGACGATAAACAGTAATGAATAAGCCAAGTAACATCCTATACATCAGCATACTTTTATGTGTTTTGCTGGCAAGTTTGCCGATGTACGGTCAGCCAGAGGGAGAAGACACGCTTCTCTCTCTGGCCACACGCCTGCAGCGCTTTGGCGAGCGCATTCCGCAGGAGAAGGTGTTCGTGCACATGGATAACACGTGCTATTATCTCGGAGATACCATCTGGTTTGCAGCCTACACGCGGCAGACGAATACGGACAGGCCCTCTAAGATCAGCCGCGTGCTGTATGCCGAGCTGTGGAACCATGACGGGTATCTGGTGGAACGGAAGCTGATAGAAATGAAGAATGGTCGGGGCAGCGGTTTCTTTGAACTTTATGACACTCTTTACAGCGGCTATTTCGAGCTGCGTGCCTACACGCGCTGGCAGCTGAACTGGGGTCAGACGGAGCATTACAATCCATGGACTGTAAAGTATAATACATGGTCTCTATCCGATTTCTACCTCGACTACGAGAAACTCTACTCGCGCGTATTCCCCGTCTATGACAAGCCGAAGGAGAAGGGGACATACTACAAGGATATGACTTTCCGCCCCCTGCGGCGCTACTTCAAGAACGCCCCGCCGGCACTCGAGCTGCGCCTGTCCCTGTTCCCCGAGGGCGGCAACCTGGTGGCCGGCGTTCCCTGCCGCGTGGCTTTCGAGGCAGCGACGAGCGAGGGAGAAGTGCGCGAAGGGACGGTATCCCTTCGCATGAAGAATGAAGAGATAAGAATGAAGAATGAACAGGGCGAGGAGGTGACATCCGTGAGGACAGAGAACCGCGGCCGCGGGACCTTCACGTTCACGCCCGTGGAGGGTCAGAGCTATGACGTGGTGTTCCATGCCGACGGCGACAGCACGAAGAAGGGTCGCGTGACAGAGAAAATCAAAGCCGTGACGGGCGACGGCGTGAGCCTTCGGCTGAGACACACGGGAGAGGAATGGACCGCCAACATACAGGCCATGGGCTCTGCCGCGGAGCATTCGTTGGGCATGACCGTGATGCATGAGGGCAGGCTACAGTGCTTCACTCCGCTGACGCCCGACGCCCGTCAGGTGGTGCTGAACGACTCCACGCTCCCAGTCGGCATCAACCAGATGACGGTGTTCGATGCCGCAGGCCGCGTATATGCCGACCGTCTGTTCTTTGTTACGAAACAGGAACAGACAGTTCCCAGCCTCCGCATCAGCGGCATGAAGGACGAGTATTCACCCTTCGAGCAGGTGAGCTTACAGGTAATAGCTCCCTCCCTAACAGGGAGGGAGGGGGGAGAGTCTTCCCATCTTTCTTTGTCAGTCCGCGATGCGGTGCATCAGGACAACATCTTCGACTCGGGTAACATCCTGACGGAGATGCTGCTGTCGAGTGAGATCAAGGGTTTTGTGCCCCAGCCGGAATATTTCTTCGAGGCCGACGATGCAGAGCACCGTCGGGCATTGGACCTGCTGATGCTGACGCAGGGCTGGCGCCGCTTCGGCTGGAAGGAGATGGCCGTAGAAGGAGCCTTCGAGCTGACACATCCGGCAGAATATACACAGATAGTTACAGGAACGGTGAAACAGCTGCATAGCAGTGAACTGGGGAATTCCACGACGAGTATCATAGATCGTGACCGCCTCGCAGAGAACAGGCGCTTCATAGAGCGTGGCAACTTAAAACGTGAAGTGCGCGTTCATGCAGAGTTTGTGAAGGCTTTGAACCAGAAAGCCATTCTGATAGGCGAGACAGAGACAATGGACGGTTGTTTCCGCATCGAGTTGCCCGATTTCTATGGCGAGTGTATCTTCTTCCTTGATGCCAGCGACACGACCAAATGGAAGAAGAAGTGGGACGGCCTGAGACGCCGTAAGAAACGTCATTGGGTGCGACGTCAGGACTCTGAGTTTAAAAAGTTCCCTGATGAGCCTGAATTCCACGTCATGCTTCATTGGCCCTATCCCCGCTGGATTAAGCCATATAACTACTATCAGGTCCATTATGCGAGCCTGCGTGACACGACATTGCTTTCACCACGACTGCTGATAGACGGCACACGCCTGATGCGCGAGGTAGATGTCCGTGCACGACATAATGGGCGCCGCCATATCAATTTCTCTAAACCGGCATACGTGATAGATGCCTACGAGGCCACCAATATGGCTTTGGATGCCGGGCAGTTATATGACTATATGTCTAAAGGTACAATAACAAATGATACGGCTATTTTATTATTAGAATCAAAAGAAAGAACAAGTCGAATAGATAATCCCTCTCTTCCAACAATGACTGATGATGAGACGAAACGCATCGCGTATGCCGTGGCACATACGCTGGTGGCCGATATGGGGATGACTCGCCAACCTGATTTTTCTGTTTTCTATGAC
>Ga0310697_10003779_pt1 | contig 15176 bp, 12 predicted proteins | sample 172DNAGHGlowgp2_FD_203883 | JGI IMG/M metagenome (GOLD analysis project Ga0310697, IMG submission 203883) | Sheep rumen microbial communities from Palmerston North, Manawatu-Wanganui, New Zealand - 1728 DNA GHGlow gp2 (v2) (version 2) | ecosystem: Host-associated > Mammals > Digestive system >... | reverse complement strand
TGTCTCCCTCACGACCCTGGAGGAAGTCCTTGGCGAGGCCTATTACCAGATTACGACCATCCAGGTCGATCCGTCAGATGCGACCAAGCTGGAGCTCCGTGCTGCGTCTTCCGCCTCTGTCCTCCGTCTGATCCAGGATCTGTATTCCATCCTGGACCGTGTGCTCCGGGCTACTCCTACTTTCCCCGAAGACTATATCGCCCAACTCGTCGCCCGTGAGGCCCAGGACCGTATCGGCCGTTTCTTCGAAGGGAATGCAGCGTCCCTGTCCTATCGGGAACTCACTCCGCTCATGCAGAATGTGGACATGTATCTTCCCGAACGTACTTCAAGTGACTATACCCTCATTACCAATGATTTCTTCGCCGCCACCAACCGGTCCGGTTTCCCGATCAACCTGGGCTTGCCAGCAGGTGCCGCCATCATGCAGTTCCAAACGGTTCCTCCGTCTTCTGTTCCGGGTATTACGGAGAACATGCAGTTTGAGGCGGTGGAATACCTTACTGCGATTCCCGCATATGGGATGGAATTCGAAGCGCTTTCCATCGACAATTACCGCTACCCGGCCGAACTGATGTACTGGACCAATTCTCCGATCCGTACCTCTGATATCGCCCAGGAGATCTCTACCTATCCCCGGACGGTTTCCACCTGGGATAGCGAAAGCAGCTGGAGCAGCGAATGGCAGGCCAATTCCTCGGTCAAGTCCACGACCCGCAGCGTTGCCGTCACCAAGGAAGTCAACTACGGTACCGCCCTGCTGAAATCGTCGGTGAAATACAGTGCCGAGACGGTTTATGACAACAACAAGGGCATTCATCCCGCCGAAGACAACAACGCAATCTATGTGGGCCAGGGCAACCAGTTCAAGGTGACCGGCATCCTGGTAGGCGGCGTCAATGAAGAAGTGGGCTGGAACTTCCTCGCGAAGAACAACGGTTTCAACAAGATGATCTACGACAATCTCGGCTCCACCCAGTCTTTCGTGATTCCGACGTACGGTACCACCTCGGCTCCGTTCTATACGATGCTCTGGGACAACTACAACCCGGAACTCGGCAGCGAGCAGTCCAAGGTCTATGTCGCCCTGGAGATCGTGAACAACACGGGTAAAGACATCTGGGGTGAACTCAACCTCATCCGTAACGGCGGTACGTTCTACCTGGTCGGCGAACTGAATCCGTCCACGGCGACGATTCCGGCCAGCATGAAGACGAACGGTGCAGTGGATCTCACCCGCAGCAATTTCTATTATCCTCCTTTCGCTGCGGATGGCAAGACGCAGAATATCGTGCGTGTGTTCATGCAGGACTATGTGACGAATGTCTGCTTTACGTTCGGCCCCAACTCCCTCAAGCACGCCTATGTGACCATGCCGGATCTGCGGGCCAGCCAGGTTTCCCTGGGCCTGTCCGTGGACCTCAAGTGGGAAGACGGCCTGATCTTCGAGGACGTCCCCCTGGGCGGAAACTGATTGTAATACCATGAGAAGCTGGTGCTTAGGATGGATCCTGGCGGCCGTGCTGCTTTCCGGCTGCACGCTGGAGTTGTCGGTGCCTTCCGTCGGTAGCGGACCGGAGTCCGCCACCAGCTTCTCCTTGTCCGTCGGCCGGGCTGCCGGCCCGGCAACGCGGATGAGCGATGCGACGGTGCAGTCATCGGGTATCGCCTCTTTCCGGGGAATCGAGCAGGTCTATGTCATCCCCTTCAGCCGCATCGGAGCAGTTGCGCCCGGAGATGTCCGGTTCGGGATGAACCTGTACCTTCCCCAGGAGGGGATTCCGGCCGGCCAGTTCGCTTCGGATGCCGGGGGCGGTGATTTCCCGGGTCTGGTCTTGAACAACAATTCCCATCTGTATCAAGGCGTTTTCATCAAGAAGGGGACCGGATCGGTTCTGGTGTACGGAAAAGCCATCGACGACGCGGTCGGTGCATGGTCGGATTCGGTCCTCTTCAAATCCCGCAACGGCCTGCTCCGGGCTCACGGCCTGGAAACGGCTTCCACGCCGGCCGGCATCTCTTTCGATCCCTGCCGCATGCTGGAAGGCACCGTGCCAGAGCGTCTGGAAGCGGAGCTTTCCGGTATCCTCTCTTATCTGACAAACTTGGCGCAGGCTTCCGTGACGGCAGGGGAAACCACGCTTCGCTGGGATTTTCCGGAAGGGTATGGGGAGCACGAAGGGCTCCTCGAGACCTTCCGGTACCTCACGTTCCGCAACAAACCTTTCTGCTGCTCGTCGGAAAACCTCGGCGAGGTCCTGACCAATGTGTACCGCACCGTGTATTCCATTCAGTCGGCCCTGCCTTCGGGTCCCCTCCGTTCCCTTTGCCAGGAGATTCTGGAAAGAGCGGCCGGGTCCCGCCTGGTGGAAGTGACGGGCAGCGGTTTGTCGGCGACCCTGTCCCTTCCGTCTCCCTTCCCGACGAACTACGGTCTGCCTGCCGGTTCGGTCACGGTCCAGTGGGATGGGAACGGGTTCATCCGGCCCGGACGTGCGTCCGGCAGCGGCGCCGTCTCCCTGGAGGCCTTCTGCTATCCGCCTTCGCTCTGGTATTATGTCAACAGTCCGCTGGCGGCATCGGAGGAGGACCTGAGCGGGGAGTACCGCTCCGACAACCGGACGTGGGATTCCATCGCCGACCAGTATCCTTCCGTGACGGTGGCTTCAGGGACCCGTTCCGTTGCCGTCCGGTATCCGCTCCAGTACGGGGTTTCCCTGCTGGAGGCCCGTCTGAACCTTTGCGGGGCTGATATCCTCTACGATTCCCGGTCGAATCCGGTCCGGGTGGACAGAGCCTGTTTCCCGCTGACGGGTGTCATCATCGGAGACCAGAAGGCCCAGTCTTATGCATTTACCCCGGCAGGAACGGAACGGTACTATATTTTCGACCGGGAGGTCGGCAAGGACTCCGCCCCGAAGGTGTGGCTGGCCAGCCGGGGAGTATCCAACGCGGCCGTCCGTGTCCTTGCCCTGCAGACGGAACCGGAAAAGGATATCCATGTCGCGCTGGAGTTCCGGAACGAGAGCGGGAATCCTTTCTACGGCCATGACGGAGACGTTATTCTCCCGGGGAGCCGTTTCTACCTGTTCGGCATCCTGGAGTATGAGCGGGCGGTCAACCGCACGACCTCACTCCTTCCCAGCGTCTTTTACCAGGACCATACCACCTATGCCTCTTTCACGGTCAGCAGTCTGGAAGAGGCCTATTCCACCATTCCCGAACTGACGGATCCCCAGCTTCAGCTGGGTGTCGAAGCCGATCTGGAATGGATCCTTTCCACCCCTGTCGTCCTTCCGGTCCAATGAAGCGAATCCTGCATCTCCTCTCCATCCTGGCCGTCCTGCCGATCCTGGCGGGCGGATGTGCCCGTCATGAGGAGATGACAGGGAAAGCGCCGCTGCTGAACGTGTACCTGCATATTCCCAAGCAGGTTCTGACACGTGCGGATGTAGGGGCGGTATCTGCCGAATCCGAGGCGGAGAACCGCATTTCCCGGCTGCAGCTGTGGGTGTTCCTCTCCGAGCCGTGCGCCGGTTATCCGGCCGGCCATCTGCTGGGCTATCTGGAACCGTCGCCGACCCTGCTGGAGTCGGGTGCATCGGTTCGGTATGCTTTCCCGCTGGAGAAAGCAGTGGCGGATGCCCTGCCCGCCGTGGATGTCTATGCCCTGGGCAACGCACCCGCCGTCCCTCTCCTCGACGCTTTGTCGGATCCGGCGGCCCTTGATGCCCTCGTCCTGGAAGGGGAACGTTTCGGCATCCGCGGATCACTCCCTGTCCAGACCACGGTCCCCGTGGAGGGACTGCCTTTCTCCGGTGTCGGCAAACACCTGAGAATGAAGGGGACTTATCCGGTCCTGACCCTGGACGCGATCCGGCTTACCCGCGCCGTCTCCAAGCTCCGCTTTGTTTTCAGCCAGCTCTCGGACGAAGCGGGCCAGCCCGTGGAGGAGGTCGCCGTGACTTCCATCCGGCTGGACGGAGACCGGATTCCGGCCCGGGAGTATCTGTTCAATGACTCGGACCTTCCTTGGAAGGTGGCTTCCGGGTCCTATGTGTCCTCCGGCCTGGAACTTCCTGTCCCTGAGACGCTCGCCCTGAATCCCGATCCGGCCGGTTATGCTTACACCGGCCAGACAGCCCAGCTATATGAGAACCTGATCGCTTTCGGGCTGGATGAGGGCCGGCTTACCTCCGGGCCGTTCTGCTATTTGCGGGAAACGGACCGGAAACTCTCGGGACAGATCGGCTATACGGTCGGCGGCCTTCCTGGAACCGCATCCTTCGAAATGGTGCATGAAGGAGACTTCGCCCGGAACCACAGCTGGATCGTCTATCTGTATTTCTTCCGCGATGCCATCCGATTCACCGTAAGCTGGACGCAGTGGGAGGAAGGAAACGGCTTTTACCTGACGGATTAAAATGGTTTTCAGACAGTTCGCATATCTCGCTGTCGCGGCGGCGGTGCTCTTGGAAGGGTGCCGGAAAGAAAACTTGTCCGGAGATGCCGTGCCGCTTTCCTTCGCGGCCGCTTTTGCCGGAGAGACCCGTGCTCCCTCCGCCGTCCAGCCGGACCAGGCGGACTACCTGATTGCGGAGGGGAACCGCATCGGGGTATTCGGCACGCTGACCCGGGCGGGAGAGGAAGAATCGACCGTGTTCGAAAAACAGGCGGTGACCTGCGGGAGCGACCTCTCCTGGTCCTACCGTCCTTTGAAGTATTGGCGGAAGACAGGTCTCTATGACTTCACCGCCGTCTTCCCCTATGATTCCGACTGCCTGGCCGGCACGACGGGGAAGCGCCTGCTGATCCGCCATTCGGCAGCGGCGAAAAATGTGGACATTCTCGTTTCCCGTGCACAGCGGGATGTTTCCGGCGGGAATACGTCCCCGGTGGACCTGACCTTCCACCATGCCTGCGCGGCGGTCCGCTTCCTGTTCAGGACTTCGGAGCATTACGATTACAGGCTGTACAGTTTCCAGCTGGAGAACCTGCGGGTCGTGGGTACCCTGGATACGGACGACGGCATCCCGTCCCTGGACGACTGGTCCACTTCCGGCATGGCCGCCGCCCCGGTCGTCTGGCCGTGGACGGCATCCTCCGAAGCCGGGCGCATCCCTATTCCGTCACGCTATGAGGATTATACCGGAGGAACCTGGTATTACATGATTCCTCAGTCGCTTGCGGTTTCCGGAAACCGGCCTTCCGTGACCTTCTCCGTCCTTTTCAACGGGGAACCGACCCCGGTCCATACGACGCTGGCCCTACCTGACTCCATCGAGGAAGGAGGGGTGCCGACGGAGGCGCGATGGGAACCCGGAAAGGTCTATACATACTATATCAACCTTCAGCCCAGCCGGGTATCCATCGATGTCCATGTGACACCCTGGGATTCCTCGGTAGTGGCGGTGGATGACATTATCTTCGGATGATGCGGATGCTCAGGCTCATATCGTTCCTGATGCTGACGACCCTTCTTGCAGGTTGCCGGAAAGACACGGCATCGGAGAGGGGAGTGGGGAACCTGCACGTGTCGATGCGTTCCTTCACGGCCGCTTTCGAATCCCGTGCGGCGTCGGATGCGCAGGAAGGGCTGGCTTTCCATAACCTGCTGGTCGTCCTGACCGACGACCACGGTCAGGTGGTGGACAGGGTGTACAAGGAGTATCCTTATGAGCCGGTTCCCGGCGATCTGCAGCGGGAGGCCGGATACTGGCCGGCTGAGGACGTGGTCTTCTTCCAGAACTTGGAAGTGGGTACCTATCACGCTTATGCCTATGCCAACATCGATCACGGGGAATGGCAGGACGGCCTGGTGTCGGACGTGGAGCAGCGGCTTCGGAGGGCCAAGTCCGACGGCGTCTCCGACGCGTTGGACCAGGACCGTGAACTCCGGCTCCTTTCCGGACGGGAAGCCCCTGCCGCTTTGGCGGATGACATGCCGATGCTGCTGACCGGACAGGTGACCGTCCCTGTGGGTGTCGCGGTCAATGAAGTCTCCATCGACCTGCTCCGTCCCGTAGTCCGGTTCAACGTGTACCTGAACAACCATACCCCTTTTGACGTACGGCTGGACGAGCTGGATTTCAGTAAGTTCAATGCTTCCCGTACGTTCCTGGTCCCCCGGGATCCCGTGAACGGTTCTCCGGTGGTTCCTCCCGGAACGGAATACCGGAAACTGCCGGCGTACGACACATCGGCCCCGTTTACGGTCCCTCCGGCTGCAGAAGGAGATGAAGCGAGCGGGAAGATGCTGGTGTACAGTACGCTCCTGTATGAGAACGCATCGGCGGAACCCTATCGGATGAAGGCCGCCGTTACGCTCCGCAAGTCGGATTCCGGGGCGGAGGACTTGCAGGCCCGGATGGGGATGGTCAAGATGAAGTCCCTGACTTACCGGGACCTGTTCGGGATGGGCCGGGGAGCGGACGCGTCCCTGAAGGTGATGCTGTCCAATCCCCAGATCAATCCGCGTTACGGCCGGATTTTCGCCGGGACCTCCGGCGGCAACCTGCTGTGGGAGAGCGCCGGCTACAACAGCTATGCGGATTACCTGGACCGTGCCGAGGCGGTCTGGTCGGAATCGGCCTCATATCACTACTTCGACCATATCAGCAATACCTCCTATGCGGATTATACGGGCCGGAATGCCTCGGGGCCCTTCATGGACCGGACGATGGATTATACCGGAAAGCGGGACCTGTTCTTCCGGGAGCTGGTCCGTACGGGGGACAATGCTTTCTCCCTGGCGGATACCTTCACGGATCTCGCCGTAGAGGAGGGACACTATATCAGCGGGAAGATGCCGGAGGATACGGAGGGGCATCTGCTCCGTTTCAAGCGAAACACGGATGGGAAGTACTTGCGGGCGACGGCCAACAACCCGGACAAGACGAACTTCGTATATGAATCCGGGGGAACGACGCAGGACCGCCAGTTCACCCTGTTCTGCCAGTACGATCCCGGCAGTGAGATGATGGTAATTGAAAAGGGGACGAACCGGGGCGTTCCGCTGATGCGGATGTTCCGCAACCAGGAGTACAATGTCGTGATGAACGTTTACTATGTGGAATTCGAGACCCAGTTCGACTTCCGGGTGGAAAACACCTGGTGGACGGAAGAGGGGGGACACACCTCGGAGCATTGGTTCAAGTAGCAGATGAAAAAGAGATTCCTGTCAGTCACCGGCCTGCTTCTGGCGGCCCTCTTCCTGTTCTCCTGCATCAAGGAACAGGAACAGGTATCCTTGACCGGTGGTGTTCCCGTGGAATGGGAACTGTCGTTCGGTCCGTCTTCCGCGGGGCGGGTGACGGTATCGACCCGAAGCACGCTGGGCCTTCCGCAGGAAAGCCGGGTGAGCAACCTCTACGTTTTCATCTTCGACCGCTCCGGCCGCAAAGTATACGGCCATCTGTTCGACGGCAGCAACTATGGCAGTCCGGATCTGGAGACAAGTGCGGACTGGTGGGAAGTGGCGAACATCGACGGAAGTTCCTCCCCGTCGGATGAAACCCGGGGAACGGTCCATATCAAGACCCTCACACAGCAGGGGTGTACTGTGGTCGGCATTGCCAACATCAATGAAAACATGCTGGACATCTCGCCGGGCCAGCTGTCCACCATTCAGCGCCTGCAGGAGCTGGAAGAGCTGGAAGTGGGTCTGAACCAGACGGATATCGAGAGTTCCGGCTATTTCCTCATGACCGGCTTCATGAAGGACGTGGACATCGTGGACGACCGGACCGGGTCGACTCAGGAAATTGCTGAAACGCTGGTCCTCCGGCGCCTGAACGCCAAGGTGCAGTTCAACGTGCAGGTGGATCCGGATGCTCCGATAAAACGCTTCACTCCTTCCAAATGGCAGGTGGTGAACCTGCCGACATGCTCCTATCTCCTGGAACGCGGTTCCTTCTCGGGCGGGGATGAACGGGAGGACGCTTCGCAGGAGGATACGGATTTCATGCAGACCCAACTGTACAACTTTGAGACGGAGACGCCTACGGCCGCATACTACTCCGGCTCCACCCAGGACCGGATTTCCCGGCACGGCTTCTCCTTTTATATGCTGGAGAACCGGAAATCGCCGCTGAAGACACCGCGTTCCTACACGGACCGGGACCGGCAGGTGAAGACCGGGGCGCTGGACATGGGGCTGTTCTCCTCCGTCCGGAACGGTGAATTCGAGTACGCGGACGCCCGTTCCACCTATGTCGTCGTAACCGGCAGCATCCTCATGGACGTGGATGCGCAGGAGTCGGTCGGAGCGACGCTCAGCGCCGATGTACGGTACCTCATCCATCTGGGCGATTTCGGCCGTTCGATGGCGGACTTCAACATCTTCCGCAACCATAATTATATCTACAACATCTACATCCGGGGCGTGGATGATATCGTCGTAGAGGTCGAGAATAATTATGACGACGAGCCTGCCGTCCGTTTCGACGAACCGGAACCCGGTGCTACCGGAACCGTGGTGATTTCCCTGGAAGAGATCTTCTCAAGCGATGCCCACTATGCTTCCCATGTCATTAACTTCCATGCGAAGAACTTGGATGCGGAGAACATCACCTGGTATGTGGAGACTCCGTTCAATCCAGACGGGGGCCGCCCGGTGGTCGTGGATGGGGCTGAATATACAGAAGGTGTTGACTATGAATGGGTAGAGTTCCGAGTGAACGAACGTGACGCCGACGGTAACTATGACCGCTGCCGCCAGGTTTACAAGCCCCGCACCGCGGCGTTCCGGGAATACGGAACGATGAATGTCACCGAGTTGGTCGCCTATCTGAAGCGCCAGCGCGGTCTCTATGCGCAGGATCAGGAGCACCGGGACGATCCCGGCTACGTGCCGCGCAGTGATTTCGACCATACCCCCGATGCCGAGGGCGGTCCCAAGATCGCGGTCACGGCTTTTGTGAACGAGTACTATTATGAAGTGCATCCGCTGGACAACCAGTACGATCCGGAACTCTGGCGTTCGTTCGTGAACAAATCGATGCGCTATATGCATATCCTGTCCCAGTCCAAGGTGTCCGCCGACGGGGAAAGCCGCACCATCGGATCCTCGTTCACCCTGCAGCAGCGTTCCATCCAAAGCATTTACAACGTCGGCAATCCGGACCTCAGCTCGGCCTGGGGAGCCGAGTTTACGGATGACGAGCTGGAATCGGGCGCAACGGTGTACTGGAAGGGACTGGGTTATGGACGCACGACCCAGCCGGCCGAAGACCGGGGGAATACGAGCATCAGCAATGGGCGCCTGAACACGCTCAAGGAGTGGAAGATGCTGGACAAGAACGGGCAGACGCTGTCCCTTGGGCAGGAGGGCGATCCGAAGGCGGAATGGGCTACCTATCTGAACCTGAGAGCGGATAACGAGACGCCGCTTCTGCGGAAGGATGCCGAGGCGGACTATCGGTATCTCCGTTACAGTTGCATGTCCCGGAACAGGGACAACAACGGGAACGGCATCATCGACCCGGATGAAGTCCGCTGGTACATGGGGTCGGACACGCAGCTGATGGGCTTGTTCCTGGGTGCGTATGGCATCGAAGGGGATGCCCGCCTGTATCAGGTACCCGCCCAGCAGCGGGAAGAGGCCACGACGAACGAGGGATGGCGCCAGCATGTGATAGCCAGCACCCGTTATGCGGGACGGAATGACAGTAACCTGAATGCCCGTGTTGTCTGGGCGGAGGAAGGCCTGTGCGGCAGCGACCTCAGTTACTATTCCCGCACGTATGGATCGACGGATGTCTATACGACCCGCTGCGTCCGGAATCTCGGCCATTATGTCAACGGCAGCGGTGAGGTGGAGGACATTACCTATGCGTCACCGGAAGTGGAGCCGGATACTTATCTGGTCATGAAGCGGATGCGTCTGGACGAGCGGGGCAATGGCATCGAGTATCAGGAGGGAGCCTATGACAAGCAGGTGTTCTATGAATTCGACTGCTCCCGCCTGAACGAAGCTTCCCTCCGGGAGTATGTGGATCATGAACTGGTGGGACATGAGGAGAACAACAAGGCGGCCTGCCTGTACCGGAAGTTCGTCACCAGTCCGGCTGTCTGGGACATTCCGGTGCCGTCTTCCGTGAGTTTCGGCGGCAGGTCTTACAATCCGCAGACCATTGACGGACTGAACGGGTATCTGGATGCTACCTGGGGAATCCTGGAGAATCCCTACTGTCCGGAGGGATACCGGCTGGCGAATGTGCGCGAGGTGGCCCTGATCTGGAATTTCCGGCCTTATTCGGACCTGGATTACGTGGGCAAATCCCAGTATATCCATTCCCGTACCCACTGGTCCTTCGGCGGGCCCGGTACGGAAACGAAGGATGCCCCTTCCTGGGGCTGGTCCATCAGCCGGGAGAAAATCCAGATGACACGTGCCGGTTCAGGGCTTGGAACAACCCTTCGCTGCGTCAAGGATATCCGCGAATAAAGGAATCCGGTGCAGCCCTTTGCCTGTAAAAGACTGTATTACGGCTAATCAGGCCGTCCCTTTCAGATACTCCTGCCGCTGCGCCTCGGGGAACTTCTCGATGGCGTAGCGGAGCATGGTACGGGGCATGGACCGGCAGCGGGGGAGGAGGAAGGCTTCCAGGGCGGCCTCGTCCCGTTTTCCGGCTTCGCGCAGCAGCCAGCCCACCGCCTTGTGAATGAGGTCGTGGGGATGGTGCAGCAGGATGTCGGCGATGGCAAACGTGTCCTGAAGCTGCCCCTGCCGGATGAAAGTCATCGTACTGACGATGCCGATCCGCTGTTCCCAGATGGTCTTTCCGCTGCGCGCCAGGTCGTAAAGCAGCGTACGGTCCTTGTCAAGGAGCCAGACGCCCAGCAGGGGATAGCAGGTGAGGTCCACCAGGTCCCAGTTGTTGATCCGGTCCGTATGGGCAAGATAGAAACCGACACATTTCAGCTGCAGGGCTTCGTCCATCCGGGCATGGGAGAACTTTTCCACCAGTACCAGCAGCGCGGCGAGCCGTATCTCGTGATATTCGCTGGCGATGCATTCTTCCAACTCTTCGAAGGTCGTTTCCTTCCAGGCTTTCCTGACAACGTCTCTCGTCACCGGTACCTTGATTCCCAGGAACTTGTCGCCCTCTCCATACTGTCCTGGGCCGCATTTGAAAAAACGGGTCAGCCCCGGCACCTGCGTCGGGTCCGCCATCAATAACATGTCATGCAGGAGGATGTTCATCTCGTTGCGCCTTTTTGCAAAGGTAACGATTATTGCTCAGTCGGATGCATTTCCGATAAAAAAACACTACCTTTGTACTGCATGAAGGCGTTTGGGCTCATACTGTCTTTCTTCCTGTCCCTGCTTTTCGGAGGCAAGGCCGATGCCGTGGTTTCTGAACCGGGCGCCGACGGACTGTACAGTATCGCGGAAGCGCCGTCCAAGGACAATACGGCTGATCTCACCCGGAATCGCGAAATCTGCATCACGGCCGCCCAAGGTTACTCTTTCGCCGGAGGCGACAGCACCCATTCCGTGTCGGTCCGGATCAATTCCGGCGGCCGGAGGATCACCCCGCAGACCAAATCCTCCTTCCGTGTCATCAAGTGCGGGAAAGTCATCGACAACAATCATGAGCATCCTTTCCTGGCGCAGCCGTTCGTGCACCAGGCAGGGGTGTTTCTCCCTGAAAGATACCTGTTTTCCCTTTGCCGTCTCCGGCTTTAGCGGATTGTCTTTTCTATATTGACAATCATACAGTTATCTAATATTCAGACCTAAATAATGACTATTCTCTGGCTGCTGGTCGGCCTGGGACTCATCGTCCTGGGTGCCGACTCTCTGGTGGAAGGCGCCTCCTCCATCGCGAGAAAGGCCGGGGTGAGCGAGTTCGTGATCGGACTGACCATCGTGGGTTTCGGGACTTCCTGCCCGGAACTGGTGGTCAGCCTGACAGGCGCCCTGGAAGGAAATGCCGACGTTGCCGTGGGCAATGTCCTGGGCTCCAATATTTTCAACGTGCTCTTCATCCTGGGCCTCACCGCCCTGGTCCGTCCGGTGTCGATGACGCCGGAAAACAGGAAGAAGGACATCCCGGTGACCCTTGTCGTAACCGTACTTTTCCTGGTATTCGGGATGAACCGCACCGTGTTGTCGATCGGTGATGCCGATGGACTTTCCCGCGTGGACGGCGCTCTTTTCCTGACGGCTTTCGCCGCCTATATCTTTGCCTCCTTCCGAAGCGGAAAAACCGATTCGGATTCCACGGAAGCCTCGAAGCAACGGAGTCTCTGGCTTTCGGTCTTCCTGGTTGCCATCGGCCTGGGCGGACTCATTCTCGGCGGAAACCTTTTCGTGGATTCCGCCACCGCGCTGGCGCGTCAACTGGGCGTGAGTGACAAGTTCATTGCCGTGACCATCCTTGCAGGCGGCACTTCGCTGCCGGAACTGGCGACGAGCCTTGTGGCCGCCTTGAAAGGGCGGGACCAGCTTGCCTTGGGCAACATCCTGGGATCCAACGTATTCAACATCCTGCTCATCCTGGGGGCGTCGGCTTTGATCACACCGCTTTCCTTTGCATCCGTCACCTGGGCCGATGCCGCTGCGCTGCTGCTCAGCATGGTTCTGCTGCTCTTGTGGGCTTACACGGGCCGGCGTGAACGGATAGACCGTTGGGAAGGAGCGGCCATGCTCCTGGTTTTCGGAGCGTATTATTATTATCTTTTCATCAATCTATAACATGGAAGTCATCAAACTCAAGAAGGTCCATACCGGAAAGGACCTCGTCATATCTGCCGTCATCATGGCCGCTGGCATCGGTCTGTATTTCGTTCATGAAGGACTCGGGGGCGTTGTCGCTGTCTGCGGGCTCCTGCTGCTCCTGTTCTGGAAAGCCGGTTACAAGCGGGAAGGAGAGAACATTGTCCTCACCAAAAAGGCGCTGGACGTAGCGCATCACTGTCGTCAGTCCCTGAAAGATTTCCTGGACGGAAAGGGGACGGAGCCCGAAATCGACAGCAACAATACCGGGGGGATCATCCGTCTGGAAGTGTATTACAATGCAGCTGTTTCGGTTGCCTATGCCCAGCTCTTCGACTTCTCCAGCTATACTTTCGAGGCAGCGACCGACATCGTGGAACTGCGCGGCGCCCGGGCGGACAAGCTGATCGCCAAAATCTGATGGCCATGGATCCCGAATTCAAGATCAGGAAAGTCCACACTGTGCTGGACCTGGTCATCTCGGCCGTAGTGCTCGCAGCAGGCGTGGGCCTGTACTTCGTCCTGCCCGGGTGGGGGATCCTGTTCTCCCTCATCGGCATTCTGCTTTTCACTTTCTATAAGCGGGCGAACATGTGCGTTGGTGACAAGACGCTTTTGAAAGAGAAGACATTGGACCTGGCCACGGATATCCGGGAGCAGTTGACCGCTTTCCTGTCGGGCCAAGCCGACATCCCGGAACTGACTCCCTCCGGGGAAGATGAACACCTCTACCTGGAAGTGTACTACAATGCCGATGCGTCCGTTGCCTATGCACAGCTGTACGACGTGGCTGACAGTCATTTCGACCCGGCGACCCCGATGCGGAAACTCACGGGGGCGCCGGCGGCTTCCCTGATCGCACAGCTCTGATGGAAAACCGCGAAAGTTGGGATCGCTTTTAAGGAACCTCATTCCCGACTCTTGTTTACGAGGGTGGCCAAATAGATTCTTCACTCCGTTCAGAATGACAGCCTCATGTCATTCTGAGGCAGGTCCAAACTGCCGAAGAATCTCTTCTGGCCATCCCCGTTTTGTTCTTCGGGCAATCTCTCGATCGCGTTGCGCTGCATCGTCCGGGGCATGTTACAGCTCGTGGAGCAGAGGATGCATCGCTTGATCTTTTGTTAAGATTCTGGTTTTTATTGCTAATTTTGCAAATCAACTACGAATGACACTATCTATGGGCAACATCGACCGAATTCTTGCGTTCAACCGCGAGTATGTGGCTTCCAAAGGCTATGAGAAGCATCTGACCGACAAATTCCCCGACAAGAAACTCGCCGTCCTCAGCTGTATGGACACCCGGCTGTCCGTCCTGCTGCAGGATGCCCTGGGCCTGAAAAACGGGGATGCCAAGATCATCAAGAATGCGGGGGCCGTGATTCCGTCCCTCTGGGATTCCGCCATGCGCAGCCTGATCGTCGCCGTCTATGAACTGGGCGTTACGGAAATCATGGTCGTGGCCCATACCACCTGCGGCGCCTGCCACATGAGCTTCGCCCATTTCAAGGAGGAAATGCTCCGTCGCGGCATCCCGGCATCGGCCCTGGAACATTCCGACATCGACCTGGACGCCTGGCTGGAAGGCTTCCATGACACGGAGAAATCCGTCCGCGACACCGTGGCCTACATCCTGAACCATCCGCTCATCCCCTCGGACCTCACCGTCCGTGGCTTCATCATCGACTCCGCCACCGGGGAATTGGCGGAGGTGGACTGAAGAAAACGCCAATAAAAAAGTCGCTGAATCCTTCAGCGACTTTCTTGGTGGTGCTGGGAAGTCCATTTTTAGTGTTTATTAGAGTTCGATAGAGTGCTGTAATTGTTTGAGATAGAGCGCAAATAGTCAATCAGAGTTCATCTTGGCCTATTAAGATATATCTGCAATTATGCGTAAATTTATGCGTAATATAATGTATTGCGCGGCTTCATCGCTATAGACCTAGGCGAAACCGAAAGCGACGAAGATCTGCACATCGCCATCCCGATACACCACTTTTTCGAATCCTTTAACATCTTTTAACAAATTCCGTTTGGCGGTCTCAAAAGGACCGCCTATCTTTGTCTACGCATCCTATAACTAATTGACTTTTAATAATTTAATTATTATTTTCAAATAGAATTATGATTCAGGATTATCAAACTAATATGGTGTATATTGCTCACGGCCTGAGCCACTACGTGCCGGTCTGCCGCAACCTGCTCGAAGCTTTGCACCGGGAGCAGATCCATGCCGAATTCCTGCCCTATACATCGTCATACAAGCACGTATGGGCGCGGGATTATATGCCGATTCAACTCGAGAAGACACTTGTCTTTTTCTATGAGTATTGGCCGGATTATCTGCTGGGCTATGATGGCTACATCCCGAATGTTCTGGAGATCATTGACCATTTGCACCTCGGCCGAATTCCAGTGGACTTCATTCTGGACGGCGGCAACTTTGTCAAAT
>Ga0310697_10003778_pt1 | contig 15177 bp, 11 predicted proteins | sample 172DNAGHGlowgp2_FD_203883 | JGI IMG/M metagenome (GOLD analysis project Ga0310697, IMG submission 203883) | Sheep rumen microbial communities from Palmerston North, Manawatu-Wanganui, New Zealand - 1728 DNA GHGlow gp2 (v2) (version 2) | ecosystem: Host-associated > Mammals > Digestive system >... | reverse complement strand
GCCCAGGCTTTGTTCCAGGTGGCTTTCCAGAATCGCTCGTAGGCCTCGTCGGCCTTTCCTTGGTATTTTAGGGCAAGGCCCAGGTTGAAGATGGGCTCACCGTCGTAGGGGTTGGGATTGCGCTTCTGCCAAATCCTGACGGCACGGTACAGGTAATGCACCGCCTTGTCGAAGCGCCCGCGGCGCAGATACCACAGGCCCGTCTGGTTTAGACAGCGTGCATCGTCGGGGTTGCGGCGCAATGCTTCCTCGTAGTAGTCGAGGGCCGACCACGTGGCGTGGCGGTATTGCTCCAGATGGAGGCCAGTGAGGTAGAGCTGGTCCGCGGTCTTCGTCTCTGCGGGGGGCAGGGCTGCCTCAGCTGCGTCGGGGAGGGGACGGATGTCGTCGGGTTCGGAGTGCCAGGTGAGGAGTGAAGAGGGGCGGGGAGAATGGGGAGAAGAGAGTGAGGAGAGGATAGAAAAGGTGAGGTTGTTGAGGTGGGCGTCTTTTATGTTGACGGTCTCTTCGAGCACTGTTTCGGGCGAGAGGGTCATCACCTTGTTGTAGTATTCCTCACCGTTGTCGTTGCGCAGCACAATGCGCACCTCCTGCTTCGAGGTGGCCAGCACCTTGAACACGACTCGGCGTCCTTCTTCGTCAGAAGCGTGGGCGACGCTTTCGATGTTCATGATGAAATCCTTTGAGGCCTGCTTCACCACGCCCAGCTCGCGATAGGGCATGAAGTATTGCACGAACCGCTTCTCCTCGTAGGGCATCAGCCACGAGAAGTCGGGCTGGTTCTCGGTATAGACGCCCGCCATCAGCTCTATGTAGGGGCGGAAGCCGGTTTTAGCATCTTCGTCCGTCAGGTTGCGGTCCCATGCCCGTCCGAAGTCACCCTTGCCCCGTGTCCACTGTTTCTTGCCGGGGGAGAAATGGTGGCTTGCCACATGGAGCATGCCGCCCTTGGTGTCGTTCTCATAGCCGCCCTCGAAGTCATACTTGGAGTTGACCGCCATATAGCTTGTCGGTGCCTTGATGTTGCAGTAGTTGGAGATGTCGACTCCTGCCGAATAGTCCATCTTGTAGTAGGTGCCGGTGGCGATGGGAAACGACGACACTGCCCGCTTGTCATGGTCGAACACGACATTCACATCGGGCGGGAACACGCTCTGGTAGTGGTCGTTCACCTCCACCGCGGCGCTGGCCCACCACAGGAAGGTCTGCGGCAGGGCGGTGCGGTTGAAGAGCACGCCCCGTATCTCCAGGTAGGCGCAGCCGGGTCGAAGGGTGAAGCCTGCCATGCCCTTCTGGTGGGACATGCGCTCCATCTCGTTCACCCACACGGTGACGCTGCCGTCCTCGTTGGCCACTATCTCACTGTCGACGGGCAGGAAGGTGCTGGGGCGGTGATGCTGCGGCCAGTTGAACTCTATGCCGCCGCTGATCCAAGGCCCGGTCAGTCCGACGAGGGCAGGCTTGACGACATGGTTGTAATAGACGAAGTGACGCTGCTTAATCTTGTCATACGCCATCTGGATACGGCCGCCCAGTTCGGGCAGCACCATTACCTTTATATACTCGTTTTCCAGCCAGATGGCCTGATACTCCACGTCTTTCTTCTCATCGCTGATGCTTTCGATGACGGGGTAGGGATAGACTGCTCCGCTTGAATGTTGATAGACGCGTTTCTCCAGAAACATCGGGTTCTTCTCCGGCTTTCCCGCCTCATAGGTAGGGATAGCCACTAATTCTCTCCAAGCTTTTACCATTTTTTCTTTGTGTGTTAAAAATACTTTCCAGTTCTTTTAGGCTCTTTCCCCTCGTTTCAGGACAGTTGCTGAAGAGGGAGATGAAGGCGCAGAGGCCGACGGCGGAATAAATCCGGAAGGAGCCGCTGCTGTCAAGGGCCACATTCATCGATGGGAAGGAGAGGGTGAGCGTGCAGCAGCCGGTCCATGGCCGACACGGCACAGACGAAATAAAGGAATGTCTTGCTTTGTTGATTCATGGTTATTGTTTCATGGTTTATGGTTGCTGTTTATTGGCTGTTGTCAATCATCTCTCGCAGTTTTTCTACCGTGATCTTAATCTTCTCGTAATTGTCCATCAGCGTCACGTCGAGAGTGTAGCGGGCCTTGGTGTAGAACGGTTCTCGCTTCTCCAGCTGCTCTTGGATAAACGCTGTCAGCTCTTCAGGACTCTTGCCCTTGAGCAGCGGCCGTTCGGTCTTGCCCATGAGCAGATGGGAGCGCAGCACCTCCGGTGCGCAGCGCAGGTAGACCACCTGCCCTTGCCGGTTCATGTAGTCGATATTGTCGAAGAAGCAGGGCGTGCCGCCGCCGCAGCTGATGACCACGTCCTCGAACTCCGCCGCCTCGTGGAGCATGTTGTATTCCATTTTGCGGAATCCCTCTTCGCCGACCTCGGCAAAGAGCTGCGGCACAGTCTTGCGCCGCCGGCTCTCTATATACCAGTCGAGGTCGTAAAATTGCAGGCCCAGCTCCTTGGCCAGTGCCTTGCCCACGGTGGTCTTCCCGGCCCCCATGTAGCCAATGAGTATGATTCGCTTCATTTGTTCACAATCTTCATGCACTCTTCGTATGTGAGTTGTCTGGCGCGGTCGTGCATCGACTTCGGCAGCCGGTAGTTTTTTCCGTCGTAGACCAGATAAGGCCCGTAGCGGCCGTTGCGCACCTCCAGCTTCGGGTCTTCCTCGAACACCTTCATGTGCTTCAGCTGTTCGGCCTTGCGCTGCTCGTCGATGAGTTTCACGGCATCGGCGATGGTCACTGTGAGCGGGTCGGCGCTCTTGGGCAGTGAGGTGTACTTGCCGGCATGCAGCACATAGGGTCCGAAGCGTCCGGCACCCACCGTGACCGGCTCTCCCTCATATTCGCCCAGCATGCGCGGCAGCTTGAAGAGGCTCAGAGCCTGGTCGAGCGTTATCGCCTCCATGCTCAGCTCCTTGGGCATGTGGGCAAACAGCGGTTTGTCCTTGTCCTCGGCAGAGCCTATCTGCACCACCGGTCCGAAGCGTCCGATCTTCACGAACACCGGTTTCTTCGTCCTCGGGTCGTTGCCCAGCAGGCGTTCGCCGGCCTTGTGCTCCGACCGGGCCTGGATGGTCTTTTCCACCGTAGGCTCGAACTCGTTGTAGAAGTTGTGCATCATGTCGAGCCACCTTTCTTTTCCTTCGGCTATCTGGTCGAAGTCCTGCTCCACGCGGGCAGTGAAATTATAGTCCATGATATTGGGGAAGTTCTTCATCAGGAAGTCGTTGACCACGATGCCAATGTCGGTAGGGATCAGCTTGCCCTTGTCCGAGCCTGTCATCTCCACCCGTCTCTTCTCCTGTATCAGCTTTCCTTTCAGTGAGAGCACGTTATAGGAACGCTCCTCGCCTTTCTTGTCGCCCTTCACCACATACTCACGCTGCTGGATGGTGGAGATGGTGGGAGCGTAGGTGGAGGGGCGTCCGATGCCCAGCTCCTCCAGTTTACGCACCAGCGAGGCTTCGCTGTAGCGCTGCGGGCTCTGCGTGAAGCGCTCCGTGGCCAGCAGTTCGCGGCGCACCAGCTGGTCGCCCTCTTTGAGCGGCGGCAGGTTATGGGGCTGCTCCTCATGGTTTTCCTCGTCCTCGTCCACCGACTCGCGATAGACCTTCAGGAAGCCTTCAAACTTCACCACCTCGCCTTGTGCCACAAAGATGGGGTCGGTGTTGGGCGCATCAGGGCTCATCGGTCCAGTCACCTCACTGCTTGTTCCTAACTTAATCTCCACCGTTGTCTTCTCCAGTTCGGCATCGGCCATCTGCGAGGCAGCGGTGCGCTTCCATATCAGTTCGTAGAGGCGGCGTTCCTGGAGCGTACCCTCCACGGTGGTCTGGTCCATATAGGTGGGGCGTATGGCCTCGTGGGCCTCCTGTGCTCCCTTGGATGAGGTGTGATACTGTCGCACCTTGGAGTAGTCCTCGCCATAGAGCTTGGTGATTTCCTCCTTGGCCGCATTGATGCAGAGGCTGGAGAGGTTCACTGAGTCGGTACGCATATAGGTGATGCGACCGTTCTCATACAGGTGCTGTGCCACCATCATTGTCTGGCTCACGGTGAAGCCCAGCTTGCGGGCGGCCTCCTGCTGCAGGGTAGAGGTGGTGAAGGGAGGGGCTGGTGTGCGCTTCAGCGGTTTCTTCTGCACGTTTACCACGGTGAACGTGGTATCTTTGCACTGCTCCAGGAACAGGCGGGCCTCCTGCTCCGTCTTGAAACGCTGCGAGAGCGTGGCCTTCACCTCCGATGCAGAGCCGTCGGGATTCATCAGGGCGAAGACCCCCGACACCACGTAGTAGGTCTCTTGCTGGAAGGCTTTCAGCTCGCGCTCGCGCTCCACGATGAGTCGCACGGCGACGCTCTGCACGCGACCTGCCGAGAGGGCGGGCTTCACCTTGCGCCACAGCACGGGCGAGAGCTTGAAGCCCACGAGGCGGTCGAGCACGCGGCGGGCCTGCTGGGCGTTCACCAGGTCCATGTTCAGCGTGCGGGGATGCTCAATGGCTTCAAGGATGGCCTGCTTCGTAATCTCATGGAACACGATGCGGCTGGTTTTCTCCTCGTCCAGGCCCAGCACTTCGCACAGGTGCCACGAGATGGCTTCCCCCTCGCGGTCCTCATCGCTTGCCAGCCAGACCTTGTCGGCTTTCTTTGCCTGCGTGCGCAGTTCGCTGACAAGTTTTTCTTTCTCTTCCGGAATCTCGTATTCGGGTTCCAGCGTCTTATCGTTGATGCTCAGTTCTTTCTTCTTGAGGTCGCGGATGTGGCCGTAGCTCGACATCACCTTGTAGTCTTTCCCAAGAAACTTCTCTATGGTTTTCGCCTTGGCTGGCGACTCCACTATAACAAGATTTTTCTGCATGTCTTTTGCTTGATTTGTCTTTTTGAGGTGCAAAAATACGCAAAAAGTTTTCTTCCTCCTTATATATATTGTAGAAATTCAGATTTCTTAACAATAAAATGTTCTACGCCCTGGCGTATGCTCTTGAGTCCGAACAGTTCCGGGCGCACCTCGTCGAGGGGGATCCACATCAGTTCGGAGGCATCGTCGCCAGCCTTGGGAGCGGCCTGTTCGGGGGCCTGGAGCAGGAAGAACAGGTCGAGCGTATGGATGGTCATGCCCGAGTATTCGTACTGGTTGGGAATGGAAAAGAGGTATCGCGGGCGATAGAGCACCAGTCCCGACTCCTCGCGTATCTCGCGCAGCATGCCTTCCTCCACCGTCTCGCCCATGTCGGCGAAGCCGCCCACGAGGTCGAGCGTGCCCCGTGCGGGGTCTTTGCCCCTCCGCGCCACCAGCAGGCAGCCGTCGGCTCTCATGATGAAAGCCGCCGTGGACGCTGCCGCGTTGGCGTAGTAGATGAAGCCGCAGTCGCGGCACTGTTTGCTCTTCACGTCATGTTCTTCAAAATGCTCGCTGCCGCAGACGGGGCAGTGGCGGAACTTTTCTAAGGGATGTCTCATTTGAAATTGCTGGTTGAAAAACCTGGGGTTGGAAACTTGGGCTGACAGGACTGGCGAATAGTGGCGGTCAGCGCATGGAGCAGCAAAGATAGTGCAAAAAAAGCAAACGTGCAAATATTTTCACTTTTTATCTCGATTTGCGTTAATTCTCTCTAATTTGATATTCGTTTCAGCATAATTTTGTAACTTTGCAGCCGCATTTTGATAGAAAAATACAAAATAACATATCAAATCACAATGGCTTATACACGTATGACCGCTGCCGAAGCTGCAGCATTGATCAAGAATGGAGAGAACATCGCCATGAGCGGCTTTACACCTGCCGGCGTGGCAAAGGCAACAACCAAGGAACTGGCGAGGATTGCCGTGGCAGAACACGAGGCCGGCCGCGAGTTCAAGGTGGGCATCTTCACCGGTGCCTCTACCGGACAGTCGACCGATGGCGACCTGGCCAATGCGCAGGCCATCAAGTACCGCGCTCCCTACACCACCAACCCCGACTTCCGCAAGCACGTGAACATGGGTGAGATTCCCTACAACGACCTGCACCTGAGCCACATGGCACAGGAGCTGCGCTACGGTTTCTACGGCGACATCGACTGGGCCATCCTCGAAGTGTGCGACATCGAGGAGGTGGGCGATGAGATGCGCGTCTATCTGACCGCTGCCGGCGGCATCAGCCCCACGGCTGCCCGTCTGGCCAAGAAGGTCATCCTGGAACTCAACTCCTTCCATAGCCCCAGTGCGAAGTACATCCACGATGTCTACGAACCCCTTGACCCCCCTTACCGCAAGCCCATCCCCATCTTCAACGTCAGCGACCGCATAGGCAAGCCCTACGTGAGCATCCCCCGCGAGAAGGTGGTTGGCGTGGTGGAGTGTAACATCCCCGACGAGGCACGCGCCTTCAAGGACAGCGACCCCGTGACCGAAAAGATTGGCTACCTGACGGCCGAGTTCCTTGTCGACGAGCTCCATGCCGGCCGCATCCCCAAGGAGTTCCTGCCCCTGCAGAGCGGCGTAGGCTCTACCGCCAACGCCATTCTCGGTGCGCTGGGTGCCGACAAGCATGTGCCCGACTTCAACATCTACACGGAGGTGATACAGAACTCGGTCATCGAGATGATGCTCAACGGCCGCGTGAAGGACGCATCCGCCTGCTCGCTCACCGTGAGTAACGAGTGCCTGATGCAGGTCTATGACAACATGGGCTACTTCAAGGACCACCTCACGCTGCGCCAGAGCGAAATATCGAACTCGCCTGAGGTCATTCGCCGACTGGGGGTCATCGCCATCAACACCGCCATCGAGGTAGACCTATACGGCAATGCAAACTCTACCCACATCAGCGGCACGAAGATGATGAACGGCATCGGCGGCAGCGGCGACTTCGAGCGCAACGCCTACCTGAGCATCTTCACCTGTCCCTCAACGGCCAAGGGAGGACTCATCTCGTCGATTGTGCCGATGGTGACCCATCAGGACTCATCCGAGCACGACGTGAACGTCATCGTGACGGAGCAGGGCATCGCCGACCTGCGCGGCAAGAGCCCCATGCAGCGCGCCCAGGCCATCATTGAGAACTGCGCTCACCCCGACTATCGTCCGCTGCTGCGCGAATACCTGCACTTAGGCACGGGCGGTCACACGCGCCACTGTCTCACCGCTGCCTTCGCCATGCACGACACGCTCTCTCGCAAGGGCGACATGCATCTGACCGACTTCTCTGAGTATGTGAAGTGATTTGGTGATAAGGAAAAATTAAATCTGGATTTTTCAAGTAGCGAGATACGAGGTACGAGGTGTGGGAATAGTTCTTGCGCAGCAAGGTAATCTCGCACCGCGTGCCTCGAATTGTATTGTGGTTGATATCAAATTGCGTTGTAATTCGATATTAATTGCGAGATAATTAATATCGAATTACAGGCAAATTAATATCGAATTACAGGCAAATTAATATTGAATTTCAACTCTTTGGAAACCAGGTATTTACGAATAGTGTAGAAGAGATGACAAGACGAACGGCTATAGTAGGCGGCGGAGCAGCCGGGTTCTTTGCCGCCATCTGCCTGAAGGAGATGCAGCCCGAACGGGAGGTGTGCATCTTTGAGGCTGCACAGAAGGTGCTGCGCAAGGTGGAGGTGTCGGGCGGGGGACGGTGCAACTGCACCAATACCTTTCGCGATGTCACCGACCTCTCGCAGGTCTATCCGCGAGGCCACCGGCTGCTGAAACGACTGTTCAAAGGCTTCGGCCCGCAGGATGCCTACCAGTGGTTCGAGCGCCACGGCGTAGCGCTCACCGTGCAGGACGACCAGTGCGTGTTTCCCCGGTCGCAGGACTCACATACCGTCATCAACCTCTTCCTTGCAGAAGCCAGCAGGCACGGCATCACCGTCAGGACAGGGCAGAAGATATGTTCGCTCAGCAGTCTTGCCTACTACGACACGGTGGTCGTCACCACGGGCGGTTCGCCTCGCGCAGAAGGGCTGGCGTGGCTGGAACATCCTACAGAAAAGCCCATCCCGTCGCTGTTTACGTTGAATATTGAGGACAAGAACTTGCGCCAGCTCATGGGTACGGTGGTGAAACAGGCCACGGCCTTCCTCCCCGGCACGAAACTGAAGTCAGCAGGCCCGCTGCTCATCACCCACTGGGGCATGAGCGGCCCCTGCATCCTCCGCCTGTCGAGCTATGCAGCCCGCCTGCTGGCCGACCATGACTACCGTCTGCCTCTGAGCGTCAACTGGACCGGAGCGACCGAAGACGCGGTGCGGCGGGAGCTGGAGCGCCTGCAGGCCACACAGGCCCAGCGCCGGCTGACCACCCTCCATCCGTTCGGCATCCCCGGCCGACTGTGGGACTATCTCCTTGCGAAAAGCGTTGGCACCAAGGCCGATGGGCGGTGGAGCGAGCTGAGCCGCAAGGAGCTGAACCGCCTGACCAACCAGCTCGTGAACGACACCTACCAGACTGCAGGCCGGGCTCCCTTCAAGGACGAGTTCGTCACCTGCGGCGGCATATCGCTGAAGGCGGTCGATGCCGCAACCTTAGAGAGCAAGCTCCGCCCCGGGCTGTACTTCGCCGGTGAGGTGCTCGACATCGACGGCGTGACGGGCGGCTTTAATTTCCAGGCAGCCTGGACCACCGCCCATACCGTGGCACGCGCCATCGCCCAGCGGCCATGAAATCGTTAAGAAGTCATAATTAACGCCCCCTTTCGTTGGCTCTTTTAGCGGATTTGCGTACTTTTGCCTATTAATATGGAACTTATCAGGAAATACTTTCCCCAGCTCACCGATGAGCAGCTGCGGCAGTTGGACGCACTCGATGCGCTCTATCACGACTGGAACGAGAAAATCAACGTCATCTCGCGCAAGGACATCGACCACCTCTATGAGCACCACGTGCTCCACTCGCTGGCCATTGCACGCATGATACAGTTCCGCCCCGGCACCGATATACTCGACTTCGGCACAGGAGGCGGTTTTCCAGGTATTCCCCTGGCCATACTCTTCCCCGAATGTCACTTCAAACTTATCGATGGAACGGGCAAAAAAGTGCGCGTGGCGCAGGCCGTGGCCGATGCTATAGGCCTGAAGAACTGCACCCCCGAACACCTGCGCGGCGAGGACGAGACGGGGCGGTTCGACTTTGTGGTGAGCCGTGCGGTGATGCCGCTGCCCGACCTGCTGAAGATAGTGCGTAAGAACATCTCCAGGACCCAGCGCAACGCCCATCCCAACGGTGTTGTCTGCCTGAAGGGCGGCGATGTGCAGGCCGAGATACATCCGTTTCGCCGTATCGTGGAAGTGGGCGAGCTGAGCAACTGGTTTGACGAGGAGTGGTTCAAGGAGAAACACTGCATCTACGTACCCGTATAATAAAAAAAGGAAGAATAGAATGTTGACAATCAAGACATTCCACGTGAACATGCTGCAGGAGAACAGCTATGTGGCTTACGACGACACCCGCGAGGCCGTCATCATCGACTGCGGTGCCTTCTATGACAGTGAGCGGCAGGCCGTGGTCCGTTTTATCCGCGACGAACAGCTGACGCTGCGCCATGTGCTCTGCACCCACGGACATCTGGACCACTGCTTCGGCAACGACACCCTGCTCGATGCCTTCGGCGTGAAGCCCGAGGTGCATCAGGCCGATGACTTCCTGATGGCCGACCTGGCCAAGCAGGCCGATGACTTCTTCGCCTTCCCCTACCATCATCCCACTCCCCCCATCGGGCATTATCTCTCCGACGGCGAAATCATCGAATTCGGCCATCATCAGCTCAAGGTCATTCATACCCCCGGCCATACCCCCGGCGGCGTGACCTTCTATTGCGAGGCGGAGCGACTGGCCTTCACCGGCGACACCCTCTTCCGCATGAGCATCGGAAGAACCGATTTCGAGCGCGGCTCCTGGGCGGACATGCAGGACAGTCTGGCCCGCCTGGCCCGCGAACTGCCTGCCGACACCAAGCTCTATAGCGGTCACGGACCGCTGACGGTGATGAGCGACGAACTGGCGATGAACCCCTATATGCGAAACAAATAACCATCATGACAACCAACGATTTCATACTGAGCATCTTCGTGGCCGCCCTCTTAGGCGGTGCTATAGGACTGGAGCGCGAGTACCGCGACAAGGCGGCCGGCTTCAGGACCCATTTCCTCGTAGGGCTGGGAGCAGCCCTGTTTATGATCCTCTCGGCCCACGGCTTCGACAACATCATCGGCACGCCAGGCGTACGTCTCGACCCGAGCCGAATAGCCTCCCAGGTGGTATCGGGCATCGGCTTCATCGGTGCCGGCACCATCATCTTCCAGAAGCATGCCGTGAAGGGCCTCACTACTGCGGCCGGCCTCTGGGTGACGGCAGCTATCGGCATGGCGGCCGGAGCGGGCATGTACCTGCTTGCCTCTGCCGCTACCGTTCTCGTGCTGGTGTGCCTGGAAGGTGTCACACTCATGCACCATCACGTGTTCAAGCGGCAGCACCTGGAGCAGGACGGAGAGGACGAGCAGGAGTAGGGCTGCGATGACAATGTAGTAACCAACGAAGACACGCACTCATGTTAAAACACCTATATGTGAAAAACTTCACCCTCATCGATGTGCTCGACATCGATTTTGAGGGCGGCTTCTCTGTCATCACGGGCGAGACGGGTGCAGGCAAGAGCATCATCCTGGGCGCCATCGGTCTGCTGTTAGGGCAGCGTGCCGACTCGAAGACCGTGAAGGGCGGCGGAGAGAAATGTGTCATCGAAGCGCATTTCGACCTGTCGCGCTATGAGATGAAGAGCTTTTTCGAGGAAAACGAAATAGACTACGATGCCGAGGACACCATCGTCCGCCGAGAGCTGACTCCGCAGGGCAAGAGCCGGGCATTCATCAACGACACCCCCGTGGCACTGAACCTGCTCAAGGAACTGGGCGAACAGCTCGTGGACGTTCACTCCCAGCACCAGAACCTGCTGCTGGGCAAGCACGACTTCCAGCTGAGCGTCGTGGACATCCTCGCCAAGGACCAGCAGCCCCTGACAGAATACCAGGCAGCTTTTGCCCGCTACCAGCAACTGGCGCAGCAGCTCAGGGAGACCATCGACAAGATAGAGCAGAGCCGAAAGGAAACCGACTTCCTGCAGTTCCAGTACGACGAGCTGTCGGCGGCACGTCTCTGCGACGGCGAGCAGGAAGAGCTGGAGCAGCGGAGCGAAACGATGGCCCACTCGGAGGAAATCAAGTCGGCCCTCTATGAGGCACAGACCGCCTTCGACGGGGGCGACGGTGAGGGCATCATCGCCTCGCTCCGGCGAGCCACCCAGGCACTGCGCGGCATAGAGCGGGTGCTGCCTGATGCGGCAGAACTGGCCGAGCGCATGGAGTCGAGCTACATAGAACTGAAAGATGTGGCTGCAGAGACCGGCTCACTCCTGGAAAACGTCGACTTCGACCCGCAGGAACTGGAGCGCGTGAATGTGCGTCTGGACAAAATCTACGACCTGCAGAAGAAGTATCATGCGGAGACCGTGGGAGAGCTGATACAGCAAAAAGACCGTTTGGGACAGCTGCTGAACAATATCGAAAACAGCGATGAGACCATCGGCCTGCTGAAGAAAGAGGTCTATGAGCAGGAGTGCAAGTGCCGCCAATGGGCCGATAAGCTGTCGGCTCTGCGGCAGCAGGCAGCCAGGCAGATAGAGAAAGAGATGCAGCAGCGGCTGGTTCCGCTGGGCATGCCCCACGTGCGCTTCCAGGTGAGCATCAGCCACGAGACGGAGCTGGGACGGTACGGGCAGGACCGCGTGGCATTCCTCTTCAGTGCCAACACCTCCACGCCGTTGCAGTCGGTGGCACAGGTGGCGAGCGGTGGCGAGATTGCCCGTGTCATGCTCTCGCTGAAAGCCCTGATTAGCGGAGCGGTGAAGTTGCCCACCATCATCTTCGATGAGATAGATACGGGCGTCAGCGGCAAGATTGCGGAGCAGATGGCGCAGGTGATGGCTGAGATGGGCCGTCAGGACCGCCAGGTGATCAGTATCACCCACCTGCCTCAGATAGCCGCCCTGGGGCAGCATCATTACAAAGTGTATAAGGATGAGACGAGCCGCGGCACAACGAGTCACATGCAGCAGCTCACCGGTGAGCAGCGCGTGAGCGAGATTGCCCAGATGCTCAGCGGCAGCGACGTGAGCGAAGCAGCAATGGAGAATGCCCGGCAGCTTTTGCGCTCGTCGCTACAGTCATGACAAACGATTATTGAGACATGAATATGAGGAAACGGATATTTTCATGCAACGTGGCCCGGATGTGCCTACGGTGGACCGTGGCTTTGTCGGTTCTGTTGTTTTCTCCAATTATTAACAATGTGCAGGCGCAGCCCTCCTGGGGTAAGAAGGCGGTGAAGAGCGTCTTCACCCTCAAGACGTTTGCAGCCGACGGTTCACTGCTGGGCAGCACTAATGGCTTCTTCATCAGTGAGAAAGGCGAGGCCGTGAGTGCCTATCAGCCCTTCAAGGGTGCCCAAAAGGCAGTGGTCATCGATGCCGACGGCAAGGAATGGGCCGTGGACTGCATGCTGGGTGCCAGCGAGACCTACGACGTGGCCAAGTTTCTTGTGACGGTGAAGAAGGCACAGCCCCTCGTAGTGGCAGCTGCCGCGAAGCAGGGCGATGCCCTTTGGCTGCTGCCCTACCGCGATGCCAAGCGCATGGTCAGCGCCCGTGTCAGTCGGGTGGAGCAGTTTGGTGGGGGCTACGACTATCTGACGCTTTCCCTCCCTGCACAGGAACAGGGGGTTGGCACGCCGCTGCTCAACGACCAGGGACAGGTGGTGGCCCTGCTGCAGCAGTCGGTCAGCCCGAAGGACACGGTGAGCTATGCCGTGGCCGCCCGCTATGCCGACAGTCTGCGCATCACCGGCCTGAGCATCAACGACCCTGTGTTGCGGGCCACCGACATTCGTAAGGCCTTGCCCGGCGACCTCAGTCAGGCGCAGCTGACCCTCTATGTGGGCGCAGCGTCGCTCGACTCGGCGGCTTATGTGCAGTTAATCGACGATTTCATCGGTCAATTTCCCTCTGCCCCCGACGGCTATCAGTACCGTGCCAACATTGCCCTTGCAGCCAACCGCTTCGACGATGCCCGTCGCGATATGGAGCAGGCTATCAGCGTGGCTGAGCAGAAAGACGATGCCCACTATAACTACTCGCGGCTGATACTCCAGAAGGAACTGTACAAGCAGGCACTGCCCTATGAGCCCTGGTCGCTAACGTTGGCCTTGAAGGAGGCTGAAGAGGCTTATCGCATCAATCCCCTGCCCATCTACCGCTACCAGCAGGCGCAGGTACACTTTGCTGAAAAGAACTACGAGCAGTCGTCAGACATCTTTGCTGAGCTGGCGCAGTCGTCGCTCCGCTCTGCCGAACTGTTCTATGAGGCATCGCGGTGCAGAGCACTTTTGGCCGATTCCATTGGGCAACTGGCCCTTCTCGACAGTGCGATGGCACAGTTCTCGCGCCCTTATCTGAAAGAGGCCGCCCCTTATCTGCTGGCCCGTGCTCAGGCACGCATGTCGATGGAGAAGTATCGCGATGCCGTGCAGGACCTGAACGACTATGAGTCGCTGATGCGCTCGCAGGTGAATGCCAACTTCTATTACTTGCGCCATCAGGCCGACTTGGGCGGACGCTTGTTCCAACAGGCCCTGAACGACATCAACCGTGCTATAGAGATGCAACCCTCCGAACCCCTCTATCTGGCAGAGAAAGCCGCTCTTGAGGTGCGGGTGGGGCTTTATGCTGAAGCAGGCGAGACGGCGGCTCAGCTCATACAGTTGGCTCCCAACCAGAGCGACGGCTATCTGTTCTTGGGTCTTTCGCAGTGCTTGCAGGGAAAGAAGCAGCAGGGGTTGGAGCAACTTCAGAAGGCACTCGACATGGGCGACCCGCAGGCTCAGGAGATGATTGACAAATATGGGAAATAGAGTGGCCGTAATTTCATTTTGGTTGCAAATCCGTGGTGTTGTGTTCTAAATTGTAAGCAAAGTGTGTAAAAAATACAGCGATTTGAAAGCAGAATACAAATTTTGCTGATATTTTGTTAAATTATACAAAAAGTAAGAAGAAAAGCAACAAAATGCAAGAAAAAGTTGTATCTTTGTCATTGCTAAAAGTCCACTTTACATCTACTAACTAACACATATTACGGCTATGGTTACTGTAAACTTCAAACAACTACAGGCTTGCATCGATGACTATATGGAGCGTCGGGGCAAGCATGAAATCGATGAGATGGAGGCTAACTCTGTATTGGCTCGTCTGGGGCTGATGGACGATGATCAGCGGGAGCCGGGACGTCCGCTGCGCGAGTTACTGACACGCATGCGCGATTCAGACATTCTTCCGCGCAATGTGAAACAGAGTCTCGGGGCATGGATTATCCGGAACTCGCGCGTGTTCCAGGTACGCCAGCAAATCTTCTCGTTCTAAGCACAAAATTGGGGGCCGCAACCCCCAATTTTTTTTAATCAGGCAGTTGCGAGGTTAAATTATTCTAATTCCGCGTAACTTTCTATTGTTTTCCGCGTCATATCAGTAATTTTGCACAAATTTTTATTCACATTTAAAGGAAAACAGTTATGAAGAAAATGATGTTTTTGGCTTTGTCAGCCGCATTGCTGCTGACGAGCTGCGGCAGCAAGAAAGCCTTGCTGGCCTGCCAGGACGAGAATAAAGCACTGACCTCGAACCTCCAGTCGGCTCGGGAGGATCTGGCTGCAAAGAACGCCCGCCTGCAGAGCCTGGAAGAGCAGTTGGCTGCGCAGAAGGCCGCCCTCATGGCGCAGAAGGAGCAGGCTACGAAACTGCAGGAGTCGCTCGACAAGAGCCTGTCGAACGCTTCGCAGAACAATATCTCCATTGAGAAGCTCGTCGACCAGATTAACGAGTCGAATCAGTATATCCGCCACCTGGTGGAGGTGAAGTCGAAGAGCGACTCGCTCAACATGGTGCTCACCAACAACCTCACCCGCTCGCTCTCAAAGGAGGAACTGAAGGAGGTCGACGTGCAGGTGCTCAAGGGCGTGGTCTACATCTCCTTGGCCGACAACATGCTCTACAAGAGTGGCTCGTATGAAATCAACGACCGTGCCGCCGAGACCCTGTCGAAGATAGCCAAGATTA
>Ga0310697_10003776_pt1 | contig 15178 bp, 14 predicted proteins | sample 172DNAGHGlowgp2_FD_203883 | JGI IMG/M metagenome (GOLD analysis project Ga0310697, IMG submission 203883) | Sheep rumen microbial communities from Palmerston North, Manawatu-Wanganui, New Zealand - 1728 DNA GHGlow gp2 (v2) (version 2) | ecosystem: Host-associated > Mammals > Digestive system >... | reverse complement strand
GCGTCATCGCGGACTTGATCCGCGATATCCTGCACTAAAGGGATTCGTCTTCGCACATAGGAGATGGCGGATCTTTGTCCGCCATGATGTCTTAAGGTGTAGTGTAGTATTCCCCAGCGGGGGGCTGACCAATCAATCGATATTTTCGATAATCTTATCCTCCTCGCTCAAATCCGGGACAAGTCGCTGGATAATCTTGTAGCGGTAGAAGAAACGAATGGCCACGACGCGCACCACTGTATAAGCTGGAATGGCCACCAACATGCCAATGGTGCCGCCGATATGGCCTGCCATGAGGAGCACGATAAAGATTTCCAAGGGATGCGCCTTGATGCTCGTCGAGTAGATAAGCGGCTGGTAGATGAAGTTGTCGACCAACTGCGCTGCGAGCATGATGACTAATACGATGAGGGCGAACATCCAAAGGTTGACGTCCAAGCCGGCGCCGGTGCCGAGCTTTAGCACGATGGCAAACACCACGCCAATGGCCTCGCCAATGAAGGGCCCGACGTACGGAATCACGTTGAGCAGTCCAGCGATGAAGCCGATGGCAATGGCATAGCTGAAATCAAATCGGGCAATGAGCCACAAACCAAGGAAGTCGACTAAGGCCACCCCTAACATCTCGATGAACAAACCCACAAAATAGCGTGACAACAGCTGCTTGATTTCGCTCAAGGTCTTGCTTAAGGTCAATTCGTGCTTGTCGGGGACAAAGGCGCAGATAATCCGCTCAAACAGTCCTTCTTCCTTGAGGAAAAAGAACGAGATGAACACGATGGCAAACAGGGCGACAAAGGCACTGGTGACCAAAGAAGCCACCGACCCAACGATACCGCTCACCTTCCCGAAGTCAACCAGTTCCCTGATTTTCTCCATGAGAAGCGCTGAAAGATTGAAGTCGTCGCCAAGGTTGGGAAACATCCCAATCAACCATTCGTTCACTTTGTCGATGGGATTCGACTCGAAATAGCTGCTCGCATCGATGGCTGAAGCGTCCCTGACGATGTTGGATACCAAAGGAACCATCTGCGTGACAATCATCGTCAGAATGAAAAAGATGAGCAGGATGGTGAGCACAGCCAAAAGCCAGTCGGGCGCACTCTTCCCCTTGATTTTTATCTTTCGCATCAGTTGCATGAGCGGGCATCCGATCATGGAGACCACAAAGGCTACGATGATGTAGATAAGCACGTTCTTGAAGTACCAGCACAAGGCCAGAACTAAGGCCAAGCCAGCCAATTTGATGATGTAACCTGCTAATTTATCGGTGTTTCGCTCGTTTTCCATGGGAATTGTTCTGATTTGAAATGACAAAAATAGTATTTTTTCAATCCTAATAGACGATTTTTGGTAATTTTGCGTTCTCTTTCAAAAAGGAGTCTCACCATTTGTAATTATCATCCCAAATGAAACGTATACATCTTATCTCATTGTTAGCACTTTTTCCTTTTGCCACTTTGTTTGCGCAAGTTTACGAACCTCTGGCACCTGATGCTGATACTCTGGAACTTGACGACCAGAGGATCAATGACTTGAACTCAGGCAAGGCGGTAGTGGAGGAGTCGACCGTGATGGAAATGCTGGACATGGTGAGTTCCTACGGTATGACGAAAGATGTGTACTTGGATATCGACAAGAACGCATGGAACAAGTATGGTTTCAAAGAGGACGATGTGCCAGTCTATGAAGACAGTGTCTATATGCAACGCATTCAGGCCTTGGCCTACGAGACCACCATTCCACTGACTTTCAACAGCCATGTCAAGTCGTTTATCGAATTATATGCCAACCGCCGCCGCCAGCAGTCGAGTCGCATGCTTGGTCTTTCCTACGTCTATTTCCCGATGTTTGAGGAATACCTTGCCAAATACAACCTCCCTTTGGAATTGAAGTATCTGGCCATGGTGGAGTCGGCGCTGAACCCTATTGCAGGCTCAAAAGCGGGTGCCAAGGGCTTATGGCAGTTCATGCGCGGCACAGGGTCGGAATATGGCTTGAAAGTGAGTTCTCTTATCGATGAACGTTACTACCCTGAAAAGGAGACCGATGCCGCCTGCCGATACCTGAAAAGCCTTTATTCACGTTATGAGGATTGGTTCCTCGTGCTAGCCGCTTACAACTCGGGCCCAGGTACGGTCAACAGAGCCATCATTAGGGCAGGAGGCGTAAAGAACTATTGGGCCATTTGGCCTTACCTGCCTGCCGAGACACGTGGCTATGTGCCAGCTTTTATCGCTGTGACCTATGTGATGAATTATGCCCCTGAGCACAACCTTTATCCCATGGATCCTGGACTGCTGATGCATGGTACTGATACGGTGTTAGTGTACGATCGCGTGGCTTTCAACCAAATCAATGAGTGCATCGGTGTGCCCATGATCGACCTGGAGTTTTTCAACCCGCAGTTCACCAAACGTGTTATTCCAGGTACAAAAGAATCTCCCTATACGCTGCGTATGCCCACCAAGTACACCTTACGCTTCACGCAGCTTGAAGATAGTATTTACAACTACGTAAGCAAGTCTGAGAAAGCCCGAGAGATTATTGAGGAAAAGGTGGAGGAGGTGAGCGACAGTTTCGTCCACGTGGTGAAGAAAGGCGAGAGCCTTGGCAGTGTTGCGCGGAAATACCATGTTACCGTGGCGAAGATCAAAAAGTGGAACCACTTGAAACGCGAAACCCTCCACGTGGGACAGCGCCTTACCATCTATCGCTCAGGCTCTCCTTCGGCTCAGGTTAATAATAAAACCACTAAGAGCAGCGCCAAGAACAATAACAAGGCGACAAAATCGGCCTCGCTCAAGACCCACACCGTGAAGAGAGGAGAAACACTCAGTTCCATCTCAAGGAAATATGGTTGCACGGTCAACGACCTCAAGAAGTGGAATAACCTAAAGAGCAACCGCGTTAAAGTGGGGCAGAAGTTGAAGATTAAGAAATAACCCGATTGCAGGCCTTTGGCTTGCTTCTAAAAAAACAACATGCTATGAAAAACGCTCTGAAAATCGCCATCATTGTCTTGATTGCCGGCATGATGGTGTCGTGTGAAGAATCCAGTGGCCCCAGAAAAGCCCGTTCCGTGGGCGGCACCCGCGAAATCCTGGTCATCACGCAAAACCCTGACCAATGGGATGGTACCATAGGCGATACCCTCCGCAGTTTCTTCTTGCAGGATCAATATGGACTGCCTCAACCTGAGTCGCGCAACAACTTGGCGCACATCAATGCGGAAGCCTTCTCCGATATGTTCAAGAAACACAAGTGCATCTTTGAGGTTGAAATCGACCCAACCCTCAAGGAGGCCGTGGCTAAGACCATGGAAGACCATTGGTCGGCACCACAACGTTACGTGAAAATCAGTGCTCCCGATGTAGCCTCGTGGCTTGCGGTTTTCGACAAGCAGAAAGAAATCTACCAGCAGTGGTATGACAAGGTGGAGCGTGAGCGCATATTGACCGTGTTTCGTCCCACTAAAGACGATTCCATTGCCAGTGCCATCGCCAAAAGGTTCGGCTTCACTTTGACTGTACCTCAAGGCTTCTACATTGCCAAGTCCGAGTCCGATTTTATGTGGCTTCGCAAGGAATTGGAACGCTCGAGTGCCGACATTGTCATCTATCAGATACCTTATCGCGATACTTTGCAGTTTGAGCCTAAGGCTTTGCTCTCGATGCGTGACCTGATGATGGGGCAACACATTCCGGGCCCTTCTGAAGGCTCCTATATGGGTACTGAGACCGAGTTTGTGCCGCCTTTGGTAACCACGGCGAACCAATATCCTTCCGGATACGCCAAGGAGATGCGAGGCATGTGGAAGGTGTACAACAATTATATGGGTGGACCTTTCGTCTCCTACACCTTTGCCAATAATCGCACAGGACAGCTTGTCACCGTTGAAGGCTTCTATTACGAGCCCAACCAGAAGAAACGCAATCCTATGCTCCAACTCGAATCCATCGCCTATAGCTTGAAGTTCGTCGAGGAATAACTTTTATATGGATGTCCCGCGACTGCAATGGTTCAAGACCGAGGAGCGTGAGGGAAAGACCTATGTTTACGACCCTCTGCGCCGTCGACAGGTTGCACTGACCCCTGAGGAAGAAGTCAGGCAGCAGGTGCTGTATCTCTTGGTAGAACGTCTCAAGGTGCCTGCGGGTTTGCTTGCTGTGGAGTATTCGGTGAAGGTGAATGGTTTGGACAAGCGAGCTGATGCTGTTGTTTTTGGCACGGGAGGCTCTCCTTTGATGATTGTAGAATGCAAGGCTCCAACGGTGACGCTTAATGAGGCTGTGCTTGAGCAGGCTGTACGTTATCATTCCGCATTAAGACCCAAATACTTGCTACTCAGCAATAGTAACGCTACCTATTGTTTCAAGGTAGAGGGACAAAGATTAAGTCCACTCGACCATCTCCCGGAGTTTGATGAAATGAAAAGGTGAAAGCAAACTTAAGCAGCGAATGTAAACAATAGGTTGCCGAAGAAATTCCACAGCGTGGAGGCTCCCACTGCAAAGACCTTACTGAGGTAGAAGTTCCATTTTAGCTTGCCGTTGAGTAGCCACACCGTCAGCGTGTCGATGCCTAAGCCGACCAATGCGATGCCAAAATACTTCACATATTCCATCCCTATTTGTGGGTTGGTGCTTTGGAAAGTCCAGATGCGGTTGAGCAGGTAGTTGGTCGTGGCGGCGACAATGAAGCCTAGGATGTTGCTTAGGTATTTGTTCCATTTAAGCCATTCCTTGCAGATGTAGGTAACGCCGAAGTTGACGAAAACACCTGAAAAACCTACAACTCCGAACTTCAGGAATTTCAGGAGGAAGGCTCGGCTGAGTTCTATGTTCAACAAGGTTTTCATGGCTTTCGAATTGCCCTGCAAAAATAGTAATAATTAATAAGGTGTTTGAAGGTACTCGGAATTTTCTGCTTGGAGGTTCCCATAGGGAATGGAGAGTTGTTCGTTTTGTATACAGCGGCGGCTTGTACCGTATACGGTTTGTAAGCTCTTCTTGCCGCTGCAGGAAAAACAAGTGAGATGACTCCATTCGCTGGGGAATCCCGTTGTTTTTGTTGAATTTTTCTTGTCTTTAGGACAATCCCGAAAAAAATACTATATTTGCAGAAAATTTTGACGATGAATGCGGTGAAAGACATCTCCATCGAAGCCTACGACTATCCTCTGCCCGAAGATCGCATTGCCAAGTATCCCTTGCCCGAGCGCGATGATTCGAAACTGTTGGTGTTGAAAGGCAATGAGTTGCAGGAATCGCAGTTCAAGCACATCGGTGATTTCCTGCCCAAGGATGCTTTATTGGTTTTCAACGAGACCAAGGTCATTCGTGCCCGCTTGCAGTTCCATAAGGCTACGGGCTCGCGCATCGAGGTGTTTTGTCTTGAACCGGAACAAGACTATCAGTTGGCATTCTCATCCAGCTCTCCAGTCCGCTGGAAGTGCCTGATAGGCAACTCAAAAAGATGGAAAGAAGGCCCCCTCACCATGGAGCTAAGGGTGGGAGGTGAACCTGTGATTTTGACGGCGCAACGCGTCGCGCAGAACGACCAGTATGCCGAGATTGATTTCTCTTGGACACCCGAGAGTCTTTCGTTTGCCTCTGTGCTTGAGGCTGCCGGCGAAATTCCTTTGCCGCCTTATTTGCATCGTGATGCCGAACCTGCTGACCGCGACCGGTACCAGACCGTCTTTGCGCGTTATGATGGCTCGGTGGCCGCTCCTACGGCTGGGCTGCATTTCACCCAACCGCTCATCGCTGCCCTGCGCAACCAAGGCTTCACCTTCGACGAGGTGACACTGCACGTCGGGGCAGGTACGTTCAAACCTGTCGCGACCGACACCATTGGCCAACATGCTATGCATTCTGAGACCATTATTGTGCGTCGGTCGTTGATTGAAAACTTAGTTTCCCATTTCGGGAAGCCGATTGTCCCTGTCGGAACCACCAGTACCCGCACCTTGGAAAGCCTCTATTGGATTGGTGTGATGCTCAAGGAGCAAGGTTCCGAATTGCGTCCGCTGCATGTGGAGCAATGGTTCCCCTACGAAAGCCATGGCTCACTTTCTGCAGCAGAATCCCTACAATATGTATTGAATTACCTTGAAATTCATGGCCTAACCCGCCTTGAAGCCACAACAGCCCTTATGATTGCACCTTATTATAATATGCGTATCATCACTGGGTTGATTACGAACTTTCATCAGCCGAAGAGCACCTTATTGCTGTTGGTTTCCGCGCTTATTGGCGAGCGTTGGCAGGAATGCTACCGCTTCGCCTTGGACCACAACTTCCGTTTTTTGAGCTATGGTGACAGTTGTTTATTCTTACCGTGATTTTCTGGCACGTTTTTTGTATTTTTTCCGAATTGTAAGAAACAAAATTAATTATTCACTTTAAAACTTAATCAAAATGAAAAGATCTATTCTATTTGGAGTCCTGGCAATGTTTGCCGTGAGCGCCCTGAGCGTCCAGAACTTGAATGCTCAAAATGTCAAAACAGCTGACAAACCAGCTGTGAATCCTACACAGGCCATCAATGAACCTAAGGAAAAACCGAAGAATCCATCAGCCATTAAAGGTTCTAATACAACTGTGACCGTCAATCCTACAGCAAAGGATGAGCCCGCAAAAACAGCAGTGAGAACCGCTCAAAATCCTAAAGGACAAAAGGATATCAAGACTAATAAGCCCCAAAAACCTGGTAAGCCCAAAATCGTTAAGGATAAGAAGATGAAGGATGATGCCAAGGCCGATCAGAAACAGGAAGGCCAGAAGATGCAAGGCAAGGATGGCTTCCAAAAAAAGAATTATAAGCCTAGCAAGCCCAAAATGGTCAAGGATAAGAAGATGAAGAACGATGGCAAGGCTAACGAGCAAAAAGTAGATCAAAACGGTCAGGGTAATGAACAAAAGCCTGCAATTGTAAAGCCTGGAAAGATTGAGAATAATGCCCAAGTCAATGAGCAAAATGCCAATCAAAACGCTCAGGGAAAAGAAAAGCTTGGTATCGTAAAGCCTGGAAAGATCGAAAATAATGCCCAAGCTAGTGAGGTGAAGGAAAACCAAAAGCAAGAAGGCAACTATAACGCCAACAAAAAGAATAACAACAATCCTACCCTCAAAAAAGATGAGCCTCAGGATCCTATAAATAATGTAGTTAGACCTAAAGAAAAGGTCAGCGAGGGAACTGGTACTCAGAATAACAACGGCACGATGTAATACTTGTCTGACGGTTAATGAAAAAAGCGGGATGCTGGATGAACCTGGCATTCCGCTTTTTTATTTCAAAGCATTTATTCACTTTTTTCTTCCCGAGAGTAGTTCAGCGTAAGCGCGGAGGTGCTTTTTCTTTTCTTCAGGCAAGCCGACGGCAGCTAAGGATTCAATGGCCTTGTGATCGTAGTCGAGCATGACCGTTTCGACGGCCTCTTTCACATGCAAGCGGTCGTAGATGGCCTGCACCTCCTCTATTTTCTCCTCTTCATCGTGGTCGATGCGAAGGGTGAAGAGGTATTCAAGGCGTTTGCGGTCTTTTTCTGAGGCCAATTCCAATGCCTTCAGGTAGAGGTAGGTCTTCTTATTGTCGGCAATGTCGCCGCCATGGCGCTTGCCGAACACTTCCACATCGCTATAGAGGTCGAGGATGTCGTCTTGCAGTTGGAAGCTCATACCCATATTGATACCGAAATCGTAAAGATGTTGGATGTCGGCATTTGTTGCGCCTGCCACGGTCGCACCCATTTGCAAGGCAGTGGCCAAAAGAACGGCAGTCTTCAGCCGGATCATCTCTAAGTATTCTGGGATGGTCACATTGCCTAAAGACTCAAAGTTGAGGTCCATCTGTTGGCCTTCACAGATTTCGATGGCCACTTTGCCCAATTGTTTGGCGAGTTCCGCACCTTTCTTGGGTTGCAAGGCAAATTGGAAGGCTTTGGCGAGCATGGCGTCGCCGGAGAGGATGGCGATGTCAGCGTTCCATTTCTGGTAAACGGTCTCCTTGCCGCGTCTGAGCGGTGCCTTGTCCATGATGTCGTCGTGGATGAGGGTGAAGTTGTGAAAGGTTTCCAAGGCCAAAGCAGGCCATAAGGCCTCGTTTTTGTCGCCTTCAAACATCTCGTTGGCCAAGAGGCAGAGCATGGGGCGAAGGCGTTTGCCGCTTTGCAAAATGGTGTAAGCTATGGGTTCGTATAATTCCTTCGGCTGTCCGCTGAAGTCAGTCTTTGCCATGAAATCGGCGAAATCTTGTTGCAGTTGCTTGATTGTATCCATGAGATTAGATGTTTCGATGCCACAAAATTAAAGATTTTCGTTGGAAACGGACAATTTGGAGCGGAATTTGTAGTTTTTCTTTTGTTATGCATAACAAAAGAAAAACCATGAAATACCTCCGACTGATTCCCGCGTTGTTGCTCGGCGCATTGTTGACCGCCTGCAACACGACCAAGAAACTCTATGAAGCCCAAGAATATGACCAAGTGATCCAGCGCCTTGCACCCGACATTTGCGACGGCGATAGGAATGTTGATCGCATTAGTATGTTGGCGGCTTCGTACCATAAAGCCAACCAAGCCGACCATGAGCGCATCCAAGCCTTGAAAGCCTCAGGTCAGCCTGACGTTTGGCCCGAAATCTACCAGCGCTATTGCAGTATGAAGGGCCGTAACGATGCCTTGAAATGCTTCCCGACCAAGGTGAAAAACGGTATGAACTATGTGAAGCTCGACCTTGACGAGGATATGACCATCGCCCGCAACAAAGCGGAGGCTTTCTTGTTAGCCAAAGCCAACCAACTCCTCAATACGGGTACACCTGCTGATGCTCTTGAGGCGGACAACTATATCGAACAGCTGTGGCATACCAACAAGGACAACAGTAGCTTGCCTGAGCTGCAGAAGAAAAGTCTGCTGCGCCAAGCCGAACGCGTGCTGATATCGGTCGACAATGATGACGAACGCCCACTGTTGCGCGACTTCGTTGATATTGTGCTGCATTTCGACGCAGGTGAAGTGCCAGCCAATGTGGTGCCTGCCACACACCGCATGCACTTGAGGAGCGATGATGCCGAGGTGAGGGTCGTCATCAACGACATCCAAGTCACTCCCGATCGCCTCGATGAGGTGACCTTCAAGGAAACCAATGGAGGCAAAACCGTTGAAGTGACTGACCACTCGCAAAACAAAACCGTTACTGTTTCGGGAACAATAAAGTATTACGATGCCGATGGCTATCGTTCGCTGGCATCAGTGCCTTTCGAGGTGAAATCCACCTTCAAGAACGATTACACCACCATTAAGGGTGACCGCGATGCTTGTTCGGCTGAGACTTTGGGTAGACTCAACAGCCATCCTGTGCCCGTTCCGACGGACGAGAGCATGCTTTTGGATGCTGCAAAAAAATTGAATGATTTGCTGGCTACTGAGCTGAAGAAGTAGTTTTTTCCTTGCCCAATCGGTTCATTACCGAGTCCATAATGCGTTCCAGCACTTCGGGCTGTGTGGAATAATACTTTATGTTTTGCACAAAAATGCTGTCAGTAATGCCATAATGCTCAAAGAATTGGTCGTAGTATTCCCTCGTCATCTTGTTATAGTCTTTCGGGACGATTTTGACCGAATCTTCCGCTTTCTGGTCCCGCTCTTTGGATTTCTGGTAGTTGATGTCGGCTTCTATGATTTGCACGTCGGTCAACACGTCAATCATTTCCTGTTCCGTGAGCAGCCGTTCGGGCATAAAACTTTTCTCCTTGGAACCGCAGGCGGTCACAAGGAGAAAGAGCAGGATGAAAATAGATAGCTTTTTCATTCCTAGTTAGTTACCCACATCCGACAAGAACTTGATGCGCATTAGGCGCACTTCTTCCTCTTCATATTCGTCTTCGCCAAGCTCACGGAGGGCAGCCTGAACATCATCCGATTCGGCCTCATGGAAATAATCAAGGATGTCTTGCTGGTGATAGATGTCGATGTTCTCCTCAATATAATAGTTGATGTCGAGATGGGTGCCGCTCGATACGATGCTCTCAATTTCCGAGAGCAACTCGTCGAACTCCAAGCCCTTGCCATAGGCGATGTCTTCCAGCGGGATTTTTTTGTCGATGTTTTGGATGATGCCGATCTTGAGTGCGGAGTTGTTGACCACCGACTTCACCACCATGTCGTTCGGGCGGGTGATTTCGTTCTCTTCCACATATTCTTTGATGAGCTTGATGAAGGGCTCGCCGAATTTTTCGGCCTTGCCTGCGCCCACACCCGCAATTTGGGTCATCTCCTCCTTGGTGATGGGGTATTGGATGGCCATGTCTTCCAGCGATGGGTCTTGGAAAATGACGAATGGAGGCAGACCATTTTGTTTGGCGATGGTCTTTCGCAGGTCTTTCAGCAGGGCAAAGAGGGTCTTGTCGGCGCCACCATCCTTATTGGCGCCCATGGCCGCCATGGTCTCCGGATCGTCGTCGTCAGTATTTTCGTAGTCGTGGTCTTTGACGAGCATGATGGTGTAAGGCTTCTTGATGAAGTTCTTGCCCTCCTTGGTGATTTTCAGGATACCATAGTTCTCGATGTCCTTCGATAGCAGCTTGTTGACCAAGGCCTGACGGATGACAGCGGTCCAATATTTGTCGTCATGTTCGTCGCCGGCACCGAAGAACTCGTTGTTTTCCTGCTTGGCAGCCTTGATGTCGCCTGTGAGCTTGCCGGCCAGCAGCTCTGCGATGTGTTTGGTCTTGAAGAGCTGTTTGGTGTCTTCCACGGCTTCGAGCACGAGCTTGAGGTCTTCCTTGCCGTCGAATTTCTCCTTCGGGAAGCGACAGTTGTCGCATGAGCCGCAGTTCTCCTTGTTGTATTCCTCACCGAAGTAGTGGAGTAGGAGTTTATGGCGGCAAACAGCTGATTCGGCGTATGTTACGGTTTCATTTAGCAGTTCGCGGGCGATTTCCTGTTCGGCCACGTTCTTGCCCTTATTGAACTTCTCTAGTTTGTGGATGTCCTCGTAGTCGTAGAAGGCGATGCAATTGCCTTCGCCGCCGTCGCGACCTGCACGACCTGTCTCTTGATAGTAGCCTTCGAGGCTCTTGGGAATGTCGTGGTGGATGACGAAGCGCACATCAGGCTTGTCGATGCCCATGCCGAAAGCGATGGTGGCCACGATGACGTCGACCTCCTCCATAAGGAACTTGTCTTGGTTCTCCTTACGCGTCTGGCTGTCGAGGCCGGCGTGGTAAGGCAGGGCGCGGATGCCGTTGACAACGAGCGTTTCGGCCAGTTCCTCCACCTTCTTGCGGCTGAGGCAGTATACGATGCCCGACTTGCCTGGGTTCTGCTTGATGTATTTGATGATGTCCTTGATGACGTCTTTGGTCTTGGGGCGCACCTCGTAATAGAGGTTGGGACGGTCAAACGACGACTTGAAGACTCTGGCATCCATGATTTCCAGGTTCTTCATGATGTCGTTTTGCACCTTAACAGTAGCAGTGGCCGTCAGGGCGATGATGGGAAGGGTCTCGTCGATGGCATTGATAATGGGGCGCAGGCGGCGGTATTCAGGGCGGAAGTCGTGACCCCACTCCGAGATGCAGTGCGCCTCGTCGATGGCGATGAACGAAATCTTGAGGCCACGCAGAAATTCGGTTGTCTCCTCTTTGGTGAGCGACTCGGGCGCCACATAGAGTAGTTTGGTCTTACCGCTCTTCAAGTCTTCCTTCACCTCAAGCAGTTCGGCTTTCGAAAGTGATGAGTTCATCACATGTGCGATGCCCAACTCTGTGCCAAAGTTGCGGATCATGTCGACTTGGTTTTTCATTAGGGCGATGAGTGGCGAAACAACGATGGCTGTGCCTTTTGACATCAGCGCCGGTAGTTGGTAGCACAGCGATTTACCGCCCCCCGTGGGCATCAGAACGAAGGTGTTGTTGCCGCCAAGGATGCTTTTTATGATCTCTTCCTGGTTCCCTTTGAACTGGTCGAAACCGAAAACATTCTTCAACAGTTTGTGAATCTCAAGGTCTGCTTTTTTTGCCATGATTTCCTCCTTTTGGTATTGTCCGAATTTTTGCGTTATTTTGCAATCTGTTTTGAAAATCTGCGTTATTGCCAAAGAGAGTTTTCTCCCCAATCAGCAAAGACAAAGTTATAGTATTTCACCAATACGGCGCAAGTAATTTTTGAGAAAAGATGAGAAAAAATGGAGAAATAATTCAATTAGCCTCTCAAATTATTGAGAATGAATCGAATGCAATCATTAGCCTAAAAGCCAAATTGGACGACGATTTTGCTGAAGTGGTGGCGTTGGCGCTTGAAAACAAAGGAAATCTGGTGTTTTCGGGCATTGGAAAAAGTGCCCTCATCGCCCAAAAGATTGTGGCTACGATGAATTCGACGGGCACTACGGCAGTGTTTATGCATGCCGCCGATGCCATTCATGGCGACTTGGGCATTGTTCGTGAGGGTGATGTCGTGGTGATTCTCTCAAAAAGCGGCGAAACACCTGAAATCAAGATGCTGGTGCCGCTCATCAAGTTGCGGGGCAACAGGATCGTGGCCATGGTAGGCAACCGCCAGTCATATCTTGCCTCGCAGGCCGACTTCATCCTCGACGTGACCGTGGATGAGGAAGCCATCCCAGGCAGCTTGGCGCCCACCAGCAGCACAACAGCCCAACTCGTCATGGGCGATGCGCTTGCATTAATATTAATGAGGTGTCGCGGTTTCTCCACCGATGATTTCGCTAAGTTCCATCCTGGTGGGGCTTTGGGCAAACAACTTTATCTCCGCGTGAAAGACCTTTACATTAGGAACGAACGTCCCGAGGTGGGTCCCGACGACAACCTCACTCGCGTCATCATTGAGATGACCCATAAACGCCTGGGTGCCACGGTGGTGATGAAGGATGGACAACTATTGGGCATCATCACTGACGGCGACCTGCGCCGCATGCTGATGAAATACCCCAACATCGAGCAGGTAAAGGCTGAGCAAATCATGACCTCCAATCCCAAGACTATTGACGAGGATGCCTTGGTGGTGGATGCCTTGCACAAGATGCGGGAAAACAGCATCACGCAATTGCCTGTGGTGCATGAGGGGAAATATTTGGGGATTATCCATTTGCATGATATATTGAAGGAAGGGATTTTTTAAAGGCTACTGGCTCTTGGCTGCTGGCTACTGGCAGACCTTTCCCCCAGAGCGTCATCGCGGACTTGTTCCGCGATCTCTTAAAGCAGAGGAAAGCCAGAGGCCAGAACCCAAACGCCAAACTGAACAACTGAATAACTGATAACTGGCTTACTGGACTGTTTCGTTCCTCGCAGTGACGCAAAGCGGCAACAGAACAACTGAATAACTAAACAACTGATAACTGAAGATGAAGCTAAGAACTGAAGATTTGGTCAAGAAATACGGTCAGCGCACCGTGGTCAACAAGGTGAATGTTGAATTGGAACAAGGTGAGATTGTCGGTCTGTTGGGTCCCAACGGGGCGGGTAAGACGACCACGTTCTATATGGTGGTAGGGCTTATCAAGCCTTATTCCGGAAAGGTGTACCTTGAGGATCAGGACATCTCCGACCTGCCCATGTACCGTCGTGCCCAAATCGGCATCGGCTATTTGGCGCAGGAAGCCTCAGTGTTCCGCCAGATGAGCGTGGAGGACAATATCTCATCGGTGATGCAGTTCAAGCAAGGACTTACGAAACAGCAGCAAGCCGAGAAGTTGGAAGGTTTGCTCGATGAGTTTGGTTTACAGCATGTGCGTAAGAGCAAAGGTATACAACTCTCAGGCGGTGAGCGTCGCCGCACCGAGATTGCCCGTGCTTTGGCAGTCGACCCTAACTTCATCCTCTTGGACGAGCCTTTTGCTGGCGTCGACCCTATCGCGGTTGAAGACATCCAGCGTATCATCTTCAAGCTGAAACGCAAGAATATCGGTGTGCTCATCACTGACCACAACGTGCACGAGACCTTGAGCATCACCGACCGCGCCTACCTGCTTTTCGACGGTAAGGTGCTCATGTCGGGCTCACCCGAACAACTAGCCGCCGACGAGCATGTCCGCGAAGTGTATTTGGGGCATAATTTTATTCTTCACAAGAAAGAAATGTAGGGGAATCCCAATTCATTCCATTTTGCTGGCAAAACATACCGACAGCAAAATATAAAGCACCATTACGAAAGGCAAGGCCACTAGGCGGAACACGGCCACTGCAACTACGGCACCGATAAGGAAAATCCACCTGACTTCGTTGCCTTTCCATTTCGCCGATTTCATCTTGAACGAGAAAAACCTCAATCTACACACCATCATGAACGAGAAGATGAGTGTGATGCCGAGGCAACACCAATAGCCCAATGCACCATCGACAAGGTGCCCCACTTGGCCGAGGGCTAGGGGGAGTGAGGCGATGAAGATGGCCATGCTTGGAGCAGGCAACCCCCGAAACGAGGTCTTCTGCGTGTCGTCGACATTGAATTTCGCCAAACGGATGGCAGAAAACACAGGCAACAGAAACGCTAAGCAAGGCAACACATAGACCCCAAGTAGCGTTACGGATGGCAAGTCAAAGGCATGAACCATCAGCCAGTACATGATGAATCCGGGCGCGACACCCGACGAAACCACATCGGCCAACGAGTCCAAGTCGGCACCGATGGGCGAGTGGGCATGGAGGAGGCGCGCTGCAAAGCCGTCGAAGAAGTCGAAAAGACCAGCCACAAAGATCATGACGGCCGCCTTGACGGGCATACCGCAGGCGACAAAAAGGATGGATAAGCAGCCTGAAACCAGGTTGCCGCAGGTGATGGCGTTGGGGATGTGTTGCTTGATGGACATGGTGTTTTATTTTGTGCAAAGGTAGCGCTTTTTTCAAAAAAGCGCTACCTTTGCACAAAATCTAAATCAATTTATGCAGCACCAGTTTTATTCCTTGCAAAAGGTTGCGGAAATCGTCAACGGGCAACTCGTCGGAGCCTCAGATGAACGCAAAATCAGCGATTTGCTCATCGACAGCCGCCACCTGATGGATCCCAACCAAACCTTGTTTTTTGCTTTGCAAAGCCACCGCAACGATGGCCATAAGTATATTGATGAGCTTTACGAGAAAGGGGTTAGGGCATTTGTGGTGAATCAACGTCCCGAGGCATCATGCCTCGAAGCCGCTTTCATCGTTG
>Ga0310697_10003774_pt1 | contig 15181 bp, 9 predicted proteins | sample 172DNAGHGlowgp2_FD_203883 | JGI IMG/M metagenome (GOLD analysis project Ga0310697, IMG submission 203883) | Sheep rumen microbial communities from Palmerston North, Manawatu-Wanganui, New Zealand - 1728 DNA GHGlow gp2 (v2) (version 2) | ecosystem: Host-associated > Mammals > Digestive system >... | reverse complement strand
CCACGTCGGGAGAAAGCATGCGGCCAAGGATGGGGTCATAAAGCCGTCCGTTCATGTTGATGAGGTCGAACTCGTCGTAATGCTCGTGCAGGGTGTAGCCACGGTCGAAAGTTGCTTCGACAGGCTCAGCAACCGAATAGTTCTGCCATGTGCCTGAGTCTATTATTATTCTTCTTTTAACCGCCATTCGTTTGTTTCGCAGGAGTATTCATAAATATAATAGTCCATACAATGAGGCCAATAACCTAATAATACTTCATCACCATTCATTGTCGCTGTCAAATAGTGTATGTATATTTCGATACAGTTCCCTTTCAAATAATAATGAACGTCCAAAATATCGATACCTTGTTCTAAATCATCTTTCAGTTTTGTAATGGTTCCCTTAGAAACTGTTCGTAAACCAATACTCTCATAGAAAGATTCATTGCATTTGACCTCCTTGGGAGGCAATCCATCTTGGCATAAGAAAAATGGATGCTGTATGGGTAAGTTTTTAACAAGATGAAGATAATTGTCTCTACTTTTTATTATACTTTCTTTGAGCATTCGGTTAATATCATTCTCATTTTGTCCGAAAGAGCATGCATATATTAAGATTAGAATAATGGTTATTATCGACTTTCTCATGGTCTGATGAATTTGGTTGGATTAATGAAATCTTGTGTTGTTATTATGGATTGAACCCCTTTTCTGTTGTAAACGTATACATTTCCGTCTCTTCTGCCGAAAACATAGCACACATGATTTCCTGCAATTGCATAATCATCTGGTGTTGGAGACTGCTGAAATATAGTTGTTGAAATATGGTCATCATATACAACGCTCGCACAATTCCCACTAGGGTGACTATGAAATGTCGGATATTCCATCCCTGTAGGGAATTTTATATTTATCTTTTGATCAACGCAAGGACTTTTTACATCTCCTGGTGGAACTTCCATGACAAGACACTCATCAATATACCCTCCATACTCTCTATTATTGCATTCTGCGGAACCTCCATTGCCATCGTCTTGAGAAACAATATCATACATTCTATTTCGACCGAAACGGGACGGAAATATTTCTACAAAGCAATTATAGATATCATTCCATGTTAAGGTAGTTGCCCCTCCGTCAAAAAAGCTTAAAATGTCATCTTTCATACCCATAACTTCTGGTATTTCTGAACGCAAAACATATACCTTCCCATTATCATATCTATTGGCACCTAAGAAATCCCCGTTTTGGTCATAAAATCCTCCAACTCCCCCTCGACTCGTCGATGAGTTATTACCTTCCGTATATCCCGTACTCGTAACCGCCGTTCCATTAACATACCCCGAAGAGCTATTAACGCACGGATGCACGCTCCTTCCCCAAAGCACGTCGTTGGGGTCGTCGGAATGGTATCGGGTTGTGGGGTCGTAGCACTGCTGCTGGGGTTGGCGACCATATCCGTCGGCATACCACCCCGTCGGGTCGGTATATCGGAGCGGGTTGTAGCCGCAATAGGCATAGCGGTTGAAGGCTTGGGCACTTGTCGGGTCCTGCACATAGGCATCCACCGAGAGGAAGCTGCTCGTCAAGGGATCGTAGCAGCGGCCGTTCATGTTAATCAGGCCGAAGGCCGTCATGTGTTCGTGGCCTGTGAAGCCGCGGTCGAACATGGGCGTGCCAGAATAACTCCCACTCCATGTCTCGGGGTCGCGCAGGTTGCCCCAGGCATCGAAGCTCAATTCTTGCACAACGTTGCCCTCGTTATCGGTTATCGTGGTCCACGAGCCGAGGTGGTCCTTCAGGATGTAGTGGATGGCTTCCTCGTTGTCTTGCTGTTCTACCACAGCGAAAACGCCGTAGGGGCCTATAAGATAGGTGAGCGTCTTTGCCGTAGTGTTTTCCCCGTCGTCCTCGGTGATGTATTCGCAAAAGCCCACATAGTCCTTGGTGCGTGTTATATCACCTACGTTTTCCACCATGCGGATGCGTTGCTGGTCGTAGCCGTAGGTGTAGGCCAGCGTGTTGCCGCCTTCGGCGATGGTCTTCACCTTGTCGAAGCCCGTGTAGGTGATCTCCTGGGGGGCCGATGGGAACACGTCTTCCACCGTCTCAGCGCTCGTCATGGCATGGGGCTGTGCAGGCTGCCCTTGGGCTGCGGCAAATCCTGCATCGGCAAACACGACCTGCCCGTCAGCCTGCTTGTCGGTCATGCGGCCGAGCGGGTCGTAGATGATCTGGCTGTGGGTGTTGCCTAGGTATATGTCGGTCAGACGGTTCATCTTGTCGTTTGGATTATACATCACCCCTCCTTGTCTGAGTCTATTATTATTCTTTCAATCTCCATTCGTTAGTTTCACAGGAGTATTCGAAAACATATTTATCAATGACATGAGACGGAGATGATAAAAGTACCTCATTGTTTTCTTCTGTAACGGTCAAAATGTGTATGTATATTTCAACAAAATTGCCTTTCAGATAGTAATGAATTTCCATCAAATCTATTCCTCGTTCTAATTCAATTTGATGAATATTTAGTTTATTCAATGAAATAATATCTAAGCCAATATTTTCATAAAAAGGTTTGTTTTGCTCAAGTATTGGGTTAGGTAGACCATCACTACACAAAAACAAAGGATTCTTTCTTGAAGTCTTCTCACATAAACCATAATATTTGGCTTTCGCTATCAATATACTTTCTTCAAATAGTCTGAGAAGTTGATTGTCATATTGTTTTTGTTTAGAAAACCGGGCCATTTTTTTTGCTCTTTCTATGTCAAAAATGAAGGAATAATCATAAGAATGAGGGATGTATTCCCCTTTGACGAAAGAAACCGAAAAGCCAGGAATGGATTTTATCACCCTAATAGCTTCTTCGTCAAACTCTGTATATCCCGATGACTTTAAAATCTTTATCTCTGCAATCCTACCTAAAGTATCAATATCATATCGGAGATGAACCACTGGCTTTTTTTGCAAAGTTTGCTCATCCAATTCATTCCATCGAGTGTTGCAATATACGAATTCAGAAAATAATAAATCGTTGTGGTCGTATTGAGAATACTTGCTTTTGTTTTTGTTGTCTTTCACTCCTTGAACCACACCATTTTGGAAAACCACAGTCTTCTCACTTTCATAAACCATAGTCCACCAGGCATTGTCATAAAACATTTCTCCATAGCCCAAATACATTGTATCAGAATAGTGGCACATCTTTCTTCTCTCCAAAGAACCCAGAATACTCCCTGTGATGTTTTTGTTATCATTATTCATAATAGCTATTAAATATAATGAGTCATCATCTATCTCAAATTCAAATCGATAACCTCGATAATTGTTTGTTTCATTATGTTCACCACATAAACTATTCAAATACATCATTTCTTGTTCACTGAAATTCTCATGTATTGCTATTCGAGGAATAGAATGGTATTCTATTCCATTCCAAAATACTATATCCCTAACTTGAGGTGTTGCATTTAACCCCAAATATAGCGATGTAAGTACGCAAATGACAAACAGTTTAGTTTTCATGACAAATCTCAATAGTTATTTTGATAATTTGAGTAAAGAGTGAGGAACTTGAAGAGTACGTTTTCTATAATTCTCATCACCATAATTATTTGCTTTATTCCATTGATAATAATATTCTGCTGCTTTCATATAACCTATTAGAAAATAGGGGCTGTGTATGGTTGAAAACGAAGGACAAATATTCTCTATAATTGGTGTTGATTGGTGATTAGGTTGTAAAAAATCCATCATTCCTTTAAAATTGGGTGCAACTGAGAATTCGTTTGGCATGACCATTTGAATTTGATCAATTACAAACGACGTGAACACTTTCGCTTCGAACTCATAATTATACTCTAAAGAATTGTATTCCGACGCATTCTCAATTTTTTGAAAGGCATGGAATAATTCTTCACAAAACACACTAACCATGCATAATGAATTTTCATCTCTAAATACAATAGTTCGGTTTTTAATATCTGTCAAAGCAGGATGGTCGTCTTTAGTTTCTCCAATTCTTATTATATAGATGATATTCGACATGCTCAGGCTTTCAAATAGATTACGAAACAAAGAACTGTTTTCTACGGCGAATTGAGTAGCATTATGAAATGCTTCTTGTTCAGATGGAGTCATTTCAGATGGATCAATTATTGGTTCTCCCCCACTACCACTTCCTCCAAACATCTCATTCCCTATCATCCAAGTCCCAATGAAAATACCCATATCCCACTGATATTTCTTCACGTCCTGCGAGGTAAACACCTTTTCCGCAAAGTTAACGCCCCAGTTTTCATGGAAAGGGTTTCCAGGTCTCAAGCCGCCAATGGGTTGCCATCCACTCGGGTCGGTGTACTTCAGCGGGTTGTTCAGGCAATAGGCGTAGCGGTTGAAGCTTTGCGAGTTGTCGGGGCTCTGCACGTAGGCGTCCACCGAGAGGAAACTGCTTGTCTTCGGGTCGTACATCCGGCCGTTCATATTGATCAAGCCGAAGGCATAGAGGTGCTCGTGGCCCGTGAAGCCCCGGTCGAACATCGGCGCGTCGGCAGAAGCAGGCACAGGCCCGTACCATGTCGCAGGATTGCGCGGGTTGCCCCAGGCATCGAAACTCAACTCCTGCTCAACATTGCCTTCGGCATCTGTAATCGTGGTCCACGAGCCGAGATGGTCTTTCAGGATGTAGTGTACGCTTTCCTCGTTGTCCTGCTTTTCCACTATGGCAAACACGCCGAAGGGGCCCACGAGGTAAGTAAGCGTCTTCGTCGTTGTGTTTTCCCCGTCGTCTTCTGCAATGTATTCGCATACGCCCACATAGTCCTTTGTTCGCGTCATGTCTCCTACATTTTCCACCATGCGGATGCGCTGCTGGTCGTAGCCGTAGGTGTAGGCCAGCGTGTTGCCACCTTCGGCGATGGTCTTCACCTTGTCGAAGCCTGTGTAGGCGATCTCCTGTGTGGCAGAGGGGAACACGCCTTCGGCGGTCGCCGCGCTCTTCATGGCGTGGGGACGGGCGGGCTGCCCTTGGGCTGCGGCAAAACTGGCGTTGGCAAACACGGTCTGCCCGTCGGCCTGCTTCGTGGTCATTCGGCCCAGCGGGTCATAGACAATCTGGCTGTGCGTCGTGCCAAGGTATATGTCGGTCAAACGGTTCATCTTGTCGTAGTGGAAGGTCTCCTCTAGGTTGCGAAGGTTGTCCTTCCGGCTGGCTAAATTACCAAATTTATCGTAACCATAAGACAGGTTCTACATATGTTTTTGTTCCAAAAACCATAGTATTTCTTGCAACTCTTTCAATTCAACTGTGTAACAAACTGATTGTTTTTATCATCAATTGGAATATCTATCTTGTTATCATTGATGAAAATAATCTTCATAATACGGTTTACAAGTTTTACATCGGAGATTATCTCGGTAAACATATATTCCTTTTCAACCTTTATAGTATCCAGATCAATAAATAAGATGTTTATTTCACATATAACAATAACATATCTTTCATAAACCATCATATATACAAAGGGAGTATCCAATCCCCAACATTTAAAATCGCCACTGCTGGAATTCAATATGCAGAAATGTTGGTCTATTCCAATTCCATAATTGTTTTTGTTTAGTAGCTCTATCTTTGGTTCGACCAAATCACTATACCAAGAAAACTTATATTTTTGTCCCCCCACGGGAAGAAAACCAAAGCATTTATTGAATCTACTGTCTTCCTCAGAAAACAAAATTGGTGCTTCTAATGAATAATACTCTTTTGATGTTAGTCTTTGCATAATTCTAATATATTCTTGGAATAACTGTGACAACTTTAGGTGCTGATAACATATTGCTGTTTTCATAAAAGAACCCAACATTAATGCATCCAGATTTGCTAATTTCAACTTGTCTAGTAATAATCGTTCCATAGTTATTTGTTTGAACATTAACTATCTTGCCTTCTGTAATTGCTTGATCAAATATCTTGTTTATTTGACGTTTATTGGTGATTCCCAATTCTTTTAAATCATTTGCGTTTTGTATTGATCGTGTAGCATTATGGCTATTTGAGTTGACTTTCCCGAAAAAGAAATCGTATTTTTTTGAGTCAACAGTGTAGTATTTTGCATTTTTTATTTGAGATATCGCACTAATAAAACATTCCACAGTCATTCCACCAAAGAAAGTTGTCATTGCTGGAATACTATGCCACAGGTTCCATCCTTTGACATAGGCTTCAGTACTTACAACATACTTTCCTTCAACATTAGGATCAGTCGAATAACTAAGATTCCAATTGTTTAACACATCTTCAATATCTCCAAATGTAGCATCAGAAGACGTCATATATAGCAACCCGTTATTGTATAAAAGGTTTTCTCCTCCAATGTTATATTCAATTCTACCAGTAAAAATGTTTAAATAATAACCCTCGCCCGTTTTTATCGGTTTTGGTATTATCCCCGATGATGTCGTATTCTGACTTGTACTATTCCCTTCGCTATACCCCGTGCTCGTAACTGCTGTACCATTCGCATACCCAGAAGAACCGTTATCACATGGATGCACACTCCTTCCCCAAAGCATGTCGTTGGGGTCGTCGGAGAAGTATTGGGTGTGGCCACCCGTGTTCAAGTTAGGTGCCCCTGGTGGTTTCGTACCATAAACCCATCCTGTCGGGTCGGTGTAGCGAAGCGGGTTGTGAGCACAGTAGGCATATCTGTTGAACGCCTGCGCGCTGGTCGGGTCCTGCACGTAGGCATCCACCGAGAGGAAGCTGCTCGTCAAGGGATCGTAGCAGCGGCCGTTCATGTTAATCAGGCCGAAGGCCGTCATGTGTTCGTGGCCTGTGAAACCGCGGTCGAACATGGGCGTGCCAGAATAACTCCCACTCCATGTCGCTGGGTTGCGCAGGTTGCCCCAAGCGTCGAAGGAGAGTTCCTGCTCAACCGTGCCTTCGGCATCTGTTATCGTGGTCCAGCTGCCGAGATGGTCTTTCAGTATGTAGTGTATGCTTTCCTCGCAGTCCTGCTGTTCTACCACTGCGAAAACGCAATAGGGGCCTACAAGGTAGGTAAGCGTCTTTTCTGTGGTGTTTTCCCCATTGTCTTCGGTGATGTATTCGCACACGCCCACGTAGTCCTTGGTGCGTGTTATATCACCTACGTTTTCCACCATGCGGATGCGTTGCTGGTCGTAGCCGTAGGTGTAGGCCAGCGTGTTGTCGCCTTCGGCGATGGTCTTCACCTTGTCGAAGCCCGTGTACGTAATCTCCTGGGAGGCCGAGGGGAACACGCCTTCCACCGTCTCGGCGCTCGTCATGGCGTGAGGCCGTGAAGGCTGCCCTTGGGCTGCGGCGAATGCGGCATTGGCAAACACGGTCTCCCCGTCGGCCTGCTTCGTGGTCATTCGGCCCAGCGGGTCATAGACAATCTGGCTGTGCGTCGTGCCAAGGTATATGTCGGTCAAACGGTTCATCTTGTCGTAGTGGAAGGTCTCCTCAAGGTTACGGAGGTTGTCCTTTCGGGTCTCAAAATTACCAAATTTATCGTAACCATACGACAAATTCTGCAAATTATTAGAGGTGACGATGCTGTCGATGTAGTGCATATCCTCTTTGTAGGCACGGTGAGTGGTTGCCCCGTTACCTAAAGTGGCATCGACAAGTTGCCCGTAGGCATTGGCCTTGTCGGTCCTCCACAACACGTTGTTGCCGTCGTCCTTGATGGTCTGCAAATATCCGTTGCGGTATTCGTAAGTGGCAGTCACTCCCGTCGGGAATACGGTCTGGCAAACCCGCGAATATTCGTCATAATATGTCCTGGTCTCATAAGCACCTGAAGGCCGGGTCTCAACAGTCTTTATGTTTCGGCCAAGGTTGTCGTAATCATAGTTAATGCGTTGGATGGGGTGGTAGTCATAGGTATGGTGGAGCACCTCAGCCAAAGTGCCTTTAGCAGGGCCGTCCGCCTCGTTGTAGGTGTAGCGGGTATAGGTGCTTTCCATGTCGCACATCTCGACCTTGAGACGCCCTAAGCCATCGTATTGGTAATGGGTCTCGTTGCCATCCGCCAGCTCTTTGGGCGACACGCGTTTGCGGAGCTCTCCATAGGCGTTGTAGGTGGTGGTGAGGGTGCCGTAGTTCGGGTCCGTCAGGGTGAGGCGATTGCGGGCGTTGTCGTATGTGGCGGTAATAGCCGTCGTAGCATCGTTGTTCACCTTGGCCTCGGCCAAGAGGCCGTCGGCATAATGGTCGTAGGTAACATAGGAGTTGCCCGAGGCGTCGTCGCTTCTCACGGTCCAGCCCATCGCATTGGTGGTGACGGTACTGGATTGCGGTTGGCCTGCCGTGGGAGTGACGACGGTTGTCACTTGGTTGCCGACGTAGTCCGTGGCCGTCTCGGTGCCGTCGGGAGTGATGACACTGACAGGCCGGTCTAGATTGTCGTATTGATATGACGTCTCTTGCAGCGCATCGCCAAGGTGATATGGGTTGAACACTTTTCCCAGCCTGCCCCTGTCGTCGTAAGTCTTGTCAGCAAAGATAGCTTCGCCGTCAAGCCCGAAGCTGACGGTACGGAGCTCGACGCCGGTCTTGTGGTAGTAGGTTAACGTCTTTTGGTTGCCTGACGAACGGCTCCATTTGAGATAAGAGGCGTCTCTGGGAGCATAAGGATCTCCCTCTTCAACCCAACGTAGGGCGGTGCATGTCTGTAATTGGTCGGGGCCAATGCTCTTCGCTTTGGTGCCCAGCGGATCTGTCTCATAAGCGGTGACGAGGCCGTTGCTGCCGACCAGGGTATCCAAGTTGTCGTAATTGTCATAGGCATAGTTTGTCTCATACTGCAGGTCTCCACTGATGGTGACTTTTTTGGTGACCAAGCGCCTTTGGTTTTCGACACCTTCTCTAGGACCGTATTCGTATTTCTCCATCCTGTCCTGCTCACCCAAGGTGCCGTTGGGCACCTTGACGGTCTTCTTCTTCAGGTTGCCTTCCTCATAATACTCGAAGTCTGTCCTTGTCATCAGAGGGTTCTGGTCGATGCACATCGGGTTGTCGTACAAACGGCTCACGAGATAAGAGTCTGGAGCTGTATATTCATAGGTCCAGCGGCGGCTCACGTCCGGCTTGCCGTCACGTTTTTGGGTGACGGTTTTACGGTGAGGCCGGTTGACCGTCCAGGTATAGTAATTGTTGCTTGTGAATTCTATGTTTTCCTCAGTTTTGAACTCGCATTGGCTGTAACTGGTGACGTTTTGAGCATCTGTTCCTGTGCGTGTGTCGGTGCAGTTGTAGGTGTTATAATAAATGTTGCTTGTTCCGAAACTATAATCATACTCGACTATTTCCTTGCGCAAGAGATCGTTAGGGTTTGAAGTATCATAGTTGAAGAAGAGCGTAGATTGCCTTGTCATGGCGGGCTTCACGATTTATTGGTTGCGTGAGTTGGTTACCTTGCAAAACTCGTAGTCCCGCTCCATCGAAATGCGCCATTCCCCATTGACATAAACTGAAGCTATTTCCTTTTCCGGAAGCGAAAAGGCGTGGTTGCCCATTGTCCCAATTTCATATTGAATAGAGGTGCTACCGACGGGCTCATCGTTGACTTTGCTTAGGTTTTCTTGCTTCAGAAAACCGAGATAGCCGTGGCCGTCCTTATGGAACAAGGCATTCCAGAAGGAATAAAAGATGGTGTATGCCGCATTGTGGATCTTGTACTCTGTTACCGTGTAGAGCGTTCGGAAAGGCATATTGATGTTGCAAATGCCGTTACCCAATTCAGTCCTCCGCATGCCGGCAATGGCAGGATAGCGGTATGACATCCGGGTATCGTTGCCCAAGCCGTCGGTCACACAAGTTACGCTGTTGTACTCATGAAGTGAATACAGGGAGCAAAGCACGGGTTTCTTCTGTTGCACCCTATCGCTCTCTGGCGCTTCGTTGCCGAGGAAGGACATGTTGTCCTTGTTGTGGAAATTGCCCACGTGAATGTATTGGCTTCGTGTCCTAATACCGGAAATGGTCGCTTTGGCCAATGGGTTGAAACCGCCTAGATATTCGTATTGGCCGTATTGGTCTAATTGTACTATCGTGCATGGAACGAACTTGGAATGTACACGGATGGAATACTCTCCGTTGATCCAACATGACAGAGCAATGTCGCAGAGACCATCGCCGTCGAAGTCGGATGCGAACATGGCAAAGCCGCCTCCCTCGTCCACCTTCTCCAACGAGTAAGTGTAAAGTTTCTCTGGCGGAGAAAAGCTCAATCCCGCAAAAGATGATGTGGGTTGATAATCGAAGGAATTGCCTTTCGAATAAAGGAAAAACCACTTCAATTGTTCGGCTTCACCATGGCGCCCGTAGCATAACAGGTCAGTCTTGCCGTCACCATTGTAGTCTCCAGGGAAAAGATTGAGTTCGGAAACATACTTTATTTCGTAACAACTATGCATGGGTTCGAACGAATACCCTCCATTGTTATGACCAATACGATACATCCAACCATAGCTGTGGTTCACTATAATGATCTCGGTTTTCCCGTCACCGGTAAAGTCTCCCGATACAATGTCGTTGGCTATGATTGTTTCCAAATTGGAGATAGTGTCATATGAACAGGTTCCATTGTCACAATGTATGTAATATGCTGGAACCATGGTTGGCGTGTCGTTATTAAAATCATAATGCAAAAAGGCCAGAGCGCTTTGTTTCCCTTCTCCTAAGAAGTCTCCGAATGTCAGATACAGCTTTAAGGGGGTCACCAAAGGTGAGTCCCAAGCGGCAACGAACCTTTCCCCTGATTGGTTGACGAACAAGGCCAAAGATGTCGTCGCATTTATTGGGTGCAACTCATCTGGAGTATAGTAATGCAGGATGATGTCATCAAACCCGTCGTCGTTGATGTCGAGCACGTGTATCCAGTCAAGATTAGAAGCTAGGGGATTCCCATTGGCTGTGTTCATTGACAGGCCTGAGTCGAGTTCAAAACTACCATCGCCTTGGTTGAGGAGTACATTCATATCAACGGGGCCTGGATAGGTGCTACATCCTTTCCCCTTATAGGGAACGGTGATGACGTCGGAAAAACCGTCCGCATTGAAGTCGCCGACAAAGATGAAGTTATTGAGATAGGTTGTGTCCAATTCACTTTTGTATGAGGTATTATGTTGATAAGAAGGTGTTTCGTCCTTCTCCCAGATAATCCTTGTGGGATTCAGGGTATTACCTTCTTTCTCCAAACTTATGCCAATGAGACGGTTGTACATCTTGTTGTTGCTATAGTTTGACATGGCATGGGCACTTGTCCCTGAATACTCCATGGTGTATCTCATCAATTCCCCACGGTTACGTTTGTCAACCCTTATGTTTGTCAAAAGTCTCTTTTGCTGAACGATGTTGCCGGCAATGTACCCAAATTCATAATCCATTCTGTTTTTGTATCCGAATCTTACTGTAAACTCAGGATCGATGGAAAACTTTCCGTTTGAGGTGTATTGGATGGAATCGATATAGTATTCCCCCGTTTCCTGCATCTCTGTATAATAGTATTCGATGCTGTTGCCGTTGCGGTCAGAAACTTTGTTCAGAAGCCAACACAAAGCCATGACATTCCCGTTCTGTGGCTCTATTCGAGCATTGTCTGTAAAGCCGTATTCAAGAATAGTCCCATCAGGATTCCACACTTTGAAGTTATCTATATATCGAATGGTAAAGCTATTGCCAAAGATACTAATGGTCTTTTCTTTGACATAAGCCCTGATTTTTGCAAAGCCATCCTGTTCAGTCTTGTAGTCAATGCTATCGCCGTAGTTGCTCACTTCAATAAGCCGTTGCCCGTCAAGCATAAAGCGGTCTGTTTCGTCGTTGATGGTCACTCCGCCTTTTGCACCATCATGGTAAAGAGTCTTCCCCGTTCTAGTTATGGACGAAAGGCCCGACAAATCCCATTTCCAGCCCGCAAGCCCGTTACCGCCTTGGCTATTGTAGGTTAGTGCCAACGAAGGTTGCATCCCGTTAATGCCCGCCGGCAGCTCAATGGGTATGGAATAAGAGACACCACCTATTGCCCCAACATCAACACTGCCGCCCAGTGCGCCCACATAGCCCTGGTCACCTTCATTTGGTCCTCCTTGCTCACCGTTGCCGGGAGGGAAAATGGCATAATCGTCTACAACAAGTTCCGTATTGAATACATGGTGTGGAAAAATGTGTGAAATACGTCTGAATCCCGGATTGAGCACGATAGAGTCGCCAGCCAAAAACCGATAGTCGACAGTATCATTAAGATTGGTGTCGAGGACAATCACCTCGTCTTGGACTACCACCGGTGACTGGGCGTATGCAATGGTGGCCGATAGCCACACTAAAACCGTAAGTATTGTTTTTTTCATCTTTTTGGAAATTGGTTATTTGTGGTTTATCTTTTGACCACCTTCCAGGTCCGCTTCTCTTGCTCGGATGACAGTTGCAGGAAATAGACACCGGCTGACCTTTCACCTAAGTTGAATTCCTCGTTCATGTCGGAAAGAATGCGCTGTTCGATCAAGATGCCATTGGCGGTGTATAGTGAAGCTTCAATAGGGAGTGTGGCGGTGCCAGACTGTCGGATCGTAAATCTGCTTTGGGTCGGGTTGGGGTAAACCGAAACGTGAAGACCGCCCCAAGTCTCTCGTTGCCCGTCAAGCGTAGGAACCAAATCCATATTATCCTCTCCAGCAAGGAAATCGTCGCTTTGTATACGCCTGATTTCCAAAATGCGGCTTATTCGGTTTCCATTGGCATCGTAACCGAAATGCACAGTCGTGTTTTGCGCCAAGGCCGATGCCGATAGTAGCAACAGCAAGCAAACTGGTATGTATAGTATCTTCTTCATGACAGTTTTACTTGTTTTTCAACGCGTTGATTTCCGTTTGCATCGATTCAATTTGCTCTTGCAGTTGGATGGTATAGAGTGTCAGTTCCTCAATCTTCTTAAGTAGAAGGCTCTGCATCTCATAGACCTCCACTCCATTGTCAACCACTTCCTTCTCTGAAGGAATGTCGGGCAGGTGGCGCTTTTCCGAGACATATTCTTTCAGTTGCCATAGAGGCATGAGCTCATAGTCTGGTGCAAACACACAGTCAAACCAATCGACTTGTCTTTTGATGATTATTCTATCTGTCAAGATCCCCTCTCTGACCCACAAGCCGTATGTGTCCGTCAAGTCGTCGTAACGGTTCGGGGAGATATTAATACCCACAATGCCATTGAGAACAAGTGGCTTTTTCACATCACTGCCGTTATAGGTGTTGGTAGTCAAGCTCTTTAATATCATAACACCATCTTTATCCACCTCAACCCCATGCTTTTCGTCACGCATCATAATAAAAGTGTTTTCGGTTGAAGGGTCCTTGGGCTCAAGGATAATGCCCGCGTCTTCCCCATAGTCGGAACGGATGTGCAGCTTGGCTGCAATGTCGGGCACGGGCACGTCGCCGATGGCCACTTTACCCGTTTTGCACAGCGTGTCGCCCTGTGGATAATCGTTGGGCGACGGGCCGATGGTAAGCGTGGGATGTATGCTCTTGAAACCAATCATTAGGCTGTGGCTGTACTCGTTTTCGAGAAACTGTTTCGGCTTCAGTCCCGAACCGGGAAAGCCACTTCCGATGACCATGCAGTTTTCTTCTCCCATTACTTTCAAAAAGCGGCCAATACCAAGTCCGTGGCTATACATTACCTTCAAGTCTTGTCCCATTGCAAAGGAAGAGCTTCCTCCAATTCTGTTTGCGGTACCCACAGCTAAGGAGTTAGGGCATAGCCCATTAATGGTATCACCATAACCTACCGCCAAGGCATTGTTTGCCCCAACAATGTTATACAGGCCAATGGCGCCCGATTTGGTACCCGTTAGGGTATTGTTCTCTCCGATGTTGAGTTTGGTGCCTTCTACAACAGTGTTTTGTGCCATGCCCACAAGACCTAGCAGGCAGGCGACCAGCGTAATTGCAAATCTTGTTTGTTTCATTGTCTTGTTTGTTTAGTTGTTTCTCAATCCTTCACAAATTTTCCTTCGGCCACCGTGCGGCTTCCGGCGACGATGCGATACAGATACAGACCCGAGGCAAGGTTGCCCGTATCGAGCCTAATCAGGTTGCCCTCCTGGCCGACGGCACTGTCGAGGCATTTCACGCCCCCCGCGTCGAACAGCAGGATGCGGGTGTTGTCGGCAATGGCTTCCGGAAGCGGAATGTTGATGGCGTCGTTCGTGGGGTTGGGATAGGGCAAGAGAGGTCCACTGGTGTCAACTTCCTGAACCACGTCCCAGGTGATCTCGATGTCCTCCCTTCTGAACTTCATCAACATCCCTTGAAACTCCGGGTCACCAGGTTCATTCGTCCCTCTCCGCTTGAGCATCGGCACAAGGCACCCGCCGTCGTTGAAAGCCGCGGGCTGTCCTGGGCGGAACAGGAACTCGTCATCCCTGAATGCCTTACGCCCCAAAAGGTTGAGATGCTTGTCCACAATGATCACATTGGCCTGATAGATGTCTGAATATAGCCGTTCGGCACAATAGGTGATTGCAAAGATGGTGGTGTCGTCGATGTAGGCCGTGCTGGTACCCCGTGGCATCCATGCAGTCGAGTCGTAGGGTGGCAGTCGCAATTCTCCGTACACGTTCAATGCCGAATCGATGACGTATAGGGAAGAGTAATAGAAAGTAGTCCGGCGATTAAGCTGGACTTTATTGGCGTGAAGTATCAAACGGTCGTCGTCTATCCAATTGCCGTCGGTGGAGATTTCATAAATGGGATCCACTTCGTATCCATATCCGCCTTGCACCTTATTCAGGTTTTTCCTAGATACGACTTCAAAACCCATGTCGACCACATATATCCCTGGCGCACCTGTGGAGCTCAGGAAATTACCTCCTTCCACAGCCATCAACAAATTGTCGGAATGCGGCTCGTAGGTGATTTCCTCGATGGAACTGGCATAATAGGTCGGAAGCGACTTCATGACAAGTATGTTGAGTTCTTCGTCCAATTCGTATAGCTGCAAGGCTCGCCGATAATACTCCTGCTGGGTATAGTAGGCAGGAGCGGCGGCAAGGATGACTGTGCCCGAAGGGGACAGGATGGAATTCAGCAACATCCCTGAAATGACATAAAAGCAATCGAAAGCTTCGTCCTCAACACTGAAAGTTCTCGAGTTTATCGGCTCCAATT
>Ga0310697_10003772_pt1 | contig 15184 bp, 13 predicted proteins | sample 172DNAGHGlowgp2_FD_203883 | JGI IMG/M metagenome (GOLD analysis project Ga0310697, IMG submission 203883) | Sheep rumen microbial communities from Palmerston North, Manawatu-Wanganui, New Zealand - 1728 DNA GHGlow gp2 (v2) (version 2) | ecosystem: Host-associated > Mammals > Digestive system >... | reverse complement strand
CGCCCGAGTTCACGATGGTGAGCGTGCCGCCCGTGATGTTGAGGTCGCTGTCGGCCTTGATGCCTTTACTGTCGGTGCCACTCGTGTTGATGCCGAGCGAGCCGCCGCTCATGGTGAAGAGGCCCGAGACCTTGATGCCTCGTTGGGCTTCGGCGGTCGTGTTGATGCTGAGGTTGCCGATGGCGATGGTGACGGTGCCCGAGAAGTCGAGGCCGTCGGAGCCTGCCGAGGCAATGTCCAACGTGCCGCCATTCCATTGCAGGTTGCTGCTGCCGTGGATGCCGTCGCTATCGGTACCTAATATATTAATGGTGCCTGAGTTCATCGTCATCGTGCCTTCCACCGCGATGCCGTGCTTGGCGTTGCCCGTCACGTTCAGCGAGCCGCCGCCATTGATGGTGAGAGCGCCTGCGGCTTGCAAGGCTCCGATGAGTGCGCTGTTGGCGTTGTCGACGATGGTGGAAGTGCCTCTCAGGGCGAGCGTGACGCCCACGTTTGAGGCCAAGTTGATGGCCGCCGTGCTTCCGCTGGTGAGATTCAGCGAGCTGAGGGCTAAATAGAATGAAGAAGCGCTATACAGGGTTAGCGAGCCGTTTGTGGAACTGCCCGAAACGACGTAAGGGACGTTGGCCATCGTGGAGTTCACTGTGACGTCGGCACCGTTTGTGCTGACTCCCACGCCGCTGTTGGAGAACGGGTTGACTACATTCACGCTGCTTCCGTTGTAGGTGATGTAGACCGTGTCGCCAGTCGGCGGTAGTTCCTGACGGAAAATGATGCTGTCAATGTCCTTGATGTTGAGGTGTTGAATGCCGTTTTCGTCGTTGATGTTCATGAACGAGCCGTCGAAGCGGAACTCTTCGATGGCGCTCACGCCCTTGTCATACAGCAAGGAAGCGTTGTCGTAGACTTTCATGTGGTATTCTTGTGCGCCGAGGCCCATGCAAGCCAATAAGAAGGCTGCGATAAACAAAGTCTTTCTCATAGCTTGAACATTTTTAAGGTTGCTGACTCGGTTTTCACGAGGTAGATGCCCATCGCGAAGTCGGAAATGTCAATGGCTTGTTCGCCCGAAGCCGCGAAGGTCTTCATCAGGCGGCCATCGAGGGCGTAGATGCTGACGGTTTGCGAGTCTTGAAGGTTGCGGATGACCAATGCGTCGTGAACGGGGTTGGGGAAGATGCTTAATGCAGTGGCTTCGTTTTCATGGGTGCCTTCCGTTTCGAGGCAGGTCAGCTTGCGGATGTCGGCCAGTGGAATCCTCACCGTGTTTTTGTATTCGTTTATCTCGATGACGAGTGTCGTGTTGTCCTCGAAATACATGCGGTCGGATTCCGTCATTGTATAGTTCTGCTCGGTGCCGTCGTTGAGCGTGACGACGACTTGTGTGGATTGCGCTTCCATGCCGAAAGCCATGCCCATGATGAGAGCCAAGAGCAGCAATCCTCGGTTGATTAATCGTTTCATAAGCGTATGCGTTGTGTGTGTTTGATTCAAACAAGCGTGAAAAATGCAAAAATAGGTATTATTTTGCAAATATAAGTTCTGTTTAATCAGCGAAATCAGTCGTTTTAAGTTGAATTTCTTATTGTGGGCTTAAAAGATATGGCCTTGTGACGGAGCCGTTGCAGGCTAACATTTCCTTCGGTGTGCCGCTGAAAATGAGTTTGCCGCCCATGTTGCCACCGCCGGGACCGAGTTCGATCAGGTAGTCGCACTGTTTCAGCATCTCCAAGTTGTGCTCAATCAGGAAGATGGTGTTGCCCGCATCGACCATTTTGTCAAAAAGGTCCAAAATCCGCTTGATGTCGTTGAGGTGGAGGCCGTCGCTGGGTTCGTCCATGATGAAGATCTTGCCCGCGTCGCGCAGATAGGAAGCTAACTTGATGCGTTGCAGCTCGCCGCCCGAGAGCGTCGAAAGCGACTGGTTGAGATGCAGATAGCCCAAGCCGACCTTGCGCAAAGGCTCCAACTTGTCAGCGATGACGGTGCCTCTGAACATTTCGGAGGCTTTGTTGGCGGTCAGGTCCATCACCTCGGCGATGTTCATGCCTTGCACCTTATAAGATAGTACTTCTGGCGAATAGCGCAGTCCGCCGCAAGCTTCGCAAACGGTCTCGATGCTGTCCATGAAGGCCATATCGCTGACGATGACGCCCTTGCCTTGGCAAATGGGGCAGCCGCCTTTGCCGTTGAAGGAGAAGAGGTCGGCCTTGGTCTTGTTCGTCTTGGCGAAGAGCTTGCGGATGTCGTCGGCCACTTCGAGGTAGGTGGCAGGCGTTGAACGTAGGCTGATGCCGATGTTCTTTTGGCTGATGTAGACGATTTCCACGGGCTTCGGATAGGCCTTGCGGAAACAATCCATCAACGAGCTCTTGCCCGAACCGGCCACGCCTGCGATGCCGCACATCACGCCCAAGGGCAGGTCGATGGTCAGGTCTTTGATGTTATGCAAAGTGGCGTTCTCCAAACGGAAAAACGACTTGGGTTGGCGCACCGTCTCCTTGATTTCCGTGGTCGCGCTGAGGAATTTGCCCGTAAGCGTTGGGCTGTGGAGCAGTTCGCCGTAGCTGCCTTCAAACACGATTTCGCCGCCGGCCATGCCCGCGCCTGGACCCATGTCGATGATGTGGTCGGCGATTTTGATCATGTCTTTGTGGTGCTCGACGAGGATGACCGTGTTGCCATGGTTCTTCAGTTTTTGCACCGACTTCTGCATCAGCAGGATGTCGTGGTTGTGCAGGCCCACGCTGGGTTCGTCCAAAATGTACATCACGTCCGACAGTGGCGAGTTGATGTATTTGGCGATCTTGCAGCGTTGCGCCTCGCCGCCCGAGAGCGTCCCGATGGCGCGGTCAAGGGTGAGGTAGCCGAGGCCGATTTCCTCCAAGGCGGCCAAACGTTCAATGGTGGCATGCTTGATGTCTTCGGCCAACGGATTGTTGATGGTTCCCATCCATTGTCGGGCTTCGGCGATGCTCATGGCGGTCACTTCGGCGATGTTCAGCCCATTGATTTTGCAGGAGCGGATTTTCTCGTTGAGGCGCGTCCCCTTGCAGTCGGGACAGGTGCCCATGGTCAACATCGGGTTGAGCACGGCGGCATGGAGCAGGCCTTCCTCCGAGTTGATGATGCTGCGGTACATGCGCGGGATGAGACCTTCGTATTTCGCGCTCTTCGGCCAGTTCGACGGCGGGTTTTTCAGCTTGATTTGTGGCGAGTTGAGGAAGAGGTCAAGTTCCTCGGGTGTGTAGTCCTTGATTTTCTTGTCGAGGTCGAAGAGGCCGCTGTGGGCATAGCGGATCCAGCGCCAGCCGCCCTTGCCGAAAGCGATGTAGTGAATGGTGTCCTCGTCGTTGAGCGACTTGTCGAAGTCGACGAGCTTGTGGATGTCCAACTCGCGGATTTCGCCCAAACCCGCACAGCGTGGGCAACTTCCTGATGGATGGTTGAATGAGAAGGCGTCGGAATAGCCCACGAAAGGCTGCCCGATGCGCGAGAATAACAATCTGAGTAGCGCGTATATATCTGTATATGTGCCTACTGTAGAACGTGAGTTTGAAGTCGGTTTCCGTTGCTCAATCACGATGGCGATGGGCAGATTTTCAATGTCGCCGACGTGCGGACGACCGTATTTGGGCAAATACTGCTGCGTGAACGACGGGAAAGTGTCGTTCAGCTCGCGCCTCGACTTGGCTGCTATGGTATCTAAAACCAATGACGACTTGCCCGAGCCTGACACGCCCGTCACCACGGTGATTTGTCGCTTCGGGATGCGCACGTCGACGTGTTTCAGGTTGTTCTCGGTGGCGTCTTTGATGATGATATAGTCTGATGTCATCGTGAATGGAGTTGGGATGCAAAATTGCAAAGAATTCCTCAATGAATGTGGCAGAGCTTCACTTTGGCATTGACGATTTTGTCTTCTGAAACGGTCATGATGTCACGGTCGAGAATGACAAAATCAGCGTCTTTGCCCACTTCGATGCTGCCTTTGCGGTTTTCGAGGAAGCAGCCTTTGGCCACCCATATGGTGATGGAACGCAAGGCTTGTTCACGACTGAGGGCGTTTTCCATTTGGAAACCCTCGGCAGGCGTGCCGTCCAAATGCTTGCGTGCGACGGCGGCATAGAAGGTATAAATTGGGCTGATGTCCTCGATGGGGAAGTCGGTGCCGTTGATCACCCAGCCGTTTTGCTGAAGCAGGTGCTGATAGGCGTAGGCGTTCTTGATGCGGTCGCCAAGGCGTTCTTCGGCCCAGTCCATGTCGGAGGTGCAGTGCGTGCTTTGGATGGAGGGGATGATGTTGAGGTCGGCAAAGCGTTGGAAGTCGGCAGCGTCGATCACTTGAGAGTGCTCGATGCGCCAGCGGAGGTCGTTGTCGCCTTTGAGGTATTCTGAGTAGATGTCCAAAATGTGGTGCGTGCCACCGTCGCCGATGGCATGGCAGCACACTTGATAATGGGCATCGTAGCATTTTTGGCAGACGTTTCGGTAAAAATCGTCCGTCTCCAATATCAGGCCGCTGTTGGTCGGGTCGTCGGCGTAGGGTTCAAGCAGCTTTGCGCCGCGTGAGCCAAGGGCACCGTCGGCGTAGATTTTCACGCTGCGCACGGTGAGCCTTTCCTTGTCGATGACGCCTTGGCGCATGAAGTGGCCCATGGTCTCATCGTCGGGGTTGATCATCGCGTTGACGTGCACCTTCAATTGACCGTTTTGTTGCAGACTGTCGATGAGTTCGATGGTGGCGATGTCCAAGCCTGCGTCGGTGACGCTGGTCAAACCAACGCCCATACAGTCCTCTTGGGCCTTGAGCAAGGCTCGGGTTTGCTGGGCGGCGTCCATCTTGGGCATCAAGGCTTTGGTTATATCGGCAAGGTTGTCCATCAGCACACCCGTGCAGCGACCATCCTTGACAATAGCCATGCCGCCATCCATCTTCGTGTTCACATCGATGTTGGCTAAATCAAGTACTTCCTTAGAGACCAACACTGCATGTCCATCCACACGGGTCAGCAGTACGTTTTTGTTTGGGAAAGCCTCGGCAAGCCTTTGGTTGTCAGGAAACTCAGTTACTTCCCAGAGGTTTTGGTCCCAGCCGCGACCCAGAAGCCATTCGGCAGGGTAGAGGCTGTCGTGCACTTTGAGACGTTCGATGACTTCGTCGTAGGATCGGCAACCCTTCAGGTCGGCCCAGCGGATGAGGTTCTCGCCATAACCGTTGAAGTGGCAGTGTCCGTCCATGAAGCCTGGATACACCGCATCGCCTTGGGCGTCAATGGTTTCCTCGGCAATGTATTGCCGCATGATGGTCTCTTCGTCGCCGACAGCGACGAATTTGCCATCTTTCACGGCAAAGGCTTGGGCTTTGGAGAAGTCGTCGTCAACGGTGTAGATGTTGCCGTTGTGGACGATAAGGTCGACGGGCGTTTTTTGGTTACAAGAAGTCATAAAGGTCAGAATTGCAGCGATAAACGTTAAGGTGATGTGTTTTATATGTGTTTCCATAGTCTGTAGTCTGTTTTCTTGAATGGGCCGACAAAAATAGTGAAAACAGCGTTACAGCCATTCCACTTTTCCGCTTTGGAGGTCGTAGAAAGCCGCAACGACTTTGGCGCCAACATGATGGACGATTTCGTCCTCTTCAATCAGTTGTGCCATTCTTTTGGCATGTTGCTTCGCGTTGTCATCGATGCAGCAACTTTTGTTGATTGAAGGTTTGATGCGCTTGGCTAAATCCAGGATGTGTCCAGGCAAATCATCGCCTTGACAGGTCGCTGTGACCGCACCGCAGGCTGCGTGTCCCATGACGACCACCAAGGACGTCTCCAGATGCTCAACGGCATATTCAATGGAGCCAAGAACTTCCTAGTCCACTATGTTGCCAGCATTGCGGATGACGAAGAGGTCGCCGAGCTTTTGGTCGAAGATGATTTCGGGTGCCACGCGGCTATCAGAACAACATAGGACAACGGCAAAGGGATGCTGTCCAGTACTGAGTTTCTCCCGCAGTGTTGCATAGTCGTCTTTTTGTGTCAATGCACCTGAAACAAAGCGGGCATTACCTTCTTTGAGTAGTTCTAAGGCTTGTTGTGAATCTGTTTTCATAGTAATTCTCCTTCTAAAAATTGAAATAATCCCATATAAACTATACCTTTTGCATCGGTATAGGTGGCGATGTCGTCTCCGGTGATGACAACTTTTTTGAAACTGTCGTCCACTTTTTGTAGCGAGCGGATTTCATGTTCTTGTTTTTCGGCGTCGTCCATCTTGAAGGCAGATTGGATATAGAATTTCTCCATCCCGTTTTGTGCGATGAAGTCGATTTCGTATTGTATATAGGTCAACTTTCCTTCACGCATTTCGCGACTTTCCACCAATCCCACATCTACGCTGAAACCTCTCATCCTCAGTTCGTTGTATATGACATTTTCCATGATGTGAGTGATTTCTTGTTGACGGAAATTGAGCTTGGCGTTGCGCAGCCCCACATCGACGGCATAGTATTTCTTGATGCTTTCAAAGTATTTGTTTCCCTTGATGTTGTAGCGTTTTGCACCTTCGAAAAGGAAGGCCTCCTCAAGATAATCAATGTAGTTTCCAACGGTTTCTGGGTCAATTTTGGTCTTTTGCACACTTTGAAGCACGTTGCTGATGCGGTTGGGGTTGGTCAAGGAACCGATAGATGAACACAGCGCATCGGCAAGCGCAGAGAGGGCTTCGCGGTTTTTCACATGGTTGCGTTCCACCACGTCGTCAAGGTAAGTCTTGTTCCAAAGCCGTTGCAAGTAAGCCGCTTTCTGCTCGGGAGTATGGTGGTTGAGCAACCCGGGCATGCCTCCGTAGGTGTAGTATTCTTTCCAAAGTTCGTTAATAGGCTCGGTCCTGTTTGAGCAAAACTCCTTGAATGAAAGTGGATAAACTCGCACTTCATCACCGCGACCGCGAAAGATGGTTCGGATGTCGGAAGAAAGGAAATGGGAATTGCTTCCGGTGATGTAAACGTCCACGTTGTCCTTGGCATTCAGGCCGTTGACAATCTTTTCAAAACCCTCCACTTCTTGCACTTCGTCTAAAATGACATAATAATTGGTTTTTTGCGAAGTGATGCGGCTATAAAGGAACTCTTTCAAGGCTCCACGCTCGGTGAGGTCGCCATACATTTCCTCTTCGTCATCCATGTCGAAGGAAACAATGATGATGTTTTCTCCAGCTACACCGTTGGAGAGTAGATAATCTTTGAAGATGCGCTTGAGGAGCCACGATTTCCCGCATCGCCTTGGACCAGTGACGATTTTCACTTCGTCATTGTCCATTCGGTCGATGAGTTTTTGGAGGTAAGTTTCGCGTTTGATATAAGTTTGGCCCATTTTTATTCGGAATTTTCTGCAAAATTACAATAAATTCCGAATTGAAACCAATTTTATTCCGATTTTTCTGTAAAATTACAATAAATTCCGATTTAATAACCGATTCTATTCGGAATTTTCTGAAAAATTACAGTAAATTCCGAATTGAATTACAAAATCTCCCGAGCAATCCAGGCGCAAGCCTCAGCGTCGGCAAGGGCGTTGTGGTGGTTGAACTCATGGTAGCCACAGGCCTCGGCCACGGTGTGCAATTGGTGGTTGGGCAATCGTTTTCCAAAATGTTTGCGTGAGGCGCGGCAGGTGCAATAGAACTGGTAGTCAGGGTAATCCATTTGATAGCAGCGCATTACGGCTTTGAGGCAACCCTCGTCAAAGGGACTGTTGTGGGCTACGAGAGGCAAGCCCTCGATCAAAGGCTCTATTTGGTGCCAAACATACGGGAAAACGGGCGCGTCCTCGGTGTCGGCCTTGGTGATGCCGTGTACCATCGTGTTCCAATATAGGTAATAGTTCGGCTCCGGCTGGATGAGCGAATAAAACGAGTCCACGAACTCGCCTTCTTTCACAATCACCACACCTACGCTGCACACGCTGGTGCGCTCGTTGTTGGCGGTCTCGAAGTCGATGGCGGCGAAGTTGTTCATTTCTTGTTGTAATTGTTCCACATCCGTTTCACCATGCCGGCCATTTCCTTTCGCAGCCAAAGCGGTTCCAGCACTTCAAGTGCATCGCCGTTCCAAAGGAGTTCCTGCTGGAAGTCGAAGGTGGGGCGCACCTCAACGGAGAAGATGCTGTATTCGCCTGTATGTACCAGCTCCTTTTGTGAAGGATGCAAGGGTAGGGAACGCAGGTAGTTGGCTTGGTTGGCGCTCACTTTCAGCTTCACGGTCTCGATGGGGCAATCCTCATCGCGAATGATCCCGAAACAGCCTTTGAAGTAGTTCTCTGGGTTGAATTTCTTGGGGTATTTGAAGGTCTTCTCCGACAATTGGGCTTCCAGTACGCGATCTAGGGAATAGATGCGGATCTTGTCTTCGTAGACGCTGTTGCCCGCCATGTACCATCGCTGCCGGAACAACTTCACGCAATAAGGCGCCACGGGAAATGTGTGCTCGCTTTCGCTCCAAAAGCCTTTATAGGTGATTTCCAGCAATCGGTTTTTCTTCATGGCTTCTATGATCGTGGCGAGGAAGTCTTGGCCTGAGGGGATGCTTTCCAGCAGAATGCGGTCGCTGAGCGACTTGTTTTCCAACAGCGTGTTGTTGACCGACATGGTGCTGAGCAGCCAGCGTTGCAGGCCATCGTCCTCCAGCACCTCACGGTTTTCGATGTAATAGCGGTCGCCGTCGCTCTTGTCGCACATGATGACGAGGCCGAACATCTCTTCCACCGCGTTCTTCCATGTGTGGAACGTGCGGCGCGGTATCTCCTGGCCTTCGCTCAAATCCGTTTCGAGCCACCTGCGGTTGATTTCCTTAAGCGTGATTTTCTTAGCGTGGTAGAGCGTCTCTACGAGCCAAACGTATTTGTTGATTTGGTTTTTGGACATAAAAAGTCAATTATTATTATAACCAAATTCTCTTGTGCCAAACTTTTCTTTGTAAAGCGACTCTCTGTCAACTGCTACGGTGTCAACAACATTCAACGGAAGTGTTTCAAGTATGCTCCATTGAAAATACTTCTGGGCATAAAATGGGTCTTTCTTCAAAAGACCTATTAATGAAATGTCATTTCCATGACCAGTTTCAGCATAAACACTCCATCTACCCCAAATCCCTTGCTTGTTGTATGTGGAGCCAACATAGTGTTTCCCATTGCTTTTGTCTAAAATAAGATATATGCAGTTGCACGCTTCAAGTTTTGATTTCCATTCTGAATTTTGCGTGTCAATAATCTTTTTTAGCTGCTCATAATTGAGCACAACATCCTCATATTTTGTGAAAGGTGGAACGTTGTCGATGCCAATTCCCTTGTCTATGCGAACTACTTCTTTGTCGTTTTCCCACCATTGATGCCATGAAATCGCAGATTTGCCCCAGTTTATTATCACCCTTTCATTTAGTATTTCGAATCCTTCAACTTCTTGGAAATCAAATAAAGAAGTTTTTTCATCAACGGTTGTATGGCCGCAATTCTTGTAAACACCTACAAATCGTGCTTCTTGACCTTGTTCACCAATGAACGATACGACGTATTCAACATTTATAAAGTTTTCAGTGGCTTGATGGCTCTGATATCTAAGAAATGTTGGTCGATCGAATTGATACATATGATAGAGTGACCCCCTATATTCTTCGTCACGAAAATGGATTATCGCTTTGTTTTCTTTGTGTCTCACGAGTTTGATTTTAGTTGCTTTGTCAAACTCAGCGTTTCTTCCAGTCAGAAGTTCTTGGATGGTAATGATGATATTGTTATCCATATTACTGATTGATTAAAGTTTTTGCAAATATACATTATTTTTCACCACAAACTATCCCAAATCCAAGTATGAGCTCTTTTCCTGATCTCCTCAATGCTTTCGTCGGAATGTGCTTGAAGATGCTCCTGCTCTATGGCAGAGAGTATTCCTTCGGCATTCAGATTCCTCGTGTCGAGAACGCCGAAAGAGACCTGCCTTGAGGTGTATTTGTCATATCTGAAATCAATGCCAATGCTCACTTTCAGAATCTCGGAAAGCAGTTTTACCGCTTCTTCTTTTTCGAGTTTGTACAAGCGAAGTGTCAGATTCTGAATGCGCTTCTTGGCTAATGCCTCAAGATACCGCTCTATGCAATGCTGTATCGTCACACGGTAGGTGTATTCACGTCCTTCTGCATAAAGGGCAATCACGCGGTTTAGGTCGCCGCCGCGCATGGCGAATGTCCCTAATCGCACAAGCTTGTCTTCCATTGTTGAGCACATTTCCCATTCTCCAGAAATGTTGTCCCAATACTCGCGGTTGGCCAGGATTTGTTCGTATTCCTCTAAAGGGAGGCTTCCATAATAATCGTTCATTGCATTTAGGTTTTGTTTGTTTTTCCGCTGCAAAGAAAAAGCAAGCCTGTGCCAAATCGCAGCACAGGCAAAATAAAACTTCAAAAAAATGCAATTTTCTCAAATCATCCCAGGCCCTTCAATCAGTTTCGCATGGGTGTATTTCCCTTCGTTGATGGTTTCCTTTATGGTCGATCCGTCAAGGACATAGTACTCGTCATAATCCGCGCGGTAAACCAAGTATCTCGCGTAGTCAAACAATTCCTTGACTGTTTCCTCGGTAAGTTCCGCCCATTGGATTCTTGGGTTTTTGTCGGCGTACAAGCCTCCCGCAATGAAGGCATTCACGATGTCGTCCCATTCGTATTCGGTATGCTCAAAGATATACCAATTGTCGACCTTGCAGGCATGAAAGAATTCGTTGTTTCGTGACATGATACCCTAATTTGTCTATTAACGTGCAAAACGCTCACGTTATTTTCATCGGAGAATAGTAATATGCACAATTTGCATAAAACTATCACATGTGCATTATTTGCACACATGCTTCTTTTGAATTGCAATTTGCATTTTTTGCACATTGCTTTTTATCCAGCGATCAAAGTGGTATGCGCAAATAATGCACCTACCACTCGTAACACGCAAAAAGTGCGTGTTGCTCACATTGGACACTCACCCAATTGGATCCCCACAAAACTCCTTCCGTTTGCAAGACTTGCAGTGCTTGCCCAACCAAACTTCATCGAACTGGTTCATGGCTTGCTCAACCAGCTCGGGATTGTCGGTGAGGATTCCGGCCTCGAAGTTGCGGGTGCCGTCGCCTTTCATGCCGATGCCTGCGCCGGTGAGGTTGGCGCTACCGATGTAGGCCATTTGTCCATCGAAGACCAAGATCTTGAAATGTACTCTCGGACAAAGTGCCCTTTCCAAGTCCTCGAACAAAGCAGGGTATTTGTCGAAGTCCTCACGGAACGCGGGACCCGGCTCCTTGGCATGGATGAGCCGCACTTCCACACCTTTTTTGGTGAGCTGCGCCAAGACCGCAAGGAAGGGCTTCGTTTGAGACCCGACCTTGACATACAAGTCTTTGATGTCGGCGGTGCCAATCCATAGGCTGCGCTTGACCTTGGTGACTCGAGCGAGGACTTCGGTGTAATGGGCAGAATCGGTGATGAGTTTCAACATGGTTGCTGTTTGTTTAGTAATGCAAAAATAGCATAAGTTTCTGGAATGTGTAGGTTGTGGTTGCTGTTTTCCGCTGCGAAGAAAACAAAAGCCTGTGCCAATACGGCACAGGCGCGATAATCTTTACATTGTTCTGTCTTTCATTAGGAGACCGGATCAAATGAACCCGATCTTCCTGCTTTCTTGCTGCTCCAAACGCTCGCTGTCGCAATGCGCTATGAGTGTTTCTAATGCTGCTGCCGCGTCGCTGTGCAGGACGCTGTCGATGGCATAGCGGCGCGCCACATTCTCGATCTGGCCGCCACTGAAGTCGTATTTCTCGGCCAAGATGCGGAGGTCGCCCTCGGCCAGCTCGGGCAGCATCGTGTGCCAGATCTGCATCCTGGCCTCTAGCGTGGGCTTGTTGAACTTCACTTTGTAGAGGAAACGACGCTCGAAGGCCTTGTCCATGTTTTGTGCAAGGTTGGTGGTGGCGATGAGGATGCCGTCGAGGGTCTCCATTTCCTGGAGGATGATGTTCTGGATGGAGTTTTCCATTTTCTCTACGGCACGCTCCGCGCCTTCCTGGCGTTTGCCGATGACGGCATCGGCTTCGTTGAAGAGCAGGATAGGAGCGAGGGAGGCCTTCCCGACCTTCGAGCGGTACTCATCAAAAACCCTCTTGATGTTTTTCTCGCTTTCGCCCACCCACATGCTCTTGATTTCAGAGATGTTGACCTGCATGATGTCGCGCCTCGTTTGACGCGCCAGCTGCAACGCGGTCTCGGTCTTGCCTGTGCCAGGGGCGCCATAAAACAGACAGGTGAAACCGCTGCGATAACCCTTTGCCTCCAAACGGCTGCACACCTCGTTGTAATGTGCCTCCTCCAAGAGTTGGCCCAGATCCGCCACTTGGGTTGCGACACCTTTGTCATAGAAGAGCTGTTTCTCCACAATCTCCTCATGCTTGATGAGGTCTTTTCTGTTGTTGCTCGGATTCAGCATGACAATGTTTAACTCGGGAAACAAGGCCTCCTTGGCCATCCAGGTCATACGAAACGACTCGCGGTTCACGAAACCGTCATCGTTGTTGAATTCAATCATTTTGGCATCTTGAAGGCTGTGCGTGTTCTTTGTGAGCATCGACTTGATGACGTTCCAATCGCACTTGCGGTCATAGAAAAAGTTCAAGTCGTAGAATCCGATGTTGTCATCGTTGTTGTTGGCAAACAGATGGGAAAACAGGATGAGCAGGATTTCGTCGTCTTCGCTGAATCGGAAGCTCTTCAGCTTTTGGACAAAGATCAAGTGCTTGTTGTTCTCAAGCAAGTCCTGAATTCTCCGAACGGCAGTGGTAGTGCTGATCTCATTGTCGTCGCGCATCGCCATAATCTCACCAATCACAGCGAACAATTCTGCGCAAGTTATGCCGACGTGTTTGTTGAGTTCGAATTTTTCATTGTTTTTGAAAGCCTCTACCACTTCGAACGGCACGCGATAGGCAACGCCGCAACGTTCGCGGGTGCAACCCACCAATCCCCGGTCCTCCAGCTCGCGAATGTCTGACATGAGGCGAAGCACCCTGGTCGTGCTGCAATCCAGATGGTCGGCAAGGTCGTTGATACGGATGTTCATGTCGACGCTGTTGTCGATAAAGAGTGCCATCAGCACACTTTGTTCCTTGGTGAGCCCCATCTTCTTGGAGATGTACTTGATTGGCCTTGCGGCTTTGGTGAAAAACTCGGGCTCCAGCTTCGAGTCTTTCGACAGGTCCACAATCATTTCTACTGCGGTCAGCAGGTCCATCTCGCTGTTTTCCTTTTCTTTAGTCTCCATCGCTTTTTCATTCTTTAATTGTTCAACATGTTTTATAGACAACAATTCATGTTTTTTCAACTATGGCATGAAAAAAATCTCGCTTTGTTCGTGCTGCAAAGAAAAGGAAGACCTGTGCCGATTTGTTGCACAGGCCTATTAGAGTTGCTGAAAACTTAAAAGGATTGGCAAGTTTTCTGCTAAACAATACCCAAAAAACTTTGTATCGTAGGTCACATGAAAGGGATTATCCCTATTTTTGTACCACATTATGCGAAAAACGATACTGTTCATATTGATTTTGCTTTTGGCAGCCGCATGCAGTCGGGTGCCGTCGGTGGAGTGGACAGAAGGTTCCACCGAAGCCGATGGCCGAGCTATGCATACCTTGGTGCTTCACGATGTGCCCCAAGGCGCGCGCGTATGGTTGCAAGAGCTTTTCGACGGCAAGACCTCCGTGGAGGGACCCACGATGAACCATTATCAGGGAACCTCTTGGTACATCGACATTCCAGAAAGCGGAACGGTTACCTTAAAGTATTACGGTCGCCCGTTGCCAAGGCATTCCTGGGCCCCCGAGGCCTTCGTCCTGCAGCAGCAGGGGAGAGCCGACACCCCAATGGAAGTGCGGTATCATTTTCTGGAGCATCCTAAAACTGAAAACAAAGAAGGAAGTTTTGTCAGCGACTATGAACTCCAGCCAGCCGACATCATCCCGCAAGTTAGTGCGGTGATATACGGGACTGAACCTATGGAAAGAATAGATATTCTTCCTTCACGTCCACTAGGTTGGTACCGAATCACGATAGGAGAGGAGGTTGAACCTCAAGTGGAATCCTACGACGCTGACGGCGCTTTCTATGCTCAAACCACCCTCTCCAAGTTGCCACAACCTCTACAACCCATGACCATCGAGGACTGGCCTGATTACGCTTACCGTGGCTTTATGCTCGATGTGGTGCGCGACTTCCGCACGGTGGACGAGGTGCTCGAAATCATCGACTTGATGGCCTCATGGAAACTCAACACACTGCATTTCCATATTGCCGATGACGAATCTTGGTGCTTGGAAATCAAGGATTTTCCGGAACTGACCGATTTTGGTGCCCACCATGCGCTGCCTGATTGGAATTTGCAGGAAACTTGCGCGTTAAAGCCATCCGCCAATGGAAAAATTGGCAATATCTCTTTTTATACTGCCGAGGAATACCAACGGATTCTCCGCTATGCTTGGGACCGCCGCATCAGGGTGATTCCCGAGTTCGACACGCCAGGCCATTCTCGGGCTTCCATCAAGGCGATGCAGGCCTACGAGCGGCGCACGGGCGACAGCAGTTTCCGCCTGCAGGACCCTGCCGACACTTCGCGTTACTGGTCGGCACAAGACTTCACAGATAATGTGTTGAGCGTTTATTTGCCGAGTGTTTACAAGTTTTATGGCGTTGTTTTTGACGAGGTCATACGTCTACATAAAGAGGCGGGCGTTCCGCTTCCTGCCATCCATATCGGTGGCGATGAGGTGCCAGAAGGGGCGTGGTCGGGTCGCGACCGCCACGAGATGAAGGAAATCTTCATCAACGGCATGCTTGACCTCGCCGAAGCACGTGGTATTCGTCTGGCAGGCTGGGAAGACATCGCCAAGGGGTTGAAACCTGAAACGCAAGAGAGACTCAAAAAATCACTCTATTTCATCAATATATGGAACACCGAGGGCGTTGAAGGCTTCCCCGTGGTGCTCTCTCCAGCGGCCTACACCTATCTGGATTTGGCCTATAGCGATGCTTCCGAAGAAATCGGTCTGTCATGGGCAGGCTATGTCGACGAGCGCAAGACTTTCGCTCTGAATCCAAATGATTACA
>Ga0310697_10003769_pt1 | contig 15190 bp, 10 predicted proteins | sample 172DNAGHGlowgp2_FD_203883 | JGI IMG/M metagenome (GOLD analysis project Ga0310697, IMG submission 203883) | Sheep rumen microbial communities from Palmerston North, Manawatu-Wanganui, New Zealand - 1728 DNA GHGlow gp2 (v2) (version 2) | ecosystem: Host-associated > Mammals > Digestive system >... | reverse complement strand
AGTCATAGAACTGACAACCTGTATAGGAATAAGAAAAGTAAAGTGTAAACCCAATTAGGAATAACGAACAAAACTGTCAACCAAAATCAGTACACAGCAAACTTTTCAAAATAAAGCACGACTATTGCGCAATACTCCATGGCTAGTTTTCAATACTCCATGACTAATTTTCAATACTCCATGACTAATTTTCAATACTCCATGACTAATTTTCAATACTCCATGACTATTGCGCAATAGTCATGGAGTATTAGGTGCGTGTGCGCCGGGTCTGCTATCCTGTCCCGATTTTCTAATGTGCTACGTATTACTCAGCGGCAGGAGCATCAGCCTTCTCAGCAGCGGCTCCCTTCTTGGCAGCAGGCTTTTTCTCAGCCTTCGGCTTGGCAGCCTTTGCCTTCGGCTTTGCGGCATCACCGGCGGCCTTGGACTTGGGTTTGGCAGCCTCCAGTTTCTCGAGTTTCGCCTTGAGACGTGTTATCTCCTTGTCCTTCATCTCTATCTCGTCGCCCTGGTTCTTGATGGTGGTGAGCAGGCCTTCGAGCTCGTCGTTGTCGATGTCGAGCGGATAGAGTGCGTTGACACGGTTGATGAAGTCGCCGAGGATGTTCATGTAGTTGGTGAAGGCGTCGAAGGGTCCGCTGTAGATGCCGCGGTCGAGTCCTACGTTCGAGGGCTTGGTGGTCATGAAGCGGAAGTTGTTCGAGGCCTGCAGGTAGTCCCAGTCCTGGTTGATACGGGGGTCGTTGGCAATGCGCAGACGGTCGGCGACGGAGTATAGCTTGTTGAAAGCCTCGCGCTGCATGGCGTTGCCGAGCCAGCAGGAACAGTCGCGCTCCTCGTCGACCCACGACAGCGTGTCGGGCACGTCGATAGCTCCGACGCTGGGCACCTTCATACATATCTCTGTGGGCGTGGCGAAGTCGATGCCCTTCTCCTTTGCCTGTGCAGGCAGTGCCTTGAGGAAGTCGAGGATGTTCGAGCTGAGCGGCTGTGCTATGCCGAGTGCCGAGAGTTCCATGAAGATATTGATGATCTTCTCCTCCTCCGGCAGACGTGCTATGCGGTCGATGTATGCATCGGCGAAGAGGGGGTATCCCTCCCACTCTGCGTTGTTGAAGCGCAGCGAGATGTCGTCGGAGAGCTCCACGTCGCGCAGCAGCAGCTTCAGGTTCGGTGCGATGTTGCAGTTGTAGACGTAGTGCGGCGACTTCCATCCCAGCACGTGCTTGGCACCCTCGGTGAGCATACCCTTGAAGCCCATGGCGGCTATCTGCGAGCCGATGTCGTCGCTGTAGATGAGCGACGAGTTGCGTGCAACGGTAGGTTTCTGTCCGAAGAGCTCCTCAATCTTCTTGCACTGCTTCTTGACGTCGAGGGCGAAGGTCTCCTCGTTGGCCAGCGACGACAGTCCGTGGCTGTATGGCTCGGCCAGGAACTCCACGCAGCCGGTCTGTGCCAGCTCCTGCAGTTTCTCGATGACCTGCGGTGCATGCATCTCGAGCTGCTCGATGCCGGTGCCCGAAAGGCTGAATGCCACCTTGAAGAACTTGCCGTTCTCGCGTATCATGTCGCCCAGTGCTGTCAGGGCGGGCATATACGAACGCTCGGCGATGTCGGTGATGCTACGTTCGTTCTCGTAGTCGTCGTAATAGTAGTGGTCGGTACCGATGTCGAAGAAACGGTAGCGCTTGAGATGTATTATCTGGTGTATCTCAAAATATAAGCAAATTGTTTTCATGTCTTTTTTCGTTATTACGTTATTTCGTTATTGCGTTATTACGCCTAAGCGGTTTCCCAGCCGAGCGTTCGGCGGTAGAGGGTGCGTATCCATGTGCCCACCTTCTCCCATGTAATCTGGTCCACCTCGCGCTTGCCTTCCTCCTTGAGGTACTGGAAGAGCGACTCGTTGTGGCAGATACTGTAGATGGCATCGGCCAGTGCGTGGATGTCCCAGTAGTCGACCTTGATGCAGTTGGTGAGAATCTCGGCGCAGCCCGACTGCTTGGAGATAATAGAGGGCGTGCCGCACTGCATGGCCTCAAGGGGCGAGATGCCAAAGGGCTCGGAGACGGAGGGCATGACGTAGACGTCGCTGTCCTTGAGGCACTCGTAGACCTGCTTGCCGCGCATGAACCCCGGGAAGTGGAAGCGGTCGGCGATGCCGCGCTCTGCAGCAAGTTGTATCATGGCATCCATCATGTCGCCCGAGCCAGCCATGCAGAAACGTACGTTGCGTGTGCGGTGGAGCACCATGTTGGCGGCCTCGACGAAGTACTCGGGACCTTTCTGCATGGTGATACGTCCGAGGAAGGTGACGATTTTCTCCTTGCCGGTGTGGTCGGGCCGCGGTATGGCCTGATATTCCTCGGGCAGGGGGTAGACGGCGTTGTGCACGGTGAAGCACTTGCGCGGGTCCTGGTGGTACTGGTTGATGACGGTCTGACGTGTCAGCTCCGAGACGCACATGATGCAGTCGGCCCAGTCCATGCCGTTCTTCTCGATGCCGTAGACGGTGGGGTTCACCTTTCCGCGCGAACGGTCGAAGTCGGTGGCGTGTACGTGTATGCAGAGCGGTTTGCCGCTGACCTGCTTGGCATGGATGCCTGCGGGGAACGTCAGCCAGTCGTGTGCATGAATGATATCAAACTCCTCAGCACGAGCCACTTGTCCGGCAATAATCGAGTAATTGTTTATCTCCTCGTGCAGGTTGCCCGGATAGCCTCCAGCAAACTCCATGGCACCAAGGTCGTTGACGTTCATGTAGTTGAAGTCGGCGTAGATGTGTTCGCGGAGTTTAAAATAGTAGTCGGGGTCCATGATGTTGCCCACGCGCTGCTTCACATAGTCGTAGTCTACGTCGCGCCAGACGATAGGCACAGCGTTCATGGCGACGATGCGTGCCGCATGCTGGCTCTCGTCGCCGAAGGGGTGCGGCAGGCAGAGGACGGTCTCAATGTCTCCCTGTGCCTTCAGTCCCTCAGAAATTCCATAGTTAGCGGTGGCGAGTCCACCGAACACGTGAGGAGGATACTCCCATCCAAACATTAATACTTTCATAGTCGTCGTCCTCCTTATTATTTTTGATACGAGTACTTCTCCAGCAGCTTCAGCGTGCGCAGTATCTCAGCCACGTTCATGGCGAAGGCCATGGCGCCGCGTCCGTGGAACGGCGGGTTGCCGTCGAAGAGCTCGGAGATGGTACCGATAGCGTGATAGTCTATTTCGTCCTCATAGCCCACCATCTGCCGTTCGATGAACGACAGGCGCGAGCGCTTGTAGAGTTTCAGGCAGGCCTCCATGTAGAAACCGCCGAGCCACGGCCATGCCGTACCCTGGTGGTAGGCGTAGTCGCGCTGTGTCTGCGGTCCGACGTACATGGGGTTGTAGCCGCCGCTCTTCGGCGAGAGCGAGCGCAGTCCCTTCGGTGTTAGCAGCTCGCGCGTACATATATCTACTACGCTCTTCATCTGCTGCTGCGACAGCGGCGAATAGTCAAGTGCCACGGCGAAGATCATGTTCGGCCGCACGCTCCAGTCCATGTTCGCGCCGTCGACATAGTCCAGCAGGTAGCCGTACTCGTTGACGAAGGTCTCGACGAAAGCCTGCTTCGTCTCTGCTGCCATGTGCTCGAGCACCTCGGCACCCTGCTGGTCGCCCTGGTCGGCCTTCATGGCGGCGCAGAACTTCAGTGCGTTGTACCACAGAGCATTGAACTCGACGATATAGCCTGAGCGCGGCACCACGGGGCGTCCGTTGGCGGTGGAGTTCATCCACGTCACGGCGCGGTCGCGTCCGTTGGAGTAAAGCAGTCCGTTGTTATCGAGACGGAGGTTCGGGTGGCCGCCGTCGGCGATATAGTCGATGATGTCGCACACCAGCGCACCATACATCTGGTAGCCTTTGTCCTTGCCGGCGTCCTTGACGTACTGCTGTATGGCCCAGACGGCCCAGAGCGGCACGTCGGGCTGTTCTATCTCGTAGATCTTCACCGTCAGCGGTTTCTGCTCCATGAACTCACGGAGTCCTTTCTCGGCGGTCTTCATCACCAGCTCGAAATAGTCCTGCTCGCCGATGGCCAGCGTCAGTCCCGGCAGTGCGATGAATGTGTCGCGGGCACGCGCCTTGAACCACGGATAGCCCGCCAGCAGGTAACGGTCGTCGTTAGGCTGGCGGTTGTGGAACTGGTGGGCGGCGGTGACGAGAATATGGTAGAAGTTGTCGCGCGGGATGCGTACGGACACCTCCTGGTCGAATAGTTTCTTCAGTCCCGAGGCTTTCGTCAGCGACGTAGAGGCGGCGAAGACGATGCTCTCACCCTTCTTGATGGCCATTTCGAAGTATCCGGGCACATAGAGGTCCTCGTTCGAGGCATAGCCGCGCTCCTGCTCCTTGGGGTACTCGATGCCGCGGTACCAGTCGGGCTGGAAGACGAACTCGTTTTTCTTCGAGAACTGCATGAACAGGTCGGGGTAGCCGGCATACATGCAGGTCTTGATGCCTCCGTCGACGGCCGTGTACTCGCGGCTTGCCGTCATGTTTTCGTGGGTGAACTGCCGCACCGAGCGGAAAGCGAGGAAAGGGCGGAAGCGCAGTGTCGTTGCCGAGTGGGCGTCGACCAGCGTGTAGCGTATTAGGATACGGTCCTCGTAGGCCTGGAAGATCACTTCCTTCTTCAGGATGACGCCACCGACGCGATATGTTGTCGTAGGCACGTGGGTAGCGTCGAACTCACGGATGTACTTGTGTCCCTTAGGACTGAAGTTGTTGCCCTGATACTTGTGGAGTCCCAGGTTGAACTCTGCTCCGTGTTGTATTACCGTACAGTCGAGCGACGAGAGCAGCACATGGTTCTCGTCGTCGAGCTCAGGTACGGGAACGACCAGCAGTCCGTGGTACTTTCGCGTATTGCAGTCTACGAGTGTAGACGAGCTATACGCTCCCGAACGGTTGGTACGGAGCAATTCGCGGCGGAGACTCTCCTCAAGGTTTGTCATCACGGCTTTCTCAAAGCGTAAATTACTCATAGTTCCTATATTAAGGTTTTACAAATTATTGTTTTAGATAGTTTGAGCCTCAAAGGTAATCATTTTTCGCAAGCCTGCAAAAGAAATAAGGATTTTTAACACAACACTCCACGACTGTTCACCGACAGCCGTGGAGTATTTCTCAGTAGACGCGTGGTCCGAATATCATTGTGCCTATGCGTACCATCGTCGAACGGCACTCTACGGCAATGGCATAATCGTCGCTCATGCCCCAGGAGCGTTCGCAGAACCACGGGGCATCGGCGAAATACTGCTGCCGGCACTCGTCGAAGAAGTCGGCGGCGGTGGTGAACTCGCGCCGCAGCTGTGCCTCGTCGTCGGTTAGCGAGGCCATCATCATCAGTCCGCAGATGCGTACGTTCGTCAGCTGCCGCCACTCGCCGTCACTGAGCAGCTGGCGGCACTCGTCGAGCCGCAGACCGTACTTGGTCGACTCCTCGGCTATGTGCAGCTCAAGGAGCACGTCGATAACACGGCCGCAGCGTGCAGCCTGCTTGTCGATTTCCTTCAGCAGTCTCAGTGAGTCGACGGCCTCGATCATGGTGACGTAGGGTGCTATATACTTCACCTTGTTCGTCTGCAGATGACCGATGAAGTGCCACTCTATGTCGGCGGGCAGCGTCTCGTGCTTGAGGCGCAGCTCCTGCTCATGGCTCTCGCCGAAGACGCGCTGACCCTCGGCGTATGCCGCCTCGATATACTCGGCGGGGTGGTACTTGCTGATGGCTACCAGCCTGACGTCCTGCGGCAGAGTGCCGAGCACGCGGCGGAGATTACCTTTTACGTCGTACATCACTCTTCGTATTCAGGTTTCTCGTCCTGTTCCTTGTCGCGCCCGTACTCGTAGACGTCCATGATCTGAGTCTCAGCCACCGCTGCTATGACGTAATCGATCATCGTACCGCCCATCACCTCGTCGATGTTCTTCACGGCACCGTTCAACGTGCCGGCGTTGACCAGATAGTTGATATTCGAGCGCTTCTCCTTCTCGGACTTCTCGTCGATGGTAATGAACTGCACCTTGGCTTTGTACCAGCGGTCCGCAAGGTCCTGGTCGGCGAAGAAGATTTCCTTGTACGGTGCTATCTTGATATCCTTGATGGTGAACTCGCCACTGATGTACGACGACATCTCCTCCATGATGCGCTGTTCGGCTTCGGTGAACGAGAGGGCATCGATGACGTAGCTTTCAGTGATCTTTTTCTGCAGGCCGTCCTCCATCGTCTTCTCATACTGTATCTTACACTCAAACCATTGTCCTGATCTGCTTCTCATTGTTTTCTCTGTTTTTGGGGTTATTCTGATTCTTTCTGTTGTTTCTCTATCTGAGCCTTTTTCTGGTTGGTGATGCGCTCTATTATCTCACCGGCAATGCGCTGGCTGCGGGCGTGCGAAAGGCCGGCCTCGTCACCCATCTTGAGCTGCAGCTTCGACAATTCATCCATGACGGAGCTGCTCTCGCTGAGGAATTTCTTCTCGGTGACATTCATGTGCTCGCTATCATAGATTTTCGACAGTATGCGCTCGGCCTCCTGAGCATAGCGCTTGCGGAATATCTGCTCGGCCTTGGCCTCGTACTCCTTCAGTTTCTGCTCATCAATCCGTGCCGCCGAGCTGTCAAGTGGCATACCCAGCTCAGCCGTGGGGTCGTAGCTGTCAGAGAACGGATCCTCCTCCGGATCCTTGGGGGCGGGCTCTATGAATTCTACGTTCTCCTGCTCGGGCATCATCTCGGTGAAGACGTAGATACCGAGGAGTGTCAGCAAGACGGCTATGAGTCCCATGATAAGCGAGCTGCGCAGCGAACGTCGCGACGACATGGCGCGCTTCATCTCGGCGACCGTCTGGTAGCGTTTGTCGGGGTTCGTCTCGACGGCTTTCTTAATGACAGACTTGTACTCCAGCGGCACCTCCGACTCGCTGTAGAGCGTCTGCAGCAGGCGGCCTACGGAGTAGACCTCACTGCGAGTGTCGCAGGTCGACTCCTCGAGCACCTCCGGCGCGACGTAGTCGAGACAGTTCTCGTAGAGCATCTCCTGATTGTTCAGCAGCATGTACGACGAGCCGTGGAACAGCAGCAGCGGCGTATTGTCGCCCTTGCGCACCAGCACGTTCGAGGGTGCAAAGCAGAGGTGATAGACATCCTGTGCATTGAGATAGGTGGTGACATCGGCCAGTGCCGACACCATGTCCTCGACGAAGTTCTTGTTCGCCACAATAGCAGGCTGCTCCTCGAGCAGACGGCTCAGCGTACGGAAGTTACCCTGCTCGATGTTCACACCGTAGAGTCCGCAACTGTCGGAGACGACCTTGAAGTGCAGCTGGTGCCGGTTGCTGTATGTGACATTCTGCTGACTCTCGGCTGTCAGGGCTTCGGTGAAGCGCAGACTGTCGAGAAGTTCTTTCCTTAGGTCGATGACATTGGTGTACGTGCCGTCGACGGTCTTACGGTACATCTCGCCGAACGGCATGGTGTCTTTCTTCATCGAGGCACCATTGCGCGATGCCAGTAATTCTTCGTAGTTCATGGCGTTAAAGCTTGTTTTGACGGGCAAAAGTACTCATTAATTCTGAAAAACGCAAAAAAAGCAACATCTTTCTTTGTTTTGCTCTCGATTTTTCGTAACTTTGCACCTTGAAATAAAACGTAAGAAGAAAAAATGCCTGAAATATCTGTTCGCGGACGCGAGATGCCAGAGTCGCCGATACGCAAGCTGGCTCCGCTGGCAGCCGCTGCCAAGAAGCGTGGCACGAAGGTGTACCACCTGAACATCGGACAGCCTGACCTGCCCACACCGCAGGTAGGCCTCGACGCGCTGAAGCGCATTGACCGTGACATACTGGAGTATTCTCCGTCGCAGGGATACCTTAGCTACCGCGAGAAACTGGTCAGCTATTACGCAAAGTATAATATTAATGTGTCGGCCGACGACATCATCATCACCTCGGGCGGCTCAGAGGCAGTGCTCTTCGCATTCCTCTCGTGCCTGAACCCCGGCGACGAGATTATCGTGCCCGAGCCGGCATACGCCAACTATATGGCCTTCGCCATCTCGGCGGGAGCACGTATACGCACCATCGCCACAACCATAGAGGAGGGATTCTCGCTGCCTAAGGTCGAGAAGTTCGAGGAGCTCATCAACGAGCGCACCCGCGCCATTATGATCTGCAACCCCAACAACCCGACAGGCTACCTCTACACACGCCGCGAGATGAACCAGATTCGCGACCTGGTGAAGAAGTACGACCTCTACCTCTTCAGCGACGAAGTCTACCGCGAGTACATCTATACCGGCTCGCCGTATATCTCAGCCTGCCATTTGGAGGGCATAGAGCAGAACGTCATACTCATCGACTCAGTGTCGAAGCGCTACTCAGAGTGCGGCATACGCATCGGTGCCCTCATCACTAAGAATGCGGAGGTACGCAAGGCCGTGATGAAATTCTGCCAGGCTCGTCTCTCCCCCCCGCTTATCGGACAGATAGTGGCCGAGGCCTCGCTCGATGCCCCTGAGGAGTACTACCGTGATGTCTACGACGAGTATGTGGAGCGCCGTAAGTGTCTCATCGATGGTCTGAACCGCATACCGGGTGTCTACTCACCCATACCCATGGGAGCTTTCTACACCGTTGCCAAGCTGCCGGTGGACGATGCCGAGCGTTTCTGCCGCTGGTGTCTGGCTGACTTCCAGTACGAGGGCGAGACCGTCATGATGGCTCCCGCTGCAGGCTTCTATACCACGCCGGGGGCCGGAGTGAATCAGGTGCGCATAGCCTACGTGCTGAAGAAGCAGGACCTGGAGCGCGCACTTCTCGTATTGCGCAAGGCTCTTGAGGCTTACCCAGGCCGCGTCGACGAAGACTAAGAGAAGAGCAATGAACCTCCCGTTATTCCTCGCCAAGAGAATCCACAGTGACCAGGGCGACCGCCGCAAGGTCAGCCGTCCCGCCATACAGATAGCTACCATCGGCGTAGCCATCGGGTTGGCCGTGATGATTGTCACGGTGAGCGTCGTCATGGGCTTCAAGCACACCATACGCGACAAGGTAATAGGTTTCGGAAGCCACTTACAGGTGACGAACCTGCTGTCGACGGGCAACTCCGAAGGCTACCCCATAGCCATCAACGACAGTATGGTGAAGGTGCTCAGCAGCATAGAGGGAGTTAAACATGTGCAGCGCTTCGCCATGACGCAAGGCATACTCAAGACCGAGGATGAGTTCCTCGGCGTGGCTTTCAAGGGCATAGCACAGGACTACGACACGGCGTTTATTCACCAGAACCTCGTTGAGGGCACCATACCGGCCTTCAGCGACTCCACGGGTAGCCAGAAGGTGCTGCTCTCGCGCATGATTGCCGACAAACTGAAGCTAAAGGCCGGCGACAGGGTCTACGCATACTTCATCGGCGGCGACGACGTCCGTGTGCGGCGCTTCACCGTCAGCGGTATCTACCAGACCAACATGACGCGCTTCGACCAGACTATCTGCTTCACAGACCTCTACACCGCCAACAGGCTCAACGGATGGTTCCCACGCCAGTGCTCGGGTGCCGAGCTGACAGTGGCCAACTTCGACCGCCTCGACGAGACGGAGCAGGAGGTCACAGCCAACGTCAAGATGACACGCGACGAGTACGACAACACGTTCACCACGCAGACCATCCATGACCTCTACCCGCAGGTGTTCACCTGGCTCGAGCTGTTAGACATCAACGTCTGGATAATACTCGGACTGATGGTACTGCTGGCCGGGATAACGATGACCAGCGGACTGCTCATCATCATTCTCGAACGCACATCGATGATCGGAGTGCTCAAAGCCCTCGGATCACGCAACGACACCGTACGCCACACGTTCCTATGGTTTGCTGCCTTCATCATCGGACGCGGACTCGTCATCGGCGACATCATAGGCATAGGTCTCGTGCTGCTACAAAAGTACACCGGCATAGTAACCCTCGACCCGCAGACGTACTACGTCAGCGAGGCTCCGATGGAGCTGAACCTGTTGATTATCCTGCTGCTCAACATTGCTACCCTAACAATCAGCATTTCTGTCCTAATAATCCCAAGTTTCTTCATTTCGCACATTCATCCGGCAAAATCGATGCGCTACGAGTAAAATAATGCACAAAAAATTTGCGAGTGTGCAGAAAACAATGTACCTTTGCACAAAAATTAAAAAATTGTGCAATGGCTCAAGCGAAATGCTTTAACGAATATATTGAACGGGCTATAATAGAAAACTGGGACTTCGATGCCTTGACAGACTACAAAGGCATAACACTGCAGTACCACGATGTGGCCCGCAAGATTGAAAAGCTACACATACTCTTCGAAAACAGCGACCTCAAACCAGGCGAGAAAGTGGCACTCTGCGGACGCAACTCCGCTCACTGGGCAGTGGCTTTCCTGGCCACGCTGACATATGGAGCGGTAGCGGTACCCGTACTCCACGAGTTCAACGCCGAACAGATTCACAACATCGTCAACCACTCCGAGGCACGCCTGCTCTTCGTGGGCGACTACATCGTCAAGACGATAAATGCCGACGAGATGCCAGGACTGGAAGGCATAATAAACCTGCCCGACTTCTCGCTCCACACCTCACGCTCTGAGAAACTGACTTACGCGCGCGAACATCTTAATTTAATGTTCGGCAGCAAATATCCCAAGGCCTTCCGGCAAGAGCATGTGAGCTACCACAAGAACGAGCCCGACGAGCTGGCACTCATCAACTATACCAGCGGCACGACAGGATTCTCGAAGGGGGCCATGCTGCCCTACCGTGCCATCTGGGGCAACATAGACTTCTGCATGAACCGCCTGCCGCTGAAGCCACACGACTCGATGCTCAGCATACTGCCCATGGCACACATGTACGGCATGGCCATTGAGTTCATCTACGGATTCTGCCGAGGCTGTCACCTGTTCTTCCTGACTCGCCTGCCGTCGCCGGCGATAATCGCCGACGCCTTCGCCACCGTCAAGCCGGCAATAGTCATTGCCGTGCCGCTGATTGTAGAGAAGATCATACGCAAGCGCGTCTTCCCGAAGATACAGACCAACGGCATGCGGCTGCTGCTACAGATGCCCGTAGTGTCAAGGAAAGTGAAGGAGAAAATCTGCGAACAGGTGTACCAGGCCTTCGGAGGCCGCGCCTATGAAATCATCGTGGGAGGTGCAGCACTGAGCCGCGAGGTGGAGCAGTTCCTTGTGTCGATAGGCTTCCCCGTCACTGTGGGCTATGGTACCACCGAGTGCGCTCCGCTCATCAGCTACAGCGACTACAAGAACTTCGTCCCCGGCTCCTGCGGCACTGCCGTCGACCACATGGAGGTGCGCATCGACTCTCCATCGCCAGCCACGCTTCCCGGTGAGATTCTTGCCCGTGGCACAAATGTCATGTTAGGATATTTCAAAAACCCTGAGGCAACGGCAAGAGCCATCGACAGCGAGGGATGGTACCACACGGGGGACCTAGGCACCATGGACAGCCGCGGCAACGTCTTCATACGCGGCAGGATAAAGAACATGCTGCTCGGACCCAGCGGACAAAACATATACCCCGAGGAGATTGAAGACCTTCTCAACTCACTGCCGATGGTCAGCGAGAGCATCGTCGTACAGCGCGACAACCGTCTCGTGGCCCTCGTGCATCCAGACGTCGACGAGGTGATGAACTTCACCGACGAGGAGCTACAAGGCATCATGGAGCAGAACCGTCAGCAGATGAACGAGCGCCTGCCTGCCTACAGCCGTGTTGCAGCCATCGAGCTGCACAGCGAAGAGTTTGCAAAGACGCCGAAGAAGAGCATCAAACGTTATCTATACAGCTAACCCCAAAAAGAATAACAAACGACATCTACACAGCTAATAATATGGAACACATACCGAGTTTTAACCAGCTCATAGAAAAGTCCATCCTCGACCATTGGGACCTCGATGCACTGACCGACTACAAGGGCCAGACGCTGCAGTTCCACGACGTGGCACGAAAGATTGAGAAGGTACATATACTGTTCGAGAACTCTGGAGTGAAGCGCGGCGACAAGATAGCTCTCTGCGGCCGCAACTCCAGCCAGTGGGCCGTTGCCTTCCTGGCTACGCTGACATACGGCGCCGTGGCAGTGCCCATCCTGCATGAGTTCAATGCCGAGCAGATACACAACATCGTCAACCACTCCGAGGCGAAGCTGCTGTTCGTCGGCGACCATGTCGCAACGATTATCGACCCGCAGCAGATGCCTGGTCTTGAGGGCATAATCAACAACCCAGACTACTCGCTCATGGTCAGCCGCACCGACAAGCTGACATACGCCCGCGAGCACCTCAACGAGCTCTACGGAAAGAAGTTCCCGAAATATTTCCGCAAGGAGCACGTCAGCTACTACCACGAGCAGTCGCCCGACGAGCTGGCACTCATCAACTACACCAGCGGCACGACGGGGTTCTCGAAGGGAGTGATGATACCCTACCGCGCGCTGTGGTCGAACTACGACTTCGCCTGCGACGTGTTAGGCAAGACCATCAAGGCCGCAGACCCCGTCATTTCGATGCTGCCGATGGCACACATGTACGGCATGGCCTTCGAGTTCATCTTCGAGTTCCTCCACGGCTGTCATGTCTACTACCTCAACCGCGTGCCCTCGCCGGCAATCATCGCACAGGCACTGAGCGACATCAAGCCCGTCATCGTCATTGCAGTGCCGCTCATCATCGAGAAGATCATACGTAAGAAGGTGTTCCCGAAGATACAAAACAACCGTATGCGACTACTGCTGCAGATGCCCGTTATCTCGAAGAAGGTGCGGCAGATGATCTGCCAGGAAGTAATCAAAGCCTTCGGCGGACGGCTCTACGAGGTCATCATCGGCGGTGCAGCCCTCAACCAGGAGGTGGAGCAGTTCCTGAAGCGCATAGAGTTCCCATACACCGTGGGCTACGGTGCCACCGAGTGCGCCCCCATTATCTGCTACCGCGACTGGCACGCTTTCGCCCCCGGCTCCTGCGGCCGCGCCGCCCTGCACATGGAGGTGGAGATCGACTCCCCCAACCCGCGTGCCATACCCGGCGAGATTCTGGCAAAGGGACCGAACGTCATGTTAGGATACTACAAGAACGCCGAAGCCACTGCCGAGACCATCGACCGCGAGGGGTGGTATCACACCGGCGACCTTGGCACCATGGATGCCGACGGCAACGTCTACATCAACGGCCGCTCAAAGAACATGCTGCTCGGTCCGAACGGACAGAACATCTACCCCGAGGAGATTGAGGACAAGCTCAACTCCATGCCACTGGTCATGGAGAGCATCGTCGTTCAGCGCGGGACAAAGCTCGTGGCACTGGTGCACCCCGACATGGACGAGGCGAAGAACCTGAAGTTCTCGGCCGACGACCTGCGGAACATAATGAACCAGAACCTCAACGGACTGAACGAGCAGATTCCCGCCTACGAGAAAATCAGCGACATAGAGATTCACGAGAAAGAGTTCGAGAAGACGCCTAAGAAGTCCATCAAGCGCTACTTATACAAATAGGCAGTTCACATATAGCAGCATCAGCACAGAAGGATCGTCTTCTGTGCTGATGCTGTTTCTCAGCGTTTGCTGCGGGTAATCATTGTCTTCACCTTATTATTATATTTGGTGGACTCTAACAGCTGCTCTATACGTATGTGCATGCGCCACTGCCAGCGGTTGAACGGGTCGCTGGGCACGTTGATGCGCTCCTGACGCGGTTGCGGCGAGCGCAACTCGCCGTCCATCGCCAGCCAGTCCTGCAACGACAGCAGGCAGAGCATGGACGGACAGTACAGGTGGCGCGCCACAATCTCCTCTGCCAGGTGTGCCGGCAGGTGCTCGGGTGCCCTACCCTCTTTCTGCAGCATGGTGACATAATACCGTTGCGTACGCTCCGGACTCTCCTCCCACCACAGCCTCAGCGGCGACATGTCGTGGGTTGAGAACGTGGCCACTGAGCGGTATGGGTTGCCGTCAAGGTGCGAGAACTCCACTCCCGTCTGCTTCGGCAGCGACTGCACCTCGAGAGTAAGCATACGCAGAGCGTCGAGCACTGGCTCCACACAGTCAGGCAACATGCCGAGGTCTTCGGCACAGACGAGCATCCGGCAGCCGTCGAGCACCTCTGTAAGCCGTTGCATGGCTATACCTCCCCAGTACATCGAGTGACGCTGATAGAAATAGTTGTTGTACAGTCGCATGTAGGCATCTTTCTCCTCGGCATTCAGCGCATCGAACACCGGCTCGCGATATGCATGAATGCGCGGGTGGAACATGTCCTTCTGACTGGTGTCTTCGACAAACAGAACATTGGCTAACAGCCGGTACAGACCGTCTCGGATCCAGAGACTGTTCTCGTCGCCGCGTCCTTCGAAATGTTTCTGCACCTTACGCTGAGTGTCATACTCCGGCTTAATGCCGTAGAGTCCGTACGACTGACGGACGAGGAACGTGTCGCGGACGTAGTCGGCGTGCATGCCGAAGATACGCTCCAGCACACGGTCGTTGACGAATGGACACGTCAGCAGCTCGCGACGGAAGGGCAGTCCGAAATACTCTATCTCGCCCTCTGTCAGCGGCAGCGCCGGCGAGAAATGTCCTAACAGCCCGTAGACAGCATCGCCGGGTATCTCCCAGATACGGAAGAAGCCCAGCACGTGGTCTATGCGCAGCGCGTCGAAATACTGCTCCATCCATCGGAAGCGCAGCCGCATCCAGTCTATGATAAAAGGTGTGTCAAGACGGTGTCCCTTAGGTGCAGCCGTCCAGTTATAGGTCGGGAATCCCCAGTTCTGTCCGTGCATGGAGAAAGCATCTGGGGGAGCACCCGTCTGACAATCCATATTGAACAGCTCGGGGTGCATGGCCGTCTCCACGCTGTCGCGGTTTACGCCTATAGGCAGGTCACCTTTCAGCACCACGCCCTTCGAGCGAGCATAGCCGGCAGCAGCCTTCAACTGATGGTGCAGGTTATATTGTATGTAGTAGCACAGCAACAGAGCATCGGCATTGTCTTTTGTCATACCGTCATGTCCGTCTGCAGCCGGCACATTGACCGATGCCGTACTGTCATGGCAGGACCAGAACTGGGCATAGGGTTCTAACCAGTCTTTGT
>Ga0310697_10003768_pt1 | contig 15191 bp, 12 predicted proteins | sample 172DNAGHGlowgp2_FD_203883 | JGI IMG/M metagenome (GOLD analysis project Ga0310697, IMG submission 203883) | Sheep rumen microbial communities from Palmerston North, Manawatu-Wanganui, New Zealand - 1728 DNA GHGlow gp2 (v2) (version 2) | ecosystem: Host-associated > Mammals > Digestive system >... | reverse complement strand
GCTTGCGGGCATGCCAGTAAGGACCGAACGCCAGTGTCAGAACCGTCAACGCGTGCGACGCGTTGCTAGTATCCTAGGGCTATGCCCGTCTATGAAGAACCGCCGGCTATGCCGGCGGGTTACTTTTCATTCCACACTCAGCATTACTCACAACTCACAACTCATAACTCACAACTCACAACCCATAACTCACAACTCATTTTCTACATTTGTCCTCATGATTAGCATTACCAAGCTGTTGATGGATGTGCCGAATTTCGGCGACACGCTCCGCTATACGCCTCACGCCCACAAGTCCCAGAACGGCGTGGGCGAGGGCCGTGGCCCGGTGGTGGTCTGGAACTGCACCAAGACCTGCAACTTGAACTGCGTCCACTGTTACGCCCGTTCCGAGGCCATCAAGTATCAGAACGAACTGACTCACGAAGAAGGCCTTGCCCTCATCGACCAGCTTGCGAACTTCAACGTTCCCGTAATCTTGTTCAGCGGTGGCGAACCTCTGTTGCGACCGGACTTCTTTGAACTGGCGAATTATGCCGCCGGCAAGGGAATCCGCCCAACCATCAGCACCAACGGCACCCGCATCGACGAAGACGTGGCAAAACGCCTGAAGGACATGGGCGTAGGGTACGTGGGGATTAGTTTAGACGGCTGCGAAGCCACTCACGACAAGTTCCGCGGTAAGCCGGGTGCATACCAGATGGCGCTCCGGGGAATTCGCAACTGCGTGGCCACGGGACAAAAGGTGGGGCTCCGCTTTACCATCACACGGGATAATTTCCAGGACCTGGATTCCATTTTTGACCTGCTGGAACAGGAAAATATCGACCGCGTGTGTTTTTACCACCTGGTCTATAGCGGTCGCGGCTCTTCTATGGTGGAGCGTGACCTGAGCCACGAAGAGAGCCGTCAGGTCATGGACCTGATTATCAGGCGCACCCTGGATTTCAAGGCACGGGGCATCAACAAGGAAATCCTTACGGTGGATAACCACGCCGATGCCGTTTACCTGTACCTCAAGATGAAGGAAAAGGACCCTGCCCTTGGAGAACGGGTGCTGAAGCTCATCCAGAGCAACGGCGGGAACCGTAGCGGCATGGCCTTCGGAAACATCGACAGTGTCGGTAACGTCCATCCCGACCAGTTTACCCAGTACATCACCCTGGGGAACGTGCGGGAACGCCCCTTCGGTGAAATCTGGACCGACCTGAGCAACCCCATCATGGCGGGTCTCAAGGACCGCAAGCCCCTTTTAAAGGGTCGCTGCCCCAAGTGTGCCTACCTGAACCTTTGCAACGGAAACTTCCGCACCCGCGCCGAGGCCGTGACCGGCGACTTCTGGGCCGAAGACCCGGCCTGCTACCTGACGGACGAAGAGATTGGGGTTAGGGTCTAGGGGCTAGGATCTAGGGGCTAGAATTTAGGGATTAGGGAAAAGAACCTTTTTTCATAATAATTATTGGCTTTTTTCCTCGGGATAAAGTATATTCTATACCATGAATGGTGAAGAATTGAAAATTTCCGAAAAGATTAAGGGCTATCTCGGCTCCCATGGCTATGCTGACGATTTTTCTGTAGAATCCATTGCGGGGGCTGGTTCGGGCCGCCGCTACTACCGAATTTCTTCCGGGGGGCGTTCCTCCGTGCTGCAGGTGTCCGCCGAAGTAAACGACGATTTCAAGAAGTTCGTGGAATATTCCCAGGTGTTCAAGGCAGAAGGCCTTCCGGTACCGAAGCTCTTCTGCGTAGATGAAAGTTCCGCCCAGATTCTGCAAGAGGATTTGGGAAACCGTCGCCTTCTGGACGACGTGTCTCCCGACAAGCCCCAGTCCGGCAGTGTCCGCATTCTCTACCCCGAGGTAATAGAGGCCTTGATTCACTGGCAGAACGCGTCCCAGTCTCTGTTCAGTTCCCACACGGACCTGTGGCTTCGCCGCTTTGACTTTGCCGCCCTCAAGTGGGAAACGGATTACTTCACCGACAATTACCTGAAGGCCCACTGCGGAATTGACGACATTCCTGATTATGTTCGTAATTTCTATTCCCTCCTGGCGGTTTCCGTAGATGCCCAGACCAAGGTGCTGATGCACCGGGATTTCCAGAGCCAGAACATCATGATCCGCCCCAACTCCGAAATCGTATTCGTGGATTACCAGGGGGCGCGTCGCGGCTCCATGTTCTACGATATTGCGTCCCTCCTTTGGGACCCCTACGTGGGTCTGCCGTTGGACATGGTGAAGGACTTCTTTGAATACTGGCGGTTCCAGTACAAGGGCGCAAAGATTTACACCAAGGAAGATGCCTGGGAAAGCTTTATCCATGCAAGCCTCCAGCGCGTGATGCAGGCCTTGGGCGCCTATTGCTTCCTATCCAAGACCAAGGGAATCCAGAAGTTCGAGCAGTATATCGAGCCCGGTAAGAAACAGCTGCGTTCTGTTTTCTCGGAATTCCGGAACATCGTCAAGGCCACGGATTCCCAGGTGTTCTCCTTCATGGAGCGTGCTCTCCTTTGAGTTCCCTGATCCCCGCTTATACGCAAGTCTATAAGGAGCCGGTTGCTTTTCAGAAAGCGCTGGGTTTTGCCTTTGAGGGCCTTGTGAATGCGGGCGTTGCTTTTGATGCCCTGTCCGCCTGGAAGGCCGTCGAAAAGCGGATAGGGGAGGGAGTCTACATGGGGTCTGGCCTTCTGTTGCCCCATACGAGAATTTCTGGGCTTGAATCGCCCCTGATGGCATTTGCCGTCGCTCCCGAAATCCAGGGCATTTCTACCTCCCGTGGTGAAACGGCTCAGTTCCTGTGCCTGCTCTTGTCCCCGGCGGAATCGGCTACAGCCCATACGGTTGCCATTGCCGGTGTAGCGAAGTTGCTGCTCAATCCTGCGTGGAAGTCTCAGGCGCTCGCCTGCGAAAGTTCTGATTCCCTAGAAGAACTATTTAGAGACCAGTGATTGATTTTTTACTCTAATCTCTAGATCCTAGATCCTAATCTCTATTTTTTTGTCAAGACATCTCTGAAAAAAAATATGTTGATAACTTGTGAAAACCATAGGGATGTGGTTTTGATTATCAAGGGTGTAAAAAGGGTGTTTTTCGGAGAGAAACGGACATAGACGGGGCATAACAAAAAATTGCCTTTTTTTAGCAGAAAATAGCGGTTTTTGAAAAATTTTCAGCGAAAAATCTCTTTTTCGTATGTTTTATTTAATTTTGGTGAACGATTTTGTTTGACCCTCTTTTTGTGTTTGGAAAACTGTGGATAACATTGCTTATTTATTAGATGAAAACGGCTCCCCCTGGGCGCGGGCCATGGCCCTTGTCCGCGAGGAATGCTCCGAGTTTGGTGCCGCCTTTTTTGATGCCGTTGGTTTTGATGGATTTTGTGAAGGCTATGTCTGTTTGACGGTTCCCGATAGCTTCAGGGAGACTTGGCTCAACAGCCATTACGGTGCCCTGCTCCGCAAGACTTTTGCCTCTGTATATGGCAGTGACTTTGTGGATTACAAGGTCCGCGTGTTGAATGAAACCCCTGCCGATGCTGCCCCCTCGGCCACGGCGGTCCAGATATCCAAAGAGGTGGAGCGCCGTATTCTCGCTTCCAAGGCTCGGGCATCTGCTCCCCAGTCTGCTAAGAAACCGAAAGAAAATCTTAATTTGTACGAAAAGTACACCTTCGATAATTTTGTCGAAGGGGAATGCAACTTTACGGCCCTCAAGGCCTGTCAGACCATCGTGGAGCATCCGGGCGATGCGGCCATGAATTTGCTTCTGGTTTACGGGGCTCCGGGCCTTGGCAAGACCCACCTGCTTCAGTCCATTGCTGCAAGCCTTCAGAAGACTCGCCCGGAACTTAGAATCCTTTACCGTCAGGCTTATGATTTTTTGCGGGATTATTCGGCCATAGGCGATGCCGCCAAGGCAAAGGATTGGGGAAAGGTAAACGAGCTCAAGCAAAAATTTTCGGACATCTACGAACACTGCGATGTTCTCTTGCTTGATGATATCCAGCTTCTGAAGAACGGCCTCAAGAGCCAGGAACGCCTGTCCATGCTCATCAAGTACATGAGCCGCATGGGCCGTCAGGTGGTGCTCAGCTGCGACTGCCATCCGTCCAAGTTCAAGAAGCTTTCGACAGGTGAAAAGCCCGAGAAGAATTCCCTGTCTCACGAACTGACGGCGGACCTGCTGAACCCGCTGGAAAACTGTGTGGGCGTAGGGCTTGCAGAACCGGACTTCAACACCCGTATGGCTCTTATCCGCAAGATGTCCGAGGGTATTCCCTTTGTGGAATCCGATCGTGAAGAGATTTGTCGCTACTTGGCTATCCAGCCCAGGGCAAATGTTCGCATTATCGAAGGCCTCATGAACTGGCTCCGGGCCATGCACGTGCTCAACAACGTGGAGTTGACCCTCGCCAACGTGAAGCGGATGCTTTCGGCGCCCAAGTCCGGCGCGTCATCTGTCCTTACGGTGGATAACATCCTGGAGTCCGTTGCCGCCGAGTTTTCCGTCGAGCCTCGGGTGCTCTGCTCCAAGCGGCAAGACGCAGGTGCGTCTATCCCGCGGAAGGTGGCCATGTACCTGTGCCGGGAACTTACGACGGAATCCCTCAAGAACATCGGTGAGGCCTTCCACAGGGATTATTCTACGGTGATTTCGTCTATCAATTCCGTCGTGGAACAGCTCTCCAAGGATGCGGGCCTCAAGCGCCGCGTCGAGGACATCCGTTACCTGCTGGAAAGCTGATTTTTGCCGGTTTAGGCCTTTTTTCGGCTTATTTTAAGGGAATGTCTCTCTCCCTTTTTTGTTTAGTGTTTATCTTTATGCAAAAAGTGAGGTTTTTATGAAGACGTCTTTTTTGTTGGCTGGCGGTTTTGCCTTGGCCCTTTTCTTCGCTGCCTGCGGCGATGACAGCAGTTCCGGTAATAATGTGGACCAGGAGACGGATGAATCCTCTTCTAGCGTGGAGGATTCAACGGACGTGTCTTCGTCTTCGGCGGAATACAAAGATCCCACCTGGCCCGAAGGGGCGAGGGCCGCGACATTGGAAGACCTGGATAGACATCAAATTATTTCTATTAAGGGAGAATCATTCCTTTTGGCAACGGGAGCCAAGGCCGGCATGTTCGGTTTGTGGACTCTGGATTCCAAAGAAACACTTACGGGCCAGCATTTGTTGTTAGTGTTGTCGGATTTCAAAAATGGCATCATGACTATGAACGGCAAGACGGCTTTGAACCCGTTCCTTTTTGATTCAACTAAGGCAGGGGACAAAATCCTGAGTTCCATTGTGAAAAAGGATTCTAAGGGAATGGAACTGTCGTTCGTTGTTGTAGATAAGAAACTGATGTACAGAGTAGACGATGGTGATTTTGCAGAAGTGACTCCGAAGACATTGAATCTGGGAATGGCGTTGGTTACCGATGCCGATAAATTGGAAAAGAAACGGCTGGTATGCAAGGCTTCGGGCAATGATACGGCGCAAGTGTTTAGCTTCTTTAATGGACGCTACATTATGGAACGGGTTGTGGGCAAGGATACTATTTCTTGGAATGCGGGACTCATGGATATCTATGGAGGTTGGACCTTCTTTGTTTCCAAGTTTGCGACAGGAACAGACCTCGCTATGATGAGCAGACAGATTACAACGTCCGATTCTATCCGAAACGTGTCCAAGTGTGACAAGTCGGATTTCAAGTATGATGATGTGGATGCCACTGATTTGCAGGGTGTTTGGGCTGCCTATGAAAACAATATGGACTGGGAAATGAATTTGATGCCTGCTATGGACTATACTGTGCTTGCTGATGCTGGTGCAAGTGAGAATAGGTCCGGTGCCTGGGATGTCTATGGAAACGTTTTGCTCCTGAAGGTCGAAAAGATGCTTAATGCCGGTGAACGCAAGTGCGCTAACGCAATCAAGGGGAGTGTGACAAGCGTCTCCGAAAAGGGATTTACCTTCAATCATTCTGATAAGTGCACACCCGCTTTGCCTAAGACTTGGGAAGTGCCGAATCTTCAATAAATGACTGATAGATGTTCTTGAAAAACATTAAACGGTCTTTTATTGGGGTTGCGCTGTTGTCGGCAACCGCCGGGGTGGCGTGGGCTGCATCTCCTGTGCTTGGCCCTGACCGCCACAGCAACTTGAAGATGCTGGAAACGGCACCGCTCCTGTTCGAGTACCACCGCTTGACGACCGGGGACATGCTTCAGTCCTTTGCGTACCCTCGTCGGGACACGTCGTTCCAGAAGAACTTTGTGAAGACGGAACGGAATGCGTTGCTCTATTATGACAATGCCTGCGGTCCTATGATTTCCGGGCACTTTGGAGCGGATTCCCTTAGAGACTTGGATTCTTGCCAGGCTCGTGCGCCCCGTATAGCCCTTGCCACCAGCGTGGTGGGCGGTATTGACTACCGTGGGGGAGAATCCCTTGGTGATACCATCTGGCCAGGAATTGACGGAGGCATTTACCTGAGGGGCTATGCGGACTCTGTGGACTTTGTGCTGGACGCCCGCATTTATGATGAATCCCATACAGCGGAAACGCCCGGGTCTTTTGACCGGGAATTCGTAGAGGTCCAGAAAGAAGAGAACAACTCCGGCGTGGAGTACGCCAGTTATGCCCGCTACCGTACTCATTTCGGTTTCAATTACGATTGGTTGCGCATTGACCTGGGTCGTGACGTGATGCACTGGGGTCCTGGTTACTACAACAACCTGACCCTGAACCAGTTCGCCCTCCCGTACAATATGCTTGCCATGGACATGCGGTTTGGTCCCTTGCGCGTTATCAGTTTTTATGCGGATTTGCGTGTTTATAACAATAGCATGAGCATGAAAAACAAGGACGATACGCGGAACCTATTTGGCCACCGCTATGAACTTGCCGTAGGGAATGCCACCATTGGTATTAGTGAATTGACGGTGCTCTACGATAACATGAAACCTTGGCTCTTTGTGCCGACGGCGCCCTTGTTTATGGAAAAGGGAAACTATTCCGAGAACAGTAACAACGGCGCTTTGGCCTTTGACTTGAACTACCGCCTGTTCCAGTTTGCTCGTGTCTATACGGAATTCTTCCTGGACGACATGGAAAGCCCTGTGAGCTTGGTGAAGAACGATAACATCGAGGCCAAGTGGGCTTGGATGGCGGGTTTGCAGGCGGGTCACGATTTTTATTTTAAAGGACATAAACTGGAAGTAGGAACCATTGCGGAATACGCCCGCATAGAGCCTTATGTTTACGGACACTTTGAAAAGAACACGGCCCAGATGGCCCATCTGGGTTACCCTCTCGGAAACCAGGCCGGCCCCAACAGCCGCACGGTGGACTGGAGCGTCTTTGCCCGCTTGGATAACCACATCTTTGCAGGAATCCGGAACACCTGGTTCTGGAAGGGCACGGACTACGGCAGCGCCATAAACGATACTACTCCTCTTCACAACCACATGAAGATCCACAAGAAGTATCTGGACGGTGCGGAAATGCTTTACTCCCTGACGCCTGCGCTGAGCTACGAAGGACAGTTCGTGAGCTTCCTTGGCGAAGTGACGTTATTCGACGACAAGAAGGTTTACCTGAGGGCCGGGTTCAAGTGGTAATTAGAGGTTAGGGGCTAGGATCTAGGATTTAGGGGCTGGTGATATTGTATGAAGAAGCCTGAATTGCTTGCACCGGCGGGGGATTTGACCCGCATGAAATACGCCTTGGCCTATGGGGCCGATGCGGTGTACGCAGGCCAGCCCGCTTTTTCTTTGCGGGCCCGGGAGAACGGTTTCAAAAATCTGGACGACCTGGCAGAGGGGGTTGCCTACGTTCACGGCAAGGGGAAAAAATTCTACTTGACCAGTAACGTGATTCCCCGGAACACCAAGGTGGAGCCATTTCAGAAGGCTCTGCTTGCCGCACTGGAATTGAAACCGGATGCTTTGATTGTGGCAGATCCCGGTTTCGTAGGCTGGCTTCGCAAAGTTTCTCCTCAGACCGAAGTTCATTTGTCTGTGCAGGCCAACACCACCAACTATTTGACCGCCTCATTCTGGAAAGACCTGGGGGTTCGCCGCATTATCTTGAGTCGTGAACTTCGGTTGTCCGAAATCCTTGAAATCAAGGAACGGGTTCATGACCTGGAACTGGAAGTCTTTGTCCACGGGGCGGTGTGCATGGCCATGTCGGGCCGTTGCATGCTTTCGAACTGGGTGACCAGGCGAGATGCCAACCAGGGCGCTTGCGATAACAGTTGCCGCATGCCTTACCGGCTCTATGCCAACGAAGGCCCGCAGTGCGAAGGCTACAAGGAACACGAGGGAGAATTTTTCTTGCAGCGGACCGATCGGCCGGAACTCCAGCCGGTGGCTCTGGACGAAGATACCTGGGGAACCTACTTCATGAGCAGTCGGGACCTGTGCGCCTTGGACGTTGTGCCCGAGCTGGTCCGTGCCGGGCTGGATTCCTTCAAGATTGAGGGCCGCACCCGTTCGGTCTATTATTTGAGCCAGGTGGTTCGCGCCTACCGCATGGCCATCGATGCATCCGTCAATGCACTGGAATCGGGAGATTCTTCGCCTGCAGATTTGAAAGATGCCCGTCATGCACTGGATTTTGTGGATGGTCGCGGGTTCATGCCGGGATTTTTGAAAGGACCTTTGCCCCAGAACTATGAGTCCACCCACGTAGATGCCCCGTCGGGTTGTGTCTGTGCCCAGATTTTGGATTACGACGCGCAGACCCGTTCTTTCCGCGTGAATGTGAAGAATCAGTTCTCTATGGATGATTCCTTGGAGTTCATGACCCCCGAAGGAATGTCCCTTTGTAAAATCTCGTCGCTGAAAAATTTCAGGGGCGAAGACGCCGACCGGCTGAATCCCGGCACGGAGGGGCGTGTCTTTGTACAAGATAATGTTCCCGTTTCACTGGAAAATGTAAAATTTGGCTTTTTTGTGAAGCGAACGCGCCCAAGTCCCGAAACAAATACATAAATTGTTGCCATGGCCGTAGACGAAGCTACAAAGAAACAGGATGCGCTGGAGCTCTATCAGATAGACGATAAAGCCATCGTGCCCTTTTTTAAGGCCCATCTTGACGAGTTGCAGAAATTTCTACAGGAACACAAGGGCGAAAACCTCTCCCTGTTGGTCAAGCTCAAGCAGTTTATCCGGACATACCGTTTGCCTTTCAATATGCAGCGTTATATGGAGGTCCAGAGAACCTACATTCAGCAGAGTCTGCAGACCCAGGTGCAGAACCGCCAAGAGGCAGTGAGCCACTGGATCCAGGAACACGCTTGCAGGCACCGTAATCGCATGATACAGCTCCAGTGTTTGTACTTAGAACGCATCAAGGATAAACTAATACCCGAAGTTCAGGCTATGTTGGAGCGCAAGCTTGAAAAACTCCAGAACAATAATAGGGACAAAGAATAATTTTTTTGTTTAAGGGCTGCTAGCTGTTGAATCTGTTTTCTCTGCAGCATTAATCTTCGCTTTCGTTGTCCCTTCAATGGCATTGACTGCTGCATCCTTGGCAGCCTTCTTTGCATTTTCAACTGCCTTCTCTGCTTCTTTTTCGGCTGCTTCCTTGGCGGCATCTACGGCGGAGTCCGCCATTTCGGTGGCTTTCTTTTCGGCCATGTCGATGATGTCCACTTCTTCAGAGGAGATTCCCATGGTCTCAAGACTCCACCGGTAGGCACTGTACGAAAGGGAGTTGTTGCGGGCGTCCCTGAGTCCACCCGAGGCGGGAATCAGGTGGATGATGGTCAGGAACAGGAAACAGAGTATTAGGGCTTTTACAACGCCGAGCCCTGCACCGAGAAGTCTGTTCACGCCGCTGATGGCGGAATCCTTGACGATGTTGTGCAGAAAATGCCCGATGAACGAGAAAAGCAAGAAGGGAACCAGGAATCCGACGCAGACGCAGATGATTTTTACGGTCAGTCCGTCAATTTCCAAGTTTGTGGCGATAAAATTCCCAATGACATCCGTGGCAAAATAGGCACCCAGCAGGCCTGCTACCCAGGCAACCAGTTTAAAGATGCTTTTCAGAAGACCATGCCACAGCCCAAGCAGGGCGAATATCGCGATGATGACACAGCAGACAATATCAATCCAGACCATTTATAAATCTCGACTTATAAGAAATGAACAAGTATCCAGAGGGTTGCCACTACTACTGCTCCTAAGATGGCCCCTGCAATAAAGAATTTCTTTGACTTGTCGGGGACGATTTGCGGCTCCACCAGGGATTCCTTGCCGTTGAGGGTGGCAAGGACCCATTCGGCCAGGTACGGCTCCATATGCCTGGGGTAGCCCTTCATGATTTTGGACAAGTCGTCTGCGGCGTCTGCGGCAGAGAGGTAGCGCTTTGAAGGGTTCTTGGCCAAAAGCTTGAGGATGACCTTTATCAGTGCCTTGGGAGTCCTCTTGGGGAAAGCTTCCGCCTTGATGCGGAGCTTTTGGATGCGCTTGAATGTCTTGGAGAGGTTCTCTCCGCGGAAAACGTTTTCGCCCAGGAGCATTTCGGCCCCGACAATACCCATGCTGAACAGGTCCGAAAGGGGAGTGGCGTCTTCGTTCAGGGTCTGTTCAGGACTCATGTAGGCGCCGGTCCCGATCTGGGAGCCTGCAACCGTGAGCGTCAGGTCGTCCTCGTTTTCTTTTTCGGCGTGGGCGACGCCAAAGTCCAGCAGGCGGATGCGACCGTCCTTGTCGATCATCAGGTTCGCAGGCTTCAGGTCCCTGTGGACAATGCCGTAGCGGTGCACCTCGCTTAAGGCTGTGAGAATCTCGTACAAGATGGAAAGTACCACCCAGAGAGGGGGTTGCTTGCAGCAGTCCAAAAGTTCCCGTAGGCTCTTGCCCTCTACGAATTCCATCGATAGTGAAAGCTGGCCGTCGCTTTCTTTCCAGAGGGCGTAAGGCTGGATGATGGCCGGGTGGTTCAGGTGGGCGAGAATTTTCGCTTCCCGCTCGAAACGCAAAATGAAATCGTCTTGGTTCAACAGGACCTGGCGCATCTGCTTGACCACCACCATGCGGTCGAGAGACGGGTCGTGGCAGAGCCACACGTTTCCCATGGCTCCGTGTCCCAGCATTTGTGTGGGCGTGTAGCCACCGATTTTCTTGGGGAGTTTAGTCTTCGCTTCGGCCATGGTCCTAAAGATAATATAAGTTCATGAGAATATGTGAAATAAGTAACGAGTTATCAGTATTCAGTTCTCAGTCTTCAGTACAAAATTTGGCGCCAAAGGCGCGACTATAAGAACTCACAACTCTTTACTCACAACTCACCACTCAAAACTTACTTCTTGTCGCTCAGGTAAATGCTCTGGTGCTTGGTTTTGGGGCTCGGGTTCGGGTAGTCCAGAATGTAATGGAGCCCGCGGGATTCGTGCCTGCGGAGCGCCGCGATGAGGATCATCTTCGACACCTGCAGGGCGTTCTGGAATTCCAAGAAATGGATGTTCTCTGTTTCCTTGTTCTTGATGGCGGCCTGCAGGTCGGCTTCCAGTTCTTCGATGACTTTTAGCCCCTGGTTCAGGCCCGCTACCGTGCGGACGATTCCGCAGTGGGTCCACATCATGTCTTGCAGAATCTTGCGGCGTTTTTTCCAGTAGGGAGCTTTCGCGAAACTGATGAATTGTTTTTTGCCCTTGGGCGGAACGGCCAGCTTGCTTTTCAGAAGACCGCTCTTCTGGATGTCATCGACGGCCCGGAGCGCAAAGACCACGCTTTCCAGCAGGGAGTTGGAGGCGAGCCTGTTTGCCCCGTGGACGCCCGTGGCGGCGACTTCGCCGCAGGCGTACAGGCCCTTGATTTCGGTACGGGACCAGGTGTCCACCAGTACGCCTCCGCACATGTAATGTGCCGCGGGCACCACGGGAATCCATTCCTTGGTGATGTCGATGCCTGCTTCCAGGCACTTGGCGTAGATGTTCGGGAAATGGCTCTTGATGTCCTTGGGCGTGCGACCGCTCAGGTCAATGTACATGTGGGGCTTGCCCAGGCGCTGCATCTCGCTGTGGATGGCCCGGGCAACGATGTCCCGGGGTGCAAGAGAATGGAGCGGGTGCACCTGGTTCATGAACTCTTCGCCCTTGTCGTTCTTCAGGATTCCGCCGAACCCGCGGACGGCTTCCGAAATCAAGAAGGGTTTCTTTAGGCTGGGCGCGTAAAGGCTTGTGGGGTGGAACTGCATGAACTCGATGTCTTGCAGGGCGGCTCCTGCACGGGCGGCAATGGCCATGCCGTCACCGCAGCTGTCCGGCGGGCAGACGGTGTACTGCCAGATGCGGCCTGCGCCGCCTGTAGAAAGCACGGTGGCCTTGGCGTAAATCTTTTCGATTTCTCCGGTCTTCTGGTGGATGATTTCGGCACCGATGCACTGTTTGGCCTTGCCCGTGCCTTTGCAAATCAAGTCCTTGATGTAGCAGTTTTCCAGGTAGTCGATGTTCTTCTGCTTGTGGAGCTCGGCCAAGAGGGCACGCATAATCTCCTTGCCGGTAAGGTCTGCGGCATGCAATATGCGGTGGTGGCTGTGGCCACCTTCCAGGTGCAGGTCAAATTGTGTCTTGTCTGTCGGGTCCGGGGTAAAGAGCACGCCCCATTTCACCAGTTGCTTGATGGTGGCAGGCCCGCTCTTGGTGAGGATGTTCACGGGTTCTTTTTTGCAGAGGCCGGCACCCGCTTCCAGGGTATCCGCGATATGGAATTCGAACTTGTCCGTCTTTTCGGTGACGGTGGCGATGCCCCCCTGGGCGTAGTTGGAGGATCCGTCGGGCTTTGCTCCCTTGGTGAGGATGACTACGGAAAGGCCCTTTTCGGCGGCATGCAGGGCGGCGGAAAGGCCCGAAATCCCTGCTCCAAGTACTAGAATGTCGTACATCTGAACTCCATGACGAAACGCCCCCGATTTTTGGGGGACAGACAATAGATAGCAATTTTGGGGCTATACGGCTATATTTGTACAGTTTTTAACAGAAACCCGTGTTTTTTTGCTAAATTTTCGCCCGTCAAAATTATTTATGGAGTCATCTCTATGTTAACGTGGATTAATGAAAAGGCCAAGTGGGTCATTGTCATTTTTGCTGCCGGTATTGTCGTGGGCCTTCTGGCCATGGACCGCGTGCCCAACACGAACCAGAGCTATCCGGTAGCTATCGTGAATGACCACAAGGTCTCCTATGGTGAATTCGACACCCGCATCAAGAGGATCGTGCAGAACCAGTACCAGGGCCAGCATCTCGAAGACGAGCAGTATGCCCAGCTCCGTTCCGAAGTGTTCCGCTCCTTTGTGCGTCAGGTCATGATGGAAGGCATCTACGAAGACGCCGAACTGCGTGCTTCTGTGGCCGAACTCAAGAGCGAATTCAAGAACAATCCCGATGCTATCCGTGCCCGTCTGGTGCAAGAGGCCCAGAGCCGTCTGTACGCTATCCAGCAGCAGGCTACCTCCCAAGAAGACCTGATGCAGCGTTCCCAGGCCTACATCGCCTCTCTCCCCAAGTTCCTGGTGGACACCAACTTCAATAAGGCCGAATTCGATGCCTGGCTCGAGACTCCCCAGGCTTTCCAGTGGGGCGTGATGCTCCAGTTCGAAGAAGACCTGAAGAACGCCACCATTCCTTCCCGTCAACTGCAGGTGCTGGTCGGGGCTTCGGTGCACCCCACCTCTCTTGAATCCAAGTGGAACGTGGACCGCCGCATGACGGATTACGACATGGACGTGGCCTATGTCAATGCAAGCGACTTTGCCGTAGAAGAAGCCACTATCGACAGCGCCATGGTCAAGGGCTATTTCAACGCCCATGTGGATAGTTTCTTTGTAGAAAAGGACGAGGTCCTCTTTGATTACGTGAAGCTTCCGGTGGCCGCTACCGACGCCGATGACGAACGCATTCGCGAATACGCCATGACGCTTTACTACCAGCTTTCCGATACTTCTTCTACTGCCAACTTCGAAGACATGGCCCGCATTTCTTCCGAAGATCCGGGCAGCGCCGAAAACGGCGGCATGCTCTCTCAAGAAGCCGGTCACGGTGCCTTTGTCGAGGAATTCGAGAAGGCCGCCCTGGCCCTGGATTCCGGCGCTATTTCTGAACCGGTCAAGACCCGCTTCGGCTACCACATCATCAAGAGCTACGGTAAGACTACTGACTCTACCGGTGCAGTTTCCGCCAAGGTGGGCCATATCCTCCTGGTGGTGAACGCCTCTTCCGAAACTGTAGATAGCCTCGAAAACGTTCTTTCCGGAATCAAGACCGACATGGCCGCCGGCAAGTCCTTTGCCGATGCCGCCAAGGCTCGTAACCTTACGGTGGAACGCTCCGAATGGGTTGGCCCCGGCGACAACATTGCCGCCCTCGGCTACCTGAAGGGACTGACTTCCTTTGCCTGGCCCAACGAAAACCTTTCCGAAGACGTGGGCGATGTCTCTCCGGTTCTCAAGAACAACCAGTGGGTTGTGGTGGCCACCAAGGCCAAGGAACTCAAGGCCGGCGAACGTGACGTGAGCGTTTACTATGACGCAATCAAGAAGAACCTGCTCAAGAAGAAGAGCGCTTCCGCTGCAGCCGCTTACCTGACCTCCATGGCCGACAAGGTGAAGGCTTGGGCTCCGGCTGATTCTGCCGCCGATTCTACGGCTGTAAGTGCTCCTGCCGAAATCGAAAAGGTAAAGATTGAATCCAAGAGCGCTTCTGTGGAAGGATTTATTCCGGGCTTCGGCTATGCCAACCCGAATGTGGCCAAGGTGCTCAAGAACCAGAAAGAAGGCGAATGGGGCCCTGTGGTGGAAACCGACAACGGTGCCGTGATGATCAAGGTCAAGTCCAAGAAGGCTGTGGACCAGGCCGCTCTCGAAACCGCCATCAAGGACGACAAGGACAACGCCGCCCGCTTCACTTCTATGACGGCTTTCAGCCAGTACGTGGGTGACCTGGAAAAGGCTACGCCTGTGGTGAACAACCTGGACCTATTCTACAAGGACTAGTTGCACAGCGTTGTTAAGCCCGAACAAATTTTGCCACCTGCAGATGCGGGTGGCTTTTTCTTTGTGCCGCTTTTTTTCGGAAAAAAGAAAACCGACACACCTTTGTGATGCGTCGGCTTTTTTTATACCCCCAAGCGGACTCGAACCGCTGTTGCGGGAATGAGAATCCCGAGTCCTGGGCCACTAGACGATGGGGGCGA
>Ga0310697_10003767_pt1 | contig 15194 bp, 11 predicted proteins | sample 172DNAGHGlowgp2_FD_203883 | JGI IMG/M metagenome (GOLD analysis project Ga0310697, IMG submission 203883) | Sheep rumen microbial communities from Palmerston North, Manawatu-Wanganui, New Zealand - 1728 DNA GHGlow gp2 (v2) (version 2) | ecosystem: Host-associated > Mammals > Digestive system >... | reverse complement strand
CGCTTCGTGTGTATGAACTTCTATAATCGAGATGCCATGTTTTAGCAGAGATCGGTGGTTCCCCCTCATGCAGATCAAAAACGAGTAGTAAAAAAGCACGATGCTGTCATCGTGCTTTGCTTTATTATGAGGAAATCATAGAAATAACCGCGAAATAACCGCACTTCCCTGCCCAGCAGTAGCGGGAAGTTCTCTTCGGTGTAACGGACAAAAATCTCCCCCTCAACTACGTTGCTGCAGGTTTATAAACCGCTCCTCGCCGGTATCAGGTCTTAAACCGCGTCAGCATTGGATTCGCTGCGCCGCGCAGCGGTCGTTCTGATTACAGTTCGATCGTGATCACGTTGAGACCCAAAGCGCTGTTATAATACATCTTCTTTGCGTACTGCTGCACGATGCGCAGACCGATGTTGTGTGTGAGGTCCTTCGGATCCATCAGCTCCATCGCCTCCTGCGGGTTGAACGCGCGGCAGTCATCCTTGATGCGCAGCAGCAGCCCGTCGTCCTTCTGCACGACGCGGATCTCCGCCGTGTGCGGCTTTCCGTCGTTGAATCCGTGTTCCGTGATGTTTGCCGCCAATTCCTCCATGCACAGGCCCGCATAATACGCATGCTTCCGATCGATCCCCCGCGCGCTGCAGAACGCCATGATCCGTTCGGACGCGCTGGTCACCGCCTGCGCGTCGCGGATCGGGATCGAAAGTCTCCGCTCGTCCGGCACACCGAAGCCGTCAGGAATCGCGATCAGATCCTCCGTCGACCGCGGGAAGCGCTTCCGCACGAGGATCGCATAAACGACGACGGCGATCGTGGTGAACACGCCGTTCAGCACATGTGCGATCCATACGCCGATTGCGCCGCACAGCGGAGCAAGCACCAGCGACGCAAGGCATGTGCCGAATAGTCCGTCCATGACGGACAGTACATGCACGATCTTCATGCGCGCCATACTTTGATTGTAATTGGTGAAGATCACACAGATTGCGGACAGCGGCATGCACAGCGGATAGATCCGGAACAGCCATTTTGTCAGGAAAAAGACGTTGCTGCCGGGATCCTGAAAGAACATACGGGTAAGCGGGACCGCAAGGCAGGCGGTCAGCAGCGCGACGCCGCACACGAGCGGAACGCCCTTGTACAGCGCAGCCTTCATGATCCTTAAGATGCCGTCGCGATCCTCCTCGCCCGCATATACGCTGACCAACAGCCGCGTCGTCGCCGCAAGTCCGCCCGATACCGCGTACAAAAGCCCGCCGAACGTGTTCAGCGCGGCAAGCGCCGCAACGCCGTCGCCGCCGGAAGCGTTCAGCAGCAGCGCGTTCAGAACGAACCCGCGGATCGACAGGCACAGCGTTGTGATCGCGCCCGGAATGCCGATGCGAACGATCGACCGGAGATCCGACCGCTTAAGACCGCGCGGCGAAAAACGGATGACCGCTTTCTTTTGGAAATAATATGAACCGAGCACAAGGAAGAACGCCCAGTAGCTGATCGATGTGGAAAGCCCGAGCCCGAACATTCCCATATGCAGCACGACGATGAAGAGATAATCGAGCGCGGCGTTGACGAGCATCATCAGACCGATCCCGACATAGGTGCGCTTCTGCTGCTGTTCGAGCTGCAGAAACGCGGTCAGCTGCGTACCGAGCATCTGCGGCAGAACGCCGATCGACATTCCGAGGATATAGTCTTTGAGCCCCTCTGCGCTTTGCGCGTCCGCGCCGACCGCGCAGGCAAGACGCATCGGAAAAAGCAAGGAAATCAGCGTAAAGAGGACGGAGACCGACACGATCAGGATCATGTCGAGCGAAAACACCTTCCGCGTGCGATCGACCTGATTCTTTCCGAGAAACTGCCCGCACAGGATCTGCGAACCGCCCAGCAGCACGACGTTGATCGTTTCCGCGACCTTGATGAGCGGCATATAGAGACCGGTCACGGTCATGGCGTTTGCGCCGATGAAGTTGCTTGCCATGACGCCGTCGATCACGGAATTGATGCTCCCGATGGCAAGCAGAAGGATCTGCACCGGAAGCAGCCGGAAAAACAGGTTTGTGATCATGTCGGAACGTTTTTTCATTGCACATCTCCTATTACCATTACCATAATACGGCGGTTCGGCGCAGAATTCAAGAAAAAGCCTTCGAAAAGGCTTTTCTGAAGATCACAGATACCGCAGCAGTTTTTCCCGCACGGCGTCCATGCGCGCATCGGAGATGCCGAAGTCCATTTCACGGTAGCTCCATGCGGCGCGACCGATGCCGTACTTTTCAAATGCCGTGTGTATCATACGGAACCATTCGACGGCGTCCTCCGGTTTTGCGCGGTCGATCACGCCGTATTCGCCGCAGTACAGCGGCACGTTCTTTCGTTCGGCCACCGACACGGCTTCCGCCATAAACGCTTCAAAATATGCGGGCGAAAGCACCGTATCGAGCGGAAACCGGTCGTACCCCGCGCAGGACAGCGTTCCCATGCGAACGTCCGCCTCCGCCATTTCCGCAAAGGTTGCCGTAACCGGAATGCGGAACGCGGGATCCATTGTGGGAATCCAGTCCGCACCCTGGTGTGTGAAGATCAGCGGCTCGTAGCAATGGAAGTTATAAACGATGCGGTCGTCATACGGCACGTCGATATCCTTGACCGCAACGGCGCTGTTGTGATAATAGCCGCCGACGAGAATCCATACGTTCGGCGCAATCGCACGGATGCGGCGGATACAGGTCGCTGCGATCCGGTTCCACGTATCGCAATACTCCCTGTCCGTCACCTCATTCAGAAGCTCGAACGCCAACATATCCGCATCGCTTCCGAAACGCGCTGCAATACGTTCCCACAGTCGATAAAACCGTTCCTGATACGCTTCGTTATCGAAGAATCCCGCTTCACCCTCGTTTGCGTCGAAGGAAAAGCCCGCCGTTTTATGCAGATCGAGAACCATATGGAGCCCGTTTTGCCTGCAGAGATCGATCGCCTTTTCGAGGCGCCGGTAGCCGTCCTCTTGCGGCGCGCCGTTCTTATCCTCCAGGAGTTCATAATCGATCGGTACGCGCACGTGATCCGCGCCCCAGCTTTTGATCACCGCGAAATCCGCATTACGAACGAAACCGTCGTACCGCTCCTTCGTGTGATCGCATTGAGAAAACCATCCGCCGAGGTTGACGCCTTTTTGATAACCGTTCCAAACTCTCATTTACCTGCTCCTATTCTGCAATATTGCTTTTTTCGAAAGAAACCGCTCTGCGTTCCAGAGCGGTTATCAGGAAGGAAAGGGAATGAAGAAATTACCCTTTTACACTACCGGCAGTAACGCCTTTGATGATCGACTTGGACAGAATGATGTAAACGATCATGACCGGCAGAATCGCCAACAGAATGAACATATACACTTTGCCCATATCGAACTTCGAGTAGTCCGCACTTCTCAGCTGCGCGATCATGATCGGGACGGTCTTGAGCTCCGCCTTGTTCAGCAGCAGCGCGGGAATGAAGTAGTTGTTCCAGGAGCTTACGAACGAGAAGATCATCTGCACCGCGATCGCGGGTTTGATCATCGGCAGCACGATCGTGTTGAACGTGCGAAACTCATTCGAGCCGTCCACGCGCGCCGCGTCGATGACGTCGAGCGGCAGCACGCTTTCCATGTACTGCTTCATGTAGAAGAATACAACCGGCGCCGCAATACCAGGTACGATCAGCGGAATATAGCTGTCCGTAAGATTCCACTTGGTCATCAGCTGCAAAAAGCCGAGTGCGGAAACCTGTGACGGGATCATCATGATCGCCATGATAAACGTGAACACGAACTTCTTTCCGCGGAAATTGTATGCGTGAATACCGTACGCGGTCAAAGCGGAGAAGTACGTCGTAATGAGCGCGCTGCTCACCGCAATGATCAGGCTGTTCAGCATGCCGCGCGGAATGTTGATCGAAGCGTCGTTCCACGCGTTCTTCAGGTTGACGAAGAAATTTCCCTTCGGCAGGATCGAAAAGCCGGTTGCAAGCTCCGCGTTCGAACGCGATGCGTTGACGATCATCAGATAGAAGAAGAACAGGCACAGGAACGTCAGAAACACGAGGATCGCATACACGATCACGCGAAGAATGATCAGCTTGATCTTCCCGAGGGTATTGTCGCTGATTCTCTTTTTCATAGGACGTTCCCCTTCCTCTCTCTGTGCTTACGGTTCTGATCTTTATACGGCGCGGAAAGCATCTTGTACACGATCGCGCCGAGTCCGCCCGTGATGACGAACATGATCACGGAGATCGCGCCGGACATGCCGAGGTTTTTGGTCTTCAGATACCCGTTCAGATACATGACGAGCGTTCTCGTCGTACCGTTCGGCACTCCGTCTCCCTTGCTTAGAACCTGCGGCACGTCGAACATCTGGATACCGCCGATCATCGCCGTGATCAGGCAGTAGACGAAGATCGGCATCAAAAGCGGCATCGTGACCTTGAAGAACACCTGCACGGAGTTCGCGCCGTCGATCGTCGCGGATTCAAACAGGCTTTGGTCGATGCCCATGATGCCCGCCATCAGCACGATCGTCGTATTGCCGAACCACATGAGGAAGTTCATCAGCGCGATCATGCCGCGTACGCTGACGCGGATGGCAAAGAAGTCAAAGGTGTGATCGATGACGCCCCATTTTTCGAGCAGCGCCTGGATCGGTCCGACGCGGGAAAACAGCGTGTAAAACAGCATCGAGAACGCTGCCGCCATGATGAGGTTCGGCATGTAGATGACCGTTTTGAAGAAGCTCTGTCCCTTGATATTGAGACGTGTGCTCGTGAAAAACAATGCGAGCAGCATCGCGATGACAAACTGCGGCACCGCGCCGGCGATCCAGAGGATCATCGTGTTCAGCGCGTACTTTAGGATCAGGATCGTGCCGTTCGCGTCGGGCTGAAACAGCGCAATGTAGTTGTTCAGTCCGACGAAGTTCGGTCCGACCTGCTGAAGGCCGATTCGATACGTCTCAAAAAAACTGTTGTAGATGGTCAATAACTGCGGGACGAGCGTAAAGATGATATAGGCAATGAAGAACGGCGCTATGAAAATGTACCCCCATTTTGCATAGCTCACGGACTTCAGCTTTTTGCCGGTTCCCGTTTGGATCTTTTCCATAGGATTCTCCTCCGAGAAGTTCATGCTGATTTGTGTCTGAAACGCTTTCGGATGTCAATCAAGATTCGCCGAAGCCAAAGCGACGGAAAAGATGCCGCAAGACGGAAGTGTTTTAGGCGCAAAGCAGTTTCAGATGAAACACTGCGGCAGGGGAAGCCCCTGCCGCAGTATGCTGTCAGATTATGCCGCAGGCAGCTTGATGTTCGGATAGGTTTCCTTGATCAGCTGATAGAAGTTGTTCATCGCGGTCTCGTAATCGACGGAACCGTTGAAGTACTCCTGCAGTTTGTTCTGCAGACCCTCGTTCAGGATCTGGTCGTAGTTGGTGTGGTTCTCCCACTTGATGTCCTTCGCAAGCTCTGCAAAGATCGCAGTGTCGTTCTGACCGTCGAGGATCATGGTATTGCCCCATTTCGGATCGTTTGCAAACTTCTCCGCAACCTTGGTGTTGTTCGGATACTGACCTTCGTTCTCAACGAGCTTCGTGCAGACGTCCTCATTCTTGGTGAATGTCTCGAAGATGTCCTTCAGCATTTCGGTGTTGTCGGAACCGGTTGCTGCCAGCAGCCACGTGCCGCCCCAGAAGTATGCCTGCGGGCCCTTGACGATGCACCAGTCACCGACGCAGCCCTTTTCGGGATCCATTGCGTTGGTCATGCAAAAGTTGTAGTACCATGCCGGTCCGAAGAAGCACATGGTCTTGCCTTCTGCGAACATCTGGTTGGTCTTTTCCGCATCCCAAACGCCTGCAGTCAGGGTGTAGCCGTTCTTGATGTATTTGTCGGTCTGCTCGATCCACTTGGTGATCTGCGGGTCAAACTGGAGGTTGTCGTTTGCATCAACCCAAGGCATGGTGCAGTTGTTGGAGAACGCGCGGAAGGTCTCTGCGAAGGAAGCGGTCATGTAGTAACCCTTTTCCTTTGCCTGTGCTGCAACAGCATCAAACTTCTCCCAGGAATCGATCGCCGCCTGGACTTCTGCAGGATCATCGGTGCCGAGAACGTCCTTGGCGATGCTCTTGCGGTAGATGACCGCCGCCGGGCAGCACTGGAAGGAAACGCCCTTGCAGACGCCGTTCACATCGGAAGCTGCCTTGATGGTGTAGTCATACATCGTGTCGGCATTGGTGAAGCCGATCTTGCTGATATCCATCGTGTAGTCGGAATCGACATACTTGCCGATGTAGTCCGCTTCCGCGAGGAACAGGTCGATCTTGTCGTCATCCGACGCGTTCGCCTGGTTCAGGAGCGCTTCGTCGAGCTTCTGCTGATAAGCGCCGTTGTCGCTCGGAGTGATGATCCAGTTGACGGTGACGCCTTCCGGAACGGTGTAATACTTTTCAAAGAATCCCTTGAATTCTTCATTCCAGGCATAGATATTGAATACCTTGCCCTGTGCAACAGTGGTGTCTGCAGGCTCCTCAGCCGGCTTGTCTGCAGGCTTCGCGGTGCACGCGACGATGCCGACGAGCATCAGCGCTGCCATCAGGATTGCGACCAGTTTTTTCATGATTGTTACTCCTTTTTTATTCTGTTTTTTTGAAACCTCTTCGGCTCCTCTTTCCTATATCAAAACGCTTACGCGTTTCAACCGATGTTTCGCACGGTGCTTCCCGGCAAGAGTTCGCCTTCCACCATGATGCTCTGCGGCAGCCAGGTGTCCGGATGCTCGATCTGTTCGATCAGCAGTCTCGCCGCCTCGGTCCCCATCTCCGTCGCCCCCTGCCGGTAGGTCGTGAGCTTCGGACGAAGCACCTGTGAAAGCGGGATGCCGTCGTATCCGACGACGCTCATGTCCTTCGGTACCGAAATGCCGTGACGCTCGAGCTCGCTCATGCCGCCCAAATACGACAGGTCGTCCGGATAGAAAATGCAGGTCGGTCGTTCCGGAAGCTCCAGAAGCGCCCTTGTCGCAAGACCGCTCGACCTCGGATCGTGATACACCGCCGGTCGGATGTATTCCGGCGGAATCGAAAGCTTCAGCTCCGCGCAGGTCTTCTTGAAGCTTGCGATACGCTTCTGTGTGACCGAGGTCATCTCGCCGTGAATGAACGCCAGTTTCCGGTGTCCGTTCTCATATACGAACCGTACCAGCGCTTCCATGCCGCGAACGTTGTCCGAAAGGATTGACGTACGGCTGTCGAACAGATAGTCCAGCGTGACCGTCGGGATCTCGCTCATCGCGAGACGAATGATTGCGGGATCCTGAAAATCCGCCGATGCAATGACCACGCCGTCGCAGCTGCGGTATTTCGCGTGCTCGTAGTAGTCCATCGACATTGCGCCGAGATCCTTGCTGATAAACGTGATGTCGTATCCCAGCCGCTCCGCTTCGGCTTTCACGCTCTCGAGGATTTGCGAAAAATACTCGTGCGTGATGCCGCCGCCCGTCGTGTCCGAAAACAAAACGCCGATGTTGTAGCTTCTGCCGACCTTCAACGCTCTTGCCGTCGCGTTCGGCAGATACCCGAGCGCTTTCGCCTGCTCACGGATCCGCTCCGCCGTCTTCGGTGCAATGTCCGGCGCGCCGTTAAGCGCCTTGCTGACCGTTGCGCGGGATACGCCGCACGCTTTGGAAATATCCGTTATGGTGACCATGCGCCGTCCCCTTTCGAAAAGATATAATCTTAATCGATTTCGTCGCGTTCATTATAACGCCGTACCGTACGTTCGTCAAGGGGTTTTTTATACTTTTTTTCAATGATTTTCAACGTCGAAACACGAGTTCTACCCCGATTTCCTGAAAAAATGCAGAATTCTCAAATTACCTCTTGCCTTTTTACGATCCTTTGCGTATAATAGACTTAATCGATTAAGTAATCATTTGGACGAGGTAATCGTATGCAGTACGGGTATTTTGACGACGCTGCAAAGGAATACGTGATTACGCGTGCGGATACGCCGCTTCCCTGGATCAACTATCTCGGGAGCGACGGGTTCTTCTCGCTGATCAGCAACACCTGCGGCGGCTATAGTTTTTATAAGGATGCAAAGCTCCGGCGCATTACGCGGTTCCGATACAACAACGTTCCGCACGACGAGGGCGGACGATGCTTCTACGTCTGCGACGGCGAAACGGTCTGGAGCCCTGCATTTTTGCCGGCAAAAACCGCGCTTGATTTCTATCGCTGCCGTCACGGGCTCGGATACTCCGTGTTCGAAGGCAGGAAAAACGGCGTTTCCGCTTCGCTGACGGTGACCGTGCCGATGCACACCGATATGGAAGTGCAGAAGCTCGTGCTGAAAAACGAGGGCGATTCGGAAAAACGGCTGATCCTGTACGGCGTAACCGAATGGTGCCTTTGGAACGCGGTCGACGATTCGACGAACTTCCAGCGCAACTGGAACATCGGCGAAGTCGAAATCGAAGGCGGCACGGTCTATCACAAAACCGAATACCGCGAGCGCCGCAACCATTACGCCTTCTATTCCGTCAATGCGCCGATCGATGGGTTCGATACCGATCGGGATACGTTCCTCGGGCGCTTCCGCGGCTGGAGCGAGCCGCAGGCGGTCGAAAGCCGTACCTCCTTCATGAGCGTTGCCGCGGGTTGGGCGCCGATCGCCGCGCTGCGCCTCTCCCTCACCCTCGCCCCCGGCGAATCGAAGACACTGCTCTTCCGACTCGGTTACGTCGAAAACCCGGAAGACAAAAAGTTTACGGCGCTGAACGTAATCAATAAGGAAAAAGCGCACGTCATGCTCGCCTCGTTCGAAACCGAAGCGCAGTTTGACGCCGCGATAGATGCGCTCAAAGCATACTGGGCTTCTCTGCTGTCCCGATTTACGGTGCAAAGCAGCGAGGAAAAGCTCGATCGCATGGTCAACATCTGGAACCAATATCAGTGTATGGTCACGTTCAATATGTCCCGCAGCGCTTCCTATTATGAAAGCGGGACCGGTCGCGGCATGGGCTTTCGTGACAGCTGCCAGGACCTCCTCGGTTTTGTGCATCTGATTCCGGAGCGCGCGCGCGAGCGCATCATCGACATCGCGTCGATCCAGTTTGCGGACGGCAGCACCTATCATCAATATCAGCCGCTGACCAAGCGCGGCAACGCCGACATCGGTTCCGGTTTCAACGACGATCCGCTGTGGCTGATCGCCTGCACCTGCGCGTATATCCGCGAGACCGGCGATTTCTCGATTCTTGACGAGCCGACGCCGTTCAACAACGAAGCGGGTACCGAGGTGCCGCTCATGGAGCATTTGCGCCGCAGCCTCAACTATACGGTCACGCATCGCGGTCCGCACGGACTTCCGCTGATCGGACGCGCCGACTGGAACGATTGCCTGAATCTCAACTGCTTCAGTCTGACGCCGGGCGAGAGCTTCCAGACCTGCTCCAATTTCGAGAGCGGCAAGGCGGAAAGCGTCTTCATCGCGGGAATGTTTGTGAAATACGGCACGGAATACGCCGCGTTGTGCGATCGGATCGGTTTGTCCGAAGAGGCGGCGGGCGTCCGCGCAGCCGTCGAACAGATCGAGCAGGCTACGCTGAAATTCGGCTGGGACGGCGAATGGTTCCGCCGCGCATACGACGCGTTTGAGCGCCCGATCGGCAGCTGTGAAAACGACGAGGGCAAGATCTTCATCGAACCGCAGGGCTTCTGCGTGATGGCGGGCATCGGCGGACCGGATTACGGCAAGCGCGCGCTTGCGTCCACCGAAGCGCTGCTCGGCAACGAATTCGGCATCGAAGTGCTGCACCCCTGCTATACGGAGTATCACGACTATCTCGGCGAAATCTCCTCGTATCCCCCGGGCTATAAGGAGAACGGCTCCGTCTTTTGCCACAACAATCCGTGGATCACGCTGGCGTACTGCACCGTGAAGGATGGCAACGGCGCATTCGATCTCTACAGGCGCAACGCGCCCGCCTACATTGAGGACAAGAGCGAGATCCACCGCACCGAACCCTACTGCTACAGTCAGACCATTGCGGGGCGCGATGCGAAAACCTACGGCGAAGCGAAGAACGCATGGCTGACCGGAACGGCGGCGTGGTCGTTCGTCGCCGTGAGCCAGGGCATCCTCGGCATTCGTCCGGATTATGACGGATTGATCGTCGATCCCTGCCTGCCGGACACGATGAGCGGCTATCGTCTCTCTCGCTTATTCCGCGGCACGCGTTATGACGTCACGGTGCGCCGCGGCGAACAAAAGGGACTTCTTGTGAATGGCAAGCCGGTTCCCGGCAATACCGTTCCGCTGACCGACGCGCCTGTCTGCGCCGTTGAACTGACCATCTGATCCCTTCCCCTTGACAATCTCTTTATTTCCTTCCTAATAAAAGAAAGACCCTTGCTTTTCAAGCAAGGTTCTTTCTGAATTGCCGTCTCAGATCAGATTGTTCTGCGTCTCCGCGGAGAACAGGTGCATCAGATCGCTGTCAAACACAAAGCTGATCGATTCGCCGTACTCGAAACCTGCGCGCTTCTCCAACGGAAGATCGACCGTCTGCAGGACGATCACGACGTCCTTTCCGTCCGCGTTGACGTGCAGATGCATCGAGGAGCCCATCATCTCGCAGACGTCAACGACCGCTTTGAGATGCGGGATCGGCTCGTCTGCCGCGCAAAGGGAAATATGCTCCGGACGGATGCCGAGCACGATCTTCTGCGGTTCGACGCCGTTGTCCTTCAGCGCCTGCTGCTGCGCATCGTTCAATGCGAAGCGGACGTCGCCGATGCGTACGCAATAACCGTCTGCGCCCTGTTCGAGTTCCGCGTCAAAGAAGTTCATCTGCGGCGAGCCGATGAAACCCGCGACGAACAGATTGTCCGGATGATTGAACACTTCCTGCGGAGTGCCGATCTGCTGGATGAAGCCGTCCTTCATGATGACGATGCGATCGCCCAGCGTCATTGCTTCGGTCTGGTCGTGTGTGACGTAGATAAACGTCGTATCGATGCGATGACGGAGCTTGATAATCTCCGCGCGCATCTGATTGCGGAGCTTTGCGTCGAGGTTCGAAAGCGGTTCATCCATCAGCATGACTTTCGGCGCACGCACGATGGCGCGACCGATTGCGACACGCTGCCTTTGACCGCCGGACAATGCCTTCGGTTTGCGATCCAGGTATTCGGTGATGCCGAGGATCTCCGCCGCTTCACGGACCTTCCTGTCGATCTCCTGTTTCGACATCTTGCGAAGCTTCAGCGCAAACGCCATGTTCTGGTACACAGTCATGTGCGGATACAGCGCGTAGTTCTGGAAGACCATCGCGATGTCGCGATCCTTCGGCGCGATGCTGTTCACGAGCTTATCGTCGATGTACAGTTCGCCGCCCGAAATCTCCTCGAGTCCCGCGATCATGCGCAGAGTCGTGGACTTTCCGCAGCCGGACGGTCCGACAAAGACGACGAATTCCTTGTCCTGAATCTCAAGATTGAAATCGTCGACCGCCGTGACCTTGTTGTCATAGACCTTTTTGATGTTCCTGAGTGACAGACTTGCCATACTGCTTTTGACTTTAACGGTCCCGAACTTCATCAACGAACCGTCTCGCGCGCCGCGCATACGTCGGTCGCGCCTTACGGCAGGTCTCCACACTGCCGCACCCCAAGCCGAGGGGTTGTATTTCCTCCTTTATTGCAGCTTTCCCCCGCGCATACTGTGGAGTGTGCGGGTTCCGGCCGTTTGACAAATCAGCGTCCCTTTTCCTGACGGTTCTATTATAAAAGCCGTCCCGCGTGCTTGTCAAGAAAAATCTTAATCGATTTCGTAATTATATAGAATCTGTGAGGACATACAAATAGCACGGCGCTGCGCCCAATGTCATTAAGATAAAATGAGGACAAGACTGCTGTGTGAAAGAAAGCATGGCAGCCTTTTTTATTTATGAGATTTACAAAAAAATACTTGACAAATCGGTGAAAATGTGCGGTCGCTTTCGCTCCGAATGAAATGAAAGGAAGCGAAAGCGACCCTTGAAATGAAGGCATATCTTCGTTTTCAAGGAGGTCACATATGAACCCCAAATACGTATCAGGATGCGATCCTGCAAAAAGGCGTCAGTAACGAAAACGGGGCCGTCATTGATATGTTGACTCGTTCAAGTGTTCCAAACGTGCTGTTAATTGCAGATCGAGGATATGAATCTTACAATCTCATGGCACATTGTCAGGAGAAAGGCTGGCGCTTTCTGATTCGGGTCAAAGACCTTACTCGAACCGGCATCGCTGCAAGTCTGGATCTGCCGTGTGCCGATCAATTCGACGTTCCTGTTTCTCTTTCCATAACCCTCAGGCAGGCAAAGCAAGCTCGTACTCTTCCAAACTACAAGTTCTTACCTGCAAACGCCCGCTTTGATTTCCTTCCGCTGACTTCACGCAAGAATGATCCCGTTCTGTTCTATCCACTGCATTTTCGTGTCGTTCGTTTCAAGATCACTCCGGATTCTTACGAAACTGTTCTCACCAATCTCCCCGCTCTTTCTTTCCCCCCGGCAGAACTGAAAAAGCTTTATTCCATGCGCTGGGGGATCGAAACCTCTTTCCGCGAGCTCAAGTATACGATCGGTCTTTTGCATTTTCACAGCAAAAAGACGGAGCATATCTTTCAGGAAGTCTTTGCTGCGCTTACCATGTATAACTTCGCGAAATCAATTACTTGCTCTGTAGCGATTCGCCATGCCAAGAGAAAGCTTCTTTACCAGGTCGATTTCTCTCAAGCTGCTTACATTTGCAGGCAGTTCTTCCGTTCCAATATCTCTCCGCCTTCTGCGGAAACTCTGATTGCGAGATATATTGTTCCGATCCGCCCCGATCGACACAATACGCGTCATCTCGCTGATATACACACCTCGAGTTTCCTTTACAGAGCAGCATAACCTCTCAACTTTGTACACCCCTTTTGCCGCTCTTGCCGGCTTATTTCCCGTGCCCTTTTTCTTTTCACTATAAATCGAGCAGGCGATCTTTTGCTTCGCCTGCTCGTTACCTTTTTTAACTGAATGACATTGATGCGGCTGCGCCGCGCTTTTTTGCTGAACTCCCGTCAGCGGGTGTTGTGCTTTTTCAGCGTTTCGAGAAGCCACAGCCCCGTTTCGGTAAAATCGTCCCGTTCAAAGCCGCTGTACTTCGAAACGGTGAAGCGGATCATCGAACACGCTTCGTTTGCTTTGGACAGCGCCCACATGCAGTAGGAAACGCCGTACCGTTCCAGGAGGTCGATCCACCGATCGGCGCTTTCCGGATCCCTGGGCAGCCCGCCGCTGGACGCCGTCACGCCGTATTCGGTGACAAAGACCGGCAAGCCCGCGCTCCGCACTTCGGCAAGCACGTCTTGATACGCCTGTCCGTGGGTCGCGGCGTAGAAATGCAGCGTGTACATGACGTTGTCATACGGAAGCGGATCGGCCGCGACGCTTTTGAGGTCCTTTGACCAATCCGGATTGCCGACGAGAATCACGGAGTCCGGATCCTTTTCCCGAATGATGGGAATGATCTCTTCCGCGTAGCGCTTCACCGTCTGCCAGTCCACGCCGTTCGGCTCGTTGCAGATCTCATACAGCACGTTGTTGTGATCGCAGTACTGCTCCGCCATCTCCGCGAAAAAGATCTTTGCGTCGTCCAGGTAACAATTGGGATCGCCTTCGCTTAAGACATGCCAGTCAATGATCGCGTACATATCATGCGCTTTCGCGTATGCAACACCGTTTGCGACGTTCTTTTGATACCGTTCTCTATCTCCCTTTGCGCAGTATCCGACCACGCCCATGCCGTAGGTATAGACGGCAAGCCGCACTACGTTCACGCCGTACTCCTCCGACAGCTCCCGGAACAGATCATCATTGATAAACGATTCGGTGGTGATCAGATCGTGCGTGCTGACGCCCCGCAGCATGACGGGATCTCCGTTTTTATCGCACAGTTTCCCGTCGATCACCTGCAGCTTCCCGCAGGAGAACGGACGCGCTCTGCCGTCCTTCACGGCGTTTTTCGCGCTGCATCCGCTTGTGGCAGACAGCAGAAGCAGTACCGAAAGCAGCAAGATCAAAGCTTTTTTCATATGGCAGCATCCTTATCCGGAATTCGTACGGAAGTCAAACCGTTCCGTGGGGAATCAAATCCCATACTGATTATACGATTCCGGATCGATTCGTGTCAATGACCGTCCGCAGGAAAAGGTCGCTTTTCGGAAGAATCGCAGATTGCGCCGCGCTCCCCCGGCGAAACAGACGATCCCGTATATCGCAAAGACCGCCGAGGGGTTCGGCGGTCTTTGGCAGTTGGTAGGTTATTGGTGTTCTGCAAGATAGACGACGATCGCGTGGGCAACGACGTTGCCCTCGCACACCGCCATGATCTGGAAATTGTGGATCAGCGCCGCGATCGCCGGATCCTTCACCGGCAGGATCGCGTTCATGATCGCCGAATCCTCCTCCAGTGCGTTGACATACCGGAGGCAGTCGTCGAACTTGCCCTGCCGGATCAGCCCGGAGATCGTCTGTACGTGGAAAATGTAATCGTGCCGCTGCGAAGCGTATCATGCATCACGCCAGCCGTTTCGCCGCAGCGCCGACCCTTTCCGGGAAAAGAAGCCTCCTGCTACGGTCTAAGATTATGGATGTGCAGAAAACCGCTTGCTTTTTCGGGCAGAATAAGCTATAAAATATGTATGCTTTCCGGGGTAGTCTCTGACCGGACCCGGATAAAAACCGATACAAGGAGAAACACCGATGCGTCTTTCCGATATGACTGTACGTTCTTTCTTTGAATTGCTTGGATCCGATGCGGCAGCTCCCGGCGGCGGCGCTGCGGCAGCCCTGACCGGCTCCTTGGGGTCGTCCCTTGCCGAAATGGTCGGCAATCTGTCCCTGAATCGCCCGCAGTACGCCGCTTTCTCGGAGGAAACCCTTGTCTGCACGGAACGATGCTCCGCGCTGCGCGCGGCGTTCCTCGACGCGATGGAACGCGACGCCGACGCCTTCCACCGGTTCACGGCGGCGCTGAATCTGCCCAAAGGGACGGCGGAGGAAAAAACCGCCCGCACCGCCGCGATCCAGAACGCGCTGATCCTTTGCATCGAATCGCCGCTGCATACGATGGAGCTTT
>Ga0310697_10003766_pt1 | contig 15196 bp, 16 predicted proteins | sample 172DNAGHGlowgp2_FD_203883 | JGI IMG/M metagenome (GOLD analysis project Ga0310697, IMG submission 203883) | Sheep rumen microbial communities from Palmerston North, Manawatu-Wanganui, New Zealand - 1728 DNA GHGlow gp2 (v2) (version 2) | ecosystem: Host-associated > Mammals > Digestive system >... | reverse complement strand
AAAGAGAGTAATGCCCGTTTGGAGCGCAGTGATCGTAAGTTCTCTTGCTTTCGCGCTTGTACACGGCAATCCCTTATGGATAGCATATACCTTTGTGATGGGGCTTTTAGTAGCAAAGATCGATGTTAAGTACGATTCCATAGTACCCGGCATGATTATGCACTTTATGTTCAATCTGTACGGATGTCTTGCAGCAACGCTCATGCTTCCTTTGATAGTATATATCGGATACATCTTTATAGGCGCGGGGATCTTTGTTATGCTCCTTTCCGGCGGAATAAGCAGGAACAAAGAAAGAGCAGCACTCTGCTGAGATACCGATATACAGTTTAAAAGATTGTGATATAATATCCGGTATCGGAAGGATAGCTTCCGCTGCCGGATATGTTTATGTACGGGACCGCGGAAGAGAATAATGAGGTGATGGATGAGAATAGCAGTATGTGATGATGAAGAACGCTTCAGAGCTGATATACGGGATCATGTGGACAGGCTTTTTGGCAGTCTGGATGTGATGGTCGACAGCTACAGCAGTGCGCCGGATCTTATAGATAAGTTTGAAAAAAAGCCCTATGATCTGGTATTTTTGGATATAGAGATGCCCGGAATGAACGGGATAGAGGCGGCCAGGAGATTAAGGGAGCTCAGCGATAAGGTATATATAGTATTTCTTACGGGACATGTGGAATATGCGCTCGAAGGATATGAGGTAAACGCCTTAAGATATCTTACAAAGCCGGTAAATGAGGATAAGCTTAAGGAAGTGGTAAAATATGTATCCGATAAGATGAGCGACGCGCGGCATATAAGGATAAGGGTGGACGGAGAGGATATTTTTGTAAATATCAGTGATATCTATTATTTTGAAGCACGTGATCAGTATGTGATGATATATACAAAAGATAAAGATTATCTGGTAAGATACAATCTTTCGGATTATGAAGAGGAACTTAAAAACGACGGCTTTTATAAAACCCACAGAAGCTATCTGGTATCACTGGGAAAAGTAAAGAAACTTGCTAAGAATGAGGCTGTCATGGAAGGCGGAGGGGCGGTCCCGGTAAGCCGGGGCGCAGCATCAGGGCTTAAAGAAGCCCTGTATGCGTACCTGGAAAAAAACGCTTTCTGATCAGCGCTTTATATAAAACGCTTCCCGGCCTTCAGCTATTTCCCGGCCCAGATCTGAAGCATATTCTGTAATGCTGAAGTCAAGACCGGCATATTCTTCTGTAAGAAACGAAGGCTTTACCCGCTCAGCTATACGGTCAAACAGATCTTTTCTTAGCCTGTCGTGTTCTTCCTTTGAAGCAACCTTGGGAAAGCTGTTGTCTACTACGAGCACGAAGCCTGTGCTGTCTCCTTTTTTCATAGCCTGAAGATAAGCCTGTTTAACCGTTCCTTCTTCATCAAAGAATTCTTTAAGGATATTTACCAGCTCCTTTGGCTGTTCCTTCAGATCGGCTATCCTTATCTTATTGTTATCTTCATTATCATTAGCACTATATTCTTCGCCGTTTTTGATCTTTTTAAGGATCTCCCTTGAAATAATGATATTCTCACCGAAAGGATCGATAACAAGAGCAAACGGCCCGCCTTCAGAGGTGATCATATCGATATACTGCTCCAAATGGCATACGATGGTCTGCAGTTTTTCTTCATGGCTGTATTTTGCCAGTTCTTCCCTGCTTGAAAAGGCCGGAAGAAGCGGTCTGTTATCAGAGTCCTTAAATGTTATGAAACTTATATGCGTTTTGCTTTTCCCGTCATTGTCGGCGACCATGGCAGGAGTCAGCAAAGTGGCCTTCTTTAGTATACTGATAAAAGCAGCTTCGGCTGCAGAGCTTTTCTTTATTTTTACATCTTTCATAGCCAGGACCAGCTCAGTATTATCCAGCTCGTCCAAAGTCACTTTTTTTATCTCTGTATCTGCACTCATTTTTAATTCCTTTCACGTAGTTTATAGTGGCTGTCAGATCGGATGGAATCTGAATACACTGTCATCCGTGCCGTAGATTTCATCGTATCTGAAAAATGCCTGCTCAAGTGAAACGAATTCTCTGGCCCTAAGACCTTTTAATATGTAATCCAATGCGCCTTCATGTCTGAAACGCGGCGGGATATCAACTTTGGCGTTTTCCCTGATATAGGCTTCGGTTTCGTCATAGATCCGCTGTGCTTCCCTGAGCCGGTTATTATAAGATTCTATACCGCTTTTGTACATATTGATCTTTTTTATCTTTGATATGACTTTTACCGCCGGCAAAGCTATCGGAAGAGCCAGCGCGGCGAATTCCAGGAGTGTCAGTACAGGCTTGGGCAGGAGGCTGTAGAGGCTTAATATAGCAATGCTTGCTAAAAGCAGCAATCCTATCCCTTTTAACAGCGGCTTGAAGATAGCCTCACCCCAGCCGCTGAAACGTTCGTAATGGAGATCGTCTTTTAGTTCTGCGATCTGCATGGGGTAAGATTCCACGCTGTATCTCGCATTTCCGTTAAGGATCAGTTTGTCTTTGATGCTTTCGATCTTTTTGATGACAGTATCCGCAAGCTCGCCACGGGCATCGAGCCTTCCCATCTCCATATCATAACCTTTGTTATGGTTGGTTTCGATCTGGATCGCAGCTCCGCAGTAATTGCAGTAGAAAAGAGACTGATTACGGTCTTCAAACTGAATATTGGCTCCGCAGGACGGACACTGTATGGTTCTGATGTTCATTTGTTTCTACCCCTCATATATATGCATAATGACCGTATAATTATATTATGCCATATATATATCGTCAACATCAGCGGCTAATACCCGCAGGCATTGTACCCGGGCTGCCTGTTTTATGCAGCGTTGAAGAAAATCGGCGAATCTGTTAGAATACGAACCATGAATGAGAAAGGGATCGTAAAGCTGCATACTCTCCGCAGGCTGGATATCGCCGGCAGTTCAAAGGGCGACCAGGAAAAGTATTATGACGAGGACAGGCATGCTTATATAAAGCTTCCGTTTTACTACGAAGGGAAATACTGGAAGGATTATATGGTTGAGCATCTGTCGGGAAGGCTCTTTGAAGACGATTATACTCTGGGAATACAGATAGTCGATCAGGAGATCATTATGACGGATAAGGGTCTGCCGGCTGTCAGGTCCGCTGATTTTTGCGCCGATGATGAACAGTGGCTGTCAGTTGCGAGGATCTTTGAGCGCTTCCGCGTATATCCGGAAGATGCAAAGAGCGGAGAAGAACGTCTGTGGCAGATCATGAATACTGCCGAAGAATACTGCGGCATTGATCTGTCTGCGTATCTTACGGTAATGTTTGTGGCGGATCTTCTGCTGTTGAATGAGGACAGGCATTACAATAATCTGGGACTCCTGTATACGGATTCGGGCAGTTTCGGCGTGGCTCCGCTTTTTGATTTCGGACTGGGGCTGTTTGAACACGGAAAGATCTACGAGAATAAGAGTCTTAAAGATATAGAGCCTGAGAATATCAGACTGAGACCGCTTGGCGTTACAGGCCTTAAAGCATTGGATCTTATGGCTGATCTGGGCTATCGGGAAGATATAGCTTATGTGGTCTCGGGCATACGCACAGAACTTGAAAGAGAACTCTTTCCTAATGATAATGGATACGAATGGTATGTATATATATCGGATAAGCTGAGGAAGACATATGAAAGGAAGATTTGAGCTTGGCAATCTGTCAGGCACCCTGATGAAAAATGATAAGCCTGTTTTGCGCTTTAGCTTTAATGACGGGGTTTTGCGGGATAAAGAGATAATAGATCCAACACTGCTGCCTTTTGATATGCTGGATGAAGTCTGCCAGCGCACGATAGAGAATTTCTTTTATTACAGGGCAACGCCGCTTTCAAGGCAGAGGCTTGATGAAAGCCTTGAGGAATACAATATCCCCGCCGAGTATGAGGCGATGATCAGAGCCGGCAAGGGGCGATGCGCGCACGATAAGTACTGGCTCGCCTGCTGAGCGTAAGACTTGCAAAAATCCCAGTACTTGTTTAAAATACAGCTTTGTAATATCGGGAGGGCAGTGATATGCGTGAGATGGATTTTAAGATGGAAAGACCGGGACTTCTTCAAGAAGGACAGGAAGTTACGGTGACAGAAGGATTACTGCCAAGCAGTTATTACTATACTATAGACCCTTCGCTGGCCATGTCAGCGAATTTCAAACTTCGTGACAGGCTGTATGTTAATAAAGGCAGGGTCACCAAAGTTCAGGAGACGCCAAGAGGATTCTATGTGACGGTAGAGTTTGATGATAAATGAATCCAGGCAGATCATAAACAGTTATTTAAGGAGGAACAGAAAGATGAGAAAGATCAGCACGGAAAATGCACCCGCAGCCATCGGCCCTTATTCACAGGCTATAGTAGCAGGGAATATGCTTTTTGCATCGGGGCAGATCCCCATTAACCCGGCTACCGGCAATATCGAGGCTGAGGGCATTGAGGCACAGGCGCAGCAGGCTATAAAGAATGTAGGAGAGATACTTAAAGCAGCAGGCACCGACTATGCGCATGTTGTAAAGACCACCTGCTTTTTGGCGGATATGGCTGATTTTGCAGCATTCAATGCAGTATACGAGAAGTATTTTACGGAGAAGCCGGCCAGAAGCTGCGTGGCTGTAAAGACCCTGCCTAAGAACGTTCTGTGCGAAGTGGAAGTGACTGCTTATCTTGGGGATTGAGCAAAACTTGCAAATTGCATAACTATGAGTTATATTATAGGGCGATATTTACGGGGGAGGAGCGCGTAAAGCACTGATCCCCGTGCTCCGGAGATTAAAAGATATCCGGAATGATACATTTAAGAGAAGCGCATCGGATAAGATGCAGTAAAGGAGCGAAAGAAATGGCAAAGGAAAAAGTAATACTGGCATATTCAGGCGGGCTGGATACCACAGCCATCATACCCTGGCTTAAGGAGAATTTTGATTACGAAGTGATCTGCGTCTGCATCGACTGCGGACAGGCAGAGGAGCTTGACGGACTTGAGGAGAGAGCTAAGTTCTGCGGAGCAGAGAAACTCTACATTCTTGATGTGACCGATGAGTTTGCAGAGCATTATATCGTTCCCTGCGTACAGGCACACGCAGTATATGAGAACAAGTATCTTCTGGGTACTTCCATGGCACGCCCTCTTATCGCAAAGAAACTGGTTGAGATAGCGCGTAAGGAAGGTGCTGCTGCGATCTGCCACGGAGCTACCGGCAAGGGTAACGACCAGATCCGTTTTGAGCTGGGCATCAAGGCTCTGGCTCCCGATCTTAAGATAATAGCTGCATGGCGTAACGATAAGTGGACCATGGATTCACGTGAGTCCGAGATAGAGTACTGCAAGCAGCATGGCATCAATCTGCCTTTCTCTGCAGATTCTTCCTACAGCCGTGACCGTAACTTATGGCACATCAGCCATGAGGGCCTGGAGCTTGAGGACCCTGCAAACGAGCCTAATTTCGACCATCTGCTGGTACTGGGTGTTACACCCGAGAAGGCTCCCGATGAGGGCGAGTATGTTACCATCAGTTTTGAAAAGGGTGTTCCTACCGCTGTTAACGGCGAGAAGATGAAGGTAGCTGATGTTATCCGTAAGTTAAACGAGCTGGGCGGCAAGCACGGCATCGGTATCATTGATATAGTAGAAAACCGTGTTGTAGGTATGAAGAGCCGCGGCGTTTATGAGACACCGGGCGGAACCATCCTCTACGAAGCTCACCAGCAGCTTGAGGAGCTGATCCTGGATCGTGAGACCACCAAGACCAAGCTGGATATGGGTAATCTTTTTGCTCAGATCGTATATGAAGGAAAGTGGTTCACACCTCTTCGTGAGGCTGTACAGGCTTTCATTGAGAGCACCCAGCAGTATGTTACCGGTGAGGTTAAGTTCAAGCTCTACAAGGGCAATATCATCAAGGCGGGCGAGACTTCTCCTTACTCACTGTATAATGAGAGCATCGCTTCCTTTACTACCGGTGATCTTTATAACCATCACGATGCAGAGGGCTTTATCAACCTCTTCGGACTTGCAAGCAAGGTTCGCGGCATGAAGCATCTTAACAAGGACTGATAAAAGATCTGAGGGCGGGGAGTATCCCTGCCCTTTCTTTATGCACAGGGGCGCCGAAAGGAAAACGTTGCCTGACGGCAACCGATTTTTGTGATCTATGGATGTTATTAAGGTAATAATCATATATCTTCTGGCGGTAAATCTGCTGGGACTTCTGTTTATGGGGCTGGATAAATGGAAGGCGGCCAACCACCGCTGGCGTATACCGGAGTCACACCTTTTCATATTAAGCATCATAGGCGGCAGCCTGGGAACTTTTATCGGGATGTATCTGTTCAGGCATAAGACCAAGAAATGGTATTTCCGCTGGGGATTTCCGCTGATACTGGGCATACATCTTGTCCTGGCGGCGTATATGATAGGATCGGGAAAATTTGTGATCATGTGACCGGCGGGAACAGCCATACCGGGCAGGCTGCCCGGGAATTTTTTTGGAGGCTTTATGAAAATTATCATCGTAGGCTGCGGACGTGTAGGCTATGCCCTGGCACAGCAGCTTTCAGAGGAAAAACATGATATAACCGTCATCGATACCAAGGCTGACAAACTTGAGCGTATGGTATCGGTACTGGACGTGCAGGCTGTAGAAGGCAATGCTACATCCTTCAGGGTGCAGCAGGAAGCCGGAGTGCGCAGCTGCGATATGATGATCGCAGTAACGGGGCAGGATGAAGTAAACCTCTTATGTTGCCTGATAGCACGGCGAAGCGGTATCAGGCATGCCATAGCCCGTGTACAGAATCCCATATATAACGAGGAAGTGCAGTATCTGCAGGATGAGCTGGGACTGTCGATGACCATAAACCCGCAGCTGGACTGCGCTAAGAGTATAGCCAAGCTGATAGAGGTGCCCGGAGCCCTTGATATCACGACTTTCGCGAGAGGGCGTATCGACCTTGTGCGTCTGCCTATCCCCAAGGATTCGCCGGTGGATGGCATGACCATCATAGATTTTGCAAATAAGATCAGTAAGGATACCCTGGTCACGACCATAGAGCGCGACGGTGCGGTGATCATACCTAACGGTCATACCAAGCTGCTGTCCGGGGATAATATGTATGTTATCCTCCAGCCCAAGCAGATAGTGGGACTGTGCCAGAAGCTGGGGATAAAGACCAAACCTATACATTCCGTGCTGATAGCAGGCGGCGGGACTACGGCGTATTATCTGGCAAAGCAGTTATCCAATCTGCCCATAGACGTTAAGATAATAGAGCAGGATCATGTCAGATGCGAGCATTTGTCTGAGATGCTCCCGGGTGCGATGATAATCGAGGGCAATGCGGCTGACAGGCAGATACTCATGGAAGAGGGAGTGACCGAGAAGGATGCCATGGTGGCCCTCACTAATATGGATGAGGAGAATCTGGTACTCTCCATGTTCTGCAACAAGGTGAGTAAAGGAAAGACAAAAACCATTACAAAACTCAACACCATCTCCTTTGATGAGGTATTAAAGGACCTGCCGATAGGAGTGGTGGTATCACCAAAGGCGATCACTACCAAGATAATACTCCAGTACGTGAGGGCTTTGGAAAATACACACGGAAGTAATATAGAGACGCTGTACCGTATATTGGACGAGCGTGTGGAAGTGCTGGAGTTTAAGGTGCGTCCCGATTCCAAGATAACGGGCAAGCCGCTTATGGAACTTAAGCTTAAGAAGAATCTGCTGGTCTGCGCGATACTGCGTAAAGGCAGGGTGATCACCCCCGGTGGTAAGGATGAGATACTTCCGGGAGATAATGTGATAATCGTGACTACCGAGCTGGGGCTTAAGGATGTGGATGATATCCGCGCGTAAATCCCTGCCGGCTTTAGCTAAGGATCTTTGTAACGAAGGAATAAACCATGAACTATGCAATGATAATATATCTTCTGGGTAAGATCATGGAGATCATCGGTGCGATGATGATCTGCCCTTTTGTGGTATCCATGATCTATCACGAACGCAGCGGGATCTATTTTATCGCCTGCGGCGCGATAACACTTGCACTGGGGACACTGATATGCCGTTTCAGCCGTCCCGGGAACAAATCCTTTTACGCAAGGGAAGGCTTTGTCGTTACGGCACTCAGCTGGCTTTTATTATCGGTGGCCGGCTGCTTTCCCATGTATCTGAGCAGGGAGATACCTTCATTTACCGACGCACTTTTTGAGTGCATATCCGGTTTTACTACCACCGGAGCGTCCATAGTTCCCGAGGTTGAGCGCCTGAGCCACTGTATGAACTTCTGGCGCTGCTTTATACAGCTTATCGGGGGAATGGGGGTACTTGTTTTCATGCTGGCGCTGATACCGTCTACCGGCGGACAGGATCTGTATCTGATGAAAGCGGAGAGCCCCGGCCCCAGCGTATCCAAGCTGGTGCCAAAGGTCAAGCAGACCGCATATTATCTGTATATCATATATTTTATCCTCACAGGTCTTGAGATAATCGCGCTGATCATTGCGGGCTGTCCCGTGTTTGACAGTATCTGTACGGCATTCACCACCACCAGTACAGGAGGATTCGGTGTGCGCAATACTTCGCTTACGGAATACGGTCCTGCTGTCCAGTATGTTGTGGCGGTATTTTTGTTCTTTGCGGGTTTTAACTATAACTTCTTCTTCAATCTGTGGAGCAGGCGTTTTAAGGATGCCTTCTGTTCGGAAGAGATCAGGCTGTATACTGCTATCTTCTGGATAGCTACGGCTCTTATCAGCCTTAATCTGATATTCGGTTTCGGGCAGGGGATCGAAGAGGGGTTCCGCCAGGCTTTCTTCCAGGTGGGATCGATCATGACAACTGCCGGTTTCTCGTCGGCGGATTTTGATCTGTGGCCTGCTCTGTGCAGGGAGATCATCATACTTCTTATGCTGATAGGCGGATGTGCGGGTTCGACCTGCGGTGGTATCAAGGTATCCCGTATCCTGATCTATCTGAAGACTGTAGGAAAGGAGCTTTCACAGCTCTGCCATCCCAGAAGCGTAAAGGTGTTAAAAGTAGAGGGCAAAGCGCTGCCTCATGCGGTGTTGCGTTCGGCTAATATATTCCTGATCACCTACGCGCTTATATTCGTTATCTCTATGCTGCTCGTAGCGCTTGACGGTTACGATCATACCACCAATTTTACTGCAGTGGCGTCGGCATTGGGAAATATAGGACCGGGTTTCTCGCTGGTCGGTCCTACAAGAAATTTTGCTCATTTTTCTGATCTGGCAAAGTATGTCCTGATGTTTGATATGCTTGCAGGACGTCTCGAACTTTTCCCTCTGTTAGTGCTAATCAGTCCTGCGACCTGGCGCAGGCGTTAAAAGATATGTTTTTGTTGCCTTCACTGTCTGCAGGGTGGTGAAGGTATATTTTTCCTCCGGGATAAAAAAATATCAAAATACTACTTGACACGATATATCGGGAGGTGATATATTATAGCTACGATATAACGACGGCCGATATATCAGCTGACGATAAACAGGGCAAAGCCCGTGTCATCCCGGGCATAAACAGCCGGGGATCAACAAAGGAGGAAATCAAAATGACAAAGGATATCAACAGATCACTCAGGGTACTTGGAAGTGTAAGACTTGCCAGCGCGTTGGTTCTGGCAGCAGCATATCTGCTCATGCTTTTCAGTTCTACCGGAATGGTCGAACTTTCTGATACGGTGGTCCGTATCATGGGAGCGCTGACACTTGTAGCGGCACCGGTTCTGATCTTTGCCTCTGTAAGAATGTTAGTATTAAAAGGACGTAACAGAAATTGATCGATCCGGCTGTAGAAAAAGATCTGCCTTTAACAGAGGCTGTATTCTATATCCTGCTGGCAGTGAGGCAGCCCAATCACGGATATGGCATCATAGGCGAGGTGGAGGAGCTTACGGCGCACCGGGTGGTACTGGGCGCGGGAACACTCTACGGAGCGCTGCAGACTCTGGAAAAAAAAGGGTGGATCACTGTGGTGAGTGCGGATTCCGGCTCACGAAAGAAGAAGGAATACGTGATCACCGATATCGGACGTGAAGTATTTATCGCAGAATGTGAAAGGCTGGCGGAACTGCTTAAGAACTCACAACTGTTTACAGCTGCTGCGATCGCCGACAAAACGGAGGGGACAGAATGATACGCTTTCGTTTGATGCTTGATAAGGATAAAGAGACACAGTGGCTGGATCAGATGGCGGATGAGGGCTTTGCGCTTAAGAACTTCTTCGCAGGTCTATACATATTTGAAACTTGCGAAAAGGGTGAGTGGCAGTACCAGATCGATATAGGCAAGGGCTTCTTTTCGGTGAACCGCGAATATGCGCAGTTTATGGAGGAGATGGGCGTGGAGATAGTCCAGGCCTGGGGGCCCTGGGTGATACTGCGAAGACACCGCGCGGAAGGTGAGTTTCAGCTTTATTCGGATGTTGACAGCCGCATAGAACATTACAAAAAGATACTTCTGATGTTTAAGCTGGTCACTGTTATAGAGTTCTTATGCCTGCTTTTGGAAGTATACGGCGCGACGCGGGATGCATCGATCTGGACGCTGGTATTTATTATCGCTGCCGTATTATGCTGCTTCATGAATATGACGGTGAGGACAAAGAGAGTGCTTAATAAGCTGTATGAACAGAAAGGCGAGATGCCGCCCGCTCATGTGGGACGCAGGGTATCGCCCCTTGTCCCGGCAGGATTTCTGATAAATGCGGTAAATCTGCTGCTGCAGGAGAGGATACCGATAGTTTTAAGATGGGTGATGCTGATCGCAGCACTGCTACTTATAGGAGGCGGCGTGATCAATACAGCAGCAAGCAAAGAGTGACCCTGCGGTGTCATCCTGAGCGTGGGTGAAGTACATAATGAGTGCAAGCGTAGCGCAGCACGAATTTAGTACGCACCTACCTGCGGAGCTTAGCGAAAGCAAGGCGGAGCCGCAGCTTGAGCTTAGCGACCTTAGGAAGCAAAAAAGTGAAGCAGGAAATCTGTGATTTCCGAAGCTGAACTTTCCTGCTTGGGGATCTTTTCGGACAGAAAATACAAGCTTAAACATAAATAAAAGGGAGGATTATAAAAAGATGGGTTTGGAAGTAAAGGATCTGTCAAAGAAGTACGGTGAAAAAACGGTAGTGGATCACATCAGCTTTTCCATGGAGAAGCCCGGTGTGTATGCGCTTCTTGGAACCAACGGCGCAGGAAAGACCACCAGCATACGAATGATACTGGATATGCTGGATAAGGATACGGGCGAGGTGCTCTGGAACGGCAAGCCCCTAAGCTTTGATACCTGCAATATAGGTTATCTTGCAGAGGAGAGAGGGCTTTATCAGAAGTATTCGTTAATGGATCAGATAATGTATTTCGGGCGTCTGCGCGGTGTTAAGGGAGATGAGCTCAAAACAAAGATAAAATACTGGTCCGGACGTCTTAAGCTGGATGAATATCTGTATCCCGCAGAGACAAAGGATGCCAGAGGGCGCGTAAAGAAAGTTAAGCCCAAGAGTCCCGATCAGCTTTCAAAAGGTAACCAGCAGAAGATCCAGTTCCTTATCGCAATGCTTTCCGATCCGGAGCTTCTGGTCCTGGATGAGCCGTTCTCGGGTCTGGATCCGGTTAATACTGATATACTCAAGGATGTGGTACGCGAGCAGATCGCAGCCGGAAAGTACATCATCATGAGCAGCCACCAGATGGCGGCAGTGGAAGAATTCTGTACCGATATAACCATCATGTGCCGTTCAAAGGCTCTGGTACAGGGTAATCTTAACGAGATCAAGAAAGGCTACGGCCGTGTAAATCTGGCTCTTAAATGTGAGCAGGATGTGAGCAGCTATATCAAAGATCTGGGTATACAGATACTGTCGGAGAAGGAAAATGAATACGAGCTGCGGGTTACGGGAGACCAGCAGGCAAATGCCCTGTTGTGGAACCTTGTAAATGCAACGATACCGATCATCAAGTTTGATCTCTCGGAACTTTCCCTTCATGAGATATTTGTAAAAGAGGTGGGTGCAAATGAAGAAGAGCAGCAATAATATATACAGCTGCACGGGACTTTTAAAGGTCTTTTCATTTACCTTATCCCAGACCTTTAAGAACCGTGCATACAGGGTAAGCTATATAATGTTCATCGTTCTGATGATGGCCATGGGCCCCATAAACCAGCTGGGCATGAGCGCCGGCATGGGTGCGGCACATAGTACCGATGCCATCAATGACGAGATGGATCTTAAGCAGATATACTTTGTGAATGATACATATCTTGATTTTTCGGCTGAAAAAGCAGAGCTTGACGGTACGGGCTTTGCGGTGGCTAAGCTTACGGATGCGGATGCCGTACCGGATAAGCTTGCAGCGGATGAGATAGCGGTACTGCTTGACCGCCAGGTGATAGATGAGGTTGATACGTATGTGCTGAATATAATAGCAGCCGATGAGTCCGATATCACTCCTATAGAGCTGGATGCGCTGGGCGACCATCTTATGGGGCGTCTTGAGCAGGCCAGACGTGACGCGGCCGATCTGGGTGAAGAGCAGATGAAGGTTCTTCAGATGGCTGTGGAGAGCGGAAGCACATTGACTTATGAGGATTATGAGGCGGAGATAAATTCGGCTTATACTTCAAGGCAGGTTTCATCCTATAATTCTCTTTATTCGATAGTGCTGATGATACTGGTAGCCCTGACAGGATCTTATGTGGTATCTTCCGTAATGGAGGAGAAGATGTCAAAGCTGGTGGAGAACCTGCTGGTAAGCGTAAGACCCCTGGCGCTCATCCTGGGTAAGATCCTGGCAATGATGTTCTATGTATTTTCAATGATAGTCCTGGGTATGGGCGGGTCCTTTATTACAAATAAGATCGCGGAATCAATATTGGGGACCCCCGCAGTACAGAATGTGGCTGATATGATGAATTTCTCAAGGCTCTTTACATTTGCGGGATTGAAGGGACTGCTGCTTCTGCCCTGTATGCTGCTTACATATTTCATGTATTCTATGCTGGCAGGCCTTATGGGAAGCGCCTGCACCAGGATGGAAGACGCACAGTCGGCAATAGGTACGGTCACTATGGTCAATATGGTCGGATACATGATAGGTATGATACTGCCGAATATTGAGAATTCAACAGCACTTCTGGTTGCTTCGATAATACCTTTTGTATCTTCCTACATCGCACCGGTATCGTTCATCTGCGGACGAATACCTCTGTGGGCGTTCCTTCTGGGAATACTTTTGCAGATAGTGATATGCATTATCCTCTTCAGGATATGCGCGAAGACATACAGGAAGCTTATAGTAAATGACAGTAAGCGGCTTAAGCTTTTTGACATAATAAAGCTTTCGCTGGCAAAGGAGGCGTAAATGTTTCGGAATTTCGGAAAAGTATTTTCATTCTCCCTTCATAACCAGACAGGGACCAAGTCATATAAGGTATTTACTATAGTAATGGGGCTTATCCTTCTTATAGCGCCCATAGCCATAATGCTGATAGTGGCAGGGATAAAGGACAGCAAGGAAGAAGAGGATGAACCAATACCCGATTGCGGTGCAGAAGAGATATATGTGGTGAGCGATTTTGAGGCAAAGCCTGATTTCATGCTCTTAAGCGGCGTTACGGACGAGAATTACAAAAAGATCCGTTATAAGCTTTACGACAGTGTGGATGAAGCTCTTGACGCGGCCGGATCATCAAAAAAGAGTGTATTCGTACTGCATTTCTTTCAGGAGGATGATTATATAAGAGCTGACATAATACTGCCGGATAAGGAAGATGAAGGCGAAGCGGTGCTCGGCACATCCATGGCGGAACATTACTTTGAGTTTATGAATGCCAATTCCCAGTACTTTAACATGCTCTTAACCGGATTAAACCAGTCAAAACTTGCAGGCCTTATGCCGCAGAATTCATACAGAACGTATACGCAAAGCGGCTATGCAAACGGTGTCACCATGGAAGAGGACGGAAAGAGCGCTGATGAGCTGGTAAGAGATCAGATCCTTGAAGTATTCCAGATCCTCATGCCTTATCTTACCATAATGCTCATGTATTTCCTTATACTCACATACGGAAATGCAACAGCGCAGGCTATGGTCATGGAGAAGGAATCCAAGCTCATGGATACCATGCTGATCAGCGTGCATCCGGAGGCGCTGGTATTCGGAAAGCTGCTGGCTATAATATGTTCGGGACTCATTCAGCTGTTTGGCTGGTTAGCGTGTCTGGTCGTGGGCCTGTTTGCAGGAACAAAGCTTAGTGAAATGTTTTTCCCGGATTATTCGTCACCGATCAGTACCTTCTTTGAATTTATAGAAGAGCTGGGATTGTTTAAGCCGGTGAACGTGGTACTGGCAGTATGCTTCCTGATCGTAGGATTTATAATGTATCTGAGTTTAGCTACCATAGCCGGAGCTATATCGAGCAACAGGGAGGAAGTGGCAAGCCAGAGTACGATCTTTATTATGCCCCTGCTGGCAGCCTTCATGCTGGTAATGATGGGCGGAGGTCTTGCCGGAAGTTCAGCTCCCGCATGGATGAATTATGTACCTTTTACTGCAGCACTGCTCATGCCTTCCCAGCTGGCTCTGGGCGTGGCGGATGCATTGACGGGCGCGATATCTCTTGCGATCTCACTTGCGCTTACCATAGCAGTGGTTATAGTAGCCGGTAAGCTTTACAAGGCAATGTCGCTCTACAAAGGAAACAAGATCAAGCTGGGAGATGCGATCAAGCTTCTCACGACAAAGGAGGCATAAGATGACGGTACGCGCAATGTTAAAAGAAGACTATGACGGGGTACGTGCGCTGTGGATGACGATACACGGTTTCGGAATACGGAGCGTGGATGATTCGCGGGAAGGCGTTGAGCGTTTTCTGGACCGCAATCCCGGATGCAGTGTGGTGGCAGAGGAGGACGGAAAGATAGTGGGAGCCATACTCTGCGGCCATGACGGAAGGCGCGGCTGTCTGTATCATGTGTGTGTGGCAGAAGATCACCGTCTGCGCGGCATAGGAAAGGAAATGGTCGTTCATTGCATGAACGCCTTAAAAGCCGAGAAGATCAACAAGGTCTCGCTTATAGCCTTTACTAAAAACGATGTGGGAAATGCCTTCTGGAAATGCATAGGCTGGACGAAGCGTGAGGACTTAAAC